>Ga0209347_1004877_pt1 | contig 13397 bp, 10 predicted proteins | sample AutmiccommuBRH23_FD_187382 | JGI IMG/M metagenome (GOLD analysis project Ga0209347, IMG submission 187382) | Deep subsurface microbial communities from Mt. Terri, Switzerland - Autotrophic microbial communities BRH/23 (SPAdes) (version 2) | ecosystem: Environmental > Aquatic > Deep subsurface >... | reverse complement strand
GACATCGTGCGCATCCGTCCCGGCGAGAAAGTCCCGGTCGACGGCCGCCTCGTCGATGGCGGTTCTTACGTGGACGAGTCCATGATCACGGGCGAACCCGTTGCGGTAAAGAAATCCGCTGGCGACGATGTCGTTGGCGGCACGATCAACAAAACGGGGTCCTTCACGTTCGAGGCGACGAAGATCGGTGCGGACACGCTTCTTGCCCAGATCGTCAAGATGGTCGAGGCGGCGCAGGGCTCGAAGCTGCCGATCCAGGCGCTTGTCGATCGGGTCACGGGATGGTTCGTTCCTGCTGTCATTGCAGCCGCTGCCCTCACTTTCCTGGCTTGGCTGCTGTTTGGCCCCTCGCCGGCGCTCACCTTTGCTCTGATCAACGCCGTCGCCGTACTGATCATCGCCTGCCCTTGCGCTATGGGCCTTGCCACCCCGACGTCCATCATGGTCGGCACTGGGCGCGCAGCCGAACTCGGTATCCTCTTTCGCAAGGGCGAAGCGCTCCAGACACTGCGCGATGTCGATGTCGTCGCATTGGACAAGACCGGCACATTGACGAAGGGCAAACCGGAATTGACAGACTTCGTGGTCAGCGACGGCTTCGACCGCGCCGAAACGCTGCGGCTAGTGGCAGGCCTGGAGACGCAGTCCGAACACCCGATCGCCGAAGCCATCGTCGCAGCGGCGAAGGCCGACGGCCTTTCACTTTCCGACGTCTCTGATTTCGAGGCTGCCCCCGGCTACGGGGTGAGCGGCCGGATCGACGGCCGGACAGTGCTGGTCGGTGCCGACCGATCCATGACGAAAAGCGGCATCGACGTCTCGGCGTTCTCGGCGCAGGCGGCCGCCTTGGGCGATGCGGGCAAGTCACCGCTCTATGCCGCTATCGACGGCAGACTGGCCGCGATTATCGCAGTGGCCGACCCCATAAAGGACACGACGCCGCAAGCCATCAAGACCCTTCATGCGCTCGGTCTCAAGGTCGCGATGATCACGGGGGACAACAGGCGCACCGCCCAGGCCATCGCCCGCCAGCTCGACATCGACGAAGTCGTCGCCGAAGTCCTGCCGGACGGCAAGGTCGAAGCGGTCCGCAAGCTGCGGAGCGGCGGGCGCAAGGTGGCTTTCATCGGCGACGGCATCAACGATGCGCCGGCCCTTTCGGAAGCCGACATTGGCCTCGCGGTCGGGACCGGAACCGACATCGCTATAGAAAGTGCCGACGTCGTTCTGATGTCGGGTGATCTGAATGGCGTGCCGCGTGCGATTGCCATCAGCAAGGCGACAATCCGCAACATCCGGCAGAACCTGTTCTGGGCCTTCGCCTACAACGTCAGCCTCGTGCCTGTTGCGGCCGGCGTCCTCTACCCGGTTAACGGCACGCTGCTGTCGCCGATCCTCGCCGCAGGCGCGATGGGCCTGTCCAGCGTGTTCGTGCTGGCCAACGCGCTGCGCCTGCGACGCTTCAAAACCGTTTGATGGAAGGAAACCACGATGAACATCGGTGAAGCATCCAAGGCTTCGGGCGTCTCGACCAAGATGATCCGCTATTACGAACAGATCAAGTTGATCACGCCCGCACACCGTACGGAGTCCAGCTACCGCACATACGGCGACAGCGATGTCCATACGCTGCAGTTCATTCGCCGTGCTCGTGACCTCGGGTTTTCGGTCGAACAGATGAAGACGCTGCTGGCCCTGTGGCGGGACCGTTCGCGGGCAAGCTCCGACGTCAAGGCGATCGCGCTTGAACACATCGCGGAACTCGAGCGCAAGGCTGCGGCGATTGCCGCTATGACGAAGACGTTGAAGCATCTCGCCAGCCATTGCCACGGCGATGATCGGCCGGACTGCCCGATCATCGAAGGTTTCGCCGACACCCTGGAGAACATCGGGCCTGGTATGCCATCCAAGTTTGGCCTCGCCAACGTTGTCTAAAATGAATTTGATCAGTCCGTCTTGACCCGAAACGTCGCGTGGCACGACGTGCAAGTCTGAAGCATCATGTGAAAAGCGTGTTCTGCGGGCATCGACGCTGCATCCCTCTCTGCGTCTACCTTTCTTGCGAGCGGTCCGCCTCCCATGGCATCTCCCGTTTGCATCCGCGTTTCTGGTCCAAGTGTGTCGGGATTTCGGTCAGCTGCGACAGACAGCGCGGACGCGTAGGTGCCAAGCTCTTTTGCCAGCTTGTCGAACTGTTGGCGGTCGGTTTCAATGCTTGGGCTGGCTTTTGAGCCAGGCGTGGCACCGGAACCGTGGAACAGCGCCGACAGGCTAAGTCCCGAGTGAGCCAGAATGGTCTCGGCGGCCGCTTTGAAAGCTCTCGCGTCATAGGGCGACAAGTCCTTGAACATGGCGTCGATGGACTTGGCGGCGTTTGCCATCGCCTTCATACCGTCCTGTCTTTGGACAACCTTGCCGGGCGCGGCGTTTTGAGCGGTAGCCAAGGAGATCACCGTGCCGAAAATGGCTAGCGGAAGCACAAAAGTTGCCAGTTTCGTCACGCTCGCCTTCAATGCCATGCTACACTCCATTTTCTCGGAGGGTGTTCCTCCAGCTTTTGACTATCTCTTCAGACTCAAGCCCAACCTTTTGGGCATGAAAATGTCCTTGGGCTTCATCAGAATCAACGCAACACTTGCAACAGCACGGTAATATGCTTGGGTACGACGATAGGGACCGAACGCGATCATGATCGCCGTAAGCCAAACCATCCGACGATACGCGAGAAAATTGCTGGCCGCTTTGGTCGCAATTATGGTCCTCGTCGCGCCGATGGCCGAGGCTGCTCCCGAAATATGCGATAACGACTTACCTCAAGCGGTACATGTTGGAATATCCATGGGTGATGTAGCTGGGCAAAATGATCGCCACCATGTAGAGCAGAAGAACTGCTGCAAAAGCCTATGCAGCCTGTGCAACGTCATTCTGCCGCCTTCGAACCCTGGTGTTTTTCATGTAGGTACTGGCCCTCAGAGATCCCTCCATCCTCAGCAGTTAATCACAGGTCTCAGCTACCGACCTGTTCTCGGCCCTCCCTGATCCATTCTCTGAACACTTCCGCTCAACGGCGGTATGATCCTTCGGTTGCCTGCCATAGCTGCACGGCGACCATTCCGGTGGCGATTGTCGAGGCCGCCGTGCTGCGTTTCCTTTCGAAGTCCTGGAGACGAACCAACAGGGAGCTATCTAATGGACGAGCAAAAAAGCCATGAAAGTCACCACAATCATCATCAAGGGCACGGTGCTCAGGCCACGCTCGTGGCCCAAAAGAGTTCAGTGACGGATCAGACGGAGGGCGTAATTTACACATGCCCTATGCATCCGCAGGTAAAGCAAATTGGCCCCGGGAACTGCCCTATCTGTGGGATGACTCTTGAACCGGAAGCAGTCACAACGGATACCGGGCCAAGCGCCGAATATCTCGACATGAAACGCCGTTTCTGGATCGGGCTCGTTCTGTCCGTGCCCGTCCTCATGCTGGAGATGGGTGGACACCTCACCAATCTTCACATGGTGCTTGGTGCCCAGACCTCGAATTGGATTCAGCTTGTTCTGGCTACACCTGTCGTCCTATGGGCAGGCTTTCCATTCTTCGAGCGAGCATGGAAGTCCCTCGTCACTATGCGCCTGAACATGTTCACATTGATAGCAATGGGGACCGGGGTCGCGTGGACTTACAGCGTTGTTGCAACCCTTGCACCTGGTCTGTTTCCCGCCACTTTCCGCTCCGCAGACGGTTCAGTCGCCATCTATTTCGAAGCTGCAGCCGTCATCACGGTGCTGGTGTTGCTGGGACAGGTTCTGGAGTTGCAAGCCCGTGAACAGACCGGTGGAGCCATCCGCGCACTTCTTGACCTTGCCCCCAAGACGGCACGCCGCGTCCGCGACGGTGTCGACGAGGACATCGACCTGGAAATGGTTGTCGTCGGGGATCGGCTTCGGGTTCGCCCCGGTGAAAAGGTCCCGGTCGATGGCAGCCTTATCGAAGGACGCAGTTCGGTTGATGAATCGATGATCACCGGTGAATCGATGCCCGTCACCAAAGAGGTCGGTGCAAAGCTGATAGGCGGGACGATGAACCAGACCGGTGGCTTCGTCATGGAGGCAGGAAAAGTCGGCCGCGATACCATGCTGGCGCAGATCGTCCGCATGGTTGCGGACGCCCAGCGCTCGCGAGCGCCCATCCAGCGCCTGGCCGACGAAGTTTCCGGTTGGTTTGTCCCCGTGGTGATCGGGATTGCCATCGTCGCATTCGCCGCATGGATGATATGGGGTCCAGAACCGCGCTTTGCTCACGGCCTTGTAGCCGCAGTCGCGGTGCTTATCATCGCATGCCCCTGCGCATTGGGCCTTGCGACCCCAATGTCGATCATGGTTGGCGTCGGCCGGGGTGCGGGCCTTGGTGTCCTGATCAAGAATGCCGAAGCCCTGGAGCGTTTCGAGAAAGTCGACACCCTGGTCGTTGACAAGACCGGAACCCTGACCGAGGGCAAACCAAAGGTGACCTCGATGGCCGCGATAAACGGGTTGACGGAAATCGAACTGCTGCGCCTGGCGGCAACACTGGAACGGGCGAGCGAGCATCCTCTGGCAACTGCCATTGTCAACGCAGCGACGGAACGGCAGCTGGTTTTCGGCGTCGCGGAAGATTTCGACAGTCCGGTCGGCAAAGGGGTCACGGGCAGTGTCGATGGACGAAAGCTCATTATAGGCAGCCACCGCATCATGGAGGAAGCTCATATCGATGTCTCCTCTCTCACCAGCCAGGCGGAGACGCTGAGGGGAGAAGGCGCAACCGTCATCTTCGTCGCGGTAGACGGCGACGTGGCGGGCCTTTTGGCGATTGCCGACCCGATCAAGACGACGACACCGGACGCCGTCCAAGCGTTGCTCAAGGCAGGGGTCCGCGTCGTCATGCTGACGGGCGACAACAAGACGACGGCCGACGCGGTCGCCCGCAGGCTCGGTATCACCGAGGTCGAGGCCGAAATCCTGCCGGAAGATAAAAGCAAGATCGTCAAGCGTTTGCGGGAAGAAGGCCGGGTGGTCGCAATGGCCGGGGATGGCGTGAACGACGCCCCTGCCCTGGCTGCGGCGGATGTCGGAATTGCCATGGGGACAGGCACGGATGTCGCGATCGAGAGTGCAGGCGTAACACTGCTGAAGGGCGACCTTCAGGGGATCGTGCGGGCTCGAGAACTCAGCCACGCGACAATGAGCAATATCCGCCAGAACCTGTTCTTCGCCTTCATATACAATGCGGCTGGAGTACCCATAGCCGCCGGGGTGCTCTACCCCTCGTTCGGACTTTTGCTGTCCCCGATCATAGCGGCCGCCGCTATGGCGCTTTCGTCGGTAAGCGTGATTGGCAATGCCCTGAGATTGAGGAGCGTGCGGATATGAAATGGGATCGAAAATGGATGCTGCTTGCGGCGTCGCTCGGGGTTATCTTCGCCTTTTTCCTTCTGCGCGAGCACTGGGCGCATCCATTGGGTCTTGCGCCCTACATTCTCCTGTTCGCTTGCCCTCTCCTGCACCTGTTCCATGGCCACGGTGGTCATGGCCATGGTGGTCACGGCGAGGACCTCGTGGGCAAGGATGAAACACGTTGATCCACGCACAGGCTGATGTTGAGGTAACCACGTCGGCTGAACGACAGTTTGAATGATTGTTGGGGGAGAAAACGGATGAAAGTGCTCTCCCCCATTTCTTTCAAGCCGCCATTATAAATTCGTGGAGAGGGTACGCCGTCTTGCGGTCGGTGACGGCTTCGATACAGGCGTCGCCGTCGGACCGCTGATCGACGGGTATGCCTTGGACAAGATCGAATCCCACATCGCCGACGCGGTGGCGAAAGGCGGCACAGTTCGATGCGGCGGCGGTCGCATCGGCAAGGAAGGCACGTTTTTCCAGCCGACGGTTCTCACGGATGTCTCCCGCGAGATGACGGTGGCGCAAGAGGAGACATTCGGGCCTTTGGCCCCGATCAACCGCTTCGAGGATGCGGACGGAATCGTGCATGAGGCAAACGACACGATCTACGGGCTTGCCGCCTATTTCTTTGCGTCGAACCTGAAGCGCGTGTGGCGTGTGGCGGAGGCCTTGGAATATGGAATGGTCGGTATCAACACAGGCCGCATGTCCTCGGAAGCTGCGCCTTTCGGCGGCGTGAAGCAGTCCGGCATCGGACGGGAGGGATCCCGCCACGGGATCGAGGAGTATCTCGAAATGAAGTATCTGTGTATGGGCGGCATCTGAAACGCACTCTGGCGGGATAACAACCAGCAATTCCCCGTAAGATATCTCCTAACGTAGTGCGGAAGGAAGCAAAAGAGCGCAATCGGCGCTTCCGGACCATGACGCGTCTAGGCGGATTGCCGGATTCCTTTATGTCTATCCGCCTCTCTACAAGAGACAGTCGAAGCGCTCATTGCGAAGTTGGCTGACGCGAGAGCCTCCCTATCCCGAGGGCGGCGTTGGTACGCGCCATCGATGCCCGGCTGTCGGGCTCCGTTCCTGCCAAGGCTCGGATTGCGTCGATGGTCTCGGGGATGACGATCGCCTGGTTGTCCACCATGTAGGCGTAGTAGAGTTCATTCCCGTCTACCTTCAGCATGTCCTCCCAGATCGCGACCTCGTACAGGTCTCCGTGCGGCCGGCCGATATCGAGCATCCATTCCTTGACGGCGTTCAACGCCGCCAGGCCTCGGTCGATGCGCACCATCGCGATGCGGGAAGATGCCCGGAACGCGTCCAGCACCTCCTCCTTGACGGCGGCCCTGGTCAGTTCGACGTTCCAGTAATGAAGGTGAGACAGCGTCTGCGGCACTTTTACCGCCATCGTCACGACGTCCAGTTCCGGGTCCACCGTCTGCGCGTCCGGCCCCTGGTGGCTCGGAATCTCGGCTTCAGGCACCAGCGTGTTCATGATGCCGCCAAGATGGCTCTCCCACGGGTCTGTTGCGCGCCTCAGCAACGTTCCTCGCGCCTTGTGCAGCAACCCCACCCTCTTCAAGGCGGAAAGCGTCCGGACGATGGAGGTCGTGTTGCACGAGACGACACGTGTCGCTTCCCGTCCGAGGGCGCTTTCATAGGAGCATTCGGCAACGAAGGAGTGTCCGGTCGCGTCGTGCTTCTCGCCTCCCTGGAGAATGAACTTCCTCGCCATCTTCCTGTAGGTTTCGATATTCGCCGCGGCCACCTTCTTCGGGGTGCAGTCCACCACGACGTCGGCATTGGCCAGAAGCTCGTCCAGGTTCCCCGCGACCTCGACGCCACTCGCCGTCATTTCGGCCGAAGCATCAGGCCGCCCAGCGTATATCCGGAAGCCCTTCCCGCCCGCGACCTGCATGCGCCAGTCCGCGGTTATGTCGGCCACGCCCGCGAGTTCCATGTCGTCCTGCAGGATGACGGCTTCCGCGACCCGCTTGCCGATCACGCCGTAGCCATTCACTGCCACCCTCGTCTTTCCGGTAGTCATTTTCTTTCTCCATCGATCTGGCTGGTCGTCAGCAGGTTTACGGTCACGGCACCCCTTCATCGCGTCTCGAGCAGATGAAGGACCTCGCGCGCGACCGCCACTTCTTCATCGGTGGGGATCACAAGGACCCGTACTTTCGAAGTCGCCGCGCTGACCAAAATTCCGTCCTGCAGGTTGAGGTCCGGGTCTATCTGCACCCCGAGCCAGCCGGCCGCCTTGCCGATCATGTCCCGGATGGCTGGCGAATTCTCTCCGATGCCTGCCGTGAAGACCAGCATGTCCAGTCCGCCCAAAGCTGCGGCGAGAGAGCCGATCTCGCGTCCGGCGCGGTAGACGAAAAGATCGATCGCCGCCCGCGCCTCGGGGCTGTCGGATTCGAGCAGCCGCTGCATGTCGCCCGTGATCCCGGAGATGCCCAGAAGGCCTGACTGATGGTAGAGTAGCCTGGCAACTTCCTCCGCCCGCATGCCTCGTTCCTGCAGGAGGTACAGGACCACGCCCGGGTCGAGCGCACCGCATCGCGTGCTCATCACCAGGCCGTCGAGGGGCGAGAAGCCCATCGTCGTGGCCACGCTCTTTCCATCGAGCATCGCGCAGAGGCTGGCGCCGCTTCCGAGGTGGGCGACGATCACCCTGCCTCCCGCAGGAGGGCCGTACGACTTCCGGAGTTCGGAGGAGATGTAAGCAAAAGACACCCCGTGGAAGCCGTAGGACTGAATGCCCGTTTCAGACAGCCCGCGGGGAAGAGCGTAGGCTTTGGCGACAGCAGGCCGCGCTGCATGGAACGCGGTATCGAAGCACCCGACCTGCGCCGCGCCGGGGAACAGCCTCTTTGCCCGGTCTGCGATTTCCAGGTTCTGCGGCTGGTGGATCGGAGCCAGCGGAACCAGCCGACGCAGCTCCTCGACAACGTCATCGTCGAGGAATGCAGGAGACCTGAACGTCCGCCCTCCGTGGACGATCCGATGGCCTACTGCTTCCAGCCGGGAGACACCGACCATGGAGCGGATTTCGTCGGCGACGATCTCCACAGCCGTTCCGATGTTCAGCGGTCCGGCGGAAAGGTCGCGTTGCCGTGCAGGCTCCCCGGCCCTGGAAACCCGGAGGCGGGGATTGGAATGGATGGATGCAACGCTGCCTTTCAGGACGAGGGGCAGGCTCGCTCGCCTTTCGTAGAGGGCGAACTTCAGGCTGGACGAGCCAGCGTTCAGGGCGAGGATCACTGGCGCCAATCCTAAAACCTCCCGTGGGCCTCTAGTCGCCCGTCCATTGCCAGTCGCGGACCTCAGGCATGTCCTGGCCGTGGGCCCTGATGTAGTCGTGATGCTGGAGGAGCCTCTCCTGCATCATCTGCCTCAGGCTCTCGCCGCTCGCACGGGCGGCGGGCGTCCTCTCCACCACGCTCTGTACCAAGTGATAGCGGTCCAGCCCGTTAAGCACCGTCATGTCGAAGGGCGTGGTCGTCGTGCCTTCCTCGTTGAAGCCCCGGACGTGGAAGTTGGCGTGGTTGGTCCTGCGATACGTCAGCCTGTGTATCGTCCAGGGATAGCCATGATAGGCGAAGATCACGGGCTTGTCCGTCGTGAACAGCGCATCGAACTCGCGGTCGGTGAGGCCGTGGGGGTGAACCTCGCGCGGCTGCAAGGTCATCAGGTCGACCACGTTGACGACCCGTACGTTTAGGTCGGGCATGTGCTCCCTCAGGATCTGGACGGCGGCGAGCGCCTCCACCGTGGGCACATCCCCGGCGCAAGCCATCACCACGTCGGGGTCACCGGAGCCCTTGCCCGAAGCCCAGTCCCAGATGCCGATGCCAGCATCGCAATGGGCCCTTGCCTGGTCGAGGGACAACCACTGCCACGAAGGCGCCTTGCCCGCCACGATGATGTTGATGCGGTCCCAGGTCCTCAGCACATGGTCGGTGACGCAGAGCAGCGTATTCGCATCCGGAGGGAGGTAGACGCGCACGATGTCCGCCTTCTTGTTCAGGGCGACGTCGACGAACCCCGGATCCTGGTGGCTGAAGCCGTTGTGGTCCTGCTGCCAGACATGGCTCGTCAGCAGGTAGTTGAGGGAGGAGATTGGCCGCCGCCAAGGGATGTCCCGGCTCGCGTCCAGCCATTTTGCATGCTGGTTGAACATGGAGTCGACGATGTGGATGAAGGCCTCGTAGCAGGAAAACAGCCCGTGGCGCCCGGTCAGCAGGTAGCCCTCCAGCCATCCCTGGCAAGTATGCTCGGAAAGGATTTCCAGTACCCGGCCTTCGGGGCCAAGATCGGTATCTTCCGGTAGGATCTGTTCCATCCAGGCGCGCCCCGTCACCTTGAAGACGTCCTGGAGCCTATTGGAGGCTGTCTCGTCGGGGCCGACGATGCGGAAGTTGCGCTGGGCTTCATTCGCCCTCATCACTTCGCGCAGGAAGCCCCCCATCGCCCTCGTGGCCTCTGCCTTCCCCTCGCCGGGCCGGCTGACCTCGACGGCATGCGGAGCCAGTCCTGGCATGTCCAGAGTCTTGCGGAGCGTCCCACCGTTCGCATGGGGATTGGCGCTCATGCGCCGGGTCCCCGCTGGCGTGGCGGAGAGGACCTCCGGGGCCGGGCTGCCGTCCTCTCCGAACAGCTCCTCGGGGCGATAGCTCCGAAGCCAATCCTCAAGCATCCTGAGGTGCTCCGCGTTCTCGGCGAGGCCCGAAAGCGGCACTTGATGGGAACGCCAGAAACCCTCGGTCTTGAGGCCGTCGACCTCCTTCGGCCCGGTCCAGCCCTTAGGGCTCCGCAGCACGATCATCGGCCAGCGGGGGCGTTCTTTCCTTCCATTTCCTGCACGGGCATCTTCCTGGATCTCGCGGATGTTCCTGAAAGCCTCGTCCAGCACCGAAGCCATCCGCTCGTGCATTTCGGACGGATCGTCCCCTTCCACGAAGAGCGGTTCGTGGCCGTAGCCCACCAGGAGCGAGCGCAGTTCCTCCGGCGGGATACGGGCCAGCACGGTCGGACTGGCGATCTTGTACCCGTTGAGGTGAAGGATAGGGAGAACGGCGCCGTCATGCGCGGGGTTCAGGAACTTGTTCGAGTGCCAGGCGGCCGCGAGCGGCCCCGTCTCGGCTTCGCCGTCTCCGATCACGCAGGCGACGACCAGGTCCGGATTGTCGAAGGCAGCCCCATAGGCATGGGAAAGCGCATAGCCAAGCTCCCCGCCTTCGTTGATGGAACCCGGCACTTCTGGCGCGGCGTGACTTGGAATTCCGCCCGGGAACGAGAATTGGCGGAACAGCTTCTGCAGGCCTGCCTCGTCCAGAGAGACATCAGGGTTGAGTTCGCTGTAGGTGCCTTCGAGATAGGTGTTGGCGACCATTGCGGGGCCGCCGTGACCCGGCCCGCAGACGTAGATCACGTTCGCGTCCCGGAGCCTGATCACCCTGTTGAGGTGGGCGTAAATGAAATTCAGTCCCGGCGATGTCCCCCAGTGCCCGAGGAGCCGCGGCTTCACGTGCTCCAGCTTGAGCGGCTCGCGCAGGAGCGGGTTGTCGAGCAGGTAGATCTGCCCGACGGTGAGATAGTTCGAGGCACGCCAGTAGGCGTCCATGCCATGAAGCTCTTCTTGGGAGAGCGCCGTTGCGGCGGGAACCTTTGGCTGGGGGGGCATGCCAGTACTCCTTCTCAATAATTGTCTCGGTATCTGATCGTTCAGCTTGAGTTACGAACACGATAGGGTTCCGCCTGGCCGGGGTCCTCAATTGCACGGTGAACATTGCTGCAGCATTACAGCTAGCTGAGGTTCTGGCACCATCATCGGCGCGGCGCCCGAGATCGACTGTCAAGGACAATCCCTCCCGTGGACGCAACCGGTGAGATCCGCCGTTGCGGTCGTGAACACGGGGGCGAAGCCGCCGCCTGGCGTTCGTGCGTTCGTTGTCTGCCCTTGGTACAGACGTGCGGTGACGAACTGCACTTGGCCCGCGTAGACGTAGTTGCGGACGTCGAACTTCAAGGCCCGCGCCGGACCAGGTTCGCCGACCAGCCGCTCGCCGGGAGACACAAGTTCCTGTGCGACGTAGTCCCCGGCAAGGATCTCGCTCCAGACGCGCCTCGTCAGCTTGTCGCCGCGGTAGGCTGCCCTGCTTCCAAATCCGGAGGCGGGCTTGAAGAACAATTTTCGGCGCCGCGCCCAGAGAGACTCTGCATTGTCCGCGTCGACGAGTTCGGTTTTCGGAACACCTGTCGCCAGCGTACCTGAAATCTCGTCGGGCACCCCGAGTGCGAGCAGCCCGGGGCGATCGCTGAGCACCGCCAGATTTCGTTTGTTGGCATACAAGGCATGCGCGAAGGGGTGCGGCGTCAGCACCACCGCACGTTCGAGATAGGCTTCGCGAAGAACTTGATGAGCTGGCTCTTGCAGCGTGAAATCGGTGAGCCGATTGTACACAAGATCTATAAGACCCTGATCATGCCAGAGGCTGCCGTCGCGCAACTGCAATGCCGAGGGATCCGCTATGACTGCATCGATCCCGTGATGCTCGAAGAGGCGCTTGAACAACAGAAACTCAGGGTAGAGATACTGCTCCTCCGGACGCTCGTCGACGATGGCAATGCGATGCAAAGGCTGTTGCCCACGTTCGAGACGCCATTCGGCGAGGAACATGTCGAAGAAGGCCTCTTCCAGGGCATCGAGCGTGTCCGCCCCCGGCACCATGGACTTGACTGCCTCACAGCATGCCCGTTGGGCGCGCGCCAGCGAAAGGTTGAGGAGGGCGCCGCCTGCATTGGTATTGATCTCGATGAGCTTGGGCTCGTCGGATGCCAGGTGGAAGTCGAAGCTCATGAACACGCCCCGCGCCCGGGGTTCGAACCGCGCTATGTCGGGCATCCCCTGGAGGACGAGATCACGATAGGCGGGCAACGCTATGACCGCTTCGGCAGCCCTGACGATTTCTGCCATCCTCTCGAGGCGCTGGCGCGATACAAAAACGGGAAGTGTAGCGAACATATGGGCATATCTGTCACCCATGGCCGGAAGGATAGCGGGTGATTCCGGATTCGCCAGAAATGCCCGGTTGAGTTCTGCACGGTCCAGACTGATGCAGAAGCAGCTGGTGTTCAGCAACTCGACGTCTAGCTGCAGGCCCGGCAAGCCTGAGCCGGGACTTGGCTGCGGAGTTTCACTTCGATAGACCATGCTTCTTTCCAGTCAAGTCAGGGGCGCGGTGGCATCGATCGTCTCCAGCCGCCTACTTCTGGGTGCCCGCCTTGTAGAATACCGACGGCGCCTCGGAGGCGTCGCGTGGAACGGCATAGACCTCGTAGCTGGCTACAGGATCCTCCCCCATGCCGAGCGACCCCTGCGGCATTCCGGGAACCGCCAGGCCCGCGACCTCGGGCCCCTCGGAGAGCAGCTTCCCGATCGCTTCTAGCGGAACGTGGCCTTCGAGGAAATAGCCGTCCACGGCAGCTATGTGGCAGCCTTCCATCTCTGCTGGCACCCCGGCCTGCTTCCTGATGGCCGAAAGGTCTTCGAGGTCGACCGTGGACACCTTGTATCCGGCCTTCTCAACCGCCTCCGCCCAGGCATGGCAGCAGCCGCACCAAGGTGTCTTGTAAACGTTCATCTCGGCCGCGGCCATAGAGACCGCAGTAGACGCAACGAGCGCCGCCAGCGCGGCGAAGAGGGATCTGCTGTAGGTGTTCATTCGAGGTTCGCTTCCTTGTTCGCGGTGATTGGAAAAACGTGCATGGTTTCGGCGACAGCTAGCGCGCGCCTTGCTGAGCGCCCGGTCTGACGGTCACATCATTCCCATCGGCATCAGCAGGTTGTCGGCCGCAGCCTTCTGGACTTCGTCGAGCGAAGCGTAGAACGGCTCCACCGCTGCCCTCAGTTGCCGTACGGCATCGAGACGGGCCGAAAGCAGCTTCTCCCGCCT
>Ga0209347_1004874_pt1 | contig 13402 bp, 10 predicted proteins | sample AutmiccommuBRH23_FD_187382 | JGI IMG/M metagenome (GOLD analysis project Ga0209347, IMG submission 187382) | Deep subsurface microbial communities from Mt. Terri, Switzerland - Autotrophic microbial communities BRH/23 (SPAdes) (version 2) | ecosystem: Environmental > Aquatic > Deep subsurface >... | reverse complement strand
AGGCGCATCTGGGTAATGGAAGTGCCCAGTATCTGTGTAGGGTTTCCGTCTTCAACCGTGGGGAACTGCTGGCTGTAGCGGAAGAACTTTTTTGCCGTTCCGCAGACGGCCTTGGTGATTATCTCTCTGTAGCCGCCCTTTGACAAAACAGGGAAATTTCTTTCCAGACAGGTTGTTTCGCTCACTTTTTGTACCCTCCTTAAAAATGAATAAAGAAACCTCCAAACCGCCATTGCCACCGCTGGCTCAGGTGATGAGACGACTTTATGGCCCGAAGATATACCTCTGTTCACAATATATTATGAATATCAAACAGCAAGTGTGACCATTTGACAGCACAGTTAAAAGAAGGAATGATAAATCACCGGAAGGACATTCTTCAAAAGGTAGCAAATCTAATTAATAATATTTATGTGCAGGAACGGATACCTTGTCGAAAAAAAATGCCGGAAAGGTGATTTTTATGGGAAACTGGGAAAAATTCAATCGTCTGGTAGATTATATGAAAGGACTGGACAGTGTGCTGGTGGCCTTTTCCGGTGGGGTGGACAGCCTTCTTCTGCTGGATGCGGCCATAGAGGCCCTGGGCAGGGAAAGGGTGCTGGCGGCTACCGCCGTGTCGGTAATTCGCTCCCCGGAGGAAAGGGAGGAAGCCTTTCGCCTGGCCGTTCTTTCCGGTGCCCGCTGGGTGGAGGTGGAGTCCGGAGAGATAAAAAACCCCAGTTTTGTGGCCAACCCCCCGGATAGGTGCTACCATTGTAAAAAAGATCTTTTGTCCCTGCTGGGCGCCCTGGCCTCCGGGGAGGGTCTGACCAATATAGTAGAGGGCAGCAATAAGAGCGATATGGACGACTTCAGGCCCGGCTTCCGGGCGGTGCGGGAGTCCGGAGCCTTAAGCCCCCTGCTGGAGGCAGGAATTACCAAAGGTGAGGTAAGAGAGCTTTTAAAGGCCAGGGGTATTGCCGGCTGGGACAGGCCGTCGGAGGCCTGCCTGTGCTCCAGGGTGCCCTATGGTACGGAGATAACTCCGGAAAAGCTGAATAGAATATATCTGGCCGAAAAGACCGTAAAGACACTGGGGCTGGTGACACTGAGGGTGAGAGATCATGGTGAAACAGCCCGATTGGAAGTTCCGGCATGTGAAATTGAAAAAATATGCCGGGAGGAAAACAGAGAGTTTATTTTACAAGAACTAAAGGGATTGGGGTATAAACATGTGACTGTGGACCTAGGAGGATACCGGACAGGAAATATGAACTGACAGATTGCTTGAATAGTAAATACCTCCGGTTGGGAGGCCTCTCGGGTCTCTATTTGCCACAGAGGACACAGAGATCACAGAGAATTAGCTTACAGGCACTACTCTAAAGCAAGCAGCCTATAATTCGGAAACCTCTGTCAGCCGTCTCCAATTTATTTAATAAAATTCTTTTTAAACATACAAGCAGGGCTAAAACCTCTGTGTTCTCTGTGGCTTAAAAAGGACCCTAATTTTCATTCTCTTTGGTGGCTGCTTTTGGAGGCCTGGGGGTCTGGATTTTGACTTCTGGCTCCTGACCGGTAATACAACCCTTATGCATCATTTACGGTCCGGGGCTGAATTCCGGGCCCATCAGCCCGGTGGTGTCCTGCCAGACTTGCTGCAGGGCATAATAGTCCCCTTCTGTAAGCAGGGGGTCGGCGCCGGCCTCGTAGTTTTTAATGGCCTGGCTTACCGGCAGAACACGGTACCTGGTCAGGCCGCCCTCCTCAAAGGTATCCACCCACACCGGGAGGTAGTCCGCCCCCGCCAGTGAGGTGGTGCCGTCTTCATTCTTTACAATTTCCAGGTTAAGTATAATGCCGCAGTCGGAGTACCTCCAGCGCTGGTTGGAGATAAAGTTGCCCAGTGAGTAGGCCGCCAGCACCTTCTTTGACCTGCCCTCCACTGTTCTGGTCTGCCACTCCAGGGGCTGTATGACATGGGGGTGGGAGCCGGCCACCACGTCCACTCCGGCGTCGAAAAGCTCCCGGGCCACTGTTTTCTGAAACGGGTTGGGGTGGCGCTGGTACTCGGTGCCGGAGTGTACTATAGCAATGATAAACTGGCACCCTCTTTCCTTCAGCCTGACTATCTCACCTATCATCAAATCCCGCCTGACAAGATTGACCATATGGCCGGCCTTCGAGGGCACCGGCAGCCCGTTGGTATCCTGGGTGTAGTTTATAAAGCCCACCCTTATCCCGTTTATGTCGAAGTATACCGGAGATTCCCTTTCCTCCGGGCTGCGGTACGTCCCTATATGCTTTAAGTCCACCCTGTCCAGGTTGTCCAGGGTGGTCAGCACCCCCTGCCTGCCCATGTCCATGCTGTGGTTGTTGGCCGTGGTGACCAGGTCAATCCCCAGCTCCTTCATGTCTTTCGCCAGATCGGCCGGTGTGTTGAAGCGGGGATAGCCTGAGTATCCCCTGTCCGGCCCCGCCAGCCTGGTTTCCAGATTGGCCATGGTGAAATGAGGATCTGAAAGGCAGGGGCCCACTTCTCTGAAAATCTCCTTGAAGCTGTATTTTCCTGTACCGGGCTCCCGGGCGGAATGCACCACCGGCATATGCATGAGGAAATCCCCGGCTATGGCAATGCGTACTTCTTCCTGAGGGGCCGGTTTTTTTTCCTGCCCCGCTTCCTTCCCGTTGCAGCCAGGCAGCAGTAACAGCACAGTCAGAAACAGCGGTATAATTTTTTCGGATCTAATCAACAGGGAACACAACCTATCTCCTTATTTCATACCGCTCTATGCCGGCGGCTACCTTAATAATATATAACACTCCTGGAAAAAGAAAGAATTTTTGGTAGTATATTATATTCACCGGCAGGAGCCGCCGCCACCCGGGGACTCTCCCCACTCGTCGGTCATCTGCCCCCGCAGGATAAAATAGTCACAGGGCCGGTCATCTCTTTCTGCCGGGCGGCCAGTTTTTTCACAAAGGGCTCTCCCGGTGAAGGACAATTCCCTGTAGTAAAGACAGTTCATGCAGTACAGGTTGACACCCCCTTTAAGATACTGATAGTTAATTATACATATTATTGTTGGAACCTTTTTTTCCCCCCATCGTCTTTGGATTAGATGGAAATTTTATAGGGAGGTCTGCACGGGATGGGTTCAAAAAGCATGTTAGGGTTGGCCGCCTGTACGCTGGCAGCGGTCATGGCGGTGGCGCCTTTGCCGCCTCCGGCCATAGGCGCCCCGCTGGCCGGTGCGGCCGAAAAAATAGCGGCTGTGCCCGATGGGCAGGGAAAAACAGCCATAATATCCCTGGAGAAGGCTATTGTGCTGGCCAGGGAAAAGGTGCCGGTGCCGGACAGTCTGGAAGTCTTCAAGTCAGAGTACTATGAGAATAACGGCAAGGGCAAATGGGTTCTCCGGTGGAGCAGTAAGAATCCTCCGGAGGCCAACATGCAGATAACTGTGGACACCGGCAGCGGGGAAATAGACGGTGTAAGCTTTTACCGGTCGTCTCCCCCGGGTGCTCATTATAACGGGCTTCCCGCCTACAGCCGGGACCAGTGCCTTAAACTGGCCCGGGAAGAGGCGGCCAGGATTTTTCCTGACAGGTTTCCCGGCACCGTGCTGGTGGAAAGGAACAGCGGGGGTGCTATTCCCCTGGTAAGGAGGGACTACAACTACCCCGTTGTGTATGACTTTTACTTTCAGAGAACCAACCAGGGCATACCGGTGGCCGAGCAGGGCATAAACATAGGCATAAACGCCGAAAATGGGGAATTAATGCGGTGTGACTCCAGCTGGGACAATAGTATAAAGCTCCCCTCACCGGAGGGGCGGGTCAGCCCCGACAGGGCCAGGAATATATTTATGGAAAAGGCGGGCTACGAGCTGACCTACTATATGGTGAGAAGAGACGACCCCGATGCTCCGGGAGAACTGAAACTGGTTTACCGGCAAAGGCCCCCCGGGCGGTTTGTACTTAATGCCCTTACCGGTGAGATGATGGACAAATCGATAATTTTTTATGACCGGGACATGGGGTTCGGCGGGGGAGAGGGCATGAGCTACCTGAAGTCCGATAAGTCCGCCCTGACCCCGGCTGAAAAAAACGCGGTGGAGGAAAACAATAATTTTATAAGCCCGGATAAAGCCCAGGAGATTGCCTCCGGGGTGGTGGAGATACCTGAGGGCTACACCGTCAGCGGAAGAAACCTGGAGAGGAGCTATAACTTTCCGGGCGGCAGGGTCTGGAGCATTTCCTACAAGGACTCCGGCGGGAAGAATTACATAAGGGTGTCGGTGGACGCCAGGAGCGGTGAGCTGATTTCTTTCAGCCTGGATGAGCCCTGGGATGCCACCAGGGAGCCCCAGGTGAAATTCAGCCAGGAAGAGGCCGGGAAAATAGCCGGGGACTTTATAAAGAAAATGCAGCCGGCCAGGTTCGGCCAGTCAGCTTTTCGGGAGTCGGAGCCTGATGTGGGGCCCTGGGTTAAAATGGGCAGCATAGTGCCGGGATCTTACTCCACCCAGTATGCCAGGGTGGTTAACGGGGTGGTCTTTCCGGAAAACGGCTTCAGGGCGAGGGTTGATTCCACCACCGGCAAAGTGACCTATTATGAGATAACCTGGTGGGACACCTCATTCCCCGGGACCGGCAGTGTTATAGGCGAGGCGGCGGCCAATGAGAGGTACCTGGCGGATCATCCCCTGAAACTTGAGTACGGCATGGGTCACCAGCGCTGGGGAATGGAGAAGGATCCCGGCCACTACCTGGTTTACAGGCCCGAGGGAGCTTTTGGAGTTATGCTGGACGCTCTCACCGGGGAGGAAATAGATTACCGGGGCAACCCGGTGGTTAAAAAGGGCAGGCCGTCCTTCAGCGACATATCCGGGCACCCTGCGGAGGGGGATATAATGCTGCTGGCCGGGGAAGGCATCATAACCGGCGAGGGAGGAAAATTCCGCCCCGATGATCCGATAACCGGGGCCGAGGAAGTGGCTATGCTGGTAAAGGCCTATGACAGGGGCTACTATCCGTTGGCTGCAGAAGGAGATGGGTCCTGGTACAAGACAGTATTTGAAAGGGCCATGGCCATGGGCATACTGGACAGCGGGTTCACAGTAAGCCCCGAGGGAGGCGTCAGCAGGATCCAGCTGTCCCGCCTGGGAGTTAATGCCGCAGGCTGGGGCAAGCTGGCCAGGGTGCATGGTATTTTCAATTTGGATACCACCGACTCATCAGCGGTGCCTGCTGAGTTACGGGGCTACGCCGCAGCCGCGCTGGGGCTGGGACTAATCAATGCTGAAAAGGGCAGCTTTGCCCCGGACAGGGCGGTTACCCGCGGGGAGGCCGCCACCTTCCTGGTTAAGCTGCTGAAACAGTAATTATTATGCTAATGGGTATTGACCCCGGTCGGAATCCAGACCTCCGGGCCGCCTAATACGGCCACCAAGGAAGATGAAAATTGGTCCTTTTTAAACCACAGAGAACACAGAGGACACAGAGGTTTTTAAAGCCCTGCTTGAACTATCATATATGAGGTAAGAAGCAGCGCCCTTTTGCGGGGCGCTTACTTTTTTATATTCTGGTAAAAAACTGCCTGTTGCTGTCATAGGAGACGGCTATCCGGCCCTCTTCCAGCAGATAGGCCAGGTAGGCCATGATGGTCAGATTCATGAGGCACTGCTGTCCTATATTGGTTATGCTGATCCCCCTCTGGGAGCATGCTCCCGCAAGTATTTCTTCGGCTGTGAGGGGCTTGTCCAGGAGGTGAAGGATGGTGGAAAGGGTTTCCATTACCCTGGACCGGTTGGCTTCCACCACCGGCTTAAGGTCGCTCACCGGGGACCCGTGGGCAGGAATAAAAAGGCTGTCCTTCCTGGTCTCCAGTAAGTCGAAGGTATCCATGGCCCGGGCCAGGTGGCTGTTTAGCGGGATGCCGTGCTTTTCAACCACCTCCGGGGCTATAACAGAGTCGGCGCAGAACAGGACACCTCCGGCGGCCACACCAATCTGCCCCGGAGAGTGCCCGGCCAGGTCCACTATCTCCACGGTGATGCCCCCGGCGCTGGCCGCACCGGGCGTCACTGTATGGTCCACCGCCACCCCGGGGGCCATAAAAAATTTATTCAGCAGGGGGGAGGGGGGGTAGGCCCCTGAAAAAAGGTACAATGGCTCCCACAGGGGGGACTCAATAACTCCCTTTTCCAGCCCGGTGGCGTACACTCCGGCTCCGGTGGCCTTCACCAGGTGCGGGGCGCCCCCGCAGTGATCGGCGTGGGAGTGGGTAAGCATTATTCCGCTTAGCTTAAAGCCTGCTCCCTGGATTAGCTTCAGCACTTTTTTACCCGTGCTTTCGTCAATACCGGTGTCAATCAGAAGGGCCTCACCCTGATTATTCACCACCATTCCCATATTTACGGCGGAGTCGATGTAATAAACGCTTTCATTAATTTTGTTAAGGTGCATGGCGTTACCCCTTATTTTTTTAAATTATTTATTCTTCCTTAACCCAGGCTTTTCCTGTGAATAATTATAGCAAACATTGAGGAAGGAGAAAAACGCCGCTGGTGGAGGTGTAATTTTAAGTTGTTGACAGCGCAGCAAAAAATGATTATTATTTCTTATAATAAATTGTTTATATGCAATTAATTACGACACAAACAAAATTTATTACCCAGGAGTATATTATGTGTAACGAAAATACCGGGCCCTCAAAATACATATGCTTTAAGCTAAGTAAGGTAATGAGGAAGGTGCAGCGTTATTATGAAAACAACCTTTCCTCCTTTGGCATCACCCCGGTGCAGTTCTATGTGTTAAGTGCGCTTTGGGAAAATGATGGAATAAAATTTAAAGACCTTGCCAGGAGCATAAATATGGATGGCTCCACACTTACCGGCATACTGGACAGGATGGAACGTCTGGATTATGTTGAGAGAAGGGATGATCCGGAAGATCGCCGGTCCCTGCTGATCTTTTTAAAAGAAAAGGCCAAAAATAATCAAAGGGAAATAATCAGCCTTGCTGAGAGACTAAACCAGGAGATTAAAGAAAAATTTTCAGCAGAAGAATTTATTGTTTTTGAAAAGGTTTTAGATAAGCTTGGCAGATAAGGTATTTTTTTGTCATAAACATTTGTATGCACATAACTGAGCTAGCAATAATTGATAAACGTATAATGGGAGGTGTTGGAGAATTTAACCGGTTGCCTGATTATTTATGTAAAGGAGGATATTATAGTGGGACACCTGACTCATACCAAAGACGAGGTTTACCGGCTATTGGCCGAACGACTGGACAAAAATCCTGTAGGGGCGCCTGTAAACGATACCCTGATGACTATTCTCCATCGCCTCTATACTGAGACTGAGGCCATGGTGGGCAGCAAATTTCCTCTGGTTCCCATGACCCTGAAACAGATTGCCGGCATTACCGGGATTAAAGAAGAGCAGCTGAAAACAATACTGGAGGGTATGGCTGACAAGGGATTGGTATTGGATATCCCCCGCCGGGACTCTGTCTATTACATGCTGGCCCCGATGGTGGTGGGATTTTTCGAATATACCTTCATGCGGGTGCGGGACGACGTGGATATGAGGGATTTAGCAGAACTTTTTCAAAGTTACTTTCACAATGAAGCAGTGAGAGATGAATTTTCCGGTGTAGACACCAGGATTATGCGCACACTGGTATATGAAAGCCTTATACCTGTGGCCGTGGAAACTGAGGTATTAACCTACGAAAGGGCCAGTGAAATTATCAGGCAGTCCGGAGGAGGTGCGCTCTCCATATGCCCCTGCCGGCATAAGGCCAGTCACCTGGGCAAGTCCTGCGGAGCGCCCCTGGAGGTCTGCACCTCCCTTGGCAGCGCTGCAGAGTGGATAGTGCGCAGAGGTATGGGCAAGCCTGCCACGGTGGATGAATTGCTGAGGGTGCTGGACCAGACAGAAAAATTGGGGTTGGTCCACAATTGTGATAATGTTTTAAATAAGCCTGCTTACATATGCCACTGCTGCGGCTGCTGCTGCGTAATAATGACAGGTATTAATGAATCCGGGAAATTTAGCACGCACCCCAGCAATTTTATACCTGCATTAGAAAAGGAAACCTGTACAGGCTGCGGTACCTGCGCCGACAGCTGCCATATAAGGGCTATCACCCTGCATGAAGAAGGAAATGGATCGGAAATTCCTGAGGTGAACAAAGAGCTTTGCATAGGCTGCGGCGTATGTTCCTCGGCCTGTCCCAGCGGTGCGTTAACCATGTCACGCCGCCCGGTCCTGCACGTTCCCCCTGTTAACGCAAAGGAAAAGTTTTTAAGGACTGCCAGGGAGAAGGGCAAGATTTAAACCTGGCTTTGTGAAAAATAATGGTTCATAAGAGGCAGGAGAGTAAAATGAGTAAAATGTTTGAGCGTACTGAAATAAATGGTATGGCCCTGGAGAATCGTTTCGTTCGCTCGGCCACCTGGGAGGGAATGGCGGCCACTGACGGAGCCGTTACCCAAAAGCTGGTGGCAACCATGGCCGATCTCGCCAGGGGCGGCGTGGGCTTAATTATCAGCAGCCACTCCTATGTCCGGCCCGAGGGCCAGGCGGGTCCCTGGCAGCTGGGCGTTTATAAGGATGAACTTGTCCCCGGGCTTAAGGAAATGACTGCAGCTGTCCATGACAATGGTGGAAAAATAGTAATGCAGCTTTCCCATGCCGGAATATTTGCGTCCTCAAAGCTGACCGGCCAGGTTCCGCTGGTTGTCTCGGACCATGAGGAACCTGGCAAAAAGCCGTGCCGCCAATTAACAGGTCAGGATATACGGGAGATAGTCGCTGCCTTTGCCGATGGAGCACGGAGGGCCAAAGCCGCTGGCTTTGACGGGGTAGAGATGCACTCCGCTCACGGATATCTGCTCAGCCAGTTCCTCTCCCCGGTGTTTAACCGGCGACAGGATGAATATGGAGGAGATATACAGAATCGATCCCGCATTCATATCGAGGTGTACCAGGCTATCAGGGAGGCCGTAGGGGAAAACTACCCGGTATTGATCAAACTGAACTGCAGGGATTTTGTAGAAAACGGGCTGAGTCTGGAGGACTCCCTTCAGGTTGGACGTATGCTGGCTGATGCTGGTCTGGACGCAATTGAACTGAGCGGTGGCCTGCTCACAGGCGGTAAGCTGTCTCCCAGCCGGCCCGGGATAAAATCTGAGGAAGAAGAGGCCTATTTCAGGGAAGAGGCCGGTTACTTCAAAAATGCAATTAATATTCCGCTAATCCTGGTCGGCGGCATGCGATCCTATCAGATGGCCGAACGCCTGGTGGAAAACGGCTCAGCGGATTACATCTCCCTGAGCCGGCCATTAATCAGGCAGCCTGAATTGATTAACCGGTGGAAATCCGGGGATCTCTGCAGAGCTGAATGTGAGTCGGATAATAGGTGCTTCAGAACGGGTATGACCGGAAGTGGGATATACTGTGAAATAAAAAACAACGAGAAAAACAAATAAAATAAACCAGGTCGGAGCTGACAGATATATGGAAATACCCTTTTCCAGGTGGTATGCCGCTATTGCTGTACGCAGGTCCAGGAGGAGGTTCGACCCCCGCCCCATGGAGACAGCCCTGGCAGAGCGTCTGAACAGCATGTGCAGGGAATTCAGGCCTTTCCCGGGAGCCCGGGCGGTGCTGGTGAACGGCTGCCCGGAAAAAATTTTCAGGGGGGCGGTGGGCGGCTATGGCAGCATAAAGGGCGCCCCGGCCTTCATCGCCTTTATAGGTGATACCGGGGACCCCCACATAAATGAGAAGGTGGGCTATACCGGTGAGGGGGTAATACTGGAGGCCACTGCGCTGGGCCTGGCCACCTGCTGGGTGGGGGCGTTTTTCCGGCCGGAATTGGCCGCCTCCCTGACCGGGGCCTCGAAAAAGGAAAAGGTGCTGGCCGTTACCCCGGTAGGGCGCGCTGCAGAGGGCTATACCCTGGAAGAAAGAATTATGGCCGGCTTTGGAAGGAACCACCGGCGCAGGCCCCTGGCCGAAATGGCGTCGGGCCTCAAGGAGAATAACCGCCCCCATTGGATGAAGGCGGCCCTGGAGGCGGCAAGGCTGGCGCCGTCAGCCGTGAATCGCCAGCCCTGGCAGTTTGAACTGGATGGAGGAGGCATAACGGTGTCGGTGGACAGCCTCAAGGACTCCTATAGCATATCCAGGCGGCTGGACTGCGGAATAGCCATGCTGCACCTGGAGGTGGCGGCGCTGGACTGCGGTGCCCCAGGCAGCTGGCGTCTGCTTGAATCTCCCAGGGTGGCCCGTTTTACCCCGTTATGAGAGTAGGGCAGCGGAGCCCCCTGTGATTACCTCCCGCCTAGTGTCATAGGATTGCAGCCCGCTTATTTCAGTGTAAAAGGACTCCTGCTTTTCCGGGGGCACAAATCCAAGCTGGACGTTAAGAGCCCTGGACAGGAAGGGGTCAAGACAGACAAGGTCATCCCTATTTATATCTCTTAAGGCAACCTTGCCCAGGGTAGTGGCCACCAATTCCATTTCCCGGACGCAGGCGTTAAGGAAATAAAAAAGGTTTTGTGTCGATTTATCCAGATCCAGCCTGTCCGTCATCTTTCCTTGATATACCACCATGTCGGTGGGAGGCTCAAAGGGCATAGCGGTGGTAATCTGGTCTCCTACCATGGCCATCAGGGCAGCTGTTCCGGTGTATACGGCGTTGGCCCCCAGAGCCATTGCCTTAAGCATCTGGCCTGGTGTTATCAGCCCTCCTGTGGCTATAAGACTAACCTCCCCGGCTGCCCCTTTACCCGCAAGGAACTGTACCCCCCTGCTGACTGCATACAGGGTAGGCAGCCCCACATCATCTTCCAGGGTGGGGGCTGTGCCGTGAGTGCCTCCCTCAGCGCCGTCCACTGTAATAAAATCGCAGCCGGCCTCAAGGGCTGCCTGCATTTCCTTTTCCAGGTGGTGGGTGGCGGCAATTTTAAGCCCCACCGGCACCCCGGTTTCCTCCCGGAGTTTCCTTACCAGTTTGATAAAGTCCTCCTTTGTGTTTACACCGTTCAGCCGGGAGTGGATCACCGCGTCCTGGTCCTCCTGCAGCTCAAAAACCTCCCGGTATTCCTCACCTATATTTTTAGCGGAGGATCTCTGGGGTGTAGACCCCTGAGCGCCTTGTCCCAGCTGTATTTCGATGGCATCCAGCCTTGAGTATTTTTCCCTGGTGTTCAGCCAGCCACCCCTGTTGTACTGTCCTATAAGGAGTCCTGCCTCCTGCCTCTCCTCTTCCATCAGTCCGGCCTCACCGGTGTTTGTGGCTGTTCCGGCCATGGTGGCCGCCCTGGCCAGGGCTATTTTTACGGTTTTGGACAGGGCCCCTCCATAGGACATCCCGGCAATCATGACCGGAATGGATAGGGAAAGCGGCTTTTTGGCCCTGGGGCCTATGGTTGTTGCCGTACTGATGGCCACATTCTCAGGAGTGGGAAACCGGAAAAGGTGCACCGGGCTAAAAAGGAGATTGTCCCATGGAGACAGCCTGAGATGGCTGCCCAGGGGCCTGGTTACAGGCTTTCCTTGGGCTGCCCTCATGGCTGTTTCCATAAGGTAAATGGGGTTTACTTTTTTACTGGCGGGGATCATCTCGAAGAGGTTCTCGGTGTACTGGTCCCTCACCATTGTACGGACGGCATCGTCCGTAATTTCATTGACCGCTCCCCTCAGCAGCTTAGCCAATATGCCCAATGAGCTAAACCTCCCGCCTGTTCTCCAGGCCTCCCTGGATTTCCTGTATTTTTTGGGCCATGGCGATACATAGCTGCTTTATTTCCCCCAGCTGTCTGGCGCTGTTCTGCTCTGCCACGGCAATACCCGTCAGCCTTTCGTCTTCATATTTGGACAGGTCGTTAAAATGATCTCTTTCGATCTGGGAAAGTGTTCCGGCCATGGTCTGTATCCTGTTAAGGTCCGAGTGAAACGATGAAAGATTATCCATTAATGCCCGGGTGTTTTCCATAAATCTGCCCCCTTTTTTTTAAAAGTATTATTCCCCCGGTATTTGTTAAAATTCCAAAAAATTTTGTGCTTTATAAGTTTTTGAGAAGGAGTCCATGAAAATTTATAGAAGGCAATCAGAAAATTAAGAAAATTAAATCAATAAACAGGCGGGTATTTTGAGAAGATAGGAGATGATTAATATGCGGTCATTGGGTTCAAAGGTGGCAGTATTGATGGTGGTTGTGCTGCTCCCTCTTTTTATGGGTGTCACATTTTATAATCAGATCCGGGAGGCCCGCAGTATTGAAGCTCAGCACATGGACCGGGCACGTATACTGGCGCTTACCGGAGCCGCCTCTATCAGCAAGCTTTTTACCGATGCCATTGCCTCCGGACAGCTGGCCGAAGCCCAGGTGTTTGATACCAACTACATTGAGGTGCCCAACACCGACCCCAAAAAATACAAAACCGGCTATGACGACTGGACTGACAAAAATTTCAGACAGGTCACAGAGGCCTTCCTGAAGGATCAAATGGTGGTGTTTGCCGCGGCTGTTGACATCAACGGCTATCTGCCTACCCACAACCTTATCTTCAGCAGCGGTGATTTCAGCAGCGCAGCCAACCGCACCAAAAGGATGTTCAACGACCCCACCGGCATAGCGGCAGCCCGCAATACCGATGAATTTTTACTGCAGAAATACAAAAGGGACACCGGTGAGGTAATGTGGGATGTTTCGGCCCCCGTGATGGTTAACGGGAAGCACTGGGGGGCCTTTCGCATAGGCTATTCCATGGATAAGACTTATGCCGATATAGCGTCAGCCAGGAAAAGAGTGCTTATTTTTGGACTGTTATATTCCGGCATAGTCATACTTCTGGCTGTCTTTTTGTCAAGGATGATCACCAGGCCGCTGTCCACTATAAAAGAATCCCTGGGATACCTGGCCGCTGGTAACCTGGCCTTCACCGGGAAGAAATACAGCGGGACTGATGAAATAGGAAGGCTGTCCAGTGGTTTTGAAGATATGAGAAAAACACTCCTGGATCTTATCAGGGAGCTTAAGGATAAAGGTATGCGGCTTAATTCTTCGGCCCAGCAGCTTACGGCCAGCGCCGGGCAATCTTCCTCCTCATCTGCCGAAATGGCCTCGGTAGTTACCGAATTGGCCTCAAATGCCAATAAAGTTACCGAGAATATGAATAATGTCATGAATGAAAGCATCAAATCCTCGGATATGGCAGGGGAGGGTAAAAAAGTGCTGGTTCTTATGGGAGAAAAGATGAACAGGATAGCGGGCACCTCCAGGGTTACCGCCACGGGTATGGAGGGGCTGTCCGAAAAGGTAAAGGGCATATCTCAAATGACCAGCCTGATCACCCAGATATCCGATCAGACCAATTTGCTGGCCTTAAAC
>Ga0209347_1004873_pt1 | contig 13402 bp, 10 predicted proteins | sample AutmiccommuBRH23_FD_187382 | JGI IMG/M metagenome (GOLD analysis project Ga0209347, IMG submission 187382) | Deep subsurface microbial communities from Mt. Terri, Switzerland - Autotrophic microbial communities BRH/23 (SPAdes) (version 2) | ecosystem: Environmental > Aquatic > Deep subsurface >... | reverse complement strand
GGCGCGCTGGCCCCCTGGGCCAAGAGCAAATCCCCCTACCAGACCCAGACCATCGACGCCCTCGCCCGCCATTACGGCTTCGACAAGCGCAAGGCCTGGAAGGATCTGCCCGAAGCGGTGCAGCAGGTGTTCCTCTATGGCTCGGCCGAGGAAGAGATCGCCTTCCGCTTCGACGAAGGCGGCCGCGTCTATCAGGTCTCGCGTACCTTCGAGGGGCTGATCCCCAACATGGAACGCCGCTACCGCGAGACCGACAGCGCCTGGAGCCGCGAGGAGATGGAGCGCTACCAGAACAACCGCCCCTGCGGCGCCTGCAACGGCTACCGGCTGAAGCCCGAGGCGCTGGCGGTGAAGATCGCCACCCTGCATGTCGGCCAGGTGGTGCAGATGTCGATCCGCGAGGCGCATGAGTGGATCGCCACCGTGCCCGATCAGCTCAGCGCGCAGAAGAACGAGATCGCCCGCGCCATCCTCAAGGAAATCCGCGAACGCCTTGGATTCCTTGTGAATGTCGGGCTCGACTATCTGACCCTCTCCCGCGCCGCCGGCACCCTCTCGGGCGGCGAATCGCAGCGCATCCGTCTGGCCTCGCAGATCGGCTCCGGCCTCACCGGCGTCCTTTATGTGCTGGACGAGCCCTCCATCGGCCTGCATCAGCGCGACAATGACCGCCTGCTGACCACGCTCAAGAACCTGCGCGATCAGGGCAATTCGGTGCTGGTGGTAGAGCATGACGAGGATGCGATCCGCCATGCCGATTACGTCTATGACATCGGCCCCGGCGCCGGCGTGCATGGCGGGCGCGTCGTCAGCCACGGCACCCCGGCGCAGGTGCAGGCCGATCCGGCCAGCCTGACCGGGCAGTACCTTTCGGGCGCGCGGCAGATCCCGGTCCGCAGTGTGCGACGCAAGGGCAGCGGCAAAAAGCTGGTTGTGTCAGGGGCTTGCGGCAACAACCTCAAGAACCTCACCGCCGAGTTCCCGCTGGGGCTGTTCCTCTGCGTCACCGGCGTCTCGGGCGGCGGCAAGTCCACGCTGACCATAGAGACGCTGTATAAAACGGCGGCCATGCGCCTCAACGGCGCCCGCGAAACCCCGGCGCCCTGCGACAGCATCAAGGGCTTCGAGCATCTCGACAAGGTCATCGACATCGACCAGCGCGCCATCGGCCGCACCCCGCGGTCGAACCCCGCGACCTATACCGGCGCCTTCGGCCCGATCCGCGACTGGTTCGCCGGCCTGCCCGAGGCGAAGGCCCGCGGCTACAAGCCCGGCCGCTTCAGCTTCAACGTCAAGGGCGGCCGCTGCGAGGCCTGCCAGGGCGATGGTCTGATCAAGATCGAGATGCACTTCCTGCCCGATGTCTATGTGACCTGCGAGACCTGCAAGGGCCAGCGCTACAACCGCGAGACCTTGGAAATCAGGTTCAAGAACAAAAGCATAGCCGACGTTCTTGATATGACGGTCGAAGAGGCGCAGGGCTTCTTTTCTGCCGTCCCCTCGATCCGCGACAAGATGGACGCGCTGGTCCGCGTCGGCCTTGGCTACGTCAAGGTCGGCCAGCAGGCGACCACGCTGTCGGGCGGCGAGGCGCAGCGGGTGAAGCTGTCCAAGGAGCTTGCCCGCCGCGCGACCGGCCGCACGCTCTATATCCTCGATGAGCCGACGACGGGGCTGCATTTCGAGGATGTGCGCAAGCTGCTGGAAGTGCTGCATGAATTGGTGGAACAGGGCAATACGGTGGTGGTGATCGAGCATAACCTCGACGTCATCAAGACCGCCGACTGGATCATCGACATCGGCCCCGAAGGCGGTGACGGCGGCGGCGAGATCGTCGCGGTCGGCACCCCCGAGCAGGTGGCGGAGGTCGAGCGCAGTCATACCGGACGGTATCTGAAGCCGATGCTGGCGGCGCGACGGGTCGCCGCCGAGTGAGACTGGCGGGCCGTCTGCTGCTGGGGCTGGCGATCGTGGCCGCCCTCGCCTGGACGCTGACCGCGCTGCAATATCAAGGGGTTGGCGTCTGGCGCGTGCTGGCGCAGGTGGCCGCCGTTGCGGTGGCGCTGGCGCTTGGGTTGCTGGTCTGGCGCGGGCGTAGCGCGCGGCCTTTGGTCGGGCTGCTGGTCGCTGCGGTCGTGGTCGGTCTCTGGTGGTCCTCGATCAAGCCGATGGCGGATCGGGACTGGGCGGAGGATGTGGCTCGGGGAGTTACCGGAAAGGTTGAAGAAGACATTGTAACCCTGCGGAATATCAGGGATTTCACCTGGTCCACCCCCGACACGTTCGCCCCGGCTTGGCGCGACGAAACCCTGCGCCTTTCCAACCTGAAAACCGTCGACCTGGTCACCTCGGTCTGGGCCAATCCCGCCATCGCGCATACGCTGATCAGCTTCGGGTTTGCGGATGGTCGCCACATCGTCTTCTCGGCCGAGATCCGGCGCGAGAAGGGTGAGGTGTTTTCGGAAATTGGCGGGTTTTTCAAGGAGTTCGAACTGGTTCTTATAGCAGCCACCGAAGCCGACATCATCCGCCTGCGCAGCGATGTGCGGGGCGAGCGCGTTTCGGTCTTCCCGCTGCAACTGACCGCAGACCAGCGCGAGGCGCTGTTCAGAAGTTACATCAACCTCGGCAATCAACTGTCTGAAAAGCCGAGGTTTTACCAGACCGTCACCAGCAACTGCACCACAATCATCTGGCGCCTCGCGCGCACCGTCGATGACCGGCTGCCGTTGGACTGGCGGGTGCTGCTGTCCGGCTACCTGCCCGGCTATCTGCACGATCTGGGGTTGCTGGAGGGGTCGTTGAAGCAGGCGCTGCATAATGCGCGGATCGCGCCGCAGCCCGATGTCGCGCGAGAGGATTTCTCACGCCTGGTCAGGGGCTTGCAGCCCTAAGTTCACTTAGTTCATCAACGCGGCATGACCCTCTTTGACCACATCCAGCACCGCGAAGCTTTGCGCGTCCACCTTGTAGGTGTGACCGTTCGCCCGGTAGTAGCGCCAGTTGCCGGTCACCGGCGGCAGGCCGTAGCGCGGCGGGTCAATCAGCATGCTGTAGTCATAGACCGGGAAGGCGTCACCGATGCCGAAGGCCGGGACCGAAGGCTCTACCCGCAGGTGCTTGGGCCCCGCGGCCACCGGCGCGGGGTCGTCCAGAACCATCACGCAGGGTTCGGCAACGCTGACGGTGACGAATGTGTCCGACGACAGGCAATCGGCCAGAGTGGCCGAGGGTGCAAGAAAGAGCGCCGCGACCGCGGCAGAACGCATGAGCTTCATCGGGTAACTCCCCGTCACAGTTAGGTGATCTGTGACAGGAACGGCCCAGACGGCGATAGGTTCCGCCGCGGCTGCGGATTGCCCGAAATTCAGCGCGCCTTGAACAGCCCGCCGAGCACCCCGCGCACGATGCTGCGCCCGGCCTGGGTGCCAAGCTGGCGGGCGAGGCTCTTGCCGAAGGTCTCGGCGATGCTGTCGGAGCGGCTCGAGCGGGTCGCGGGTTTCTTCGTGGGCACGGTCTTGCCACCGTAGCGGCGGCCGGCGTTGAACTCGGGTTTGACCTCTTCGACCACCTCCACCTCTTTCGCGGCGGCATCCGCACGGGCGCGCAGGCGCTCGAAGGCGGAGTCGCGGTCGATGGCGGTGGCATACTTGGTCCCGAAGGGAGATGCGGCGATGACTGCCGCCCGCTCCGCCGCCGTGATCGGGCCAAGCTGGCTGGCGGGCGGGCGCACCAGCGTGCGCTGGACGATGCCGGGGACGCCCTTCGCCTCGAGGAAGGAGGTCACTGCCTCACCCGTGCCGACCTCCTTGATCGCCGCCTCGGTGTCGAAGTCGGGGTTCGGGCGATAGTTCTGCGCGGCGCGGGCGAGGTCCTTCTGGTCCTTCCCGGTGAAGGCGCGCAGCGCGTGCTGGACGCGGTTGCCGAGCTGGCCAAGGATATCCTCGGGCACGTCGGCGGGGTTCTGGGTGACGAAATAGACCCCGACGCCCTTGGAGCGGATCAGGCGGGCGACCTGTTCGACCTTGTCGACCAAGGCCTTGGGGGCATCGTCGAACAGCAGATGCGCCTCGTCGAAGAAGAACACGAAGCGCGGCTGATCGGGGTCGCCGACCTCTGGCAGCTCCTCGAACAGTTCGGACAGCAGCCAGAGCAGGAAGGTGGCGTAGAGGCGGGGAGAGCCCATCAGCCGGTCGGCGGCGAGGATGTTGATGCGGCCGCGGCCATCCGGGGCCAGGCTCATCAGGTCGGCAAGGTCCAGCGCGGGTTCGCCGAACAGCCGCGTGCCGCCCTGGTTTTCCAGCACCAGCAGTTGGCGCTGGATCGCGCCGATGCTGGCGGCGCTCACATTGCCGTAGCGCAGGCCGATGTCGCGGGCATTCTCGCCGACGAAGACCAGCATCGCCTGCAGGTCCTTGAGGTCGAGCAGCGGCAGCCCCTCCTCATCTGCCATGCGGAAGGCAATGTTCAGCACGCCCTCCTGCGCGTCGGTGAGGTCCAGCAGGCGGGCGAGCAGCAGGGGGCCCATCTCGGTCACGGTGGTGCGGACCGGGTGGCCCTGCTCGGCCCAAAGGTCCCAGAAGGTGACCGGGAAGGCCGTGTAGCCAAGGTCGTAGCGAATCGTGGCGGCACGGGCGGCGAAGGCGCCGTGCAGCTTGCCCTCGGGCGAGCCGGCCTTGGCGAGGCCGGCGAGATCGCCCTTCACGTCGGACAGGAAGACCGGGACGCCGGCGGTGGAAAACGCCTCGGCCAGGATCTGCAGGGTGACGGTCTTGCCGGTGCCGGTAGCGCCCGCGATCAGCCCGTGTCGGTTGCCGTATTTCAGCAGCAGGTGCTGGGGGGCGGCATGGGCGGGGCCACCGCCGCCGACGAAGACCGCGCCGGGGGCGAGGACGGTGTTGAGGGCGGGTGCGGCATCTTGGGCGGGTGCGGGGCTGTCCTGAGGCATGGGGACGGTCCTTGTTGGCGTGTGGCGGGCCGGGGGCCCCGGGTCGGGGCCACAATACATCCTTAACCTCATGGTGCCACTGTGGATCTTGTCCGCCCTGCTCGCTCTTTCGGCGGCTTTCGCGGGCGGGCAGCTTCCTCCCTGTCAGACTGGCCGCGCCCGGACCGGGCGCGGCCTTTTTTGCACAACCCCAGGATGAAACCCTGGCAATCTCGGCAGAGGCCAGAACTGTTTCCCCGCATCGAGCCAAAAACAGGGATACCATCCTTGTTGACCTGATGCGCCGGAGGCCTTAGCGTCCTTGGTCAATGACAAGTCGGCCAGTCCGACAGGGATCTTGACGACGGGAAAAGGGCCTTCGGGCCCTTTTCCTTTTCGGGGGCTGCCCGGGCCCGGATCTGCGGCCGGCGCGCACGAAGATTTGGCCCGCCGCCGCCTGCGGCCAGGGATTTCCCGCCTGACACATGCGCTTGGCCGTGCTAGACCGCCGCGGGATACGTCCTGACAAACGGTGCTGACAATGACCGACCTGAAGACCCCGCTGCGCCCGGCGCTGGTGATCGCGCTGACCCTTGGCCTCGGCCTGCCCGCGATGGCCCAGGATGCCGCCGCGCCCGCAACGACCGAGGCCCCTGCCCCTGCCGCGCCCGCCGAGGCCCCTGCCGCCGCCGCCCCGGCCGATGCGCCCGCAGCAGATGCCGTGCCCGGCATCGGTGAAGCCTATACCGAGGCGACGCATGGCGACTGGGAACAGCGCTGCGTGCGGACCGAGGATGGCGCCGATCCCTGCCAGCTGTATCAGCTGCTGAAGGATGAAGAGGGCAATGCGGTTGCCGAATTCAGCCTGTTCGGGCTGCCCGAGGGCGAGCAGGCCGCGGCTGGCGGCACGATCATGACGCCGCTGGAAACGCTGCTGCCCGAAGCGATCCTGATGCAGGTCGATAGCGGCGAGGCCAAGCGCTATGGCTTCACCTTCTGCGCGCCGATCGGCTGCGTGGCGCGGGTGGGCTTCACCGATGCCGAGATCGAGAGCTTCAAGCGCGGCAACAAGGCGACGATGGCGATCACCCCGATGGCGGCGCCGGATCGCAAGGTGCAGCTGAACATCTCGCTGAAGGGCTTCACCGCCGGTTATGACGCGGTGAACGCGGCGAACGCGGATCTCGCCGGGAACTGATCGCGCCAGCGCCCTGAGACGCAAACGCCGCCCCTGACCGGGGCGGCGTTTTGCATTTAGGCGGCGCGGCGCAGGGCGATGACGGCGTTGAGCCCACCAAAGGCGAAGGCGTTGGACAGGCAGACCTCGACCTTCGCCTCGCGCGCCACGTTCGGCACCACGTCGAGCGCGCATTCGGGGTCGTGTTCCTCATAGCCGATGGTGGGGGCGATGACCCCGTCCTTCAGCGCCATGATGCAGGCCAGCAGCTCCACCGCGCCGGTGCCGCCGATCAGGTGGCCGTGCATGGATTTGGTCGAGGACATCATCAGCCGGTCGGCATGGTGGCCGAAGGCATGGGCGACGGCGGCGCTTTCGGTCTTGTCGTTGGCGGCGGTGCCGGTGCCGTGGGCGTTGATATAGCCCACATCCTCGGGGTTCAGCCTTGCATCGCGCAGCGCGCCGGTGATGGCGCGTTCGGCGCCCTGCTGGCTGGGCATCACGATGTCGGAGGCGTCGGAGGACATGGCGAAGCCGATCACCTCGGCCAGCATCTCGGCGCCGCGGGCGCGGGCGTGGTCGTAGTCCTCGAACACGAAGACCCCGGCCCCCTCGCCCTGCACCATGCCGTTGCGGTTGGCGCTGAACGGGCGGCAGGCGTCGCGGGACATGACGCGCAGCCCCTCCCAGGCCTTGATGCCGCCAAAGCACAGCATCGCCTCGGAGCCGCCGGTGACCATCGCCTTGCACATGCCCGAGCGGACCATCTGGAACGCCTGCCCCATCGCGTGGTTGGAACTGGCACAGGCGGTGGAGACGGTGAAGGCGGGGCCGCGCAGGTTCCATTCCATGCTGACATGGCTGGCGGCGGCGGAGTTCATCAGCTTGGGCACCACGAAGGGATGGACGCGGTTCTTGCCCTCTTCATAAACGGCGCGGTAATTTTCATCCCAGGTGGTGGTGCCGCCCGCGGCGGTGCCAAGGACGACGCCGGAGTCGTAGCCAAGGGTGCCGTCGAAGTTCAGGCCCGACTGCTCGATGGCCTGCCGCGCGGCCAGCAGGGTGAACTGGGTGAAGCGGTCATAGAGCGCGATCTGCTGGCGGTTGAAATGCGCCTCGGGGTCATAGTCCAGTACCTGCCCGCCGATGCGGATCGACAGGCGTTCGACGTCGCGGATGTTCAGCTCGCCGATGCCGCAGCGGCCTTCGCGAAACGCCTCAAACGTTTCGGAAACCGTGTGGCCAAGCGCGTTGATGGTACCGGCGCCGGTGATGACGACCCTGCGCATGAGGTCAGCCCTTCTGGTCGGCGATCAGCTTCTCGACCGCGCGGGCGATGGCCGCGACCGAGGAGATGTCGAACTCGCTTTGCTGGGGATCGTTGGCATTGAACGGCACGGTGATGTCGAAGGCCTCTTCGATGGCGAAGATCGACTCGACAAGACCGAGGCTGTCGATGCCCAGATCCTCGAGCGACGAGCTTGGCAGCACCTGTTCGGGGTCGAGCACCGCCTGTTCGGCGATGATGGCGATGATGCGGTCCTGGACGCTGGCGGTCATGCGGGGTCTCCGGGTGGCGATCTTGTGGGTCGGTGGGCGGTGGCGCGGGTCAGTCCTGGGCGGTCAGTCCTTCTGGCCGAGCTTTGTAACAGCTTCTTTAAGCTCTGCCACCTGCGCGAAGAGGCGGCCGAGGCGGCGGATATTCTTCCACGCCTCGACATGGGTTTCCATCTTCAGCGCGGGGCTGCCCAAGAGCACCCGGCCGGCGGGCGCGTTGGTGAAGATCTTGGTGGCGCCGCCGGCGATCACGTCATCGCCGACGAAGATATTGTCCGACACCCCGCATTGCCCGGCCAGCACCACACGGTTGCCGATGCGCGCCGATCCGGCGATGCCGACTTGGCCGCAGAGCAGGCAATCGCGCCCCACCTGGACGTTGTGGCCGACATGCACGAGGTTGTCGAGCTTGGTGCCCGTGCCGATTGTGGTGGCACGGATGGTGCCGCGATCGATGGTGGCCCCCGCCCCGATTTCCACGTCATCGCCGATCTCGACGGTGCCGAGCGAGTGGATGCGGATCCAGGACTGGGCGCGGATTTCTTCGCGCTCTCCCAAAGTCTGGCGGATCTCCTCGACCCCGGATTTCTCGGGCGTGACGAAGGAGAAGCCGTCGGCGCCGATCACCGCATTCGGGTGGCAGATGAAGCGCTCGCCGATGACCACGCGGGCGCCGATGCGGGCGCCTTGCAAGATCAGGGCATCCGCGCCGATGCGGGCGCCCTCGGCCACGCTGGCATGGCTGGCGATGCGCGCGCGCGGGCCGATCACCGCGCCGGGGCCGATGACCACGAAGGGGCCGATGGCCGCGCCGATGCCGATGCTGGCTGTGGGGTCGATGACGGCAGAGGGGTGGAGCCCTGGCGCAATCGCCGGGCCGGGATCGAGCGTGCGGGTCAGGCCCGACATCGCCAGCCGCGGGCGCGGCACGAAGATGGCGGCGGCAAGGCCAAGCGCCTGCCAGTCCGCCCCCTCCCACAGCATCGCGGCGCGGGCGCGCCCAAGCGCGAGGCCGGCGGCATATTTTGGGTCCATCGCCAGCGCGAGGTCCTCCGGGCCCGCGGCTGCGGGTTCGGCGGCGCGGCGAATGGTCAGCCCGGTCTCACCTTCGGCCCGCCCGCCAAGGGCGGCGGCGAGGGCTGCGATGCTGTGGCCGTCTGGATGCTGGGTCATGTCGCCTCCGGCACCGGGCGGCCGCGTGCCGCCCTGCTTGCGCAGTGACTTAGCCCTCCTCAAGCCCAAGCGCCACCCCGGCGGCCTGCAGCGCCTCGAAAATCGCCGCATCCCGGCCATAGATGTCGCGGCGGAACTCGATACGGCCCTTGGGCGTGGGCCAGGCGGTGTAATAGACCAGATGCACCGGCACAGGCTGCGCCAGCGAGACGGCGGTTTCCACCCCGGTATTCAGATGGCGCTTGAACTCACCCTCGGGGTCGTCGCTCTGCCGGGACAGCAGCGCATAGGCAAAGTCGAAAGGCTTTCCAAGCCGGATGCAGCCATGGCTGAAGGCGCGGATTTCCTTTTCGAACAGCGATTTGGACGGCGTGTCATGCAGGTAGATATTGTACTGGTTGGGGAACATGAACTTGACGAGGCCGAGCGCGTTCGAGTTGGACGGCGGCTGCTTCATCGAGAACGGGAAGGTGCGGGCGCTGTACTGGGCGAAGTCGATGGCGCCGCGGTTGACCACCCGGCCCGAGCGGTCGACAATGTTCAGGTGCCCCGCGGCATTGGGGTTCTTCTGCATCATCGGCAGGTATTCCTTGACCGTGATGCTGCGCGGCACGTTCCAGGTGGGGTTGATGACCATGTATTCCATCTGGTCGGAAAACTCGGGCGTGCGCCGGTCGCCCTGGTTCATGCCGACGACGCTGACGGTTTCGAACGTGACCTTGCCGTGATCGACGATCTTGGCGGTGAAGTCCGGCAGGTTGACCCAGATATGCCGCTCGCCCAGGTCGACGCCGTTCATCCAGCGCAGGCGTTCCATTGCCGCGATCACCGATTTCAGCCGGTCTTCGGGGCCGCGGTTGACCTCTTCGATGGTGGCGGCGCCGGCGATGCCGTCGGGGGTAAGGCCATGGTCGATCTGGAAGGCCTGCACGGCCTTTTGCACAGTGCCGTCAAAATCCTGCGTGGCAGAGCGGCCGAGATAGCCCATCGCCACCAGCCGGTCGCGCAGCTGCACGACAGCCTCGCCGCTGGCGCCGGGCTTCAGGCTTTCGGCGGCGACCGGCGCGCCCCAGGCGCCCGAGGCGGCGGCGCGGCGCAGGTCGAGCCCGGCCTTCATCAGCTGCGCATATTCCGGCGCGGCGGGCGCCAAGGAGCGGATGAAGGCGGCAGGGTCGGAGATGGCGAAGGCGGCCAGCGTCACGGCGGGATCCGGGCGCGTGATCTCGCGCACGATGCCGGCGTCGATCTTGCGCGGCTCGGTGGCGCCGCTGGAGATGTCGGTGGCATAGGCGAGGAAGGCGCGGCTGAGAGCCACCTCGGCGCGGGCCCGGTCGCGTTCGGTGCGGATCGCGGCGATCTGGGTGCGCAGGCCCGCCGCGTCATAGCGCGCGGCCGGCAGGCCGTGGGCGGCGGCGCGGTCGAGCGCATCGAAGAGGGCGGCGCGGCGCGGGGCATCGGCGGCGCTGGTCCAGAGCGGAGCATAGTTCCGGCCCTGATAGAAGGCGGCGATGGCGGCCTCGGCGCCCGCAGCCTCGGCCACGCCCTGGGCGAAGGGGCTGAAGGCGGTGTCGGCAGTGGCGCGGGCAGCGTGCGGCGCGCAGGCGAGCGCCGCCATCAGGGCCAGAACCGCCCCCGCACGTTGTGCAGCCGCCGTCTTGTCGTGCTTTCGCCCGGTATTCCGCATCTGCCGACCTGTCCCGTTGCGCATTTTGTTCTGTGAATGAGTCTTGCTGTGGCGACGGGTCCCTGTCCACTCACAACTCCATGGGCAAGGGACAGGCTGTCGCATTCGGGCAACAGGTCTGTGGTCAGCCGAGCGCGCCAAATATTTAAGCAGGATTTCGCCTATTAACCTTCCGCTAACGGATCTGCGGCATTTGCGCGGTTGGCACATGAGTCGTGGCATGTCATAAATCTCGTGCATCTGGGGATGACATGGCATCAAACCGCTGCAAAAGCGGTCAAAGCGACGGGACAGGCGCAGCAATGACTATGACACTTTCGGCGGGAGTCTCGCGGCGCGGGATTCTCGGGGTATTTGCGGCAACAGCCCTTGTGGCGGCGCCCACCTACTCCAACGCCTTCGGCTTCCTGCGGGGCGCCGGCGATGTGCGGCGGATCAAGATGTATTCGGGCCGCACCGGCGAGAGCCTCGACACGATCTACTGGCTGGATGGGGATTACATTCCCGAGGCGCTGGCCGAGATCAACCACTTCATGCGCGACTGGCGCAACGACCAGACCATCTCGGTCGACGCGCGCACCATCGACATCGCCGCGGCCTCGCACCGGCTGATGGGGGTGAGCGAGCCCTACATGATGCTGTCGGGCTACCGCTCGCCGGCGACCAACAACATGCTGCGCTCGCGCTCCAGCGGGGTGGCGAAGAACTCGCTGCACATGAAGGGCCAAGCGGCGGACCTGCGGCTGACCTCGCGGTCGGTGGCGCAGATGTACAAGGCCGCTTCGGCCTGCCGTGCCGGCGGGGTCGGGAAATACTCCCGCTCGAACTTCGTGCATATGGATTGCGGCCCGGTTCGCACCTGGGGCGGCTGAGCGCCTCGCACTGACGGAACAGTAGAAAAGGCGCCCTGTCCCGGCGCCTTTTTCATGTCTTGCGCCTAGGGCACGCGGCGGAAGCGGGGGGCCGTCTGCCCCCCGCACCCCCCGAGGATATTTGAAAAAGGCAAAGGGGCAGGTGCGGCGCCCTCCCCTTCGCTTCAGCCCTTGAGGCGGCCAGGTTCGTCGGCGCGCAGATAGGCCTCCTGCTCGGGCGTCAGGGCGACCTTTTCGAAGCCGGTGATCATCGGGCGCACATGCTCGCGGAAGCCATGGCCGATGGTCAGCAGGTAGACATGCACGACGACGAAGGCGGCGATGGCGAAACCGGCCAGCACATGCAGGTTGGCCACCAGCCAGAGCCCCTGTCCGCCAGGATCGAGATGCATCCAGACCCCGTGCAGCAGGTAGACGATCCCCGTGCTCCAGATCGCGGGGAACAGCACCAGTTTCAGCGCCAGATAGGAGGCGGCTTGCAGCGGGTTGTGGCGGTGGCGCAGGCGTTTCTGGTAGGGATGCTCCTCGCCGCGAAACACGCCCCAGGCGTAGAAGCGCAGCACGGCGCGCAGGCCGGTGCGGGTGGGGATGAACTGCCGCCAGGCGCCGGTGGTGAACAGCCAGAAGGTGGCGAAGGCCCAGAGCAGCAGCAGCGCCAGCGCCGCGGCGCTGTGCAGGACCACGGCGGCCTTGAACGGGATCAGCCCGTGCAGGCCCATCACCCGCAACCCGGTGAACAGCAGCACGAAGATCGAGGCGACCTGCGACCAGTGCCAGACCCGGTTGAAGACCGAGTAAACCTTGACCAGACGTTCAGTCATGCTGGCATCCTTTCCCGTCATCCTTGCGGATCAGCCGCAGCGCGCCATGCACGCCAACCCCCGCCAGCGCCGCCAGTAGCAGCGCGAGCCCGATGCGCCCGCCAAGCGGCGTGCCGGTGCCGGGCATGTAGAGACCGGCGACATCTGCCAGCCGCCCGTCCCTGGCATGGCAGGACTGGCAGTCCAGCGCATCGGCCGCCGGGGCGACCATATGGGTGATCGGCCAGTACATATGGGTGTCGACGAAGTCGAACTGGCCGGAATACTCGGCGCCGACATAGTCCATCGCCGCCTGGATCGACTTGGCCCAGTCGAAATTCGTCCAGAAGGCGGTGTCGGTGGTCGGGCCCCAGACCTGGGTATGCACGAGGCGGTTCAGCACCGTGTCATAGGCCTGCCGCCCCTCCATCCGCTTGAAGGGCCAGATCCGGCTGCCCGGATCCTCGGGAGCGCCCTGCACCTTGTTGATCTCGACCACGGCGGTGGGGTCGATGGGGGTGTCGGCCGTGGTGTAGCGGACCTGACCGTCGAACCAGGCATAGACCGGCACGACATTTTCTGCCCACTCGAAGTCGCCCTTGGTGGAGAGGTAGGTGTGCAACTCCTTGCCATCGGACTGGGTGAAGTCATGAAGGCTGAAGGGTTTGCCATCCTTGAGCCGGCCGGCGGTGGACCAGTCCCAGAAGGTCTTGGTGGCGACGCCGCCGCGGGCGAACTCGGGGATATGGCAGGTCTGGCAGGCGATGCGGGTCGCGTGGTCGTTGAGCTTCAGCCCGATCAGCGTCGCCGGATGCGGCGTGGCCGAATGGCAGCTTTCGCAGGTGGCGACATCGCGGCGCATCCCCGGGGCGGGCAGACCCTTGTCGTCATGGGCCAGCACGTCATAGCGGCTGCCGGCGACCTTGTGGCGGTCAGACACATGGCAGGTGTCGCAGGTGAAGTCGGGCCCGTCGGCCGACATGTGCACATCGGTGGCGCGGGACGGGTTCAGCAGCGCCGAGGACAGATCGCCATGCTTGACGTTGTCGCCGCCGCCGCCGTTGAAATGGCAGTTTCCGCAATTGTCGCGCCCGGGCGGCCCCACCGATTGCGCGGCGCGGGCGAGGTCCACCGGCCAGGCATCGGCGCCGGTGATGGTCTTGGTGCCGGCGGGGACCGGGTCCAGCGGCGGGTGGCCGGCCATGTTGTCGG
>Ga0209347_1004872_pt1 | contig 13403 bp, 10 predicted proteins | sample AutmiccommuBRH23_FD_187382 | JGI IMG/M metagenome (GOLD analysis project Ga0209347, IMG submission 187382) | Deep subsurface microbial communities from Mt. Terri, Switzerland - Autotrophic microbial communities BRH/23 (SPAdes) (version 2) | ecosystem: Environmental > Aquatic > Deep subsurface >... | reverse complement strand
CGACAGCTTTTCGGCGCGTCGCAGGCGCTGGATGCACCGCTTTCATGCGCGGCTGAGCACGCTGAGCCGCCCGGCCACCGGCTTTGTCAGCCAGCCCGAACCTCGTACCATCGGCAGTTTCGCGCGCGGACGGCAGCTTGTGGCGGGCAACTACCTGTTCGCGGGTCATCTTGTCGAGGCGCCGGGACAATCCCTGTGGGAGATTGGGGCACCGGACGACCTGTTCGAGGACGAACTGCACGGATTCGGCTGGATGGACGATCTGGCCGCCGTGGGTGACGGCGCGACACGGTCACTGGCGCAAAGCTGGCTCTGGGGCTGGATCGACAGGTTCGGGCGCGGGCAGGGACCGGGCTGGACACCCGATCTGACTGGACGGCGGGTCATCCGCTGGATCCATCACGCGCTGTTCGTGCTGCGCGGTCAGGACAAGGCGGCGTCCGAAGCCTTTTACCGGTCACTGGCGCAACAGGCGATCTTTCTGGGGCGGCGCTGGCGCGCGGCCTCGCCGGGGCTGCCGCGCATCGAGGCGCTGACGGGCATGATCTATGCGGGCCTGTCGTTGCAAGGGATGGAACGGCTGGTCGATCCGGCGATGCGCGCACTGGCGCGCGATTGCCGGGTCCAGGTGGACGCGCAGGGCGGCATACCCACCCGCAACCCCGAGGAATTGCTGGAGGTCTTTACCCTTCTGACATGGTCGGCCGCTGCATTGAGCGAGGCCGGGCGCAGCGTGCCCGCAGATCTGCTGGAGGCGATCGACCGTATCGCGCCAAGCCTGCGCACCCTGCGCCATTCGGATGGCGGACTGGCCCGGTTCCACGGTGGCGGGCGCGGGCTTGAAGGGCGGCTGGACGCGGCGCTGGCGGCCTCGGGCGCCAAGGGACGCATGCCCGAGGGGCTGTCCATGGGGTTTGCCCGGTTAGGAGCAGGGCGGAGCAGTATCATCGTGGATGCGGCACCGCCCCCTGCGGGTGTGGCCTCGGTCAATGCACATGCCTCGACACTGGCCTTCGAGCTGACCTCGGGGCGGCGGCCCGTCGTGGTCAATTGCGGGTCGGGTGCAGCATTTGGTGCCGACTGGCGGCGGGCCGGGCGCGCGACCCCCAGCCATTCCACACTGACACTGGCGGGCTACTCCAGCGCGCGTCTGGGCAAGGCCAAAGGGGGCATCCCCGGGCGCGCCGAATGGCTGATGGACACTCCGCGCGATGTGCCGGTCGAGATGTCACAGGCCCCGGACGGGCTGCGGTTTCAGGGTGGGCATGACGGCTATGTCCGCACCCATGGCCTGACCCATGCGCGCACGCTGGAACTGACCTTCGACGGCAGCGGGCTGGCGGGTGAGGACCTGCTGATCGCGCTGAACAGTGCCGCGCAAAAGACCTTTGACCGGCAGATGGATGCCGTGCGTTTGCAGGGGATTCCCTTTGCCATCCGCTTTCACCTGCATCCCGAGGTCGAGGCCGAAGTCGATATGGGCGGCACAGCCGTGTCGCTGGCCCTGAAAAGCGGGGAGTTGTGGGTGTTCCGCCATGACAGCCGGGCCGAGATGTCGCTGGAGCCGAGTGTTTACCTTGAAAAAGGGCGCCTTGCCCCGCGTGCGACCAAACAAATCGTTTTATCCGGTCGCGCGATGGACTATGCGACCCGCACCCGGTGGTCGCTGACCAAGGCGCAGGATACGCCGATCAGTATCCGCGACCTGAACCGGGACGAGATGGATGTGACACTTTAGGCCCCTGCGATAAGGGGCCGACGACCTCGGGGGCCAAGAACCATGACGACCGACCTGCACCCAGTGCGCCGCGCGCTGATTTCCGTATCCGACAAGACCGGCCTGCTGGACCTGGGGCATGCGCTGGCGGCGCGGGGGATCGAGCTGCTGTCAACGGGCGGATCGGCGGCGGCGCTGCGGGCGGCGGGGCTGGTGGTCAAGGATGTGGCCGATGTGACGGGCTTTCCCGAGATGATGGATGGCCGGGTCAAGACCCTGCACCCGGCGGTGCATGGCGGGCTGCTGGCGCTGCGGGACAATGACGCCCATGTCGGCGCGATGGTCACCCACGGGATCAAGGAAATCGACCTCTTGGTCGTGAACCTTTACCCGTTCGAAGAGACGGTGGCCAAGGGTGCCGATTATGACACCTGCATCGAGAATATCGACATCGGCGGCCCTGCGATGATCCGCGCGGCGGCCAAGAACCATGCCTTCGTCAACGTCGTGGTGGATGTCGAGGATTATCAGCCGCTTCTGGACGAGTTGGCCGCGCATGGCGGCGCGACCTCCCTGGCTTTCCGGCAGCGGTTGGCGCAGATCGCCTATGCGCGGACCGGGGCTTATGACGCAGCGGTCTCTACTTGGATGGCGGCGGCAATCGGCGAGGCCAGCCCGCGCCGCCGGGTGACGGCAGGCAAGCTGGCGCAAGGGCTGCGTTATGGCGAGAACCCGCATCAGGGGGCGGCCTTCTATGTGGACGGCAATCCGCGCCCCGGCGTGGCCACGGCCAAGCAGTTGCAGGGCAAGGAGCTGTCCTACAACAACATCAACGACACGGATGCGGCGTTCGAACTGGTCAGCGAATTCGCGCCCTCTGACGGGCCGGCCTGCGCGATCATCAAACATGCCAACCCCTGCGGTGTGGCGCGCGGGGCCACGCTGAGAGAGGCGTATTCGCGCGCCTTCGATTGCGACCGCACCAGCGCCTTTGGCGGGATCATCGCGCTGAACCGGACGCTGGACGTCGCGACGGCCGAGGAAATCGCGCAGATCTTTACCGAGGTCGTCATCGCGCCCGGTGCCGATCAGGGGGCCCGCGATCTCTTTGCCGCGAAAAAGAACCTGCGCCTGCTGATCACGCCGGGCCTTGCCAATCCGGCCGAGGCCGCACTGACATGGCGTCAGGTGTCGGGCGGGTATCTGGTGCAGGACAAGGACAATGGCCATATCACAGCCGATGATCTGAAAGTGGTGACGAAACGCGCGCCGACGGATGCGGAACTGGCGGATCTGCTGTTTGCGTGGAAAGTGGCGAAACATGTGAAGTCGAATGCCATCGTCTATGTCAAGGACGGGGCTACGGTCGGCGTGGGTGCCGGGCAGATGAGCCGCGTGGACAGTTGCCGCATCGCCGCGCGCAAGGCGCAGGACATGGCAGACGCGCTGGGCCTGTCCGCACCGCTGACGCAGGGGTCGGTCGTGGCGTCGGACGCGTTCTTTCCCTTTGCCGATGGCCTGCTGACCGCAGCCGAGGCGGGGGCGACGGCAGTCATCCAGCCGGGTGGGTCGATGCGCGATGACGAGGTGATCGCGGCGGCGGATGCAGCGGGTCTGGCGATGGTCTTTACCGGGATGCGGCATTTCCGGCACTGAGGTGTGACCGCGCGCCGCGCGGGGATATTTGAGGCAAGAAGAAACAGGAGTCGCGCCCAAGGGCAGACGCGGCGGCAAGGAGGACAGATGAGGCTGGTATTCTGGGTCGCGCTGGCGATCTTTGTGGCCGATCAGGCGGTGAAATATCTGGTCGTGCACCTGCTGGATCTGGCCTATCTGGGCGCGATCGACGTATTTCCGCCCTATCTGAACCTGCGCATGGCGTGGAATTACGGAATCAATTTCGGACTGTTCGCGCAGGCCTCGGATCTGGCGCGCTGGCTGTTGATCACGGTGGCGCTGGTGATTTCTGGTGGGGTATTGTGGTGGGTGCGCAGGGATCCGCCGGGACGCTGGGGTCTGATCTCGGCCGGGTTGCTGGTTGGCGGTGCTTTGGGCAATGTGGTGGACCGCGTCCTGTATGGCGCGGTCGCGGATTTCCTGAACATGTCCTGCTGTGGGATCGAGAATCCCTATGCGTTCAATATCGCCGATATCTCGATCTTTGCCGGGGCGATTGGTCTGGTTCTTTTCACGCCAGAGAAAAAGGCCCCGTGACGATCCGCCGTTGATGGTCTAAAGCTGGAACCGATAACGTCAGGAGGGTGGCAATGCGTCTGCCGCATGGGATGATCTTGGTGGCCATACTGGCCTTGTCGGCCTGTTCAAGGCCCGAGGGAGACCTCAACCTGCGCAATCTGCGGTCGATGGGCGCGGGGCCGGATGAATTCTCGGTCCTGCCCGGCAAGCCGCTGGAGATGCCGACCGAGGTCGCCAGCCTGCCTGCGCCCACTCCGGGCGGCTCCAACCTGACCGATCAGAACCCGCTGGCCGATGGTGTGGCCGCTCTGGGCGGACGCCCCGGTGCATTGGTGCCGCAGGGCGTCGCCGCGTCGGACGCGGCGCTGGTGCAGCATGCCGCCCGCAACGGTATCTCAAGCGATATCCGCATGACCCTTGCGGCCGAGGATGCCGAATTCCAGCGCAGCCGCTCGCGGTTCACGAAGTTCCGCATTTTCCGCGACGTGGATCGCTATCACGAGGTCTATCAGTCCGAGATGACCGATCCCTATGCCGAACTGCGCCGCTTCCGCCGGATGGGAGTCGCCACACCCTCGGCACCGCCGCCCGAGCGGCGCTGATCCGTCACATCTGCGTCAGTCCGGGTTGCGGTTGAACGGCGACTGCCTATCCTTGCATTGATCCAATCCGAGGAGGACACCCGTGTTCCGACTGACTGCCGCCGCCGTGTCACTGGCTCTGAGCCTGACACTGGGCCTTTCCCGTCCTGCGATGGCTGATGAGCAGGTCACGCATTTCACGCTCGATAACGGTATGGATGTGGTGGTGATCGAGGATCATCGCGCGCCCGTCGTCGTCCATATGGTCTGGTATCGGGCCGGGTCCGCGGATGAACCCGCTGGCACCTCCGGTATCGCGCATTTTCTGGAACATCTGATGTTCAAGCGGACCGAGACGATGGAGTCGGGCGAGTTTTCGCGCACCGTGGCGCGCAACGGCGGACAGGACAACGCGTTCACCAGCTATGATTATACCGGCTATTTCCAGCGGGTCGCGGCGGATCGTCTGGGTCTGATGATGCAGATGGAGGCGGACCGCATGGTCAACCTGCGCCTTGACGATGCCGAGATCGCGACCGAGCGCGAGGTCATCATCGAAGAGCGTAACCAGCGGGTCGAGAACAGCCCCGCTGCCCTGTTCCGCGAGCAGAAGGACGCGGTGCAATACCTCAACCATCGCTATGGCGTCCCGATCATCGGCTGGCGTCATGAGATGGTGTCGCTGGACCGCGATGACGCACTGGCCTTCTACGAACGGTTCTACGCGCCGAACAACGCCATTCTGGTGGTCGCAGGGGATGTGACTCCCGACGAGGTCCGCGCGCTGGCCCAAGAGCATTACGGGCCGATCCCCGCCAATCCCGCGTTGCCCGAACGCCTCCGCCCGACCGAGCCGCCCCAGACCGCTGAACGCCGGATCACCTTCCGCGATGCGCGGGTGGCGCAGCCCTATGTCAGCCGGTCCTATCTGGCCCCCGAACGCGACAGCGGCGCGCAGGATACCGCCGCCGCCCTGACCATTCTGGCCGAGGTGCTGGGCTCCGGCACCACATCGGTGATGGCCGAGGCCTTGCAGTTCGACAGCCAGGTCGCGACCTTCACCGGGGCATTCTACAGCGGCATGTCGCTGGACAAGACGACCTTCGACGTTGTTGTCGTGCCCTCCGAAGGTGTGACGCTCGAGGAGGCCGAGGCCGCGATGGACAAGGTTCTGGCCGAGTTTCTGACGACAGGGGTGGACCCCGAACAGCTTGACCGGATCAAGATGCAACTGCGCGCCGCGCAGATCTATGCGCGCGACAACGTGGACAGTATCGCCAACCGCTATGGTCGCGCCCTGACGCAGGGCCTGACGGTCGAGGATGTGCAGGCCTGGCCCGACATCCTGCAGGCGGTGACTGCCGACGACGTGATGGCGGCGGCGCGGATGGTGCTGGATCGCAGGCAGGCCGTGACCGGCTGGTTGATGGCCGAGGAGGTGACACAGTGATGATGCGTTTCATTCTGCCGCTGATGCTGGCGCTGGCGGCGCTGCCCGCGCGCGCTGCGATCGAGATCAAGGAAGTCGTCAGTCCCGGCGGCATCACCGCCTGGCTGGTCGAGGATCACACGATCCCCTTCACCGCGCTGGAAGTCCGTTTTCGCGGTGGCGCATCCGTCGAACCGATGGACAAGCGTGGGGCGACCAACCTGATGACAGCGCTGCTGGAAGAGGGTGCGGGCGAGATGGACGCGCGCGCCTTTGCCCGCGCGCGCGACGGCCTGGCCGCCTCGTTCCGCTATTCCGTTTCGGATGACGCGCTGTCCGTCTCGGCCCAGTTCCTGACCGAAAACCGGGATGCGGCGGTCGATCTGCTGCGCCAGTCGCTGATCCAGCCGCGTTTCGACGCCGAGGCCATCGAGCGGGTCCGTGCCCAGGTCCTGTCGGGCTTGCGGTCGGACGAGAAGAATCCGCAAAGCATCGCCGCGCGCCGCTTTGACGGGCTGATCTTCGGGGATCACCCCTATGCCTCCTCGCTGGATGGTACGATCGAAACGGTCAGCGCCCTGACCCGTGACGATCTGCGCGCCGCCCATGCCGCAACGCTGGCGCGGGACCGCATCTATGTCTCTGCCGTGGGGGATATCACGGAAGCCGAGCTTGGCACCCTTCTGGACAAGCTGCTGGGCGACCTGCCCGCCACGGGTGCCGCCCTGCCGGGGCCGGCAGATCCGGTCTTTCCGGGTGGTGTTGATGTCGTGGATTTCCCGACCCCGCAATCTGTTGTTTTGTTCGGCCAGCCGGGTGTCGGTCAGGAAGATCCCGATTTCTTTGCTGCCTTCATTCTGGATCACATTCTGGGCGGCGGCGGGTTTGAAAGCCGCCTGATGACCGAGGTGCGCGAGAAGCGCGGCCTGACCTATGGCATCTACACCTATCTGGCTGACCGCGATCACGCGCAGACATGGGGCGGATCGGTGGCATCTGCCAATGACCGGGTGGCCGAGGCGGTGGACGTGATCCGCGCCGAATGGACACGGTTGCAGACCGAGGGTGTCACTGCCGAGGAACTGGAGAACGCCAAGACCTATCTGACGGGGGCCTATCCCCTGCGGTTTGACGGAAACGGCACGATTGCCAACATCATCGTCGGCATGCAGATGCGCGGCCTGCCCATCGACTATGCCGCGACCCGCAATGACAAGGTGAATGCCGTCACGCTGGAGGATGTAAACCGCGTCGCGCGGGAGGTGCTGGACCCTGCGGCGCTGAGTTTCGTCGTCGTGGGGCAGCCCGAAGGCCTGACAGGGACGTCGAACTGAACCCGCGCCTCAAATCCCTGCGACCGCGATCCCGGCGCTGCATGGGGTCGCATCCGCCTGAAACAGGTTCACCCCTGCGCCGCAACAGGGTAAGAGGCACCCTATCAGGCAGGAGAACTGGACGATGACCACCCCGAAACCCGTGGTGCTGTGCATTCTGGACGGCTGGGGCCACCGGGAAGATCGCACCGCGAACGCCCCCGCATTGGCGAACACCCCGACCTTCGACCGGATCATCGCGACCTGTCCGCATAACCTGTTGATCACACATGGTCCGGATGTGGGCCTGCCGACCGGGCAGATGGGCAATTCCGAAGTGGGGCACACCAATATCGGCGCAGGCCGCGTGGTGGCGATGGACCTTGGCCAGATTGACCTTGCGATCGAGGATGGATCGTTCTTCACCAATGCGGCCCTTCAGGCGTTCATCGCCACGTTGAAAGCATCGGGTGGGACAGCGCATCTGATCGGTCTGGTGTCGGATGGGGGCGTGCACGGGCATATGAGCCATATCCTTGCGGCGATGCGCGCGATCACGCAGGCAGGCGTGCCCGTGGTGCTGCATGCTGTGACCGACGGGCGTGATGTGGCGCCCAAATCCGCCTATGGCTACCTCGAGGACCTTCAGGCAGCGATGCCGAACGGGGCAAGGATCGGCACGCTGACCGGGCGCTATTTCACGATGGATCGCGACAACCGATGGGAGCGCGTGGCCGAGGCCTATGAGGCGATGGTCCATGCCAAGGGACTTCACGCGGCGTCGGCCCATGCCGCCGTGACTGCGGGTTACAACCGGTCCGAAACCGACGAGTTCATTACGGCCACCGTGATCGGCGACTATGCAGGCGCGCGCGATGGGGACGGGTTGTTCTGTCTCAACTTCCGTGCCGACCGGGCGCGCGAGATCCTGGCGGCCATGGCCGCGCCGCTTTTTGCGGCCTTTGACGCGGGCGCGCGCCCCGTTTGGGCGGCCTGTCTGGGCATGGTCGAGTATTCCGAGGCGCACAACGCCTATATGACGACGGTTTTTCCTTCCCGAGAGATCGTGAACACGCTGGGCGAATGGGCGGCAAAGCACGGCAAACGCCAGTTCCGGCTGGCCGAAACCGAGAAATACCCCCATGTTACCTTCTTTTTGAACGGCGGCGAGGAACAGCCCGAGACAGGCGAGGACCGCTATATGGCTCCATCGCCCAAGGTCGCAACCTATGACCTGCAACCCGAAATGTCCTGCGCTGAGGTGACTGACCATTTCGTGCAGGCGATCCAGGATGGTTACGATCTGATCGTCGTCAATTACGCGAACCCCGACATGGTCGGGCATACGGGCGATCTCAAAGCCGCCATCGCCGCTTGCGAGGCGGTGGACCAGGGGCTTGCCCGCGTCGTCGCCGCCCTGGAACAGGTGGGCGGCGCGATGATCGTCACGGCGGATCATGGCAATTGCGAGGTCATGATAGACCCCGACACGGGCGGGCCGCACACAGCCCACACACTCAACCCGGTCCCCGTTGCCCTTGTGGGCGGGCCGTCCGGTGTCAGCTTGAAACCCGGACGGCTGGCCGATCTGGCACCTACTCTTCTGGAACTGATGGGGCTGCCGCAACCGCCGGAGATGACCGGAGAAAGCCTGATCGTATGATCCGTGCCGCCGCCTTTGCCGCCCTGATCATTTCGCTGGTCACTGGCCCCCTGCTGGCCCAGTCGGAGGGTGAGGCCGCCGAGGCGGCGCGTGCCGCTGCCGTGCGGCTGGAACAGGCGACCCGACAACTTGATGCGGCACAATCGGCCCGCGACCGGGTGCGCGCCCTGACCGAAACCGTGGCCGCTTTCGAGGACGGTCTTGAAGCAATGCGGGACGGGCTGCGCCGTGCGAGCCTGCGCGAGGCGCGTCTGACCCGCGAGTTGCAAGCCCGCGAGGCCGAGGTGGCGCAGCTTCTGGGCGTTCTGCTCAGCATGGGGGACAGGCCCTCGCCGACCATGTTGCTGCATCCCGCGGGCCCGGTGGGCACCGCACGTTCGGGCATGATCCTGACCGATGTCACGCCCGCGCTGAGCGCGCGTGCCGACGAGTTGCGCACAAGACTGTCCGAGATAACGACCCTTCGGATCTTGCAACAGAACGCGGTCGAGACCTTGCAGAACGGGTTGAATGGCGTGCAGGAGGCGCGCACGGCCCTGTCCCAGGCTGTTGCCGACCGCACCGATCTGCCACGCCGCTTTACCGAAGATCCGGTGCGGACCGCGATCCTGATCGCCTCGACCGAAACGCTGGAAGGTTTTGCCAGCGGCCTGTCCGAGATGACGACCGACGAGGATCGTGCGGATCTGCCCGATATCTCGAACCTGCGAGGGACATTGCCTCTGCCGGTGCAGGGACAGATTCTGCGCCGGGCCGGAGAGGCGGATTCGGCGGGAATCACGCGCCCCGGCCTGCTGGTCGCCACCCGCCCGCGCGCGCTTGTCACGGCGCCCACGGCCGCGACGATCCGCTACCGGGGGCCGTTGCTGGACTACGGAAACGTGATGATTCTCGAGCCTCAGGCCGGCACTCTTTTCGTGCTTGCCGGTCTGGATGTGGTTTATGGTGGGATAGGAGAAGTGATCCCAGCCGGCAGTCCGATCGGGCTGATGGGGGGGCAGGATGCGGAGATCGGCGAAATTCTGGCCAATTCCGGAAATGGGACTGGAACCGGGCGCCCCGAGACGCTCTATATCGAAGTCAGGCAGGATGATGCGCCGGTCGATCCGGAAGCATGGTTCGCAACGCGAGAGGAAGACTAGATGAACAAGTTCGTGATGGCCGCGATCGGTGGAACGATGGTCGGGGTCCTGGCCACGACGCAGTTGGCAGCACCGCTTCTGGCGCAGGAATCGGCGAAGAACAGTTCGGTTTACGAGCAACTTGACCTCTTCGGCGACATTTTCGAGCGGATCCGCGCCCAATATGTCGAAGAGGTGGATACCAACGAACTGATCGAAGCGGCGATCAACGGGATGTTGACCTCGCTTGATCCGCATTCCAGCTACATGTCTCCCGAGGACGCAGCCGATATGCGGGTGCAGACACGCGGGGAGTTCGGTGGTCTGGGGATCGAGGTCACGCAGGAAGAGGGTTTCGTCAAGGTCGTCTCGCCGATCGACGGCACACCTGCCGATGCCGCCGGGGTCGAGGCGGGCGATTTCATCACCCATGTGGACGGGCAAAGCCTGATGGGCCTGACGCTGGATCAGGCGGTGGACATGATGCGCGGTCCTGTTGGCAGCGAGATCGTGATCACCATCCTGCGAGAGGGAACCACCGAGCCCTTCGACATCTCGATCATCCGGGATACCATCAAACTGACGGCGGTGCGGACCCGGACCGAGGGGCAGACTGTCGTGTTGCGCGTCACTACCTTCAACGATCAAACCTATGCCAACCTTGAAAGCGGGCTTGCCGAATCCATCGAGGAGGCGGGCGGTATCGATGCGATCAGAGGGGTGGTTCTGGACCTGCGGAACAACCCCGGTGGTCTGTTGACCCAGGCGATCCGCGTGTCGGATGCTTTTCTGGAGAAGGGTGAGATCGTCTCGACCCGTGGCCGCAACCCCGAGGATGGGGAGCGGTTCAATGCCACGCCAGGCGATCTGGCGCAGGGTAAACCCATCGTGGTGCTGATCAATGGCGGGTCGGCCTCGGCCTCGGAAATCGTGGCGGGGGCGTTGCAGGATCATCGTCGCGCCGTGGTGATCGGCACGAAAAGCTTCGGCAAAGGCTCGGTTCAGACCGTGATGCCCTTGCGGGGCGATGGTGCGATGCGCCTCACGACTGCGCGGTATTACACGCCGTCGGGGCGCTCGATCCAGGCGCTTGGTGTCTCGCCGGATATCGTGGTGGATCAGCCGCCGCGCCGCCCCGAGGCCGAGGATGAAGAGGGCACGACCCCTCCCGGTCGGTCCGAGGCAGATCTGCGCGGTTCGTTGAACAATGACAGCCTGTCCGAGGATCAGATTCGCCAGATCGAAGAAGACCGCGCCAAGGCGGAACTGGCGGCAAAGCTGCGCGAGGATGATTACCAGTTGGCCTATGCGCTGGATATCCTCAAGGGGCTGTCGGCCCTTGGTCCGGTTCGCTGACGCGCCTTTGCCTCGCACCTTTGCGGTGCGGGGCATGTCCCTTGAATGCCGGAATAGAGCGCTATGACGCCCAGCCCTGAACAGATAGCCCTGCTGCCCTATCGTCCTTGCGTCGGCGTGATGCTGTGCAATGACAGGGGTGAGGTCTTTGTGGGTCAGCGGCTCGACAATGACACGCCGGCCTGGCAGATGCCCCAAGGTGGCATAGACGAGGGTGAGGCCCCGCATGACGCCGCGCTGCGCGAACTGTGGGAGGAGACCGGCGTGACCCCCGATCTGGTCAGCGTGGTGGCCGAGACTGCCGACTGGATCCCCTATGACCTGCCGCATGAGATTGTCCCGCGCATCTGGAAAGGCCGTTTCCGGGGGCAGCGCCAGAAATGGTTCCTGATGCGGTTTCACGGCAGTGATGACCAGATCAATATCCTGACCAGCCATCCCGAATTCTCGGAATGGCGCTGGCTGGACCCGTCCGATCTGGTGGATCACATCGTCCCCTTCAAGCGGGCAGTCTATGCTGCGGTGCTGGCGGAATTCGGCCCGCTGATCTGAGGGCGAAAACCCGTCCCTGACTGACGAAAATTGCTTCCCAGAACCTTTGCTTTCCGCTAGGTGCGGCGCATGGGACAGGACAAGATCAATACGCAGGCCATTGGCCTTGATGTCGGGCTGGCATTCACCAAATGGCTGACCGGGGCCGAGAATCTGCATTACGGGCTTTGGGATGGGCTGGAGGTCAGCGCCGCCAACCTGCGCGCCGCGCAGGAGGCCTATACGGATCGTTTGTTCGCGCTGCTGCCTGACCGGCCCTGCCGCATCCTTGATATTGGTGGCGGCGCGGGCGAGACGGCGAAAAAGCTGCTGGCCCTCGGTCACTCGGTCGATATCGTCGTGCCCAGCCCCTTTCTGGCCGGCCGCTGCCGCGCGAATGCGCCTGCAGCGCGCGTCCATGAATGCATGTTCGAGGATTTCACCGCCGCCCCGGCCAGCTTCGACCTCTGCCTGTTCTCCGAAAGTTTCCAGTATATCCCACTGGATCAGGGCCTGCCGAAATGCCTCACGCTGCTGGCGCCGGGGGGCGAGATCATTGTGGCCGATTGCTTCCGCACGCCTGAATATACCGGCGACCGGATGCTGGCTCCGGTTGGTGGGGGGCACCGCATCGCCGCCTTCCGCGAAACGCTCGCCACCCTCCCTCTCGACATCGTCAGCGAGGAGGATGTCACCCTGTCCGCCGCCCCGTCGGTCGAGATCGAGCAAGGGCTGTTCAACGTCTTCGGCTATGGCCTGACCCGCGTGGATCAGGACCTTGCACGCCACAAACCCCGCCTGCGCTGGCTTCTGCGCCGCGCGATCCGTACGTTGATCAGCGAACGCAAACGCGCACGCCTTGATCAGCGCCTGAACCAGCAGACACGCAACCGCGAGAATTTTGCGCGGTTCAACATCTACCTTCTGATGCGCCTGCGCCCGAAAGCCTGACACGGCAGCCCCTTTCATCGTTCCCCAAATACTCAATTGCGCCATCTGCCGCAGGTGATCCCGATGATAGGACTCGAAAAAGAACAAAACGTGAATATACTGCAAGGTCATGTTCGCAGAACTGTGCATCACCTCGAATTTTACCTTTCTCACCGGGGCGTCCCACCCCGAGGAATTCATGCAGCGTGCCGCCTCGCTTGGCCTCACAGCCATTGCCATCGCGGATCAGGACACGGTCGCGGGCATCGTGCGCGCCCATGCCACGGCGCGCGAGATTGCGCGGCAGGTGGCCGAGCGTCAGGCGCATCTGGCCACCCATGGGATCATCGGCCCGCCCGATCCGGCTCGCGCGCCAGAGGATCAGGGTCCGCGTTTCACCTGCCCGCGTCTGATCCCCGCCGCCACGCTGCATCTGGCCGAAGGGCTGGTGCTGACCGCGCTGCCCGAGAACCGCACCGGCTGGGCGCATCTGTGCCGCCTTTTGACGCTGGGCCGCCGTCGCGCGCCCAAGGGGGGCTGCGATCTGCGCCTGACCGATCTGGAGG
>Ga0209347_1004871_pt1 | contig 13404 bp, 11 predicted proteins | sample AutmiccommuBRH23_FD_187382 | JGI IMG/M metagenome (GOLD analysis project Ga0209347, IMG submission 187382) | Deep subsurface microbial communities from Mt. Terri, Switzerland - Autotrophic microbial communities BRH/23 (SPAdes) (version 2) | ecosystem: Environmental > Aquatic > Deep subsurface >... | reverse complement strand
ACCTCCATTTTTTTAAAATTTACTTTTACATGGCCATCCAAAAGCCTCCGTCCACCGGAATGATGGCCCCATTGAGATAGCTTCCGTATTCAGAAGCCAGGAACAGTACGGCGTTGCCTATGTCCCGGGGGGTGCCGGGCCGGTTCAGGGGCACCTGGGAAAGCATGATCTGTCTCACCTTTTCTGGCACCGCCCGGGTCATCTCGGTGTCGATAAACCCAGGCATGATGGCGTTGCAGGTCAGGTCACAGCCCCCCTTGACCACGTGCCGGCCAAATTCCCTGGCGGCGGTCATGGTCAGTGCCAGAGCGCCGGCCTTGGCCGCCGTGTAATTGGCCTGTCCCATGTTGCCCACCCAGCAGGCCTTGGAAGAAATGTTGATCACCCGGCCGAACTTATTCCTCACCATCACCGGCGTAACCGCCTGAATGGTGAGATAAAAGGATTTCAGGTTGATCCTCAACACCGCGTCCCAGTCCTCTTCGGGCATTCTTTCGATCAGGTGGTCCCTGGTAATGCCGGCGTTGTTGACTAAAATATCCACCTTCCCGAATTCACCGACAGCCTCGTTGATCAACCTTTCCACGTCTGGCTTGAGTGAAACGTCACCGGTTACCGCCAGGGATTTAACCCTCAGGGAAAGCATCTCGGCGGCCGCCTCCCCGGCGCTGGCGGGATTAATATCGGAGATCACCACGTTGGCGCCGTGCCCGGCCAGGACCCTGGCTATACCCAGGCCGATCCCCCGGCCGGACCCGGTGATCACGGCCACCTTTCCTCTCAAATCCAATTTAAATCATCTCCTCGGCAAAAATCTCAGGGCCTTATACTGACATAGCTTTGGTCCAGCACAACCCCGTTTTGGGTTTCGGCAATGATGATATAGAGATTGGGGGTATCGGCGGCCCACCCCTTAACCGTGAGCACATCTCCGGGGAAAACAACGCTGCTGAACCTGGCGCTGAATTCCTTGAATCTGGCCACCTCCCCCCGGCACAGCTGTTCCAACACCGCCCGGGCCGTGTAGCCGTAGGTGCACAGCCCGTGCAGCACCGGCCTCTGGAAGCCGGCCTTGGCCGCCGCCTCAGGGTCAATGTGGAGTGGGTTGTAGTCGCCGCTAAGCCGGTAAATGGCGGCCTGCCTCTCCGGAATGGGATAAGAGGCTATAAACAGCGGCCGCACTCCCGCCGGGGGATCGAACTTCAGCGGCTTAGGGCCGGGATCGCCGCCGAAATTGCCCTGACCCCGGCAAAAAATGCTCATCTCGTTGGTGAAGAGAACTTCCCCCCGGTCATCCCTGGTTTCAAACTCCACATTGACCAAAGCCGCCTTGCCCTTGTCATAAATTGATTTGCACAGTGTGCTGGTATGAAAACAGCCCTGGGGTGGAATGGCTTTGTGCAGGGTAATCCTGTGTCCGGCGTGGAGCACCGAGGCCAGGTCAATTTCCGCTTCGGCGATGAATTTAAAAAGTAGCGGCATGATCGGCAAAACCCCGAAGGTGGGGTAGACCTTCATTCCCCCCGGGGCGCCTTCGTACACAAACTCAATATTGTTTTCACCGGCCCCGATACCCAGGGCGTACAGGGCGCAGTCCTGCCAGGTGTACTTCCTGACCAAAGGATGTGATTTTTTGCCTATAACCTCCAGGTTTATGATCATCTAAACCCCTCCCCCTAGGAGAATGTTAAATTGCCTCCCAGTTACCGTCTTACTTGACCTCGTGGACGTCGGCAATCCCGCCCGACCGCAGGCTGCCCTTCAACACCTTGCCCATGGCGTTCCGGGGCAGCGCCCCGATAATTTCCCACAGCTGCGGCACCTTGTACCTGGCCATGTTCTTCCGGCAATGTTCCGCCAGCTCCTCCTCACTGGCCGCCTGACCCTCCTTGAAGACCACAAAGGCCTTGACCAACTCCTGCAGGCGGGGGTCGGGCACCCCGATGACCGCCGTTTCAGCCACCGCCGGGTGCTCCAGGAGCACCTTTTCCACCTCGGCGGGGTAGATATTTTCGCCCCCCCGCACCACCATGTCCTTTTTCCGGTCCACAATGTACAGGAAGCCGTCCTCGTCCAGCCGGCCGATGTCCCCGGTGTGGTACCAGCCGCCGCGCAGGGCCTCGGCAGTGGCCTCGGGGTTCTTGTAGTATCCCTTCATCACCGTAGGCCCCCAGGCCAGGATCTCGCCCACCTGGCTGTCCTTGCCGCCCTCATCCACAATCCTCAGGTCGATGTGGGACAGGCTGGGCCCCACCGAGGCTATTTTGGTCAGGGCGTACTCGTCGGTGAGGCTGGTCAGGGCGGCGCAGGTCTCGGTCATGCCGAAGATATTTTGCAGCTTCACCCCGGGCCACCACTCCCGCAGCCTTTGAATGGTGGGGTAAGGCATGATGGACCCCCCGTAAAGGTGCAGCCTCAGGCTGTCCATCCGGCCGTCGATGTACTTTTCCCTGAATCCCGGCATGATCAGGTAAGAGTTGTGCATGGCCGGCACGAAAAGGGTCACGGTGGCCCGGTGGCGGGTGATCACCTCCATGCATTGGGCCGGATCGAAGGCCCGCAGCGAGATCAGCCCCAGGCCGGTCATGAAGGAGGGCAGGATGAAACACTGGTACTGGCAGTGAAAATAGGGCAGCATGTCGAGAAAAATATCATCGGCCCGGAAGCCGAAGACCTCCATGGTCATGATGGCCTGGGACAGGCAGTTCAGGTGACTGAGCATAACCCCCTTGGGCAGGCCGGTGGTGCCGGAGGTATATAAAAGTGAAGAGACGTCGTCCTCCAGCACATCCTCCTCCACCGGGTCCGGCGACCCGATCTCCAGGAGCTCCTGATAGGTGATCATGCCCTCCCGGGGCTGGTCGGAGATGACGATGATCTGCTTCAGGCTGGAAAGACTGGGGCGTATTTCATTGATCACCGGCAGGAAGGCCTCGTCCATAATCAGCGCCACCGCGTCCGAGTGGTTGATGATATACTCGAACTCCCTGGCCGCGTAGCGGGGATTTAAGGGCACATTGGCCGCACCGATCTTCTGGATGGCCATGTACCCGGTGTGGAACAGCGGTTGGTTGGGGTGAATCTGGGCCACCCGGTCACCTTTTCCGACCCCCAGCTTTTTTAGACCGTGGGCCAGCCGGTTTGATTCCAGGTCAAACTGGCGGTAGGTCCAGCTTTTTCCGGTCTCTCCCTCCACCAGGGCAATATGGTCGGGATACTGCTGCACTATTTTCCGCATGATGTTGGGCACGGTCAGCCTGCCAAGCCAATTTTCACGGTTTGACCGGATAAACTCCCCCACCTTCTCCGGAGTCGCCTTGAGATAAACGGCCATACATTACCCTCCTTTTGAAAATTTTTATAACTTTCTGGCTTTTTAGGCAATAAGGAAAGGGGACACACCTGCTGAAGCCGGGGTATTACTTTGTGGACCGGAATGTCCCCCATAGTTGGTCCTACCCCTCGTACACTTCGGCTCTCCGGCCTACAGCCCCTGGGTCAGGGGGTAGCCATAACCGTAAATCTCACGCAGTTCGCCAACGATCTCGCCGTGGCTGACCCCGCTCTTAACGGCTTTGATGGTGGCCTCGAAAAGATTCAGACTTGGCTCCGAAGCGGCATGCCTTAAATCAGCCAAAGCCTCCCCGACCCTTTGCTGATCCCTGTTTTGTTTGTGATCCCTGACCCTCTGAATATGCCTGGCCACCCCGGCCTGGTCTGTTTTGCCCCATTTCAGTTTAAATTCCTGCTGTTCGGGGATCTGGTACTTGTTAACCCCCACCACCACTTTTTGCCCGCTGTCCACCGCCTTCTGGTAATCATAGGCGGCCAGGCCTATTTCCCTCTGGACATACCCCCTTTTTACCGCTTCCAGCATGCCTCCCAGGCCGTCAATTTTTTCGATGTACCGCCAGGCCAGCTGCTCGGTCTGGTCGGTTAACTTTTCCACGTAATAGGATCCTCCCAGGGGGTCCACCACGTCGGCCGCGCCGCTTTCCTCCTCGATAATGCTCTGGGTCATCAAGGCAATCCTGGCGGTTTCCTCGGTGGGAGTCTGGTAGGCCTCGTCGTAAGCGTCGGTGTGGATTGACTGGGCGCCCCCCAGCACCGAGGCCAAAGCCTGGAGACAGATGCGGCTGATGTTGTTCAACGGCTGCTGGCGGGTCAGATCGGCCCCCTGGGACTGGACGTGGAACCTGAACTGCAGTGAGCGTGGGTTTTTGGCCCCGAAGCGCTCCCTCATAATCCTGGCCCACATCCTTCTGGCGGCCCGGAATTTGGCCACCTCGTCAAAGAGGGCAACATTGGCGGCAAAGAAGAAGCTCAGCCGGGGGGCGAAGGAATCCACCTCCAGCCCGGACCTGACCAGTTGGTCCACGTAAAATATGCCGCTGGACAGGATAAAGGCCAGGGCCTGCACCGGGGTCGCCCCGCTGTCCTGGAAGTGCTGGGCCACCACGCTGATGGGGTGCCAGCCGGGCACATTCTGAGTGCAGAAACGGACGTGGTCGATAAACATCCTCAGGTGCCCCTCCAGGGAGAGCCTGAAGTACATATTGCAGCCGCCGGAGTAGTGGGAGATAAAATCGGACTGGCTGGTGGTTCCGGCCAGCCGGTCAAGGGGAATCCCCCGGGCCTCGGCCAGGGCGAAAAGCATGGCCACCCCGGTAAAGGGCCCGGAATCGTTGAAGGAGACACTGATCTCCCGCAGGGGAATGCCCTCGAAGGCTATGTCCATGTCTTCCAGTATGTTCACCGGGGTGCCGCAGGTCCCCACCAGCTCTTTTTCCACCTGGTCCACGTCATAGCCCCGGAAGAAGGTGTTGCAGGGCAGAAAATTAATGGCGCTCTGCCCCCTCTCCAGCAACTCCTTTTGCCTGCGGTTGTAGTGCTCCGGGCCCTCATAGCCCACCAGCTGCCTTTTGCTCCAGGTGCGGCCCCGGTACATGGCCGGGTAAATGCCCCGGGTATAGGGAAACTCACCTGGGTAGCCCAGCTTTTCCAGGTAGTCCAAACCCTCCAGGTCCAGGGGGGTGTAGATGGGCTGCAGGCTGATGCCGGAACGGTTTTTAAACTCCTCCTTGCGCGGAGGGGTTTTTTGCAGTGCTTTACCGTACTCCTCCCGCCAGCGGACCTCGGCCTCCTTGATCATTGGCATTTTTTCCACCTGAACGCCCCCTTAAAGGTACTTTTCCCGGCGGCCGGACACCGCCTGGCGAATAAACTCCGCTATTTCCTCCAGCCTGGAGCCGGGGTGGAAAATCCGGGCCACCCCCGCCTCCTCAAGCATTTTTACGTCGTCATCGGGGATGATCCCCCCCACAATCACCAGCACCTCGCCGGCCCCCTGCCGGCGCAGGCTTTCCATCAGCCCGGGGACCAGAACGTGGTCGTAGCTGAGGCTGCTGATGCCGATGACGTCCACGTCTTCCTGAAGGGCTGACTTGGTTACCTGCTCCACCGTCTGCCAGGGCCCGGTGTAGATAACCTCCATCCCGGCCTCCCGCAAGGCGCCGGCCACCACCCGGGCCCCCCGGTCGTGGCCGTCCATGCCTATCTTGGCCAATAAAACCCTGATTCGATAGTCCAATTGTCTCCCCCCATGGTACTTAATTGTACAGCGGCTGTCAGGCACGGTGCTTTTTAGCCCGGATCCCTCCCGTAGATGGTAATGGAGCAGACGCAGTAGGCGGGGAATCCCCCCACGTTGTGGGTCAGGCCGATGCGGGGGTCTTTAAGCTGCCGCTGGGGCAGCTCGGATTTGCCCTGGAGCTGTTTGTACATCTCATAGCCCATCCTCAGCCCCGAGGCGCCGATGGGATGTCCGAAGCACTTCAGCCCGCCGCTGGGCTGGCAGGGCATTTTGCCGTCCAGGTTGAAGAAGCCCTCTTCGACGTCATAAACCGCCCGGCCCCGGGGAGAAATCATAAGGTCTTCATAGGTCACCAGCTCGGTCACCGAAAAACAGTCGTGCACCTCAAGCATGCTGATTTGCTTTCTGGGGTCGCTGATCCCGGCCTCCCGGTAGGCGGCCAGCGCCGCCCGGTGGGCCGGCTCAATGTAAGTGGAGTCATACCTGGTAAATCCCTTTTCCTCTCCCGAGGTTGCGGCCACCTGGCAGGATTTGATGTAGACCGGGTCAGGGCGAAACTCCTTGGCCCTGTCGGCCCGGCAGACAATGGCGCAGGCCGCACCGTCGCTGACCCCGCAGCAGTCATAGAGCCCCAAGGGCCAGGCCACCATGGGGGCGCTGCAGGCCTGGCCCACGTCAATTTCCTTTCTCAGGTGGGCCCTGGGATTTAAGGTGGCGTTGTGGTGGCTCTTGGCTGAAATCAGCCCCAGTGCCCTTTTGCCCCTTTCGGCGTTAATCTTGTATTTGGTAAAATAGCTGGCGGCCAGCTGGGCGAACATGCCGGGGGCGGTGATGTTGGGCTGCAGCACCCGGTTTTTGGTGCCCAGCAGGAAGGAAAAGTCCGGCAGTCCCCCGAAGCCTATGTCCTTGAGCTTCTCCACCCCCACCGCCAGGGCTATGTCGCAGGCCCCCGAGGCCACGGCGTAAACCGCCCAGCGCAAGGCCTCGGACCCGGTGGCGCAGTAGTTTTCAACCCTGGTTACCGGAATGAAGGGCAGTTTCAGGGTCTCGGACAGGGGCAGGGAGCTCTTTCCGGCAAAGGCCTCATCAAAGACCGTACCCAGATAGGCCTGCTGAATATCTTTTTTTTCTATCCCGGCGTCCTCCAGGGCTTCCTGCACCGCCTCCACGAGCAGGTCCTGGTAGCTTTTTTCCCACAGCTCGCCAAATTTTGTGCAGCCCATGCCGATAATGGCGACCTTATCCTTTATTCCCTCGGCCATTTTCATCTCTCCCCTTTTACCCGATTACTAAAGAGGCTGCGCCTTCCAGCCGTATCCCACAATGGCCCGGGCGGCATCGGCGTAGCGCCGGCGAAAGGTCATTTTAACCGGCATCCCCACCTTGACGTCCTCCAGCCTGCAATCGGTGAAATCAAAGAAGAACCTGCCCCCGCCCTCAAAGTCCACAAAACCGTAAATGGCCGGGGGATTCAGGCTGAAGGCCAGGTAATCCCCGGTGAAGCTGACCACTTTCCCCGGCCGGTCGGAAAAACGGTAAAAGTCCATCTGCCCCACGGCGCCGCATTCGGGGTTGACGCAGACCTCCTGATAGGGGAACTGCGGAGTGCCGCAGCTTCTGCACCTGGACCCGCACAGGGCGTAGATCTCCCGGCGGTCGCGCCAGACCAGGGAAATGGAGGTATTGGCCGTTATCTCACCCCGGATGCCCAGATCCAGGGGGAGCAGTTCCCGGAAGGCCAGGAATTTCATATAGCTGTCCATCTCCTCCCGGTTTGCCAGGCATTGGCCCACCTTGTCGCGGCGCAGGTCCGCGATGTCCCCGGTAACCCTGAAGCAGATCACGTCACAGCCTCCGCCGAAGCCGGCCACCAGTATTTTATCGCCCGGGTTGGCCTGGTCCAGGGCGGCGGCCAGCATCATCAGGGGATAGGCACTGCCCGTGTCGCCCACCGACTCAAACAGCCCGGCCTGCAGCTGATCCCTGGCAGCCCCTATTTTACCGGCCACGGCCTGGGCAGTGGCCGCCGCGTGACAGGGGATCACCACCCTGGCAAAATCACCTATCCGCCAGCCGTTTTTCTCCAGCAGCCCGGCCACGGCCTCGGGGATAATTTTTAAATGGCCCTGGTCCCGGACCCACCTATCCTCCCAGCCCTGGTCGAATTGGTCCCCGGACCCCCGGCGCAAGTCGGTAAAATCGTAGGAAACGGTGTGGGAGTCCAGCAGCTCGGCAATCACCCCGTCCCGGCCCAGGAGAAAGGAGGCGGCGCCGTCACCCAGGATCATTTCCTGGCTTCCTCCTATTTTGGCTTTTCGGCAGTCGGCGGCCGAGGCCAGCACGGATTTCCTGGCCCCGGCCCGGACGGCGTCGGCGGCGGCCAGCAAGGCCGAGGTGCCTGCCTTCAGAGAGGACTGAAAGTCCATGGTCCTGATCCCCGGCGAGAGATCCAGTGCCGTGGCCGCAATGGCGGCGTTCTGCCTGTTGGCGTAGGGCATAGACACCGAAGCCAGGTAGATGCCGTCAATTTGTTCCCGGCCCAGGTCCCCCAGGCAGTCCAGCGAGGCCGCCACACTCATGGTGAGGCTGTCCTCATCGTAGTTGGCCACCGCCTTTTCCCCCCTGGCCAGGCCGGCAGTGGCGCTGTTAAACCAGCTCATCCGGTCGAAAATGGTTTTGCGTTTCAGCCTGTAGCGCGGGATGTAGACCCCGTAGGAAGTAATTCCAACCATTGCCATGATCCTCCCTCCCCATCACCCTCCGTAAATAATTCCCCTGGGAAATATCTCCCTGATGGCGGTGTAAGGGTCGGTATGGCCCTCCGCCACTTCCTGCAGCCTGGCCCCGGCCCCGGGGTGGGACGCCAGGAAGCCCTTCCACTCGGCAATCAAGAGCCGGGCCAGGGTTTGCTCAAACTCCACCCTTCTTCTCTCCTTGCGGCGCGCCTCCAGCAGCGTGCCGTTCAGCCCCAGCCGGTGCTGTTCAATGGCCTGCACCAGTTCTGCCGCGCCGCTGCCGTCAATGCTCCGGGTCTGCAGTATGGGCGGCATATTATGAGCATACCTGGGGTTCAGCTGCAGCACCACCTGCATCTGCAGGGCAATCTCCCCGGCGCCGGGGCGGTCGGACTTGTTGACCACGAAAATATCGCCAATCTCCATCAGCCCGGCCTTCATCATCTGAACCCCGTCGCCCCCCTCGGGCACCAGGACCACCACCACGGTGTCGGTGGTGTGCATGATGTCCAGCTCAATCTGGCCCACCCCCACCGTTTCCACCAAAATATAATCCAGTCCGAAGCAGTCCATCAGTTTGACCACATCGTTGGTGGCCCTGGACAGACCGCCGCCGTGCTCCCGGGAGGCCATGCTGCGGATAAAGACACCGGGGTCCAGGTAATGCCCCTGCATCCTGATCCGGTCACCCAGCAGGGCGCCGCCGCTGAAGGGGCTGCTGGGATCCACGGCGATGACCCCCACCCGCCGGCCCTCCTCCCTGATCAGCCGGATGACGTGGTTCACCAGGCTGCTCTTGCCCGCCCCCGGGGGCCCGGTGAAGCCGATGCAGTGGGCCCGGCCCAGGTGCGGCTGGATCAGGGGAAGCACTTTAGCCATGGCGGCGGGCTGATTTTCCACCAGGCTGATCAGCCTGGCCAGGGCCGGCTCGCTGCCCGCCAGCACCCCGGCGGCCAGTTCCTCAACACTCTGCCGCCTTTTAATCCCGGTCATAGCCTCATCTCCCAAGTAGACTGTTAATAGATTTAATTTCTTTCCTGCTTGAAGAACTCCACAATTTTTTCCACCTTGCTGCCGGGCGGGAAAACCCCGTGCACGCCCATTTCCTTAAGGCGCGGGATGTCTTCCGGGGGCACGGTGCCCCCCACCGCCAGCAGCACATCCTCCATGCCCTTTTGACGCATCTTTTCAATCACCTGCTCAACCAGTTCAATGTGGCCGGCTGACAATATGCTCAGGCCGATGGCCTCCACGTCCTCCTGGAAGCCGCTCTGCACGATGGCTTCCGGTGTCTGGTTGCCCAGGTAAATAACCTCCAGCCCGGCGTCCCGCAGGGCGGCGCTGACCACCACCGCCCCCCGCCAGTGCCCGTCCAGCCCGGGCTTGGCAATCAACACTTTTTTAATCATCAGATCACCCCCGGATCATTCCATTTTTAATAAGGGCACTTCCCAGAGCCCGTACATATCCCGCCAGATGTCACAGATCTCCCCCAGGGAGGCATAGGCCTTGACCGCCCTAATCACCGCCGGCATTACATTTTCGCTCCTTTCGGTGGCGGATCTGATCTCCGAGAGGCACTTGCCAACCTCATCGTTGTCCCTCTCCAGCCTGATCTTGGCCAGCTTGGCCTTTTGAATCCCAGCCGCCCCGCGGTTCGGGCGGAAGACCGGAAACTGATAGGGCTCTTCCTCCATCTCATAGCAGTTGACCCCCACCACCTTCCTTAGGCCCTGCTGGATCTCCCTCTGGTAATCGGCCATGGCCTTAAAAAATTCCCGGTGAATCCAGCCCGACTCTAGGGCCGCCACCAGACCGCCGGCGGCCTCCACCCTGGCCATGTACTCCCAGGCCCGGTCTTCCAGTTGATTGGTCAGCCACTCCAGGTAATAGGACCCACCCAGGGGGTCCGCGGTCACCGTGGCGCCGCTTTCATGCTGGCAGATCTGCTGGGTGCGCATGGAGATCAGCACACTGAGCTCGGTGGGCAGGCAGATGCCCTCGTCGAAGGAGTTGGCGTGGATGGACTGGGCGCCGCCCAAGGCTGCCGCCAGCACCTGGTAGGCGATGCGGACGATGTTGTTGAGAGGCTGCTGGTAGGTGTGGGTGGACCCCGAGGTCTGGACGTGGAAACGGAAGGCCAGGGCCTTGGGGTTCTCAACCCGGTATCTTTCCTTCATTATTTTGTACCACATGCGGCGGGCCGCCCTGAACTTGGCCACTTCCTCCAGGATGTCGTTGTGGGCGGCCAGGTGGAAGGAGAGCACCGGGGCAAACTGCTCAATCTTAAGCCGGTTCCTTTTTAGCTCGTTTTCTATGTAGTCGATGGCGTTGGCAAAAAGCAGGGCCAGCTCCTGGTAGGCATTGAGCCCGTTCTCCCGGTAGTTGTAGGAGGCGAAACTCACCGGGTGCCACTTGGGCAAATTCTGGGCGCTCCACTCCACCAGGTCCACGCAGAGATTAATCAGGTGGCGGGGCGGGATGGTGGCCGGAATGTGACAGCAGGCGGTAAAAAGCAGTATGTCGTTCTGGCTGGTGCCGTCCAGCTCCCTGAGATTGATGCCCCTCCTTTCGGCCAGGGCGAAGTACATGGCCGAAAGAGGGCAGGCGCTGAAGGGGGAGGCGATGACGGCGGTGCTGATTTTGTCGATGGGCAGCCCTTCAAACATGGTCTCCATGTCCTGCAGGGTGCAGACGTTCACCCCGCCCCGGCCCACGTCGATTTCAGTCCCCGGGTCGTCGGGGTCCAGCCCGTTTTCGGTGACCGCGTCAAAGGCGATGCTGAAGCCGGTGCCGCCCATGTCATGCTCGTATTTGAAGCGCCGGTTGGTTTCCTCGGGGGTGGCGTAGCCGGAAAACTGGCGGATGGTCCACATCCTGCCGCGGTACATATTAGGGTAGATACCCCGCAAAAAGGGGGGCTCGCCCGGCAGGCCGGAATCCCTTTGCAGATCGAAACTTTTAATATCTTCCGGCGTATAAACGGTTTTAGCCGGTATTCCCGAACTGGTGGCAGTATTCCCGTTCACGGTCTGTTTACACCTCCTGTTATTGGATACTGTGGTTCTATCTATCTGCAACAGCCTTCTGGAGGACTATTTAGCAAATAGCGTGCCTGTCAAAACAGCCCTTAAAATATTGTTTTGAATATTGTGGTTTTTTGAGCCCTGGCCTATAATAAACCAAAACCTTTTTGCCGGGCCGGATCCGGACAGGATTCGGCCCGGCCGGAGGATGGAAACCGGAGGGATGGCATGGTGGAAAGCAAACTGCCGACCCTGCATTTCGAGGGTATCAACCTGCTGGAGACCTTCCTGCAGATACTGGACTCCATCCCCGAAGGGGTGGTGGTAATCGACCGGAACAGCGTGATCATTTACGCCAACCCGGCCTATGCACGGATACTGGGCATCCCCACGGTCAAGGTGCTGGGCAAAAAGCTCCAGGATATAGAGCCCGGGGCCAGTGCTTTGAAAATACTTGAAACGGGGAAATCCATCCACGCCGAGTATGAGTTTGTAAAAACACTGGGTAAGCACGTTCTTTTAGACTCCAGCGGCATTCTGATCGAGGGGCGGATGGCCGGGGTGGTTTCGGTCTTCCGGGACATCACCGACATCATCAATCTTTACCGCAAGCTGGAGTACTACCGCAATTACGCCATCAACCTGGAAAAGCAGTACCATAAGGCCGACCTGCACCTGTCCTTCAAGTCCATTATCGGCAGTGAGCCCTCCTTTGTAAAAGCGCTGCAGCTGGCCGCCAGGGTGGCCCCCACCGACGCCACCATCCTGCTGGAGGGGGAAAGCGGGGTGGGCAAGGAGCTGGTGGCCAAATCAATCCACGAGGCCAGTCATCGCGCCGGCAAAACAATGGTGGCGGTAAACTGCGCCGCCATACCGGAGCCGCTGTTTGAAAGCGAGCTGTTCGGCTACGAGGAGGGGTCCTTTACCGGGGCCAGGAAGTCCGGAAAAAAGGGCAGGTTTGTAACCGCCAGCGGCAGCACACTTTTTCTGGACGAGGTCAGTGAGCTGACCCTGAACATGCAGGCCAAGCTGCTGCGGGTCCTGCAGGAGGGGCTGGTGGACCCGGTGGGTTCCACCAGGCCGCTGCCGGTGGACGTGCGGATCATCGCCGCCACCAACAATAATATGATCGATCTGATTGAGCAGGGAAAATTCCGCAAGGATCTATACTTCCGGCTCAATGTAATCAACATCAAGATCCCGCCCCTTCGCCAGCGGCCCAACGACATTATCCTGCTGGCCGAAGAATTCCTGAAAAGGTTCAATAAACCCGAAATTAAGCTCTCCTTCGAGGCCATCAACGCCTTTTATAAGTACCCCTGGCACGGCAACATCCGCGAGCTGCAGAATGTGGTCAAACACGCGGCCATCGTCTGCGAGGGCAGCGAGGTGACCCTCAACGACCTGCCGGGGTATTTTCACGACCAGCTAGTCAAGAGCGGGCACGGCGGCCCGGGGAACCGGGGGACCGACCCCGGCCCTGACTTGCACCCGGCCGGCACGGAAAAGGAATCCCTGCTGGAGGCCTTGAACAAATGCCGGAACAACCGCACCCAGGCCATGCGGCTGCTGGGCATCAGCAGGCGCACCTTTTATAAAAAACTGAAGCTGTACGATCTAATCTAAAAGCCCTTCCCGGCATGTTTACCCAGGTGTTTACGTAAACACCCCGCCTGTATAGGGTAAACAAATAATGCCGTAAACACCCCCTGATGGCCTATGACTCGCACAGGCACGGGCTTTGCATTTTAAGAGGCGGCGTCGTAAGGATGCGGTTGTGCTTAAATAATAAGATTAAGGGGGGAATAAAATGGATTTTGAGCTGAGTGAAGAACAAAAGGTTTTACAGGGTATGGCTTATAAATTTGCCCTGAAGGAATTCGATCCCATTGCCAAGGAGTGCGACCAGGAGGAAAGGTACCCTCGGGAGGTCTGGGAAAAAGCCTGCCAGGCCGGCCTGGTGGGGGTAATCATCCCTGAGGCATACGGCGGCCCGGGGGCGGGATTTTTTGAGCTCGCCCTGATCACCGAGCAGCTTTCCAGGGTGGAC
>Ga0209347_1004869_pt1 | contig 13406 bp, 20 predicted proteins | sample AutmiccommuBRH23_FD_187382 | JGI IMG/M metagenome (GOLD analysis project Ga0209347, IMG submission 187382) | Deep subsurface microbial communities from Mt. Terri, Switzerland - Autotrophic microbial communities BRH/23 (SPAdes) (version 2) | ecosystem: Environmental > Aquatic > Deep subsurface >... | reverse complement strand
TATCGCGCACAGCTGGGCGCGATCAAGGCACCGACACTGGTCGTTTGCGGCTCCAAGGACCCGGTGACAACCGTCGAGCATGGCCAGTTCATCCAGTCCAATATCCCCGCCGCCGAACTGGTCGCATTCGAGGCTGCGCATCTATCGAACGTAGAAGCGGGCGACGCGTTCACACAGCGAGTGCTGGCGTTCCTGCGCGGTTGAGAGCAGTCAGTGGTTGGGTCGACGACGCATGAAACGTCTGGCGGAAGGCGAACCATCTGCAGGTTGCTCAGCCGCAAATGAAAAGGCCCCGCGTAAGCAGGGCTTTGAAGAGTGGAGCGGGCGAAGGGAATCGAACCCTTTTGCTTAGTGTGTCGTTCCGGCTCAATGCGTGTCTTTATGCGGTTTCCAGACCGAACCGCCTGCTCGATTCGTCGCTATTCGGCACAGTGATTTCGACACTTTATCGACACCGCGTTTAGCAACGCGCTAAAGTGCTCTTGCCAATTTTTGCCAAACGGGCCGCTAGCATGAGCACCATGAACATCTCCCTTCCTGAGACGCTGAAGAGCTTCGTGGACGAACAAGTCAATCAGCGTGGCTACGGCACCAGTAGTGAGTACGTGCGCGAACTGATCCGCAAGGACCAGGACCGCCAGCATCTTCGGGGTTTGCTATTGGCGGGTGCCGCCTCGGCTCCGACTGCTCCCGTTGATGCCGATTACTTCGAATCTCTGCGTGATCGGGTTCGGAATGCGCGCGGATGAAGCAAAAGCCAGTCATCCCAAGAGCGCTAGCGCGCGAGGACGTTGATCGAGCGATTGCCTTCTACGTGGAGCAGGAGGCCGACAAGGCTGCGCTGGGCCTGATTGATGCGTTGGAGCATGCCTGTAAACAGCTCAGCCGCCATCCCGAATCAGGTTCCAACCGCTACGCCCATGAGCTGGATCTTCCTGGGTTGCGATCATGGCCGCTCAAGCGCTATCCCTACGTGGTGTTCTACGTGGAGCGTCCGAGCCACATTGAGATTTGGCGCATACTGCACGGAATGAGCGATATTCCTTCTTGGCTCCAAGATGATGTGCAGCGCTAGCTTTGTGAGAGTGTCGGTTACTCTTTGCAGTGGAGATGCTTAACATCCGCTGCCATGCCGATTCTTGCGTTTTCTTCTTTGCAAATCTAAGGAAAGATATGCGTCCCGTAATGAAAAACAATCCGTGGCCGCGAAGGCTTCAGCATGTCCCTATGGCGGGAATGCTAATCCTCATAGCGATGCTGTCCACCAAGCCAATTACCCTAACAGGCGCCGCAATTGCCCTGTGCACTATCCCTTTTTTTTGTCTCGCTGTTTTCGCTGTCGTAAATCGCTGGGGAAAACGATTTGGTGGCAGTAAGTTTATGAATATAATTGCAATTATATTTTTATTTGCAATGGTAGTGGGTGTGCATTCCGCTGCGAATTATATGAAGCCTTATGTTGGTGAGCATTTCTGCCAGGTAAAGCGGGCAAGTTTGTCGAAGTGCTATCCTTGGTAGGTATGCCGCCGCGCACGCATGAAAAGACTCGTTAGGGATAGCGTCATTCGGTCGCTATGGTTGTACAGAAATAGTTCTGTACCTTTTGTTTGCACTTTCTCTTCAAATTGTCGAGGGCATAAATAGTATGCCCAAAATTGGAGCTATTTAGACTTGAATGCCCAAAGTATCACCAATATCAGAAGCGACAGTAGAGCTATGAATAGCAATCCGACGAAGCTAGGGAGGTAGTGCAAATAACTATTAGTGTCTTTGTAGCGCCCGAAGGTCAGCACCTTCAAAACCCAAAGCCCGACAGCCCTAAGCGCTACCTCGAAAATAATACCGACTATCGCTTCCATACTATTTCTGCTTCCTCGCCGTGGCAGTTTGGGTAAATAAAGCTGTCCCCTTTATTTGCTTCTGGTATATAGCAGTGTGTAATAAATATAAATGACAATTTTTCGTAAGGTAGATGCTGCGATATTGCTATTGGTTTCCATAACCCCAGCAGCCGCTCAGCTTCTATTTGGCGATCCGCTTTATGTTGGGATTTGGTATTACTTGATGGTGCCGATAGCGGCTATTACCATCGGCGTCATGGCACGTGCAAAACCGCTGTTTTTGCTGGGCACATCCTTAGCCGCCTCTGTAACGCTTTTGGTATATGCCGCAATCAATCTATCGCTAGCCAGACCTGACGGGTTGCTTGCTCTCGGTCACCTTTTCTCGTTGCCGGGTGCGGCGGCGGGTACGCTAATTGGTGCTTTCTTATCACGGCGTCTGAGCAGACCGATTTCAGTCTTGGCGCTTGGTTTCACTGGAACGCTGGTCGGCTTCTTCCTTAATCAGCTGGTTGTTTGCAATACGCTTATGTGGTGCGGAGCAATCTCCATCGCTGTTTAGTTGATAGCGGTGTCGCTTATCCCATCGGGTTAAAGCTACTCGCTGCCCCGCAATAGCGCGTCTTCATCCGGTCGCTATGATCTTTGCGGTCACTGTCGAAGCGTGCTCGCCATGCCCGGCATTGCTCGTGGAAGTGTTGCTTGGCGGCTTTGCGGCATTCGCGGTAGTCGATAGAGCCTCGGCGGTGATTGGCGCACACGCTGGTTCCGTCGATGTAGTTATTGACGGCTACCCACTCGGCTAGATAGTCGATGCCGCCGTTCCAGCCCTTAATCCATTTCGCGGTACGTTCCCGGTTCACCGTTCGGGATCTTGGTTCGTTGGCGCTCGGCGTTGCTGCAGCAATGCGATGGACTGCGGGCGGGGTGTAGGTGCTGGCCGGCTGCTTGGGCGTGTAGTTGCTATCGTTGAACGATGTTTGGCGCTGCTGTAGCGCTCGGGCGGTGCCTTCTTCGAACCAGTCAATTTCTTCCTGGGTCAGCTGCCGCTGCTGGGGCGCTGGTGTCGGCTCTGCTGCTGGGGCTTCGTAGCTTGCAACCGAAGGCTGGCCAACCGTCTGCATGGGCTGTGTTGGCTCTTGGTTAAACCAAGGCTTACCGCCGACATGAATGCCTTGCTTGATCTGGTTGACGTCCAGCACGACCGGTTTGCCGAACGTAAACGCAAGTGCCGAAATCACCGCTGAACCGATACCTATGATCACAAGGAACCGCCAGGGGCTAGCATTCTTTCTGTTGCGTAGGTATTCCGGTGCATCATCCCAGTCTGATCTCATCACGCCTCCTTGCTCAGTGATCGGGGGTTTTTATAGAAATCTGTGCCCCTTTTCCTCTATCTTTTTGGATTTATAATGCTGGGAATGGCCGCGCTTAACTGCTCGGTTAGTTTGCCAGCACCTAAAGAATCGATTCGCCGGAGCTCAATCTGGGTTGTAGACTGACCTTTTTTTAATATGAAGTTGCGTTCAGTAGTCATTAGGTGAGTTATTGTGCTAAGTACGCCTTCGTTGGCAGCGTTCTCTGTGGCGATGTACAAGGCAAGATGCTTGCTTTCGATATTTGTCATTTCGTTTTGAAAGTATTTGATTTCCTCTAGGCTTTGCCTGTAAAGGCGGAGAAAGAAGTATGCAAATATTTCTATCATGACTACCAGCGAAAGCCTTGGGAGAAAATGCGCAATTATCTCGATGCTTGTTGTCATTTGTGGGGCTTGAAATACAGAATAGCCCAAGATAGCTACTCCAACTAGCGTGGTAAGAATTCCTAATAACAGGTTTAGGTTTCCTCTTTGCGTCTGATTGCGAATTTCTAACTCAAGCCTTGAGGTAGTGGCGTTACATAGCTCTTCTGTTCTCTTGAAGCGATAGCTTTCTCTTATTTTGCATTCTAATTTATGAAGAAATGCTTCGGAGGTTTCGCTTTCAAGTTTATCTTTTATTCTATGTATGACGTCGTCTTTTTCGTCTGGTGTGAAGATATCACCAGTTACACTGCCGCTTTGAATATTTGCAACAATTTTGTCGTACTTGTTCTGGAGGTTTGATAGCTGCTTCTCGTATTTGCTTAGAGCTATTCGAATTGAATTTCCGTCTTTTTTACTTTGCGTTAAATCATTGTTGTCGACTTGTAAGTAAGATGAGAGAAAGTTGGCGATAAAGACTAGCGAGAATACGCCTATTATCGTAATGACTAGGTTTGAGTCTAGTATGATTCTTAGTAAGTCTTGACTCGGGAAAGATGTTAAGTTGTTTGGTATGAGTAGCAGGAAAAGTGAGGTTATTGCACCAGTTATCATTGCGAGAAGTACTGCAATATTCCGATGCTTTCGCTTGCGCAGTCCTGAGTAGTACCTGTAATCCTTTATCCCTTTGTTTAGCTCTATGCTGTTGAGCGGTGAGTCTTTAGTCTCGTCAGTAATCTTCATCCCTGAACTCATTTAATTAGCTGAAAAGGTTGGCCATTTTTCTTAGCGAGCGTACCAGCGCCGAGCTACGTCTTTTGTAATCGCTATCCCGCGTTTTGATTGGGCAAGTTTGAATGGGCCGCGTCGTAGTCCGGGCTGACCTGTCCACATTCGGGATGGATTTCACCGCTAGCAATCCATAGTGCGTATTGAGGGCAAAGGGATACAAGTGCAGCGACCTCATGTGTGCTGATTCTGGTTCGCTTGTCATACCGCACTGTCTTCCAGCGAGTGCCGCTAATGCTGGTGGTCTTTATCAGCTCGTCAATGCCAATTATGTCTATTAGTCGCCTGATTCGCTCGTCCATAGATCCAAACGGTCTAAAAACCGTCCATTTGTAATGTACAAATAGAACGTCTATGTGTACATTACAGTTGTATATTACATAAGCGTGTGTGCTCGCCTATGTGTTAATGCAACGAATAGTGACGGAACGAGCATGGAACTGGAAGAGCTAGAACCTTCAAAGCTGATCGCCCCACAGCAGGACGTGGAAACCGTCGAAGCCTGGGCGGAACGCAACGGCCTGACGTGCTCCATGGCCCGCGCCTGGGTCTACCGGGGCGTACTCCCCACCGTAAAGCTCGGCAAGCGCCGCATGATTAACAGTGCGCTACTGCGTAGCTGGCTGCTGGAACAGGAGTGGACCGCATGAATCCTCCTTTCTATACGCAAGCCGCGTTCGCCGCCCTTGCCGGTGTTTCCGTGGATACGGTCGCAGGCTGGGTCAGAACTGGCGCCGTCGAGAGCGTGAAGGTGGGCAGCACCCGTCTGGTGCGTTTTCCGGGGGTGAACCCATGAGCCGCACAGACCCGCAATTCAAGCTGCGCATGCCTGCTGCACTCCGCGCCCAGGTCGAGCAGTCCGCTTGGGCTGCACGCCGCTCCCTAAACGCCGAAATCGTCATCCGCCTGGAAGCGTCCTTCGCCAAAGTTGTGCCCAACACCAATGAACAGGAGCGCTCCGCATGATCCGCGCCGTCTACGGAAAGCCCGGGGAGGGGATGACCTATGCAGAAGCCGGCCAGCTATCAACGCCTTCCGCACGCCCAGAGCTGCGACTGCTCTGTCTGCTGGTCCAGACGCGAAATGGCGGAACCCGCTCCCTCCCGGTCCACACCCTGCGCCCAATGCCGCCCCGCGTATGCGCGGCCGATTCGCACGCTACAAATGGCCTGCGTCGGTGGAATTTGGAAGCCTCTGCTCTCGGAGTGGACAGTGGAACCGGCCTTTATCTGCGAGAAGCACACGCCACCCGACCGCCCCGCGAAGTGGTGGAGCGTTATCTACGACTCGGGCAAGCCAACGCCCTACGTGCCGATTCACGAACCGTTCGAGCTGGTGGGGTAGGGCGCAAGCGGATGCAGGTTCGTATCGCTGCGCCTAACTGGCATGAGATCGGTCGGGAGCTGACCGTTGGCGGGGAGTTGTACGGGCACGTCACCTATCGCCGCGATGTTCCGTTGTTCATTCCATTGGATGGCGGCGAGCCAACGAAACACCGGACCCTCGTCGAGCTGCGTCGCTATGTCGCTGAGCGTTATCAGGCTGAGCGCGTGGCCGAACAGGTCCAGGGCCGCGCTCCCGGCTCGTCGGATCACGCTTCACCGATCCGGCGAACGGAAGCACGGGCGGAGCGCACCCTTGACCCTGCACGAACCGAAACAGCCTCTGCTCGTGAGTGCGGGAGCGCTTTTCCCTCCCGCGCTCCCGAGCCCTCGGCGGCGAGAGTGGGATGACAAGGGCGAAGCCCTTGGTGTTAAACAGCGTTGCGGATGATTAATTAAATTAATGTTTGCTCAAGTAGAAAGTGTCAATTCAGCACTATTCGTCTCATTAAAAAATGAAGTATTGAATGTTTTAATACTTGCTAAATAGTTGTTCCAAGAGCGTTCAAATCCAGCTATAGATAACCCGCAAGCCAAGTAACAAGCCGGTCGCAGTGAAATTGCTTTTTCACTCGTTCGGGATCGCTCGGCCTGCAGAAAGCAAAGCAGCGCAATAAAGCGCAACTAGAGAGAGGAAACACAAGATGGCACGTTCGACTATGGAAGTTGCATTTCTCGGCACTCAACGCTTCGACGGTGAAGCGGGCCAGAAGTACATCAAGGTCTTCTACGGCGATGAGCCAGACGGCAAGACCGAACACGGCCTGTCGATCATCGGCATGGCAGCAGCGGACGAAGTAGCCGACGAGATCTTCGCAGCCGGCGCCAAGTTCGAGCCGCTGCAACTGGTGCGCATCCATTTCGAGATTGCCCGTGGTGGCCAGAACAAGGGCAAGAATCTGGCGCTCCAGCTCGAAGCCGTCCAGACCCGCGCCGCTGCCGAAACCCCGCGCACCCCAGCTCAACCCCAGGCCAAAGCCGGCGACCCGGCCAAGGCCAACTAACCGGGAGGGGCGGCCATGCTGATCGATGACCGGGTGTACTGCGATTGCTGTGGCAACGACATGGGCAAGCTCATGGCGCTGCCCGCGCCGCAAAGCGACCTGCTGCCAGACCTCAGCCTGCCGCCCCACTTCGCCGTCTGCCCTGACTGCGAACCCTCCGAACAAACCGCCGACCTCGAGCAGGCCGGCGAATGAATTTCCTCGCCTGTGATGGTGACTGGCTGCAAGGCGCCGATGGCTCGCCCATCTGCTCTGGCTCGCTGGTCGCCCTCACGGTCGAGGAAATGCAAAGCCTCTACGGCTCTGCACTCACCTGGGACCAAGTCTCCGAGCTGCAAGGCGAAGCGATTGTTCTGTTCGCCACCGTGTTCGGCTTCCTGGTCCTGAAAAAAGCCCTGAAACAGTGAGGTATCACCCATGCAACTGAACAAGCACTTCATCAAGAAAATCGGCCTCGGCGCTGCCGTTGCTCTCTCGGCTGCTGCCGGCTCCGTCTACGCCGCAGTCCCGGCCGAAGCCACCGAAGCCCTCGACACCGCGGGCACCGACGTCGGGACCATCGGCTGGGCGGTGTTCGCCGTGATCATCGCCGCGATGGCGTTCAAGTACATGCGCCGCGCCCTGTAACCGGGAACCGCGCACTGCATGTGCCGAAGCAAACAAACCCCGCTCCGGCGGGGTTTTCTCTTCCAGGGAAACGCCATGAGCTACGAACTGTACGTCCTGATCCTCACCACCCTGGCGTTTTATCTCGTGTTTTTTGGGCGGGTGTAGGGATGAACAAGCCAACTAACGCGACCATTTCTAAGGCTCTCGCTCTCCTACTCATCATGTGGGGGCAAGCAGCGTTTGCAGATATGACCTGGCGCATTCGTGACTACCAGGGCTATTCAACGTACCCATCAGCCCGTGCCGCTTGTGATGCGTTTATCGCCGGGCAATCCGAGGCGGGTTACGCATATTCTTACCGTGAACTGGCAGAGCTCTCTAACGACGGCCCTTCGCGCAGATATAACTGCCGCTTCTACCAAACCTATATTTCGACCGGCGAGCGAACCACCCGGCAAGCCGTGGTTATCAGCGATGTCACTAATTGCCCTACTGGGTATACGTTTGATTCGAGTGACGGCGCTTGCATTGCCCAGCCCAGCGCCTGCGAAGCCACCATCGGCCAAGTCGTCACCCACGAACACAAAATGAAAGAAGCCGTTGGCCAGCCGGTGATCGATCCGCCGGGCTCGGTCTGCGCCAATAGCTGCCAGTACGCCTTCGGCTTTACGCCGGCCAGCAACGTCTACGTCTACAGCAGCGGCAATCCGCCCGGCGTGTTTGGCGTTTACAGCTATACCGGCAATGGCATCGAGTGCAACGAAGACACCCGCAAGGAACCGGGCAATCCCGGCCAGCAGACCGATCCCGACGAAACCCCAACGCCCGATCCCGATAACCAATGCCCGGACGGCTACGCCTGGAACGGCACCTTTTGCAGCAAGGAACCGCCGCCGCCATGTGATCCCGAAGTCGAGGTCGGTGGCTGTGACGACACCGAGAACCCCGACCCTGACGATCCCGGCGACGGTGATGACGGCGATAGCGACGGTGATGGGGATGGCGACGGAGACGGCAGTGGTGATGGCTCCGGTGATGGGTCTGGAGACGGCTCGGGCGATGGCAGTGGTGACGGTGACGGCGACGGCGATGGATCGGGCGAAGACGATGGCGAGGCCGAGTGCGACCCGGCCAAGGACCCAAACAAGTGCGGTAAGCCCAGCGTAGAGGGTGAAGCCTGTAACGCCGAGATCAAGTGCACGGGCGATGCCGTCCAGTGCGCGATCCTCCGCCAGCAAAAGGAACTGCGCTGCCACGCCGAAGAACAGGCCGACTTCGAGAAACACGAATCCGCCATCGAAGCCGCTGTGCAGGGCGACAAATTCAAGCTCGACGAAGGCAGCAGCGAGATCGAACTGCCGACCTTCGTCAACCAGGGCACTCGCTTCCTTCCGGCCAGCTGTCCCGCTGCGGAAACCTTCAGCCTGCGCACCAGTGGCGGGCGTTCCTTCGAAATCAGCTACGAGCCGCTATGCCGTGCCGCCAATGACCTGAGCGGCCTGTTCGTGGCTGTCGCCACCGTCCTGGCTGCCCTGTACGTGGGCCGCTCCGTAGGAGGTCAGTAATGCAGTTTCTCTTCATCGTGCAGATGCTCGTCATCATCCTTGGCCCACTGGTGAAGATGGTCCTGAAGATCCTCGGCTTTGGCTTCGTCACCTATGTCGGCTTCAACATGATCATTGGCCAAGCCCAGGACTATCTGTTCGGGCTGATGGGTGATGTCGGCCCGGTGATCCAGGGGATTCTTGGACTGGCCAAGTTCGATGTGGTGGTGAACCTGTACTTCGCCGCCATCTCGACGCGCTTCATGCTCGCCGGGATCGACAAGGCCACTGACCGCCGTCGCAATCAGGTCTGGCGCAAGCCGGGCGGCACCTCTATCGACGCATAAGGAGGCGCCGTCATGCTCGTTATCCGTACCGGCAAGCCCGGCCATGGCAAGACCCTGAACACCATCCGCGAAGTGGACCAGAAGGCCCATGCCGAAGGCCGGGTCGTCTACTTCCACAACATCAACGGCCTCAAGCCCGATCAGCTGCAAGCGCAGTGGTTCGAGTTCGAAGACCCCGAGAAGTGGTTCGAGCTGCCCAACGATTCAATCATCGTCGTCGACGAGGCGCAGGGCTGGTTCGGCTCACGCGATCCACGGGCGCGGCCACCGGAGCACATCACCCGCTTCGAGACCATGCGCCACCAGGGCCACGAAGTGCACCTCGTCACCCAGGACCCGCGCTATCTGGATGTGCACCTGCGTCGGCTGTGCAACACGCACATCCACTACTGGCGCGTCTTCAAGTCCGCCCAGCTGCTGCGCTTCGAGTCTGAAGTGGTGGTGGAAAAGGTCGAGCTGAAGACCAGCTTCAAGGAGGCGGACAAGAAGTCGCTGCGCCTGGATAAGCGCTACTTCGGCGCTTACACCAGCACCAACGCCAAGCACCACTTCCAGGCCAAGGTGCCGACCAAGTTCATCTTGGCCATCTGCGTGCTGATCGGTGCGGGCATCCTCGTCTATCGCGCCTATGAGCGTTACAACGCCGAGAAAGTCGCGCTCGAAGCCACCAGCAGCGCGCCGGCCGGGAGCATGGTCGATCAGGTGCGCGATACGGTCGGCGCCTTTATCCGGCCTGCGACGAACGACTCGGAGCAAGCCGCGCCGCTCACCGTTGAGCAGTACCTGGGCAGGCGCGTACCCAGGGTGCAGGACCTGCCGGCATCGGCGCCGGTGTATGACGGTCTGACCGGCCCGCAGACTTTCCCCAAGCCCGTATGCATCGCCACCACCGACCGCGATCTGATCGCCCGCAACTACAAGCGCATGCAGGTCGGTGACAGCGATGAAGGGCTGACGGGGTGTCGGTGCAACACCCAGCAAGGCACACGCCTGGAAGTGTCGTTCGGCTTCTGCATGTCGGTCGTGCAGAACGGCTACTTCGACGACACCAAGCCCGACCGTGGCTCGCCGCAAGATCAGCGCAACCAGCAGCCACCACCTTCCACCTCGCAAGCCTATCAACCAAGCCAGCAGCAAGCCGGAACCACCGTCACGCGGGTGCCCTATGAGAAAGGCCGTTTCCTGTGGTGATGACCGTCAGCGCGCGTGCGCTCCGCGCTCTTTGCACGCACGGCGAGGCACGAGCCGGCGTGCAAACGCGCGCGCTGACGTCCCTGTAACACGTCAGATAACCACTACTAAGCAACCACAGTAATCCAGAGTAAAGGGGAAAACGGAATGGCCAATAAGGACTTCAAACGAATCGACCTCATGACCGGGTTGGAAGACTCGCAAAGCAGACTATTCGTCGACCCAGGCACCGCTCGGATAGTCGATCTATCCAAGGTCCGCTTGTTGCGTTGCGGAGTCGATACGGTCCGCCAGCTGTACCGGGGACTGATCCGCCCCGAGATCATGGCGCTATTCGAGAAACCGGGCGCAATGGTCCAGTTCGCTGGAGAGTTCTGGCATGCCGGTCGTGTAGGTCGGGACTCGGGATACCAGTACAAGCTCCAGAACGCCGACCTCGGGTTCGTCCTGCTCATCAAGAATTTCAACGCCAAGCTGGAACAGATCGGGCCGCACCTGAAAATCGAGGTGTCACCGCACGCCATCGACGCGCTGTCACCTGAGCGTCTGCAAGAGCGAATGGACTACTACGCCGCAGCCGTGATGACACACCGCGAACGCAACCAGTGCGCTGTCCATCTGGCGTTGGATCTCCAGGGCTGGCTGCCTCCGGTGGATCTGGTAGCTCGCCTGCACTGTCGCGCCAGGACGCACCGGGATATCACTGGCATAAACCAGATCGAGTGGGCCACCAAGTCCAGCGTCTACGGTCGTGGTGAAACGTCCATGTTCGGTTCCGCTGGTGGCGTCCAGCTGTGTATCTACAACAAGACTGAACAGGCCCGCGCAACCGATAAGCTCGACTTCTGGGAAAGCGTCTGGCGTCGCCGGGATTCGTTCGATCCGGCCGACCCTGATAACTACGATCCGATTCAGGATGTATGGCGGATCGAGCTGCGCTATCACCATTCAGTGATCCAACAATTCGCCAGCGGCTCGATTGACGCGAAGACCGGCCAAGCTATCGACACAGACTCCTATGCCGCCTTCTCAGCCCATCTGGACGGTCTGTGGCGCTACGGGCTGGGCCAATTCAAGCTGCTCGCCCGCCCCGGCTATTTCGAGCCCATCTGGACGCTGATCCGCGACGACATCCGTGTCGATGTACCGGTCGATTCGCTGGTCGATGAAACGGAATACAAGCGCTACTACAAGACGTCACGGGGCTTCTCAGGCAAGAACGTGGAACTGTTCCTGGGAAACTTCGTAAGCCTGCTGGCACGGGAGCGAGTGGGCGCTAAGACCGCATTTGATCGACTGAAAGAATGGGAATGCTGGCCGGTGATTCGTGATCACTACGCCTCGAAGAATATGACGGAGCGTGATCTGTACAAGCACATAAAGAACCTACTCCAGGAACGGCATGTGCGATGGGGTCGCGCTATATGACGGCACGCAAGGACGGTAAGACCTGGACGGCTGACTTCTACGAAAACGGGAGAAGCGGGCGCCGTATCCGCAAGAAGGGCTTTCTGACCAAGGCCGCTGCCCAGCGCTACGAAACGGATTTCTTCAAGAGCCTGACGCTGACCGGGCGACCGCTGGATGATCGGCTCTCGGATCTGGTGAACCTCTGGCATCAGCTGCACGGCTGCACGCTCAAGGACGAGAAGACACGCCTGTCGAGAACGTTGGCGATCGCGAAACGGCTTGGCGATCCGCTCGCCTCTTCCTTCGATGCACTGGCATGGGCGCGGTATCGGCAGCAACGGTTGAAAGAGGCGTCTCCGCATACGGTCAACCACGAGCAACGCTACCTGTCCGCCGTGTTCGCGGAGCTGATCCGGCTCGGTGCCTGGGTAGGAAAGAACCCGCTCGCCAATGTCCGCCAGATCAAGACCGATCAGGTAGAGCTGACCTTTCTCACGCTGCCGCAGATCCGCCAGCTGCTCGAAGAGTGCAAACGCTCCACCAACAATCACACCTACCCCGTCGCCCTACTCTGCTTGGCTACCGGTGCCCGCTGGGACGAAGCCGAGTCGCTGACCCGTGCCGCGTTCTACGGTGGCAAGGCTCACTTCCACCGAACCAAGAATCGACAGTCGAGATCCGTACCGATCCCGAAGGATGTTGAGGATCTGGCGTTGAAGGTGGGCATACCTGGAAACGGTCGGCTGTTCATGCCCTGCCGGTCGGCCTTTCGGTGTGCATACAAGCGTTGCGGCTTCGATACACCGGGCCAAATGACCCACATCCTGCGGCACACGTTCGCCAGTCATTACATGATGGCCGGTGGGGACATTCTTGGCTTGCAACGGATCCTGGGGCACTCGTCGATCACGATGACCATGCGCTATGCGCACCTGTCGCCGGATCATTTGGAATCTGCTCTAAGGCTGTCGCCGTTGGCTCAAGTCGCTTATGCGGTTGCCGAACCTCGGCAGTTATGAAGGCTTGCCTTCTGTGAAACCAAATGTTGCGAGAGGTCTTGGGTTTATTTACTGTCTGCGCCTTCCAAACGACCGCTGAAAGGACTCACGAATGAAGAACTTGCTGATCGCGCTATTGATCGGTGCCGCGGTTTGGAAATTTTATACAAACTCCATTTCCGAACATTCAGCTTCGGCTCCAACTCTGCCCGACTTGTCTGCGTCATCCGCTCCGATCAGCAGTCCTCCCAAGCTGGCCCCTAGCCCCTACTCATGTGACGGGCGCACTTGCTGCTCGCAGATGAGCTCTTGCGCAGAAGCTAAATTCTTTCTGAGAAACTGCCCCGGAACAAAAATGGACGGGAATATGGACGGGATTCCGTGCGAGCAACAGCATTGCCGCTGAAAAGCGGCCTGTAGTCGAGCCGTAGTCACTTCGTAGTCACCGGCACAAACAAAAAAGGGGCTAGCTTTCGCTAACCCCTTGTTTTGTCTGGTGGCTACACCGGGACTTGAACCTGGGACATCAGCATTATGAATGCTGCGCTCT
>Ga0209347_1004867_pt1 | contig 13409 bp, 8 predicted proteins | sample AutmiccommuBRH23_FD_187382 | JGI IMG/M metagenome (GOLD analysis project Ga0209347, IMG submission 187382) | Deep subsurface microbial communities from Mt. Terri, Switzerland - Autotrophic microbial communities BRH/23 (SPAdes) (version 2) | ecosystem: Environmental > Aquatic > Deep subsurface >... | reverse complement strand
CGATCTCGCCCGAAGCGTCACCGATTCCTCGCCCGTCCTGGTGATCGGCCATCAGCGGGAAGACGTCGAGAAAGAGTGCGCCGGTCTCGCCGATTTCGCCGTGCAGAACGAACAGCTCGGGACCGGTCACGCGGTGCTGCAGACCGAGTCGATTCTCGCGAGGCGGGGGCTCGACGGATCCCGGGTGCTCGTCCTGTCGGGCGATGTGCCGCTGACGCGAGTGGAGACGATCACGCGTCTGATCGACGAGCACGAGCAGGGCGGCAACGCGGTCACGGTGCTGACGATGCGCCCTCCCGAGCCGGCGCTCTACGGCAGGATCGTACGCGGGTCCGACGGAAGCGTGGTGCGGATCGTCGAGGCCAAAGACGCCAGCCAAGACGAGCTCGCGATCGACGAAGTCAACGCCGGCATCTACGTGTTCGACGGCAAGCTGCTGTTCGAGTCACTCCACACCCTCTCGACCGACAACGCGCAGGGTGAGTACTACCTGACCGACGTTCTCTCGCGCGCCGTGGAGCTCGGGCGGAGAGTCGGGGCGGTGGTGGCCGACGATCCGATCGAGGCTCTCGGCGTGAACTCACGCGCCGAGCTCGGAGCGGTGGAGGCGGAGCTGAACCGCCGAACCGTGTCGCGCCTGATGGACGAGGGCGTCACGTTCCGGAATCCTCAATCCGTGTCGATCGACTCGACCGTGACGATCGGCCAGGACTCGGCGGTGTATCCCTTCGTAGTACTCGAAGGATCGACTTCCATCGGCCGGGAGTGCGTCATCGAGCCCGGAGTTCATCTCATCGACGTGAAGATCGGCGACAACGTGCACGTGAAGACCGGGACCGTCGCAGAGGACGCGCAGATCGGCGACGGCGCCTCGGTCGGCCCGTACGCGCACCTTCGACCCGGCACCGTGCTCGGCAAGAAGACCAAGGTCGGGAACTTCGTCGAGACGAAGAAGGCCGTCTTCGGCGACGGCGCCAAGGCGTCGCATCTCTCCTACATTGGAGACGCCGAGGTGGGCGCCGACGTGAACATCGGCGCCGGCACGATCACTTGCAACTACGACGGCGTGAACAAGCACAAGACCGTGCTCGAAGACGGCGTCTTCATCGGCTCCGACACCCAGCTCGTCGCTCCGATCCGAGTGGGGAAGGGCTCCTACGTCGGCGCCGGCACCACCCTCACCAAGAACGTCCCCCCCGACTCTCTCGCCCTCTCCCGCACCCCGCAGAAGACCATCGAAGGATGGGCAAAGAAGCGAAGGGAAGAGCAGGGGAAGAAGTAGATGTCATCCCGAGCGGAGCGAGGGATCAGGGGGGGTGGGGAGTTCGGTGACGCGGGAGCCTTGTCGGCGGGAGATGTAAATTCGCCGTGACACGCACAACGAACTTACATCCCGCGCCGACAGATGTACCGCGTTTACGGATTCCCCGCCCCCCCTGGTCCCTCACTCCGTTCGGGATGACATTTCGGCTTCTGACTTGATGTGGATTCGTCGTGAATGGCACGACGAACTTACATCCCGCGCCGACAGATGTACCGCGTTTACGGATTCCCCGCCCCCCCTGATCCCTCACTCCGTTCGGGATGACATCTATGGGATGAATCCCCGGATCGTCCTCACCTTTGCTTCGGGGCGGTCGACTTTCACGTCGACCGTGCGGTAGTCGCGGTCGCCCTTGGTGCTCTCGGTGTAATAGCCGAGGAGGTACTGCGAGCGGAGCTCATTCTCGAGCTGCGTGTAGGTGGTGCGGAGCTGGTCGACGTCGTTGACGAAGTAGGCGACGCCGCCGGTCTCCGCCGCCAGGGTCTTCAGCTGCGAGCTGAGACTGAACTCCATGCGCGAGATTCCGATGCCGATGAAGTAGATCGGCACGCGGGCGGCGCGGACGTAGCGGAGCATCTCGTCGTAATCAACCCGCGAGGCGGTGTCCTCGCCATCAGTCACGATGATCAGCGCCTTCCGCCCCTGGACGGAGCGGAAGCGATAGAGGCCGCTGATGATCGCGTCGTAGAGCGCCGTCGCTCCTTCCGCTTTCGGCATCGAGTCGATCTCGCTTCGAAGTGTGGAGAGGTCCGAGACGAAGGGCGTGATCCCTTTCGCACTGAACGCGAAGCTGCCGAAGAACGCCTTGTCGCCTTCGCGCAGAATCTGCGAGAAGAATCCGACCGCCGCTTCCTTCGCCCGGTCGATGCGCTGCACCATGCTGCCCGAATGATCGATCAGGATGCCGACCGACAGAGGGAGGTTCGCGGAGAATCCGAACGTGTCGATCGTCTTCGGTTTTCCGTTCTCGAGAACCTGGAAAGCACCCTTCTCGAGCCCGAGTATGGGTGTCCCGGAGACGTCGGCCACGGTCACCGGAAGCTCCACCAGGTTGACGTCCACCTGCTCGACGTAGCGGTTGCCATCGAGATAGAGAAGGTCACTCGCTTCCATGCCGCTCGCGTCGCTGATCGTGGCGGTCACGAAGTCCTTCCCCTCGAGGGCCGCGGTCGGAATGTCGAGCGCGTACGGTGGACGGCTCCACTCGCGGAGCACCTGGTCTTCGGCCGCGAGGCGGAGCGGTCCGAGCTGCCGCTTCTTGGGGTTCTGAACCGAGACTCGGAAGTGCGAGACCCCGTCCGGCGTCTCGGTGCGCGTGATCTTCACCTCGAGATCGTTCTCGCGCTCGTTCACGACCCACGCATCGGCGTCGACGTATCTGCCGCGCGCGTCATAGCCGACCGCGCGCACCTCGACCCGCTGAGGAATCGACCCGAGGTCGAGCTCGACCTCGTAAGGAGGCGCGTTCCGCGTCAGGATTTTCTTGTTGTCGACGAAGAACTCCACCCGGCGAACCGGCGCCTTCACCTCGACCTCGACGCGAAACAGATTCGGAGCAAGATCGCGGCGCGGCGCGAGAATCCTCACCGATCCCGCCGCCTCCGGCACAGCGCCCTCGGCCAGGATCGCATCCGCCTCGTCCTCTTCGGTCGCGGTGAAGAGAACGCCGCTCTGCTCCACCGTCGTGGTCGCCGCCTGTTTGGCAATCATCAGCGGTGCCGACTCCGAGAGCGCCAGAAGCCGCGCTTCGATCGTCACTTCCCCCGGCGGGACGACCTGGACCGTCGCGTATCGCGATCTCTCCTCAGCGAGGAGCGTGCGCCGGAAGTTCCGGATCAGCGTTCCATCCTGAAGGATCGACCCCTGCAGAACGACCTCGCGATCGGTTGGGAGAGCCATCGACGGGTCGAAGGTGAAAACGACTCGCACGGCCACGTGCTCACCCGAGTCGCCCAGCGTCTGAAGCGAGATCGAAAAGGGAGGCGCCGGCTCGGTCTGGCCGAAAGCCCCCGCCGCCACGAGCAGCAGAGCAACCGCGATCGCTTTTCTCATGGCTTCGATAACGGCGGCTTCGCCCGGCCCCATTTCGGCTTCCCCGCTCCGTGACAGGTTCGTGCGTTGCGCGCCCGGGGCCGGAAGGGCTACTGTCTGGGGATCGGCCATGCTTCCAATCTCATTCGTCGGCTACTCCGGTTCGGGAAAAACCACCCTTCTCGAGGCTCTCGTGAGAATCTCGGCATCGCGAGGTGAGGCGGTCGCCGTCCTCAAGCACACCCATCATCCCGCGAATGGCGAGCGGCGCGGCGACACGGGACGGTTCCTCGATGCCGGAGCCGGCGAAACCATTCTGGCCAGCGAAGAGGGGCTCGCGGCCCACTCCGACGGGACGATGTTCGCCTGGTCGGATCCACGCGAGCTCCTGACCCGCTTCAAGTCGCGGCGGATCTACGTCGAGGGTTTCCGGTCGAGCGGGTTCTGGCCGAGCATCCTCGTAGCGCGCTCGGCGACCGGCCGGCCTCAGCTCGAGCCTCCCCAACTGGTCGCGACGGTCTCCGATCGGCCCGTGGCCGGTGACGGACCGCAGTTCGAGCTCGACGACGTGGCGGCGATCTCCGCGTTCGTGGACGACTTTCTCCGACGCCGATCCCCCCGGTTCGAAGCGGTCGTGTTCGACCTCGACGGGACGCTGATCGATTCGAACACCGCGATTGGCACCGCCATCAACTTCGCGCGGCACGCGCACGACCTTCCCCCGCTCGAACCTGCCGCGATTCGGGCCGCGGTCGGCGAGGGGGTCGAGCGTCTGCTCGAACGCACCTTCCCACCGCAGTATCCTGCAAGCGCGCGGGAGGCCTTCGAGCGACACTACGACGAAATCTGCTGCGACCAGACGGCGGTCCTCGAAAACGTGGCCGAGACGCTGGCTGAGATCCAGGGCATGGGATTGCGCATGGCGGTCTGCACGAACAAGCCGACGGGCTTTTCGGAGAAGATCCTTCGGCATACCGGTCTCTCACGGTGGTTCGCCGCCACGGTCGGCCCCGATCTCGCCGGAGCGCGCAAGCCCGATGGCCGCCACCTGCTCGAGACGCTGTCGCGAATCGGGCGAGAGCCGTCGGAGGCCCTTTACGTGGGCGACATGCCGATCGACGTCGCCACAGCCCGCTCGGCCGGAACGGCCATCGCCGCGATCACCACCGGCATCTCCTCGATCCCGGATCTCGAGCGATCCCGCCCCGATCATCTCCTTCACAGCTTCAGCGACCTAAAGGCGCTCATTGCGTCGGCGGGAGATTCGAGATGAAAGCGCGATTCGAGCTGGTTTGCTTCGACGTCGACTCGACTCTCGTCTCGATCGAAGGAATCGACGTGCTCGCGGATGGGGATCCCGAGATCGCTCGTCTCACCAGCGCCGCCATGAACGGCGAGATCGCGATCGATGCGGTGTACGGTCGCCGCCTCGAGCGAATCCGACCCACGCGGGCTGCGGTCGAGGCTCTCGGCAGGCGCTACATTGAATCGCTCGTCCCCGGCGCCGTCGACGTGATCGCCGCCCTTCGCGCTGCGCACGTCGACGTCCATCTCGTCACCGCCGGCGTGCGGCCGGCGATCCTTCCGCTCGCCGAGCATCTCGGCCTCGAGCCTCGCGCCGTCCATGCGGTCGACCTCCGGTTTGCGCCCGACGGCTCCTGGCTCGACTTCGACCGCCGGTCTCCCCTCGCGCGTCCCGGGGGGAAGGAGATCGTGGTTCTCAACCTCCGCGCCCGCTCCCACGGAAAGGCCGCTTTCATCGGCGACGGGATCAGCGACCTCGAGACGAGGGACGCGGTGGACCTGTTCATCGGGTTTGGAGGGGTCGCTGAGCGGGAGATCGTCGCCCGCGAAGCCGCAGTTTTCGTCCGCGAGCCCTCGCTCGCGGCATTGCTTCCGCATCTGCTGGAGGAATGATCATGCGCAGAGAGGCGAAATTCTTCGTCCCCGGTCCGACCTGGGTCCGCCCGGAGATCTACGAAGCGATGATGCAGCCGATGATCGGCCATCGCAGCCGGGAGTTCCGGGAGCTGTTTGCCCGGATCACCCCACGGCTCCGGGAGCTCTTCCGGACGAGCCAGAATGCATTCCTGGCGACCGCCTCCGGAACCGGGCTGATGGAGGGAGCGCTCCAGAACACGGTTTCGAGAGCCGTCCTCGTCACCACGTGCGGGGCTTTCTCCGAGCGCTGGCTGAAGATCGCGCACAAGCAGGGTCTCGAAGCCGACCAGCTGGAGACCGAATGGGGCGAGCCCGTCGATCCGGTCAAGCTCGCCGACCACCTGCACCAGCGCCGTCATCATTACGACGCCGTCACCATCACGCATAATGAGACGTCGACCGGCGTCATCAACGACGTCGCAGCCCTCGCGGCCGCGGTTCGCTCGGTCTCCGAGGACACGCTGATCCTGGTCGATTCCGTCTCCGCCCTCGGATGCGCGCCGATGCTCATGGACGAATGGGGAATCGACGTCTGCCTGGCGAGCGTGCAGAAGGGTCTGGCGCTTCCGCCCGGCCTCACGGTGTTCGCCGTCTCCGAACGCGCCATCGAGGTTGCGGAGAAGAAACACTACAAGGGGACCTACTTCAATTTTCTCGACTTCAAGCGGACGGCGGACGAAGGTTCAGTTCCCTTCACCCCGGCAATTCCCCTCGTCTACGCACTCGACGTACAGCTCGACGCCATCATGCAGGAAGGTCTCGAGGCGCGATGGGAACGCCACCGCCAGATGCGCGACCTCGTTCTCGAGCGAACCGCGGCCTACGCCGAGCCCGCCAGCTCGAAAGAGGCTCTCTCCCCGAGCGTCTCGGCGCTTCTCCCGATCCGGATCACCTCGGCCGATCTTCTCGCCGGGATGAGAGACCGCGGGTACACCCTCGGAGGGGGGTATGGAAAGTGGAAGGAAAACACGTTCCGCATCGGCCACATGGGCGACATCCAGCTCGGCGACCTCGCGGCCATGCTCGACGTTCTCGAGGAGGTAGCCGGCAAGTAGTGGCAGAGGATCTTTTCCTCTGCGGCTTCGAATTGGCAGAGGATCTTTTCCTCTTCTCTGGCCCCGAGTAAGACCCTGCTTCACGCGGCTGAGGAAAAGATCCTCAGCCACATGGCTCCACGGTAGACTTCTCTCATGCCGTATCGGATTCTCGTTACCGACACCCTTGCCGACTCCGGACTCGAGCTTCTCAAGAGCGATTCCGACGTCGAGCTCGACTACGCCCCTGGCGTCAAAGGGGCCGAGCTTCTCGCGAAAGTCGCCCTCGCGGAGGCCGTGATCTCGCGGAGCGGCACGGCGATCACCGCCGAGCTCCTCGACGCCGGCCCGAACCTCCGCGTCGCGGGGCGCGCGGGAGTTGGCCTCGACAACGTCGATGTCGAGGCGGCGACCGCGCGCGGCGTTCTCGTCATCAACGCTCCCACGGCGAACATCCTATCGGCGACCGAGCACACCATGGCCATGCTGCTCTCGCTCTGCCGAAACATCCCCGAGGCGAATGCATCGGTGATGCGGGGAGAGTGGACGCGCTCGAAGTTCATGGGGATGGAGCTCTCCGGCAAGACTCTCGGGATCATCGGGCTCGGCCGGATCGGAACGCGTGTGGCGACGAGGGCGAAGGCATTCGGCATGACCCTTCTCGCATATGACCCGTACATTCCCCCGGCCGCAGCACAGAAGGTCCAGGCGGAGCTGGTCGATTTCGAGCGGCTTCTCGCGGAGTCGGATTTCATCACCGTCCACACGCCTCTCACCGACGAGACGCGTGGGATGATCGGTACCGATGAAATCGCGCGGATGAAGGCGGGCGTGGTCCTGGTGAACTGCGCGCGCGGCGGCATCTACGTCGAATCGGACCTGGCGCAGGCTCTCAACGACGGGCGCGTCGCGGCAGCGGCCGTCGACGTGTTCGAAGTCGAGCCGCCACCGCCCGATCATCCTTTCCTGTCGGCGAAGAACATCATCCTCACCCCGCACATCGGCGCGAACACGGTCGAGGCCCAGGATCGCGTCGCGGTGCAGACGGCGGAAATGGTCGTCGCGGCGCTCAAGGGATCGATCTTCGTCTCGGCGGTCAACCTGCCGTTTGAGGGGCGCGCCGACGCGCAGGTCGCGCCACTGATCCGGCTCGCCGAAAAGCTGGGCCTTCTCGCCTCGCAGCTCCTCGACGGACCGCCCAACGAGGTCGTGCTCGAGCTCTGGGGAATCGAGGAGCGGTTCGCGCGCATCCTTTCGGTCGCCTCGGTGAAGGGCTTCCTCTCACCGCATCTGAGCCAGACCGTGAACTTCGTCAATGCTCTTTCGGTGGCCGAGAACCGCGGCCTCTCGACGAGCACGACGCTCCATCCGGTTCCGCACGATTACACGAGCCTGGTCACGTTCCGCGCCCGCTCCGGTGAGAGTGAGGTCTGCGTTTCCGGGACGCTCTTCTCGGAGAAGCAGCTGCGGGTCGTCTCGGTCAACGGCTTCCGCGTGGAGTTCGATCCGACGGGGTGGCTGATCTACATGGTCAACCGGGACGTCCCCGGCGTGGTCGGGAAGGTGGGCACGGTGCTGGGAGATCGCGAGATCAACATCGCCGAGTACAACCTTGCGCGCGCTCCCGAGGGAGGGAAGGCGATGGCGATCATCACCGTCGATTCCGCCATCGACGACGTCACCCTCAGCTTCATCAAGTCGTTCAAGGAAATGGAAGACGTACGCCTGATCGAGGTGTGATGTCATCCCGAGCGGAGCATGTCATCCCGAGCGGAGCGAGGGATCTGGGGGGTGGGGAATCCGGTAACGCGAGAGCTCTGTCGGCGCGAGATGTGGATTCGTCGTGACATTCACCCCGAACTTACATCTCCCGCCGACCAGGTCCCCGCGTCGTCCGAATTCCCCCCCACCCTGATCCCTCGCTCCCCTCGGGATGACATGCTCCGCTCGGGATGACATATTCTCAACCATTTAAGCCCGAAATCATGGTATGAATAATGAGTATGAATTACCGCACCCTCGGCGCGACCGGTCTCAGCGTGAGCGAGATCGGCTTCGGCGGCTGGGCCATCGGAGGCCCCGTCGACGTCCAGGGTGTGCCGCTCGGCTGGGGACGGACTTCCGACGAAGACTCCCTCGCCTCGCTTCGCCGCGCGCGCGAGCTCGGCATCAACTTCTTCGACACGGCTGACAGCTACGGTCACGGCCGCAGCGAGTCGCTGATGGGAATCGTCCTCTCGCGTCATCGCCCCGACGTGGTCATCGCCACGAAAGTGGGCAACGTCCGCACCTCGAGCGGCGCGATGATCAAGGACTTTTCGAAGCATCACATCTTTCACGCGATCGACGGATCGCTCAAGCGGCTGCGGACCGACTACGTCGATCTCTACCAGATTCACAATCCCACTCTCCAGGAGTTGCGGCGCGACGAGATCCAGGAAGCGATGGAGATGCTCCAGTCGATCGGTAAGATACGATTCTGGGGCGTTTCGATCTCCACTCCCGAGGAGGGAGTGGAGATCGTGAACCGCGGATGGGGCTACACCCTCCAGGTTCTCTACAACATCCTCAACCAGGCCCCCGAGAAGAAGCTCTTTCCGCTCGCCATTGAGAAGCGCTACGGAATCATCGCGCGCGTGCCGCTCGCCTCGGGGCTCCTCACCGGCAAGTACCGGCTGGACGCGACCTTCCCCGCCGACGACATCCGCCAGAACTATCTCACGCCGCGCCGGCTCAGCGAGGTCATGCCGAAGATCGCCGAGGTGAACGGAATCGTGGGGAAGGAAGCGGACACGCTCGCGGAGGCGTCTCTCCGCTTCTGCCTTGCGCACGAGGCGGTCTCGACGGTGATACCCGGCGCGCGCAACGCTCACCAGACCGAGCTCAATGCCGCCGCCTCCGGAGGAACACTCTCCCAGGAGGTCGTTGCACGGCTTCGGGAAAAGCTGGGCGACTACAACTTCTACGAGCGGCACTCCATCCGGGTCTGACGCCGGAAACAACCGCGCTCACCCGTCTGTTTTCGTTTGGCTTATGTCCTCGAAGACGATCTCCATCCGCGGCGCGCGCACGCACAACCTCAAGAACCTCTCGGTCGAGCTCCCTCACGAAGCGCTGACGATGATCACCGGCCCGAGCGGATCGGGGAAGTCGTCGCTTGCGTTCGACACGCTCTACGCCGAGGGTCAGAGGCGGTTCGTGGAGTCGATGTCGACCTACGTCCGGCAGTTTCTCGAGCGGATGGAGCGCCCGGACGTCGACTCGATCGACGGCGTTCTTCCGGCGATCGCCGTCGAGCAGAAGAACTCGGTCAAGAACGCCCGGTCTACCGTGGCGACGGCGACCGAGATTGCCGACTACGCCCGGCTTTTCATGACCTACTGCGGCGAGACGATCTGTCCCTCGTGCGGAGCCCCCGTTCGCAAGGAAACGCCACAGAGCGTCGCCGATCGGATTCTCGCACCGCTCGACGGCTCGCGGATCGTGGTCACGGCCGAGCTCGAGCTTCCGGAAGAAGGACGCGAGGAGGTTCTCGCGCAACTGGTCCGTGGCGGTTTCTATCGCGCCTGGATCGGCGGGAAGATCGTCAACCTCGAGGAGCTCGACACGGCGGCGATCCCGCGTGTCGATATCGTTCTAGGGAGATTCAAGGTCAGCGCCGACGCCGCGAGCTCGATTCTCGACGGGATCGAGCAGGGTTTCTCGCTCGGCAAGGGCGTCGTCCACGTTCACGAGCAGTCGGGGGATACGTGGGTCACCCACCGCTTCTCGTCCCGCTTCGCATGCGATCGGTGCGAGATCGAGTTCACCGAACCGACTCCCCACCTTTTTTCCTTCAACTCTCCCCTCGGCGCCTGTGAGGCCTGCCAGGGGTATGGCCGGACGATCGGAATCGACCTCGATCGCGTGATTCCCGACCGCTCGCGCCGGCTGGACGAGCTTCCCATCGCCCCGTTCAACTCACCCGGCTACGAGGACTGTTACGAGGACCTGGAAAAGGCCTCGAAGAAATATGACCTTCCGCTCGACGTACCGATCGACTCGCTCACGAAAGAGCAGTGGAAGATTCTCTACTCCGGGAAAGGGAAGTGGTACGGCATTAAAGGTTTCTTCGACTGGCTCGAATCGAAGAAGTACAAGATCCACGTCCGCGTGAAGCTCGCGAAATACCGAAGCTACACGACCTGCGAGACGTGTGGAGGGTCGAGGCTCAAGCCGGCGGCGACGAACGTACGCTTTCGCGACCGCTCGATCGCCGAGCTCTTCGCAATGGACGTGGCGAGCGCGCGAAAGTTCTGGAACTACCTTCCTCTCACCCAGGAAGAGGAGGCGCGCGCGGGTCACCTGAGGCGCGAGATCCTCAACCGGCTGGTCTACCTCGACGAGGTCGGTCTCGGCTATCTCACCCTCGACCGGCAGACTCGCACCCTGTCGGGCGGCGAAGCGCAACGCATCAATCTTGCGGCTGCTCTCGGCAACGGCCTCACCGCCACTCTCTACGTCATCGACGAGCCGACCGTCGGACTGCACGCCCGTGACAGCGAGAGACTCCTCGCGATTCTGCGGCGGCTTCGGACTGCCGGCAACACGGTCGTGGTCGTCGAGCACGATCCGACGATGATCTCGGGTGGCGACTGGCTGGTAGAGCTCGGGCCGGGCGCGGGCGATGGAGGCGGCCAGGTTCTCTACTCCGGCGACGCCATGCCGTGGCTCGAAAGAAACGGCGACCGGACGCCGCCGCCCCCGCCCAGGAAGACGGCTCCGTCTCAGAACGGAACGATCGCGATCCGGAAAGCGGCCCAGCACAACCTCAAGGAAATCGATGTCGAGATTCCTCTCGGCAAGCTCGTCGCCATCACCGGCGTGTCCGGATCGGGAAAGTCGAGCCTCGTTCGAGACTGCCTCTACAACGGATGGCAGCGGCTGCAGCGAGGCGTCGCGAACGTCGACGTGGGCCGCTTCGCGGCGATCGAAGGCTTCGACAACGTTGCAGAGATCGAGTTCGTCGACCAGTCGCCGATCGGACGCTCGACCCGGTCGAATCCCGCGACGTACGTGAAGGCCTGGGACGAGATCCGGAAGATCCTCGCTTCCACCCAGAGCGCGAAAGTTCACGGCGTCACCCCCGGGATGTTCTCGTTCAACACCGACGGCGGACGCTGTGACACCTGCAAGGGCGCCGGCACCGTGCTGATCGACATGCAGTTCCTCGCCGACATCGAGGTCGTCTGCGAACAGTGCGACGGCAAGCGGTTCAACGACACGGTGCTCAAGGTGAGATGGAAGGGAATGAATGTCGACCAGATCCTCGACCTCACCGTCGATGAAGCCATCCGCTTCTTCGTCGACAGGCGGCCGGTCGTCCGCAAACTCGATCCGCTGCGAGCAGTCGGGCTCGGATACCTTCGACTCGGGCAGTCGACCGCAACCCTTTCCGGCGGAGAGGCACAGCGCCTCAAACTCGCCTCGTTTCTCTCGGGAAAAAAGGAAGCGAACCGCCTCTTTCTCTTCGACGAGCCGACGACCGGGTTGCACAGCGGGGACGTTCACCAGTTGCTGAAGACCTTCCGCGCGCTCATCGAGCTCGGAAACTCGATCGTCGTCATCGAGCACAACCTCCAGATGATCGAAGCGTCCGACTGGGTCATCGACCTCGGCCCCGAAGGCGGCGACGCGGGAGGTCACCTCGTCGCGACCGGCACACCCGAAGAAGTCGCCGCCAACCCGAAGAGCATCACGGGAAGGTTTCTCTTCGCGCAGGGCCGCGCCCGCCGGATCCCGTCATCGTAGGGACCGGCTGCGCCGGTCCGGTCGCGCAGAGCGGGACGGTGAGGGGGATCGTAGGACTCGGGAGGGACCCTGCCACCTGCGCCGCAGCGGAGGAAAGGATCCTCCGCCACAATTACCCCGCCGTGTGCAGCATTCCGACGATCCTCGCGGCGAGCTCCTCGTATGCCTGCTGTCCGGGATGGAAGCGATCCCGCGAGCTGAGTCGCGTTTCGTCCTCGACGAGGTCGGACATGGTGACGACCTCGATGCGCTCGTCCGACTCGAAACGCGCGGTCAGCCCGGCGTCCCAGAGCATCAGATATCGGTCGATCTGATTCTTTCGCGCCGATTTTTTGAAAGGGTTATAGCCGCCGAGAATGAGGATTCGCGCCCCGGGGGCGAGAGCGCGGATCGTCTGCACGGTTCCGGCGACCCGCTCGAGCATCTGATCCGCGACCAGGAGCGGAGCGCGGTAAGCCGCCTCGCGCAGGTCGCGCGAGCGACCCAGGTCGTTGGCGCCGATGGAGAGAACGATCACGTCGGCATCGCGGAGCGCCTGCCGCACTTCCGGCTTCTGCAGCCTCAGTGCGACGTCGCCCGTCGTGGAGCCGTTACGGCCGAGGTTCAGCGTCGGCTCGACCTCGAGGCCGATCTGGACGAATGCGCGATCGAGCTGGCCGGCGAGGCCGAGCCCGGTTTCGTCTCCTTCGCCGAATGCGAGTGAATCGCCCAGGGTAACGACCTGTCGAAGCTCCGGCTCCGGCGCCGGCTCGACCAGGCGGGGTTCCTTCTGAACGGACTGAGGCGCCGACGGCTCGCCCGAGCCGACTCGACAGGCTGCCACAAGGAAGATGAGGGGGAGCACGATGGCGAGCTTCACACTACAAATAAGATGCCTTTCCCCCTTTTTGTTCCCCCGCTCGCTCAGCCTCCCGTCTTGTGGTAAAAATCCGCCCTTCCATGGCGGTCGATCACGATTTCGAACCACACCGGGCGGCGTTGACGGGTCATTGCTATCGGATGCTCGGCTCGGTCACCGAGGCCGAGGACGCCGTCCAGGAGACGATGGTCCGAGCATGGCGCGGGATTGACGGGTTCGAGGAGCGCTCCTCGCTCCGAACCTGGCTGTACCGGATCGCCACGCGGGTCTGCCTCGATGCCCTCCGCGAGCGGTCCCGCCGGGAAAGGCCGGTCGATCTGCGACCCGCCGGATCGACGACCGAGCCGCTGGCGGTTCTGCCCGGAGAAGCCTGGATCGAGCCGATTTCCGATGCGATGGCGATTCCCGCGGGCGACGACCCTCACGAGAC
>Ga0209347_1004866_pt1 | contig 13413 bp, 14 predicted proteins | sample AutmiccommuBRH23_FD_187382 | JGI IMG/M metagenome (GOLD analysis project Ga0209347, IMG submission 187382) | Deep subsurface microbial communities from Mt. Terri, Switzerland - Autotrophic microbial communities BRH/23 (SPAdes) (version 2) | ecosystem: Environmental > Aquatic > Deep subsurface >... | reverse complement strand
TACTAAACCGATTAGAAGAGAATCTCAAACCGTTAAAAATATCTCTTTCCACTTGATATAGTTCCATCAGCAATTCCATCAGTGGTTGATCTTCTGCCTTGAATTCATGAACATGCGGTTTAAATACAAAATGTTTGCCGTATTCTATTTCTTCCCCTTGATCCATTGCCTCAAGTAGAGCTTTAATGTTTTTGACACTATACAATCTTTCCTCCCCTATCCGCAAGGAAAGATTACGAACAGCCTTCTTCTTTGTTCCATAAATATAGTCATGATACAACTGAAAATTTATCTCCAAATTTAAAGGGATCTTTTCTGAGCTTTTGGTGCTAGTACCAATATAATCAAAAAGCTCTTCAACCAATTGTTCTTTACTTGCCACTCGCCGAGTATCCGGAACCGTCGAATGCTTATTCCTATTAAAGTCCTGACACGCCTTCAACAGTGCAATAATATGTTTACAAGCACCACTATACTTATTAAACGCCGGACAGTCACAATACATATCAAAAACTTCCCCCGAAGACAAAAAATCAATATCTACTTCATACGGCTCACTGCCCACCACTACCGCAAAAGCGCCAATATTTTCCGGCATCATACGAAAGTCCGTAACACGACCATCCATATAATACTGCATGCCCCGCCGGTAGACCTCGTTACTTGCAGCCACTTCTTTTATCATCGCTTCGGGAATATTTATCATTCAGCACACCACCTGTTGTCCTTTATATATATCCTCATTCAATTAACCATTCTAGCCTATTTTCCTAGAAATTTCGAGAAGAATGTTCATACTAATTAAGTTTCCCTCTTAAACTTTCCCTACTAAAAAATAAAAGCCCTAAGGCTTAGAAGTTTTTATGTAAAATATTCTACCATAATTCAACTCGAGAACCGTTAGCAAAACTCTTAGCAACTTGTTGCTTTAGAGTTTTGGATATGCCCCTTGCGGGTATAGCAAAACTCTTAGCAACTTGTTGCTCTAGAGTTTTGGATATGCCCCTTGCGGGTATAGCAAAACTCTTAGCAACTTGTTGCTCTAGAGTTTTGGATATGCCCCTTGCGGGTACTCCAAATTCAAGGATGGATTGAGACGTCCACGTTGAAGCCGGGGAGCATGTAGCCTTGGTTGTCGAAGGTAATTTCCACCGGCACGATAGTCTCGCCGTTTTTGAATACTGCCTGCTCGTAAATGCGGCTTACCTTACCTTCAAATTTATTAGCAGGGTCGGACAAAGGAGTGATTGCCACCGCTGCCCCCTCTTTCACCTCCCGAATAAACTCCTCCGCCACCTCTGCTTCAATAACCAGAATACTTGCATCCAAAAGGCTTAAAATCGGTCTGCCGGATACCAAACTATCCCCCGGCCGATAGCCAATATTAGAGACAATCCCTGATTCCAACTGGGCAACCACTTTATCTTCCTCCAGCACGGCTTCCTCAAGCTTATTACCCATCTGCTCAAGCTCATTATTAAGAAGGTATATCTTTTGCCGTCTCAGGTCTATATCCTGTTTACTAATGTTTTCTAATGCTACTTCCAATGTCTTAAGTTCTTGTTCCTTTACATCCAGCGATTTTTTAACTTCATCCAGTTCATCCTTGGTAATGGCCCCCTGGCCATATAACTTCTTTTTCACCGCCAAATCAACCGAAGCTTTTTCATAAGAAGCCTTAGCAAAATCGTATTCAGTCCCTGTCTTTTTTACTGAGCCAATGGCTTTTTCCAGCTCAATGCGGGCCATTTTAAGCTCTATTCTTTTACTAGTAATATCAGACTGATAATCACTTAAATCCAACACAGCCAAAATATCTCCTTTAGCTACCTGCTGCCCTTCTTTTACTGCAATTTCCCTTATTACAGCGGGCAGATTAATGTTGATATTATACACATTGATAGCCTTCACTACGCCAAAAGCGGCAATAGTTTCATTAACCGCCGGTGCCTCTGCCGCAGTTTCTTTTGGCTGCTGCTCTTGGCTGGCGCATCCAAAAGCTGTCAGCGCCAACACCATTATCAAAATTAGCACTATCTTTTTCATTAAACACACACCCTTCCATCTCGGACATTTATGACGCGGTTTCCGTATTGAGCTGCTTCTAGCGAATGAGTAACCTGGATAACCGTTTTCCCCTGCTCCCGATTAATCTGCTGAAGAAGCCTTAAAATTTCCGCTCCCGTATTGCTGTCCAGGTTTCCCGTCGGTTCATCAGCCAAAATAATGTCCGGCCCATTAATCAGGGCCCTGGCAATCGCCACCCGCTGCTGTTGTCCACCCGACAGTTCCCGCGGCGTATGCTTCCTTCGATCTGCCAGGCCCACCACCGTCAATATTTCCTCCAGAGCCTGACGATAGTTCTTTAGCTTTTTGCCGTCTAGCAATACCGGCAGCATGATGTTTTCTTCAACATTAAGATTGGGCACTAAATTATAGAACTGAAAGACAAAGCCAATGTTTCTACGTCTAATGACACTTATCTCCGTATCATTCAAATGAGCAAGCTCTTCACCCAATACCTTGACGCTGCCGCTGGTAGGCGTATCCAGCCCGCCAAGGAGATAAAGCAGAGTACTCTTACCTGACCCTGACGGTCCCATTATGGACGCAAACTCTCCCTTTGCAATCTCCAAATCCACATTCTTTAGTACTTTAACCTCTACCTCACCCAGTTGGAAATCCTTACAAACATCAGTCACTTCAATAGCTAAATCCATTTAGCATTTTCCCCTTTATTCATATTTCAAAGACTTAACAATACTCATTTTAGATGATCGAGAAGCCGGGCCGACGGAAGCAAGCACCGAAATAAATATCCCGACTAAAACCACCGTCCATAATAACGGTGGTGAAATTATTAAGTGTCCTTTTAAGCCCATGCTTCTTAAAATGCCCGGGACAAAAGAGACTGCCAGTAACCCTGCCCCGACCCCCACAACTCCGCCGATCAAACCGCCGCTGAGAGCTTCGATAAAAAGCATCTTTCGCATCTGTCTTTTGCTAAGACCCACCGAGCGCAGCACTGCCAATGAACGGCGGCGTTCCAAAAAACTAATCAAAAAATTATTAAAGATACCAAATATCCCAATCAATATAGTCATATATGAAAACCCGTCCATAATACTAAACATCTGCTGATTGGACTCAGCATTTCGCTGTACCACATTGGCTAACGTATCAGTCCAGAACGGACGCCGGTTAAACTTTTTGTTAATGTTACCCTGAACCGCTGTTGGGTCCTTGTCGGCTTTTATGTAAAGCATATCAAAGTAACTTTTTTCAAAGTCCATCTTCATATATCTATCGGAAATCACGGCGTACTGGCCGTTGTTTTCGATGGTATTGAGAAAACCCACCACCTTATACGGCACCGTACCTCGACTAGTCTTAAGCTTAACACTATCGCCTATTTCCACTTGAAACCGGTCCCGTAAAAACCCTGCCAGCAGAATATGTCTACCCGCATCCAACCCCTTTACAGTTTCTTCCACCGATAGGGGCGTTTTGAGTTTCATAAAGTCAAAAAAACGTCTATTTACTCCTTCCAAAAGGCCTATCCGCTGATCATACCCAACTGCTTCCACATTTTGCACACGGATTAGTCCAAAGACATCCTCCACCCCATCCACACTGCGGATAGATCCGACAACAGACCTATCCGCCTGGGACGGTGCAGCCAGCACTTGAAAATTCCAATCGCGAAAAAATGCCGTTATATCTGTCAGCACCGTATTCCCTGTTATTTTTATCATCAGCAAACTGGAAATGCCTATAGCAAGCAATGCCACATTATTGACAATACTTTTGTTGTCCCTAAGATTTTTTAGGGCCAGTATCCCTTCATTACCAAATAAAATCGAGTATACGCCCTCTAATAGATTAACAACCAGGCTGACGACCATCGGTACTAACTGAATAACCCCAACTATTCCCAATAGCAGGCAGACCGTGCTGATTAGCATCACCATATCGCCAGTTAAAGATTGGGCCAAAGCTAATGGAATAGTAATCAGCGCGATACCCAAAACGTACCGCCAACGACGATGCTTCACCCTGCGCCTAATATTATTCAGCACTATATCCTTGACAGGGATGCGGGCAACCCGCCAGATTGGGAAAAGTGAACTTGCAAAAGTCAATACCTGGGCCAAGAAAAACGCCGCAGCCAGTTGAACTACTGAAACATTAATCTGAGTCTTGAGACCCGCCACCCAATTAGGCGTCATATAGCGAGCCATCACATATAATATACCGACCCCCAAAATACATCCCAGCAGACCACCTATTATTCCATACAATCCACTTTCACCTAAAAATATCAGGTTTACCATCTTTTTAGTAGCGCCAACACTGCGAAAGGTTCCGATGATCGGTATCCTCTCCATGGCAATCACCTTAAAAGAAGTATATATAATGAAGATACTGATCAGCATGACAGTAGTCACCATCATCAAAAACGGCTTTGCCATTCGGTCCGTATACTCCTTTAAATTTCGGTCCGCGATAGTCTCCTCCACCACATAGCGGCGATAAACTGCCGATAAATCCCCCATAACTGCTTCCTTGTTTTCGGAGTTTTTTAGTTTAAGGTAAATATAGTTGGCTTTCCCCCGCACACCCTTAATCCCGTTTAAATATTCCTTAGGCACTACGGCAGTTATGGTCTGCCCATCCTCTTGAAACAGTCCCGTTGGCTGAGCAATCCCCGCAACCGTAATATGCCGTTTCACCCCATCAATCTCCAAATCAACGCCATGTCCTAGCGCCAGATCAAATCGCTCAGCGGTTCCTTTACCGATAATCAGCTTATGCCCCCGGAAGGGACTAATATCTTCCTCTTCCGCTAATGATATTTGGTGCATTTTCTGCAGGCCTTCCAAGTCATAACCCCTCAACCTGAAAATCGCCACTTCCTCATCACCATATTTATAAGCTGCACTGCCAAAGGTAACCCCCACAGCATAATCCAGTTCCCCTAAATATGGGGTCAAATATTTTTCCGACAAGAAGCCCGAAGGAGAATTTCGCCCGGCATGGATCATTACTTCCGCCTCGCCGTAATCTTTCTTTAGCATGTCCACATACGTTTTTTCAATGGTTCCGGACAGGCCGATGGAACCAAAAAAGAGCGCCGTAGACAGCATAACCGAAAATATTATTAAGAAGGTGCGAAATTTATTCTCTCTAATATTTCTCAATGTGAATTTCAGCAAAATTCCCAAAGCAATTACCTCCAAATAAACACACAAATAAAAGCGCGTTGCTCTAAGCCCCGCACTTTTACATATGTTCTACCGTTTCCTAAATTATCCTTTAAAACAAATATTAAAATAATATTAAATAAAAATTCAACTTGAGAACCGTCCCCAAATTCAAGTTTTCTTAAGTTTAACGGCTGTGCCGTAGATAAGTATTTCTGCTGCGCCTGACATAACACTTGAGGTGGTGAAACGAACGTTAATTACGGCATCGGCACCAAGGGCTTCCGCTTCTGCTACCATTTTACCCGTAGATATTTGTCGGGATTCGTTAATCATTTCGCTGTATTCCTTTAGTTCACCGCCCACAAGCTGCCTAAAAAGAGCCAATATGTCTTTCCCCACGTGCTTCGCTCTAATGGTACTACCCTTCACTAAATCCATTGATTCAACCACTTCATAACCCGGTACATAATCAATATTTGTTAAGATCATCCCTTTCCGCCTCCTTATCTTTAATTCTTTCCTTAATTAATAATATTAGCAACCAGACACCACTTATAACCGCTAGCCCAATAGATAGACCGATAATAATCGGAATTAAATCGGGAGCAATAAACGCCATCGCCATTATGCCGAAAAAGTATAAGGCTATAGAGAATACCAATACCCAACTAAGTATTTTAATCATATTCGCCCCTCATTTCAGATACATCACTTATTATGCTCAATTATATCATGAAACACATTTCATATTCCATAAAATAAAGTGAACTTGAATTTGGGGTACCCGCAGGGGGCATATCCAAAACTCTAAAAGCAACAAGTTGCTAAGAGTTTGCTATACTCGCAAGGGGCATATCCAAAACTCTAGAGCAACAAGTTGCTAAGAGTTTTGCTAACGGTTCTCAAGTTGAATTTATCTTTTGTTAGCCGCAGGATGTTCCGGTGGCGAAACAACTATTGCAGCTGGCGTAGTTAAGAAAGAGGTCTTTAGCTGCAGCCTCAGCCAGCTGCTCTGCCATTTTGGCTTCGGGAACATCTACCAGAATAGGACAAGGGTAAATTCCCTCTTTGCTGGCAGCCAACGTATAATTACATTGGACTGAATTAAGCCGGCAGGACAGTTGTTCCGGGCAAATCTGGTGCTCCACCCGACCACGGAACCGACCTTTGGAGTAGGCAGCAATTATTTTTAAACCTGCAATCTGAGCCTCAAAATCATGCTTCAATCTTTCCCGGAAGTTCTGCTCAAGCTCCGAGGCTGAACCCGTCTCCAAATCTCCTCCTGATTTATTGACAAAGGCTATCCAGGGAAATATGCCATTGGAATTGAGGTGTTTGATTCCCTTTACTGCCCCTTGAAAGCTCCTGTCCCCGCGATATTGGTCATGGGTACTCTCAGTATAACATTCCAGACTAACTCGAATATTTAGCCCTCGAGACGAGTACTGGCTGAAAAAGTTTGCCTTACCCCTATCAATTAGGGTGCCATTGGTAAGTATGGTCAGGGGAACCACTCTGTTTTGCTCATAATACCAAGTAACAAAGTCCTCCAGGTCAGGCCACATTAGCGGTTCCCCACCGGTAAGATAAACAGAGTCAATGCCTAAATCAAGAGCCGCAGAAATATAGTCTCGGCACTCTCCAAAAGTTAATACACTCTCTCCTTCCCTCTCAGAAGAACACGAAAAGAGACAGTGGTTACAACTAAGGTTGCAGTTATATAGTAAATGCAACCAAAATTCGCTAAATTCCCGGCCGTCCACCTTTTTCAAATCACTATTCATACAAATCATTTATGTTGTTCCCCCTTTGTGACATCAGCTTTACTAGCATTCAAACCAACAAATCATCCAGCAGCTTCCTAGTATTAGGACAGTGGGCGGAAGTATTTTCAAATAACGCCAGAACGTCAGTAAATGTATCCAAATCTACTTGTTCAGGCAGTATCTTGTAACGCAATCCTCGTTCAGTTACGATTCTGATTGTCTCCCTCAGAACTGTCTCACTACCCCAGGTTATCCCTTGAAAAAGTTCTTGGTAGAACCTTGATATGCCCAGCAAATAATACCCGCCGTCATTGCTAGGGCCCAGCACTACGTCATTAACTTTCAATGCCGAAACGGCCGTAGCAATAGTATCTAGTGATACAGAGGGACAATCACTGCCAATGGCAATTACTGCCTCATGTTTGTTAAAACAGTATTGAAAAGCGTTACTAAGCCGCTCTCCCAAGTCCTTTCCCCGCTGGGGATAAAAAACAAATTGATCCGTCAGCTCTGAGGGAAATGCTTTTCGATCACCTTGGTAAAATAAATAAGCAGTAAAATATCCTCCCTTAAGACTATTATGGAGGTCACGGAGGCAGGCCAAGTGTATTCTGGCACTCTGCTTTGCAGAAAATTTTTCTTGAAGCCGAGTTTTGGTTTTACCTGCTACCGGTGCTTTACTCATTAGAATTAATGCAGGCTTCATCGCTGCCACCCCTCATATAACTTCTTGAGAACCGTACGAGAAAAACCCAGATAAAACATTATTTTAAGCAGCTGCATTTTCAAGAGGGTTTTCATAATACCGCCTTTATTAAACCGCCTAGCACTTGTGGTAATCGTCTGCCTAACCACTGTTACCGCACCCATTCTTGTTAATCTGCGGGAGAATTCCGCATCCTCCATCAGAGGAAGCTTTTTAAACCCCCCGAGCCTTGTAAATACATCGCCCCTGACGAATATCCCTTGATCACCATAAAAACTTTTCAGAAACCGAGCCCGCACATTAGAGCCCCAGGCAATGATTTTTAATAATATACTTTGCTCATTAAATTTTAGCAGACAGCAGCCACCAATGTATCCGCCTGCTATCACTTCTCGCACAGCATTAAACAGCCCATCCGGCACCTTAGAATCCGCATGCAAAAACAAAAAGATGCTGCCGCTTGCTTGTGCTGCACCTGCATTCATCTGCCATCCCCTGCCGGGGCTTGTCTCTAGGCACTGAACACCGTACTGTTTAGCCATAGTCACCGTCCCATCCGTACTACCGCCATCCACTACAATTATCTCCAGCCGGTTACAAGCTGTCAGATGCGGCAGTAAGCATGCGAGATTTTCTTGCTCATTAAGAGTGGGGATTATCACTGAAACTAAAGACACTTCTTGTAAAACATCCTCATTCACTGTTATCCTCCCAGGCTTCAATAAGAATTCGCATAGCTTTTTCAGTAATAGCGCAGCAACCTTTATTATTTATTCGCTCCCTTAAGCCCTGATTATTGCGCAGCACTCGACAGCAGGAGCTGCCGTTTTCCATAATAAATTTACTATGAAGGTGGCTCGGCAAGTCACTACCAAAAGGATTGGCCTTTGTTTGTTCTAATATACCGGAAACCATCACAATTCCAACCAGAGCACCGCACGCACAGCCGCTATGCATCCCTTCCTTGAAAAATCGAGCAGTCCACAAAGTCTCTTTTCTCAAGCCTAGCTGCCAGAACTTATCCGCAGTTTTTAAAATCGCTTCACAGCAATTATCGCCTTGTTTCAGATAGGTTTTTATCTGCTGGTCAGTTTGTGCAAACTTCATGCCATATGCCTCCCGTTCCCTAAACCTTTGAACCATACCCAACCGCCGTATAGGCTTAATATGCTTACTAAAAATGCAAACAACACAGAAGCAGTCACTGCAGAAGCCTTACTGACATTAAGTAGTGATAGCAGTAAAACGTATGCGTTTTCCCGCACCCCGTAACCGTTGATACTGATGGGAATCATTGCAGCCACAGAAGCAGCGGGAATTAGATAAGCGGCCTCCAATAAAGAAACCGGCTCCATCTTTAAAGCTCTAAAGATATAAAAATTCACCATGACAACACAAAATTGGAATGCTGCTGACCAAATGGCAACCTGAAGTATTACTTTTGGCTGTTCTTTCACCTGTCGGCCACAGTCGGAAAACTTACTGAAGAACTGCTTCGTCCTATCGTTCTTGATAGGTAATAAGACCGCCATCAGCTTTGAAAACTTCGGACTAATAATCAATAAAACTAAAGCTAAACTAATAAGGATTAATACTATGAATAACAAAGTCACCGTCAAATTTTGGGACTTGATAAATGGTGCTGCCACTAAACCTAAAGCCGCTAATCCGCCGGTTGCCAATATCCGTTCTACTACCACCGAGGCCGTGGACCCGCTAAGATCACCTGTTTTCCGGCCTACTAAATGTATTCGCATGGCGTCGCCGCCAATACTGGAAGGTAGAAAATTGTTAAAGAAAATTCCCACCCAATAGCTGTTCCAAGTATAACTCCACGGAAGTTCTATCCCCATCACCCGCATTAGTAACCGCCACTTGATATTACTTACTACCATGGCGATTACAATCCAGGCAGTTGCAGCGGCCAGCCACCGCAAATCCATATTTATAAGAACCAATAATACATTTTCTATCTCAAGGGAATAAAACAACCAGCCCATTAGAGCTAATGATATCAACCCCTTCAACCAGGTTATTTTCATGTCTTTATTTGACATAGACTTCACTAGCCAGTCTCTTTTTAACCCGCTGCCTTACCGCCATGCTTAACACTACAAGGGCGATAAAACCGGTTGCAGCCCAAAACGCATATTTTGTTGAAGTTGTCAGGTTCTCACCCAAGAGTGAGTAAATAATCGTGGCCGGAAGCTGACCGATTCCTGTCGCCCAGAAAAATAGCCAAAAGCCCATGGATGTCAGACCGGCAGCATAAGAAATGATATCAAAAGGCACAGCTGGAATTAACCTTGCGATTAAGACAGTATGAGATCCATATTGTTCGAAAAAACGGTCCGTCATTTCCAGACTCTTTGTCCCCACCATTTTCTCTACTACCGGTCTACCAAGGGTTTTGGCGATCCCATAGCAGACAGCAGCCCCTATCATGGCGCCGGCCCAAGAGTAAACAGCTCCCCAAAACCAGCCAAACACCCAGGCATTAGCAAAGGTAATTACGAAAGCCGGTAGAGGGGAAACCAAAGCTTGTACTACCATCAACCCCATTGACACAATGGGTGCTACGATTCCAAACCCCCGTAGATAAATCCGCAGTCCTTTAATGTCCGCCTGGGCCAAAATGCTAATTCCTCTGTTAACTGCGATTTTAAAACTAGGAATATATAAATAGGTTAAAGCGAATATAAGAAACAGGCAACTTATTAAACCGATACTGATAATCTTTTTTCTTTTCAACCTGACCACTCCAATTTTACTAAATGGAAAGAACCATACCCCGCTTGAGGCATGGCTGAGTTTACAATTACTCTAGGGGCAGTTGTTCATTTCCGGCCCACTCATAATAAGATGCGTCATAATTTCTCGCATTTTCAAATCCGGCCATGCGTAGTATTAGTGTTAAGTGGGCTGATCTAATCCCTGCAGTGCAATAAACAACAATTTCATCCTCAGGCTTTAAGCCCGCCTCCGCAAAAAGCTTTTCCAGTTCTTCCTGACTTTTTACGGTTGCATCATCCCGTAGAACTTCCTTGAAGGGAATATTGATTGCTTCCGGAAGATGGCCACCGCGTTTTTCACCATAATCGACCGCCCCTTCAAACTCTTTACTGCTCCGAGAATCCACTATCTTTATTTCTCCCTGCCGCTCCAAAATCCACTCAGTAGAAGCTGTTAGTTCCTTATCTAAAGCAGCTATGCTAAACTCTTCAGGTTCCACCTGGACTGTTTCTGTTGATATTTCCTCACTATTGTTTTTCCATCCAACCCAGCCGCCATTTAAGATGCTGCTGTTACCCAGACCTGCCATGCGCAGCATCCAGACTATCCTGCCATCTTCTCCCCATGCATTAGGGTCAGCATATACTACCATTTGCTTATTGTCATTAATACCCAGTTCTGTAAATATTTGTGATAATCTTTTAGCATCTTTTAGCACGCCCCAACCCGGTTCCCCCGGTGCCCCATCAACTTTAGCAAACATTTGCCAAGGTGTATTAATTGCTCCGGGGATATGTCCTGCCTGGTACTCTTCTGCTGACCTGGCATCTAAAATCATGACATTATCTTTTTGCAGATTATTACTAAGCCAATCAACATTAATTAATAAATCATCATTAATATAACCTACTTCATCTTCTGGTTGATTACCTTGATTGCCGGAACCGGCACAACCCACAGTCAATAATATTGTCATTAAAACAATTGTCATTAGCAGCATATTTGTCTTTTTCATACTTACCCCTCCAAGTTGTAAGCTATTACTTAATCTGTTATTTGCATCAATTTGTGAATGGTTCACGTAATAATTTACACTACCAAATTATATCGAGACATGAAGGGATTTACCAATAGAGAATATTGATACACGGCTTAATCATATCGGGATTTTCTATCGTTTATTGTTTTGGTGACATCTGGGTTGTGCAAAAAACTTACTTAATATTGATTTAAGTTATATTTTTTGGCGCAAAGAATAATGGAGCAGTTCCTTGTTATTATGAATAATCATACAAAGGAACTGCTCCATTATATTTAACTCTTACCATAAAAATATATAATCATAGTCCTACTTGGCTTTTTTCTCTGCCTTAGCATTAAATTTAGCTGCATTGATAATAAATCTTTCATGGGTTCCTTCAGAAACCATGTCTATCCCGTCATGGGCAATAACAGAAAATACCAGCCTCCTGCCGTTAACCTCCAGCAAGGTTACCTTTACAGTAACCGTTAGGCCGGGCGGACTTGCTGCTTGATGGCTCACCTTAATACTAGTCCCTACCGATTGTTCAGCAGGCCAATCAATATAAGGTTTTATGGCCAAGATACAAGCCCATTCAAACAGACCGACCAAATAACCTGTTGCGAACACCTGCGGCATAACCTGAAACTCCGGAGATTCAGGGTAAAGACATGGTACAGTTTTATTATCAGGTACTATGTACTCGTACTCATAGGTAAGGCCAGGTTTTAAATTCTCTTTCATAATTCACACCTCATCTTCAGATATTTATAATTAACAAACCTAACTCACTATCGTTTTACAAAATTACAGGGTTAGCGGTCAGATCATTCATGCAATCTACCCTGTTTGCGAAATAAATACTTCAATAGCAGTCTTTTCTTATTTTTCTTGAAATGAACACTTAAATTGGCACTTTATACATGACATCCTCCAACTTTGAAAAGGTTTTTCTTTCTTGAGTTGCCTAACCAAATCTACTGTAGCGCATACTTGTTGTTCCTCGCCGCTAACTGATAGTGTTACCGCACCTTCCGTCCCCCCTACTCCACCAGATGCCAAGTGAACAGCTTTTACTCCTGTCAAAATTCTCAAGGCCTCAATCTCGGTTATTACCTTAGCGTTATTCACAGCAAGGTAACCCGTTCCCCGTCCGAATGAATACCTGAAATTATTGATTCCCGGAACGTTTCTAGCAGCCTCTGTCACTGAGCCAATCATTTTTTCCAGCCCCACCGGTACAATTAAATGGCTTCCTTGAGCAGCTATTGTCCCAAGTGACATACCTATTTGCCCACCATTGGCATGAGCCAGTAAAAAGCCTGCATTACCGTCGGAATCAATGGCATTTGCTCCTTTAATAAAAACATCCGTCGAAGTAAATGAACTGATAAAATCCTCAAATTCATCGTACATGGGAATATCCATGTTTGGAGATTTAACTTGACCTTTTATAATCATGAGTGGGCGTAGTCTATCAACCGGAGTCTGGCACTGTCGACCCGAAGTTATAACTCCTGATGGGAATTTCCACTTTTCCATTTCAGTGTGAAGCAATTCTTCCGCCACATATGCTGTTGAAGTGCCGTTTCCAATAACCACTCTACCTTTTTGCATTGCAGCAATAACCTCAGGCAAAACAGTGACGGCCTTAGCTATCAACCTTTTAGATTCAACCGGTATAAACGTAACCAGTAGGTTCATCCTAACGACCACTCCTTTGTTATTAGGAAGCTTCTCGAGAGGTCTCCGGTTCGAAGAGGTAAGGTGTCCCTAATTGGTGTTCGCTTTGCACCAACTATAACAACATCTCGCATATACTACCTCTTCCCATAAAACCGCTCTTAAAAACCTTAAGAAATAGATTTTATTTACCAGAATAGGTTGGTCTTCTTTTTTCCAAAAATGCTGCTAAACCTTCCTGTGCATCTTTTGTTTTCCCTATGCTAGTGATTGCCTGACGTTCCCTTTCAAGCTGTA
>Ga0209347_1004863_pt1 | contig 13418 bp, 12 predicted proteins | sample AutmiccommuBRH23_FD_187382 | JGI IMG/M metagenome (GOLD analysis project Ga0209347, IMG submission 187382) | Deep subsurface microbial communities from Mt. Terri, Switzerland - Autotrophic microbial communities BRH/23 (SPAdes) (version 2) | ecosystem: Environmental > Aquatic > Deep subsurface >... | reverse complement strand
AGAAGCCGGCATGCCGTCCGGCGACGTGTCGGCGATGATGTCGGCGGCGATGAAGGCGCTCGGCGGGGATCCGCAATTTTCTATGGTCTTGCTCAACGAAGCCAGCGCCTATCCGCATGGCACGCGCCAGCCCCAGACGGTGAAAGAAGGCGGCGTCATCCTCATGGATTGCGGCTGCGCCGTGCACGACTATCAGTCCGATATTTCGCGCACATGGGTCTACGGCGAGCCGAGCAAGAAGCAGCGCGACGTCTGGAACACGGTGAAGCGCGGGCAGGAGATTGCGCTTGAAAAGGCGCAGGTCGGCGTCGAAGCCGGCAAGGTCGACGATGCCGTGCGCGCCTTCTACGAGAGCAAGGGTTACGGGCCGGGCTACAAAACGCCGGGGCTTTCCCACCGCCTCGGCCATGGCATCGGCATGGACGGGCACGAGCCCGTCAACTTCGTGCACGGAGAAAAGACGGCGCTCGCGCCGGGCATGTGTTTCTCGAACGAACCGGGCATCTACGAGTTTGGCGCGTTCGGGGTCAGGCTGGAAGATTGCCTCTATATGACGGCTGAAGGACCGAAACTGTTCTCCGCGCTCTCGCCATCGATCGACAAGCCGTTCGGCTAACAGGCGTGCGCATGAGCGCGGATAGGCGCCGTTTCGCCGGCGCGCGCCCAGAGTTTTTCATGCAGGTTGTAGAACCCCGTCTGGACCAGCGGTTCGATGATCCCGACGCCTAGCGCCGTCGCCCAGTTTCCGGTCACCGCGTAAGCGACGGTTACGGCGACGGTGAAATGCATGGCTCCGTAAGTAAGAGTTTTCAGGGCGGAGCGGCTCATATGGCTGGCTTTCTGATTATCCGACGATATGACGGCATATATTGCGAGTAATTATTAATTGCAATATATCCTATGGCAGGCGCCGTTCACAAACCTGTGCGCCGCCTATCCGCGAATGAAACGGGTGAGATCGGCGACGAGCCGGGCGCGATGCGTATAGTAGAGACCGTGCGGCGCGCCCTGATAGAGCGCGAGTTCGGCGCCAGGTATGAGCGCGGCGGTCGGCGCGCCGGTCATCTCGACTGGAGCCGAGGCGTCTTTCGTGCCGTGAATGACAAGGCATGGAACATCGATGCGGCGAAGCTCTTCGCGAAAATTCGCTTCCGTCATCGCCCGGTTGCACTCGATCACCGCCTGCATCGAGGTCTGGATCATCATCCGGCGCGTCCAGTCGAGAATGCCTGGGGACGTGTCGGGCGTAAAGAATGGCGGCGCATTGTCGTCGATCCATTTCGGAAAATCCTGCATCAACTGGTTCCGTCGAACGTTCTCGAAAAATTCCGGTTCGATCCCGTTGGGATTGTCCGCTGATTTAGCGAGTCCTGGCGTCGCCGCCGGAGCAAGAAAGACGAGCCGGGAAATCCGCCTGTTTCCGTAATTCGTCAGATAACGGACCATTTCTCCGGAAGCTAGGGAATGGCCGACCAACGTCACGTCTTTGAGATCGAGCGCAGCGAGCGCCGCTTCAAGATCGGCGGCGAGCGTATCGAAGTCGTAGCCGCGACCCGGATCGCTCGATCGGCCGTGACCGCGCCGGTCGAACGCGACGCAGCGCAATCCGTCCGCCGCCATCGGCGCCATCTGGTAGGCCCACATATCGGACGCCAGCGCCCAGCCATGAAGGAAGACGACCGGCTCGCCCGCGCCCCAATCGCGGACGAACAGCCGGGCGCCGTCGCGGGTTTGAACGTCCGCGACAGCCTTGCGCCGCGGCTCTGCGGCGAGCGCAGCGTTTCCAACGAGCGTTAAACCCGACGCGGCGGCTGTTTTCAGCATGTCGCGGCGTTGCATGTCGTTTCTCCGTCCTGCTTGCAGGAGGAGATATGCCGCGGTCGAGGTAGGCCCGTCGATTACTTGAGAGGTAAGCGCCTGCCGTTAAAGGCGCGGTCCCGCTTCGCGCACGTCGTCGGAAACGAAGCGCTCGAAATCCTTGAAGTTCTCGATGAACATCGCCGCAAGTTTCCGGGCCTGCGCGTCGTAGGCGGTCCCGTCCTTCCAGGTGCTCCGCGGCTGAAGGATCGCGTCGTCGACGCCGAGAACGCGCTGCGGAACCTCGAAGCCGAAGATCGGGTCTTTCGCCATCGGCGCGGTCGCCAGCGAGCCGTCGAGCGCCGCGGCGAGGAGCGCGCGCGTCGCCTTGATCGGCATGCGCGTCCCTGTCCCGTAGGGCCCGCCCGTCCAGCCGGTCGAGACCAGCCAGCACGACGCCTGATGACGGTCGATCAGCGCGCCGAGAAGCTTTCCGTATTCGGACGGATGGCGCGGCATGAACGGCGCGCCGAAGCAGGTCGAGAAGGTCGGCTGCGGCTCCTTGCCGAGGCCCTTTTCGGTGCCCGCGACTTTCGCGGTGAAGCCGGAGAGGAAGTGATACATCGCCTGCGCCGGGGTCAGTTTGGCGATCGGCGGCAGCACGCCGAACGCGTCGGCGGTCAGCATGATGATGTTTTTAGGATGCCCCGTCCGCCCCTCTAGGCTCGCGTTGGGGATGTAATGGATCGGGTAGGCGCCGCGAGAGTTCTCTGCAAGTGAAGCGTCGTCGAGATCGAGCGTGCGCGTCGCCTCGTCCATGACGACGTTTTCAAGCACCGTGCCCCAGCGCTTCGTCGTCGCATAAATCTCGGGCTCTGCCGCTTCCGACAGACGGATCATCTTGGCGTAGCAGCCGCCCTCGAAATTGAAGAGGCCGTTCCCGCCCCAGCCATGCTCGTCGTCGCCGATGAGCGTGCGCGCCGGATCCGCTGAAAGCGTCGTCTTGCCAGTGCCGGAAAGCCCGAAAAATACCGCCGGATCGCCGGCTTTTCCAACGTTCACGGAGCAATGCATCGGCATCACGCCCTTGGCGGGCAGCAGATAGTTCAGGATCGTGAACACCGACTTCTTCATTTCGCCCGCGTAAGACGTGCCCCCGATCAGCACGATGCGACGCACGAAATCGACGGCGATCACGGTCTTGGTGCGGCAGCCGTGGCGCGCCGGGTCAGCCTCGAAGCTCGGCAGGTCGACGATGGTGAAATCGGTTTCGCCGCCGCGCTCGTTCATCGGCGGACGGATCAACAGGTGCTGGATGAACAGTCCGTGCCAGGCGAACTCGGTGAACACGCGAACCTTGATGCGTTGCGCCGGATCGGCGCCGCCGGCGAGGTCCTGCGCGATCAACTCGCGGCCTTTCGCGTGCTCAAGCATATCCTGATGCAGCCGGTCGAATGCTTCCGGCGCCATCGCCTTGTTGTTGTCCCACCAGATTTCGCGTTCGATCTCGGGGTGGCGGACGACGAACTTGTCCTGCGCCGAGCGGCCGGTGTGCTCGCCGGTTTTCACGACCAGCGGCCCGCCTTCAGCGACCTTGCCTTCGCCCCGGGAAACGGAGAGTTCGTAGAGGCTCGCGGCGGTCAGGTTGCGCAGGCGCGGCGGCGCAAAATCGTCAAAGCAAAAGGGGGCGGCCGAGGCCGCCTTCATGGATACGCTCATTACTTCCTCCCAAGCGCCTCAACCAAGGCGCACCAGCCGCCGTCCATGCTCTGACCGGGCCTGAGCCGGCGACCGTTCCTGTTTTCGCTTTAGTGCAAAAGTCCGGCCGAGGCGAGGCTCGCTCAGCCGGCCGGGCCGCGCCAAAGCGTCCCGCCGGGGCTTTTACCCTGTGAGGTCCGATGGCGCGGCGCGGTCAGCCCCGGTCGCCCGGCTTCGGCAAAGCGTCGCGCGCCCAGACTTCGAGCGCGTTAAGGATCGGCATCAGGTTTTCGCCGAGCGGAGTCATGCGGTAGGCCGCGCCGCGCGCCGGCTCGGGGCGCTCGATAAGCCGCCTGTGCTCAAGCTCTGCAAGGCGTTCGGTCATCACTTTCGCCGTCACCGTCGGCAGGCAGGAGGTGAGCTCGCCGAACCGCTTCGGCCCCTGCGCCAGATGATAAAGGATCAGCGCGCTCCAGCGATGGCCGAGAAAAGACAGCCACGCCTCAACGGAACATTCGCTCGCCAGCGCGAAGAAATCTTCGTCGAAAAGCTCGGCGGCCGGAGCCGGGTCAGTCGTCATTTGCTTCCCGTTTGGAAAGGAAAAGGCGGGTGTGATTTATAGCGCCCGCCTCATCAGGAACGGGAGCATTTCTAGTGATAAGACGCGCATTTTTGAAGGCCGGCGCAGGCGCCGCAGCGGCTGGCCTTCTGATCGGGGGAGCCGCCGCATCCCCAAAAGGGGAGGCGGCCGCATTTCACGCCGCCCGGCGGTTTCTCGACACGCGCTTCGGCCGCATCGCCTATGTGGAGAAGGGAGAGGGGCCGGCTGCGCTTTTTCTTCATGGCTGGCCGCTCAACGGTTTTCAGTGGCGCGGGGCGATGGCGCGGCTTTCGGATCAACGCCGCTGCATCGCAGCGGACTTCATGGGCCTCGGTTACACCGATGTCGCGGCGGACATGGACCTGTCGCCCGTCAATCAGTGTGAGATGATTATCGCGGCGATGGACGCGCTGAACATCGACAGCGCCGATCTCGTCTCCAACGATAGCGCGACGACGATCGCGCAACTGCTCGCCGCGCGTCATCCGGCGCGCGTGCGCTCGATGCTGCTCACCAACGGCGACGTGCACACCAACAGTCCGCCCGAACCGCTCAAGGCGACGATCGAAGAAGCCCGTCGGGGGCTCCTTGTTGAGCGTCTTGAAAAGCAGGTGATCGATCCGCGCATCGCCCAGACCGACGAGGGGCTTGGGATCGTCTACACCGATCCGGCGATCCTGACGCCTGAAGTGGTCGATGCGTATCTTCGTCCCTTGGTGTCGACTCCGAAACGGCGCTTCCAGTGCCAGCAATACGGGATCGCGTTCGAACCCAATCCGCTGCCCGCGATCGAGCGGAAACTGCGCAGCTCCGACATACCGGCGCGCATCGTCTGGGGAACCGCCGATTTCCTGTTTGCGCCGGAATGGGCCGAATGGCTCGACAAGGCGCTGCCGAAATCGCAAGGCGTGCGCTATCTCGAAGGCGCGAAACTGTTCTTCCCCGAAGAGTTTCCGGACATCATCGCCGAAGAAGCGAGACGGCTCTGGAGCGCCGCGTGATCGCCCAGCCTTGAACGCTCTTTCCGCCCATGCGAAACCGCTTTCCAAGTTAATGGGAGGCTTTCCACATGAGGCGAGGGATTATCTGGGGCGCGGCGATAGCGGCGCTGGCGCTGTCGGCCTGCGGCGGCGAGGAGCAGGCCGCGACGCCGGTCTCTGAAACTTCGTCGGCCTCTTCATCGCCCGAAATCACCGGCGACGGCCTCAAACGGCATATCGCCGTTCTCGCCTCCGACGAATTCGGCGGGCGGGCGCCGACGACGCCGGGCGGCGAGAAGACGCGCGAGTATATCGCCGGGGAGTACAAGCGGCTCGGCCTTGAACCGCTCGGCGACAGTTATTTTCACGCCGTGCCCATGGTCGAGTTGACGCTCGACCCGGCGCGCTCCTCTTTCACGGTGACGACGGCTGAAGGCGCGCGCGATCTTCAGTATAGAAACGAAATCGTCTACGGCACTAAGCGCGTCGAGGAAACCGTTTCCTTCGAGAGCAGCGACATGGTGTTCGTCGGCTACGGCGTCGTGGCGCCGGAGCACGGCTGGAACGATTACGAAGGCCTCGATGTGCGCGGCAAGACCGTCGTCATGCTGATCAACGACCCGGGCTTCCTCATCGGCGACGAGACGCTCTTCAACGGCGAGGCGATGACCTATTACGGCCGCTGGACGTACAAGTTTGAGGAGGCCGCGCGGCAGGGCGCGACGGCGGCGCTGATCATTCATGACACGAAGCCCGCCGCCTACGGCTGGAACGTCGTCGAAGGCTCATGGGCCGGCGCGCAGCTCGATCTGAAACGTCCCGACAACGGCGCCTCGCGCGCCATGCTTGAGGGCTGGCTTACAAACGAAGCGGCGCGGGAAATACTGTCCGCCTCAGGGCTCGATCTCGACGCGCTGCAGGAAGCGGCGAACAGGCGCGGCTTCAAACCGGTCGCCATCGAGGGCGCGAAAGCGTCGGCGACGCTGACGACATCGGTGAAGGTCAGCGAAGACGCCAATGTCATCGGCGTCCTGCGCGGGTCGGAAGCGCCTGAAGAGTATGTGCTTTACATGGGGCACTGGGACCATCTCGGGACGACCGAGAACGCCGCCGGCGACGACAAGATTTTCAACGGCGCGGTGGACAACGCCACCGGGATCGCCGCGATTCTCGAGATCGCCGAAAAATTCGCGAGCGCCGCCGAGCGTCCGCGCCGCTCCATCCTGTTTGCGGCGGTGACGGCGGAAGAGTCGGGCCTGCTCGGCTCGGCCTATATGGCGGAAGACCCGCCCGTTCCGCTCGCTTCCATTGTCGGCGGCGTCAATATTGACGCCTTGCTGCCGGCGCCGCTCGCCAAGGATCTCATCGTCGTCGGCTATGGCGCGTCCGAACTCGAAGACCTTCTGAAGGCCGCCGCCGACAAGCGCGGCATGTATCTGCGGCCGGACGCGGAGCCGGAGAAAGGTTTCTTCTACCGCTCCGACCATATTTCTTTCGCGAAAAAGGGCGTACCGATGCTCTATGCGGATCTCGGCATCGACTTTGTCGAAGGCGGGGAGGAAGCCGGCAAAGCCTTCGGCGCGGATTATGGCGAGCATCGCTATCACCAGCCGGCGGACGAACTCACCGACGACTGGGATTTCACGGGCATGACCGAAGCGGCGAACATTTTCTACGATGTGGGCGCGGCGATGGCCTATTCGGACCAGTGGCCCAACTGGCGCGACGGCAACGAGTTCCGCGCCCTGCGCGACGCGCAGCGCGCCGGCGGGTAAGTGCGCGCATCTTTAATGGCGCCAGTGAGCCTTCGTTAACGCTGGCGCCTAAGCTTCTCTTAAGTTTCCGCTCGCCATAGTCCGGCGTTCGCGGAGGCTCGCCCCGGTGTCGATATTCGATCTTTTTGCGGTTGCTCTGTTTGTCGGAACCGCCGGCGTTTTCATCACGCGCTACCGCCATGAAGATCCCCCTGTCGGGCCGTATGCCCTGATTTTCGTGGTCAGCGCCGTCGGCAACTGGCTCGGCGAAAAGGGCGCGGGCGGCGCATCGGTCTGCCTGTTCATCGCGGGCGCGTTCCTTCTCCTCCATGTCGCAAGTCTTCCTTATCCGGAAGATATTGAGGACGGCGCTCCCCGCCGCTGAAGCCGGGCTTTCTCGATACGCGCGTAACGTGCTAGGCAGAGCGTTCCTATTCGCCGCCCCGCCGGAGTCCGATGCAGGAGCCCACCGAGAGTTCGCCGCCGCTGCAGGAAGCGCCGCCCGTTATCGAACCGGATGCGGAACTGTTTGACACCGACGAAATCGCCCAGCGCGGCGCTGAGTGGCTGGGCTGGGTGCGCGATAATATTCTGACCCTCGATATGGCGGTGCAGGGCGCGATCCTGTTCGCCGCGCTCCTGCCGGCCGCCATCTTCGGCCCGCAACTGAAAAAGCTCATCGTCAGCCAGATCGCCTCGCGCGCGCCGGAGGGCGTGCTGCGCCGGGCGGCGAACGCCTTCGCCCACATCGCGACGCCGATCGCGCTGCTGATCATCCTGCAAACAGCGGTCATCGCGCTGGCGGCGCTCGGGCGTCCTCATGCGCTGGTGCAGGCCGGCGTCAGCCTGCTGACGGCGTGGGTCGTCATCCGTCTCGTCACGCTGGTGATCCGCTCGCCCTTCTGGTCGCAGGTCGCTTTCTATGTCGCCTGGCCGATCGCGGCGCTTGATGCGTTCGGCGTCTTGGGGCGCGTCCTCGCCGAGCTCGATGCGCTCGCCTTTCCCATCGGCATGGACGAGAACAAGATTCCGATCACCTATTCGGCGCTCGATTTCCTCCGCACCGTGATCGTCTTTGCGGTTTTTTTCTGGGTCGCGAGTCTTCTCGGCCGCTTCGTCAAGAGCCGCATCAGCGCCATCGACGAACTGACGACCTCGTTCAAGGCGCTGCTGGCGAAAATTCTCGACGTGCTGCTGCCCGTGGTGGCGCTGGTTCTGGCGTTGCAGATCGTCGGCTTTCCCTTCGGCACGCTCGCCGTCTTCGGCGGCGCGCTCGGCCTCGGCGTCGGTCTCGGCCTTCAACGCACCGCGTCGAACTTCTTCGCCGGCTTCTCGCTGATCGCCGACAAGTCGATCAAGCCCGGCGACGTGGTGGAGATTGAGGATACGTTCGGCTGGGTCACGGAGATGACCGCGCGCTACGTCTCGATCCGCACGCGCGACGGCACCGAGCATCTCGTGCCCAACGACAAGTTTATCCAGGAAGGGGTCATAAACTGGTCGCATTCCGATCGCATCGTGCGACTGCACGCGCCCTTCGGCGTCTCCTATAAGACGCGCGACCTAAGGGCGGTGAAGGCGCTGGCGGAGGAAACGGCGCTCGGAGTCGACCGCGTGCTGAAATCACCCGCGCCCATGTGCAACCTGATGGCGTTCGGCGACAGTTCGGTGGATTTCGATCTGCGTTTCTGGATCAGCGACCCCGCCAACGGCATATCCAACGTCAAAAGCGCAGTCATGCTGGCGCTATGGGACCGTCTGCATGAGGCGGGCGTTGAAATTCCGTACCCGCAACTCGATTTGCACGTGAAATCCGCTCCTGAAAGCGTGAGCGCCGCCCTGAAGGACTAGTCGCGGCGTGTCTTTCAAATTCCTGCCCGACGCCATATTATAGGGCGGGGACGTCGTCGTCCGGGCGGATTGTTCCAGATGGCGACTGCCGGCTCAGGGGCGTTAGAAGATTGGAAGTTCGGGAGACCATGATGACCAAGATAAAACATGCGTTCGCGGTCTGCGCGCTTCTCGCGCTCGCCGCCTGCGCCACCGCGACGCCTTACCAGCCTGCCGCCACGGGAAAGGGCTACGGTTTTTCTGAGCAGAAGATAGAAGAAAACCGCTACCGCATCACGTTCCGCGGCAACTCTTCGACGACCCGCGAAATGGTCGAGAACTCGCTGCTCTATCGCGCGGCGGAACTGTCGATCATCAACGGCTATGATCACTTCATCATGGTCGAGAACGACACCGAAGCGAAGACCACCTACTCAACCTCGACCTCGCCCGCCTTTTTCGGCCGGTACGCCTATGGCTATCCGGGCTACTATTACGCTTTCCCATATTACGCGTATGGCTGGGGATGGGGCCAGCCGTATGATTCGTACACGCGCGAAGTCACCCGCTACTCGGCCGTCGCGTTCGTGACCATGCACAAGGGCGCAAAGCCGAGTGACAATCCGCAGGCGTTCGACTCGCGCGAAGTGATGGAGAATCTGCGCCCGCTGGTGCTCGGCGCCGTTCCGGCCGGCTCGTAAAAGGCCGCTCTAGACAGCGCGCAGTCGCGACGAAGGCTGCGATTGCGCCGCATCCGGCTCATAGATGGCGACAAAGCCGCGCGCCGTGTGTCTGATGACCACGGCGCGTTCGCGTCCCACATGAATGGACGACCCGACCGGCGGCTTCCTCGGGGCATCGACGGAAATGCCGTCTACGGAGCGATCGAGCACGCGCACGAACAGAGAAGAACCGTCCGACAGGCGGCACACCATGCGCTGGTCACTGGCGGGGTGGCGGGGCGATGAGCGCCTGTCGCCGAGACCGTCGGCGAAGGACGGGTTGGCGCGCAGCATCAGTTGTTCGGTGAGAATGGCGCGGCGCTTTTTCGACAGGATGAACGACATGGCGAAGCCGTCCGGGAAGACGCGCGCGACGCGGCCTTCGATGACGTCGAGACCGGACAGGTAGACGACGACCGCGTCGCCGACGACGGCCTTGCCTTCGACCTGCAACGCGAGGTCGCCCGGCGAAATGTTGATCAGCCGGCCCTGATATTCGTCGATCGTGTTGACGATGATGCGCGCCGGCAGGTCCAACGCCACGCGGCGATAGCGGCGAAGTTCGGACTTCGACATGCGGGAAACCTCAAGGAATCAATGGATTTTGACGCTACGCGCGCGCGCTCAAGTCTTCGCTAATGCGAAATGTAGAATTTTAGCGAGCTCGGTCTGCGCTTCGCTTCGCCGCATCGGCGTTGCCATGTGATTGCGCCTCTGTATGGTCGTCAGCCAATCGTTAACCCTTCGCCGCGAGGCAAAGCGGCGATATCGCGAGGGGCCTTCCATGCTGAAACGAGTTTTCGCCGCCGCCATCGTTGCGGGCGTCGCCGCGCAGGGCGCTACGGCGCAGGACAAGACCGCCGATCCCTACGCCTTTCTCGAAGAGATAGAAGGCGCGAAGGCGATCGCCTGGGCCAAGAAAGAAAACGCCCGTTCCTTGCCGGAGCTTGAGGCCGATCCGCGGTTTGCGCCCATGCGCGAAGAGGCGCTGGCGATCCTCACCTCGACCGACCGCCTTGCGACCGGCGCGATCCATAACGGCGCCGTCTACAATTTCTGGCAGGACGAAACCAATGTGCGGGGCGTGTGGCGGCGCGCTAGCGTGGAGAGCTTCCGTTCCGGCGCGCCCGAATGGGAGACGGTGCTCGATTTCGACAAACTCGCCGAGGACGAGGGCGAAAACTGGGTGCATGGCGACATCAACTGCCTCTCGCCAGAATACCGTCATTGCATGATCGAAATGTCGTATGGCGGCAAGGACGCCGCCGTCTGGCGTGAGTTCGATTCCCAAACGAAACAGTTCGTAGAAGGAGGGTTCTACCTTCCCGAGGCGAAAACCAGCCTAGACTGGCTCGATGAAAACACGCTCCTTGTCGCCACCGAACGCGGCGAAGGGTCGCTTACGACCTCCGGCTATCCGCGCACGATCGTCAGGCTTGCGCGCGGCGCGGCGCTCGCCGATGCGCCGCTGGTTTTCGAAGGCGCGGCCGAGGACGTCTGGGTCTGGGCGAGCGTCGATCATGACGGCGGCGAGGCCCATGTTTTCATCGACAAGCGCGTCTCGTTTTTCGAATCGGAGCGCAGCTATGGCCTCGGCGGCGAAAATTTTTCGCGCCTGCCTCTGCCGCTCAACGCTGATTTTCAGGGCGTCCTCGGTGGACGGGCGATCTTTTTTCTGCGTGAGACGTGGAGCCATCAGGGCAAGGATTATCCGCTCGGGTCTATCGTCGCCTACGATCTTAAATCGGGCGGCGCGGAGATGGTTATGGCGGCTTCGGGCAGCCAATCGATCGAAAGCGTCGAGGTCGGTGAGAGCGGGCTTGTCGTCTCGTATCTTGAAGACGTTTCCGGCAAGGCCGCGCGGCTTTCGCGCAAGAAAGGCGGTAAATGGACGGCGAAAGAAATCAGGCTGCCGCCGAACGGCGTCGTCAAGCTGACCTCCGCGGGCGGGGGAACCGACGATGCGATGCTGACTTTCGAAAGCCTGACGACGCCGCAATCGCTTTACTATGTCGCCGCCGACAACAAGGCGTCGACAATAGCGTCGATGCCGGCGTTTTATGACGCCTCCGATGTCGTCGTAGAGCAGCGTTTCGCAACATCCGCAGACGGAACGAATATCCCTTACTTTATTATGGGCAAAGGTTCCGCGCTGAAAGCGGGCGACGCGCCGACCGTGCAATACGCCTATGGCGGCTTCCTGTCGGCGACTCTGCCGGTTTACTATGAAGATCCGTCGCGCCCGCAGCACGGGGCGCTCGCCGGCAAGATGTGGGTTTCGCGCGGCGGCGTGCTTGTCCTCTCAAACATTCGCGGAGGGTCAGAGTACGGACCGAGATGGCATCAGGCCGCGTTGAAAGAGCATCGCCAGCGCGCCTTCGACGACTTCATCGCGATCTCCGAAGACCTGATCTCCTCGGGCGTCACCAGCGCCGACAAGCTCGGCGCCATCGGGCGCTCGAACGGCGGTCTCCTGATGGGCGCGATCATGACGCAGCGCCCGGACCTTTATGGGGCCATCGTCAACGGCGTGCCGCTGTTCGACATGAAGCGCTACACCAAGCTCGGCGCCGGCGCGTCGTGGATCGGCGAGTATGGCGATCCGGAAAAGCCGGAGGAGTGGGCGTATATTTCAAAATATTCTCCGCAGCAGAACCTTGCGGCGGGCAAGGAGTATCCCAAAATCTTTCTCTACACCTCGACTCAGGACGACCGCGTCCATCCGGGCCATGCGCGCAAGGCGGGCGCGAAGCTGCGCGATCTCGGCTACGACTTTTTCTATTACGAGAACATGGAAGGCGGTCATGGCGGCACAGCGAACCAGGACCAGCTCGCCTACCGCATCGCGCTTGAGTATGCGTACTTCGCCCGGATGCTGATGAGCTCTCCATCGATCGCTGACGGAGAAGACGCGGACTGACGGCTACAAAAATAGAGGCCGCGTTTGCGGCCTCTATTTTATGGACGAAAAAGCGTTCAAGCCGTTAGTGCTTGTTCCACTCTTTGACTTGCTTTTCGGCTTCTTCACGGGCGACGCCGTAGCGCTCCTGAATCTTGCCGACGAGCTGATCGTAATTGCCTTCGACGCGCGCGACGTCATCGTCGGTGAGCTTGCCCCATTGCTCCTTGACGGAGCCCTTGAGCTGCTTCCACTCACCTTGCAGTTTATCGGAATTCATTCTGAACTCTCCTTGTTATCCAACACATCTGCAAACACCGACTGGCGGCTGGCGTTCCCTTTTCGTACGAAATAGTCATACGATGACCGCGCCGGAGGGCGGCGCAACGTAAAAAGGGCAGGGCGGCATGGGCTGGTGGTTTGCGATCAAACTCTGGAAACGGGTCTTTCTCGGCCTGATTCTCGGCGTCGCCTTCGGGCTTATCGTCTCGCAGACCATGGATCCTGTCGCCGGCGAAGCTCTGCTCGCCAAGGTGCGCGTCATCGGCGACATCTTCATCCGGCTGATACGGATGATCGTGGTGCCGCTCGTTTTCTTCACGCTGGTCGCCGGCATCTACGCCATGGGCGACCCGAAAAAGCTCGGCACTATCGGCATCAAAGCCTTCCTCCTCTATCTGGTGACGACCTTCTTCGCCAATCTCATTGGCCTCGCCATGGGCACCCTGTTCCAGCCCGGCCGTGGCGTCGATCTCGGCGGCGCCGAGCCGAAGCAGCTGGGGGAAGCGCAACCGCTCGGCGAGCGGCTGATGGCGATCATTCCGGAAAATCCCTTCGCTGCGCTGGTGCAGGGCGACATGCTGGCGGTGATTTTCTTCGCGCTGCTGTTCGGCGTCGGCTTGTTGATGGCGCGCGAACAGGGACGCGTCGCCGGGAATTTCTTCGAGGCCGCCGCTGAAGGCATCTTGAAGATGACGCATCTCATCATGGAGCTCGCCCCGTTCGGCGTGTTCGGCCTCATCGCCTATGTCGCCGGAACCAAGGGCATCGAGACGTTCACGGCGATCCTGTCGCTGACGCTCGCGGTCTATATCGGCTGCGCGCTCCACATGCTGATCGTTTACGGCGGCATGGTGC
>Ga0209347_1004861_pt1 | contig 13421 bp, 10 predicted proteins | sample AutmiccommuBRH23_FD_187382 | JGI IMG/M metagenome (GOLD analysis project Ga0209347, IMG submission 187382) | Deep subsurface microbial communities from Mt. Terri, Switzerland - Autotrophic microbial communities BRH/23 (SPAdes) (version 2) | ecosystem: Environmental > Aquatic > Deep subsurface >... | reverse complement strand
TCGCCGAAAACGCCGGCGGCGAAGTCGCCTTCGCCGCGTTCACCGGCAAGGCCGCGCATGTGATGCGGCAGAAGGGCTGCACGGGCGCCTCGACCATTCACGCGCTGATCTATCGCCCCGCCCATGACGACGAAACGTCGGAGGGCGATCTTGTCTTCACCCTCCGCCACGACGCCCCCGCCTCGACCGCCGATCTCATTATTATCGACGAGTGTTCGATGGTCGACGAGGATCTCGGGCGCGACCTTCTCTCCTTCGGCAAGCCCGTCCTGGTGCTCGGCGATCCAGCGCAGTTGCCGCCCGTCAAGGGCGGCGGCTTCTTCACCGAGGCCGAGCCCGATTTCATGCTGACCGAGATACACCGTCAGGCGGCGGACAATCCGATCATCCGTCTTTCCATGGACATCCGCGAAGGGCGCGAGCCGGAAGGGATCGAGAGCGACAAGCTCCGCCTGATCTCGCGGCGCGACATTTCAAGCGAAGATATTCTCGCCGCCGACCAGGTGCTTGTCGGCACGAATCGCACGCGGCGCCGTTATAATGAGCGCATCCGGGTGTTGAAGAATCACACCGAAGACACGCCAGAAGCCGGCGAGAAACTCGTCTGCCTCAGGAACAACAAACAGAAAGGGCTCCTGAACGGCGGCATCTGGACCGTCGCCCTCAAAAAAGCGGCCAAGGCCGGTCGAGCGCGCATGGTTGTCATGCCTGAGGATGGCGGAAAAAGCGTCAATATCGCCGTGCCGAAAGAATTCTTCACCGACGGCCCGGAAACCGTTCCCTTCCCTATCCGCCGCGGCGCCGATGAGTTCGACTATGGCTACGCCCTCACCGTCCACAAGGCGCAGGGCTCGCAATGGGATAATGTCGTCCTGTTCGACGAAAGCTTCGCCTTCCGCGAACATCGCGCACGATGGCTTTACACCGGCGTCACGCGCGCGGCGGAGCGGCTGACGCTGGTGCGCTAGGCGCCGCTGCGCACATGCTGAACTGAAAAAGCCGTATTTAGCCTCCCTTCCGCGCGCTTCAGCAGCACGTCGATCAGGTCGAACACCGCATCTAGCTCCTTGAGGATCGTCTCAACTCTGTCCCCGCCTTCCAGCGGTTTGAACATAGAGCCCATGTTGAGGCGGTCGCCTGTTTCGATGGCGATGATGAGCTTGCCGTCCTTGAACGCGGCGCGGAGTTTTTTGCCGCCGTAGAGCCGCTCAAGCTCCTGAAAGCGTTCGAGCACGATGGGGTCGAGCAAATCGCGCGCCTCGACCTGATCGGTCGACCAGGCCTCGTACACTTTCTCGAATTCCGGCGAAGCGAGCCCGATGCGGCTGAACGCCTTGCCGGGTTTCGTCAGCGCGTTGAACGCCCCTTGATCGCGCTTGAGAACAGTGACGCCTAGAAAGCGCTTTGGGTAATCGATCAGGAACAACTGCCCGTGAAAGACGGTCCGCGTGCTGCTGTTCTTGCCTGACGACTTGTATTTCAGGTGCGCTTCGCAGAGCGTGAACGGCGCGCCGGCATAGACGCCTTCGACCTCGTCCTCCCACACCTCGCGGTTATGCGCCGGCAAGAGGCCGACCGACTTGAACATTTCATAATAGGCGGGCCGGTCGAACTTCAGCCGATACGCAAAACCGAGTTTCGCGCACACGCGCTCGATCAGCCCGTGCGCGATGTCGGTGCGTGTGCGATTAAGAAGCCAGGTGGCGCCGGCGAAACCGGCCATCCCGAGAAGGAACGCGATCTGAATCTTCGCCGGCCCGAGCGGCGCGAAAAATCCGACAGCAACGGCGAGGGCGCCGATCGAGCCGACCAGAATAAAATAGTTGGTGACGGCGGCCTGTCGCGGCGCTTCCTTCTCCTTGAGATATGGGGAGATTTCGGCCTCAAAATAAGCGGGAAAACCCTCGAATTCCGGACGACCCGACGGCGGCACGATGCTCATTCACTCTCCCCTTCAAGCGCGGCGCAGGCGCTCCGGCCCGCTCATGAACCCCACATTAACAATAATCGGCCAGATTTGGTTAAGAGGGAATTAGAGGAAATGACCGGAATGGCGTCCCAACCGAAAGCGCCGGATGCGCCGGCGGCTTCAACGCCGCCTGAAATCACGCGCGAGCAGTTTCGGGAAATGGCCTCGCAGATTCCAATTCTGTATCTGACGATCATTATCGGCGCCGCGCTTGGCGCCTTCTATCTCGCTCTCGAAACGCGCTCCTATTACGTCGCTATTATCGCGCCCATGATTGTCGTCCCGGCTATTCGCCAGCGCCATTGGCGCCGGCTCGACATCGATGCGATGACGGACGCCGACATACGCGCACAGATCGCCCGCACCTTCTGGGTCACCGTCTTTCTCGGCTTGTACGCGACATTCTGCTGCCTGCAGTTTTTCGCTGACACAACGGAATCTGACAGGTTTCTGCTATCCGCGTGGCTCGGCATCCTGGGCATCTCGGGCGCCATCGCCACCGGCGCCATACCGCGTATCGCAAGAGCCGTCATCGCGTCGACAATCGTTCCGCTCAACGTCATTCTGATCTTTCAGGGAGACGTCAACTCCTCTGCGTTCGGGTGCCTGATGATCATCATCGGCAGTCTGATGATCGCTTTCTCCACGCGGCAAAGCGCTTTCATCCGCGACCTTACCATGCAGCGCATGCAGCGCGAAGCCGCGCGCCGTAAAATGGATGAGGCGCTGCGCGATTTCATGGAAATGGCGTCCGACTGGGCGTGGGAAACTGACGCCGAGCACATGCTTACCTACATCTCGCCGCACATCATCAATCTGGTCGGCGAGCCGCCGCACCGCCTGGTCGGCCGCCACATGAGCGCTGTGTTCAACGAACGCTTCCATATGGGGCGGGAAGATTTGCGCGCGGTCCTGCGCGAAGCGCTCGTCAAACGGCGCAACCTGCGCCAGTTCGAGTATCAAGTGCGCGACCACAAGGGAGACACGCGCTCGATCGCCACAACCATGCGGCACCTCTACGATCCCGACACGGGCGCTTATGCAGGCGTGCGCGGCTGGACCTCCGACATCACAGAAACCGTCGAGGCGCGAAAAGCGCTGGAAGCCAGCGAAAAGCGCTTCCGCGATTTCGCCGAATCCGCATCCGACTGGACATGGGAGACGGACGAGAATCTCATCTACACCTACTTCTCCGACCGCGCCGAAGAAGTCACCGGCGCATCGCGCAACGATTATATCGGTTCGCGCATGGGCACATCCATCGGCAGCGCCGATCCTGACGCCCGTCGCCGTCATGAGGAAGCGCTCGCCCGCCGCGAGCCGTTCCGTGATCTTGTCAGCTGCCTGCCGACGAAGGCCGGCGGCGTCACCTGGATCAGCCGCAGCGGCGCGCCGGTCTACGACGCTGACGGAAAGTTTGTCGGTTACCGCGGCGTCGGAAGAGACGTCACGCCGGAGATAGCAGCGCGCGAGGAAGCAGAGCAGGCGCGCCGCGCGCTTCAGGAATCCAACGCCCGGCTCGAGCAGATGGTGGAAGAGCGCACGCAGGCTTTGCGCGATCGCACCGCTCTTCTTGACGAAGTTTTCGAAACCATGGCGGAAGGCCTTCTGGTTCTCGACGACGACCTGAACATCGTGGCCAGAAACTCCAAAGCCTGGCGCATGTCAGGCTTGCCGGAGTCGTTCTGGGAAGTCGGCGCGAGCATTGTGCCGACCCTCGAACTCGGCATCCGCCATCGCATGTACGAGGCGGCGTCGGTCGATGAATTTGTCAGCGAAATGAGGAAGGCCATGGCTGTCGGCCAGGTCGCGCGCGTCACGCGCCGACAAGCCGACGGCACCATCATCCGCGAGGACGCGCGCCCGCGCGCCCGTGGCGGCATCGTGATGACCTACGGCGACATCACCGAACTGACGCGCCGCCAACAGGAGCTGGAAGAGCTCTCTGATGCGCTTCGCACGGCGAAGGAGACCGCCGAAGCGGCGAGCCGCGCCAAATCCGATTTCCTCGCCAATATGAGCCATGAAATCCGCACGCCGATGAATGGCGTCGTCGGCATGGCGTCGCTGCTGCTCGACACGCCATTAACGCCGCGCCAGCGCGAAATGGCGCAGGTAATCGTTTCCTCGGGCGACAACCTTCTGAAGATCATCAACGATGTTCTCGATTTCTCCCGTCTCGAAGCGGGCAAGCTCAAAATCGTCTCGGAGCCGTTCGACCTCAGATCTGCGATCGAGGATGTGGCGACGCTGCTCAACCTGCGCATCCAGGAAAAGGGCCTTGAGCTTTTCGTGCGCTACCAGCCAGATCTCGGCGAGCGCTTCATCGGCGATGCGGGACGGTTGCGCCAGGTCGTCACCAACCTGCTCGGCAACGCCGTCAAGTTTACGGACGAAGGGCATATCGTCGTCGACATCAGCGGACGGCGACGCGGCGAGATCGCCGAAATCGACATCGCGGTCAAGGACACCGGCTGCGGCATCCCGGAAGACAAGCTTCTGGCGATCTTCGAGGAGTTCGAACAGGTCGATACGTCCGCTGCGCGCCACTTCGACGGCGCCGGCCTTGGCCTCGCCATCTCCAAAGGCATTGTCGACGCGATGGACGGCGTCATCGGCGCCGAAAGCGAAATCGGCGTCGGTTCTACTTTCCGCGTGCGCCTGTCGCTGCCCGTCGATGAAGCGGCGCAACTGGAAAGAGACCAGTTCGCGACGCCGTTCGACAATATCAGGACGCTGATCGTCGACGATATCGCTGTCAACCGCACGATCCTCAGTGAGCAGCTCGCCGCGTGGGGCATGACGTCAACTGTCGCAGAAGACGGACCGGCCGCCCTCGCCGCGGCGCACGAAGCCGCCCAGCGCGGCGCGCCGTTTCAGATCGCCATTCTCGACTTCCAGATGCCCGGCATGAGCGGCGCGGATTTGGCGCGAGCGATGCGGAGCGATCCGGCCCTTTCGACTGTTCCGCTCATCCTGCTCACGTCCGCGGGCAAGAAGGGCGACCCGAAAGGTCTCGAAGGCGATCTCTTTGACGCCTATCTCGTCAAGCCCGCCCGCGCCTCGATGCTGCTCGATGCGATCGCGTCGTGCCTCAAACAAAAATCGGTCGAGCAGGCGAAAATGGCGGCGGCGGCGATGGCGAAAGCCGAACCCGATAAGGGTCCGCTGCCGGGCGCAGGGATCGACGTGCTGGTCGCCGAAGACAATACGGTCAACCAAATGGTCATCCGCGCCATGCTCGAAAAGCTCGGCGCCGCCGTCCGCGTCGCCGCTGACGGACGCGCTGTGGTGGATGAATATGATGAGACGCAGCCGGATATCATCCTGATGGACATCTCCATGCCTGATGTCGACGGCGTGCAGGCGACGGCGATGATCCGCGCGCGCGAAGAGAAATCTGGGCGCCGCACGCCGATTATCGGCGTCACCGCCCATGCGCTGCGCGAAGACAGGCAGCGCTGCCTCGACGCCGGCATGGACGATTACTTGCCGAAACCGGTGCGTCAGGACGCGCTTGAAGAAAAGCTGAAACGCTGGGGACCTGCGCGGGAGAACAAGGCGGCAGGTTAAGATGCGCCTCTAACTCACTCCGCGCCGACGCCCGCAAGCAGCGGCTCGCTCGCAAGTTTTTCATTCGACGTCTGCCGCCGCCACAACGCCGCATACAGACCATCGCGCGCGATCAGGTCATCATGCCGGCCCTGTTCGGCGATACGGCCTTCGTCGAGTACGAGAATGATGTCGGCGCCGGCGATGGTGGAGAGACGATGCGCGACGGCGATGGTCGTGCGCCCTTTCGCGGCTTCTGCAAGCGCTTCCTGCACTTCCTGTTCGGTTTCGGAATCAAGCGACGAGGTCGCTTCGTCCAGCACCAGGATCCACGGGTCGAGAAGGATGGCGCGGGCGACGCCGACGCGCTGCTTCTCGCCGCCGGACAGTTTCAGGCCGCGCTCGCCGACCTTGGTGTCGAGCCCTTTTGGCAGGCCCTCGATAAATTCGCCGAGCTGCGCGCGGCGCGCCGCGTCCATGATCTCAGCATCGCTCGCATCAGGCTTGGCGTAAGCGAGATTGAAGCGCAGCGTGTCGTTGAACAGGACCACTTCCTGCGGGACCAGCCCGAGGGCCGTGCGCAGCGACGTCTGTTTCACCTGCTTCAAGTCCTGCCCGTCGATCAAAATCCTGCCCGACGCCGGATCGTAGAACCGGAACAGCAGTTTCAGGATTGTCGACTTGCCCGCGCCGCTCGGCCCCGCAAGCCCGATAAAGGCGCCGCCCGGAACGGTGAAATCGACGCCCTGAAGCCCGCTTTGTCGGCCGTCATGCACGAAGGAGACGTTCTCGAATCGTATCTCTCCGTTCTTAGGCGCAATAGCACGCGCGTCAGGCGCGTCCTCGATCTCGGGTTTGAGATCCAGAAGGTCGAACAGCTTCTCGATGTCGACCGCGCCCTGCTTGATCTCGCGCCAGGCGAACCCGAGAATGTTGAGCGGGCGGTAAATGTTCGTGAGCATGAGAATGACGGCGGTGATATCGCCGGCCTGCATCGCGCCGTCGCGCACCGCGAAGCTTGAAATCAGGACGGCGGCGAGCAGGCCGCCGGCCATCACAAGCTCCTGCCCGGCGTTGAGCAGCGACAGCGACTGCATCGTTTTCACATAGCGGTCGTTGTAGGTTTGCATGGCGCCGTCATAACGCCCCGCCTCCCGCATTTCCGCGCCGAACGCCTTGACCGTCTCGAAATTGGTCAGCGTGTCCATCGAAATGGCGCGCAATTCAGTGTCCGCCTCGTTCATTGAGCGGCGCAGGCTGTTGCGCCATTCGGTGACGATCACGGTGAAGATCGTATAGACGACGATGGTGCCGACGGCGGCGAGCGCGATCTTCCACGAATAGAGCGTCGCCATCACGACGGCGGCGAGCGCCAGCTCCACCAGCGTCGGGCCGATGTTGAACGCGAGGAAGCGCAGCATGAACTCCATCGCCCCGGCGCCGCGCTCGATGATGCGGTTCAACGCGCCGGCGCGGCGCGTCACATGGAATTGCAGCGACTGCGACTGCGCATGGGCGAACGCCTCGACGGCGATCAGCCGGTTCGCGTCCTGCGTCACGCGCGTGAAAAACGCGTCTCGAATTTGCGGCAGGCCGTTGGAGAGGAACCGCGAGGCGGCGAAGAGAAGGAAGAAGGTGACGAAAGACGTCCCGGCCGCGGCCGCCCCTTCGCCCGCCGCCACCTTGTTGATCCCGTCGCCTAGCCACACCGGCGAAATCACGGCGAGGCCCTTCGACGCGAGCGTAATCAATAGCGCCCCGGCCATGCGCGGCCGCCAGCGCTTCATCTCTGGCCGCCACAAGACGCCAGTCATCCGCGCGAAGGATCGCGTGAAGCTCTGGGGCTTGGTTTCCAGTTCGTCGAAAGCGGGCGCTGTCATTGGCGACAAGATGGGACGGCCCGGCGCGGATTACCAGATGGGCGCTCTACGCCGTCCCGTATATCCGGTCCCCCGCATCGCCGAGGCCGGGCAGGATGTAGCCCTTCTCGTTCAGCCCCCGGTCGAGCGCGGCGGTGAACACCGGCACGTCCGGATGGTCCGCCGCAAGACAGGCGACGCCTTCGGGCGCCGCAAGAAGACACATGAATTTGATCCGCTTCGCCCCCGCCCTCTTCAACCGTGTAAGGGCGGCCGACGCCGAGTGGCCCGTCGCCAGCATCGGGTCGACGACGATCACCTTCCGTTCGCCGAGTTCGGCGGGAACCTTGAAGTAATACTCGATGGCTTCGAGCGTCTTCGGGTCGCGGTAGAGCCCCACATGGCCGACCCGCGCGCTGGGAACAAGATCGAGCATCCCGTCGAGCAGCCCGTTGCCGGCCCTGAGGATCGACACGAAGCAGAGCTTTTTGCCTTCAAGGGACGGGAACATCCCCTTCTCCAGCGGCGTTTCTATCTCGGTCTCGCCGAGGTCGAGATCTTTCGTCACCTCATAGGCGAGCAGAAGCGACACCTCGCGCAGCACTTGCCGGAACTGACCGGTGGTCGTCGACTTGTCGCGCAGCACGGTCAGTTTATGCTTGACGAGCGGATGGTCGATGATGGTCAGCGTCTCGCTCATGGGCGGCTCCTTCCCTCGCCGTCTTTATGGCATCGTACGGAAAGAACTCAAATGTCCGAGCCGTCGCCGGAAGACTTTCGTTTCGCCGAACTCGCCTTTCAGGAGGCTAAGGCGAGTTTCGACGGCGGCGGCCTGCCCATAGGCTCGGCGCTGGCGCGCGGCGCAACGCTTGTCGCTTCGGGCCATAATCAGCGGGTCCAGAAGGGCGACCCCATCGCGCACGGGGAAATGGACTGCCTGCGGAAAGCCGGCCGGCAAAAGTCCTATCGCGACATGACGCTCTACACATCGCTGTCGCCCTGCATGATGTGCTCGGGGACTATCGTGCAGTTCAAGATTCCGCGCGTCGTCATCAACGACACGAAGAATTTCGGCGGCAATGAAGCGTTCCTGCGGTCGCGCGGCGTCGAGGTGATCGACCTTGCGCACGCCGACTCCATCGAGTTGATGGCGCGGTTTATCCGCGATAACCCGGCGTTGTGGGATGAGGATATTATGGAGTGAGCGCCTTGTGGGCGGCGATCTCCTCATCGCTCAGACGCAGGAAGCGGGCGGCGTTGTTGTAGAAGATATCGCGCTTTTGCTGTTTCGTCAGCGGCGCTTTTTCTATCGCCAAGATGGCGTTTTCGATTATGCCCGGCCACATCATCTGGTCCGACCCGAACAGGATGCGATCGCCGAACCCCGTTCGCACGAGCCGCGACAGAAAATCGTAAAACTGCTCGCGCGGCATGATCGCCGGAAGGACGCCGATCTCCACATAAAGCTGAGGATACTGCTCCATCATGGCGATCATATGATCCGCAAACGGATAGCCGGCATGGATGACGTAGACCCGTAGTTTCGGGTGCTTTACGAGAACCTCTTCAAGCAGAAGCGGGTCGCCAAGGGCGATGCGGGCGCGCCCGCCGAAAAGATAGGCCGACCCCGGCGGCATCGAGCCCATATGAATCCCGACAGGAAAATCTTTCTCTTCCGCAAGCGCCCAATAAGCGGCGAACTCGGGCGCATCGGGGCCGAAGCCGCTGTATTGATTCGTCACCTCTGCGAGGACTTCAAATCCTCCCGCTTCATATTCGGCGCGTAACTCCTCCACACTCGCAGTTGACGCCAGACCGAGACGGAAGTGCCGCGCCGCGATGATTCTCTCCGGCGCCGCCTCCTTCCATTTGCGCACCATATCAGGCGAACCGCCGGCGACGGCGATGATGTTGCGTTTCTCCATAACGGCGAGCGTTTCACGCATGAGCGCGTCATCGGACGCGGACGCAGGCGCCCACTTCTCGCAAGTCGGATTCTGCATATGCTGCCCCCACGCCTCCGGCCAGGAAACGCCCTTGCCCGGATCGAACGCGCGGATTTCTTCCGGCAGGCACATCTTCTGTCCCGGAGGCCCATAGTCGGCGACCCGATCCGCATGGATGTGCATGTCGATAATGGGTTCAGCCGCTATTGCGGCGTTAATCAGAGTAAAGAATGCGCCGATAGTTGCGGTGAAGCGAATCATGTGTATCCCCCACTTCCGCTCTAACTTATTATGCAGCCTACAGAATGAGGCGCATGAGTCTAGAGATCGCCGCGGATCAGCTTCATCACCCCGGAAAAATCGAGCCCGTCCTTCCCCGCCGCTTCCATCAAAGCGTAAAGCGCTTCGGACTGCGCGCCGAGCGGCGTCGCGGCCTTCGCCTTGTGAGCGGCTTCCTGCGCGAGGCGCATGTCCTTCAGCATCATCGCAGCGGCGAAGCCCGGCGCGTAATCGCGGTTCGACGGCGCTGAAGGCACAGGGCCGGGCGCAGGGCAATAGCTCGTCATCGACCAGCTCTGTCCGGACGCAGTTTTTGAAATGTCGAAGAAGGTCTGCGCGTCGAGGCCGAGCTTTTCGGCGAGATTGAACGCCTCGCAGGTGGCGATCATCGTGATGCCGAGCAGCATGTTGTTGGCGATCTTGGCCGCCTGCCCGTTGCCGGCGGCGCCGGCATGGAAAATATTCTTGCCCATGTTTTCGAGGATCGGCTGCGCGCGCTCAAACGCTTCCCTCTCGCCGCCGACCATGAAAGTGAGTGTGCCCGCCGTCGCGCCCCCGACGCCGCCGGAGACCGGCGCATCGACCATCTGGAATCCTTTCTCCGACGCCGTCTTAATGACATCGCGCGCCGAGTCCACGTCGATGGTCGAACTGTCGATGAACAGCGCGCCCTTCCTGGCGTTTGGAATAACACCGTAATTTTCCGTGTACACCGAGCGCACATGCGCGCCTGCGGGCAGCATGGTGACGACGACATCCGCGTCCCTCACCGTATCGGCGACCGTCTTGCCGCGCCGGCAGCCTGCCTCGACCGCGCGGTCGATGGCGCCGATGGATAGGTCGGTCGCAATTACGTCATGGCCCGCCTTGGCGAGATTGGCGGCCATCGGCCCGCCCATATTGCCGAGGCCGATGAAAGCGATGGACGTCATGGGAAATTCCTCCGCACCGTTCTTATTTCACGCCGCCCATCTTGCAGACGAGCTTCCATTCCGCCGCCGTCACCGGCTGGACGGAGAGACGCGCATTCTTGACGAGCACCATCTCGGCGAGCTTCGGCTCCGCCTTCACAGCGGCGAGCGTCACCGGCTTCGGAACCGCCTCAGTAGCCGCGACATCGACCAGCGGCCACGCTTCGTCGGAAGGATCGGGATAGGGCGCGCGGGTAACCTTCACGATGCCGACGACCTGCTTCTCGCCGCCCGTATGGTAGAAGAAGGCGAGATCGTCCTTCTTCATCGCGTTCATATGAACCCGCGCGCCGGGATTGCGCACGCCGGTCCACGGCTCGCCCTTGGCGCCGCTCTTCTTCTGCTGATCCCAGCTCCAGCTGTCGGGTTCGGTTTTCAAAAGCCAGTAGGCCATGTGGGTTCCTCGACTACGTCACGCTCTTACGGCAGTTCCAACTCTTCCTCGCCTAGCGAGTCGAAATATTTCGCTACATCAGCCTCGCTCACATCCGAAAGCCCTGCCGGGCTCCAGCGCGGGTTTCTGTCCTTGTCGATGATCTGGGCGCGCACGCCCTCGAAGAAGTCATGGTTCTCCATCACGCGGCGAACGATACGGAACTCCATCTGCATCACATGATCGAAGTCGAGAGAGTGACCCCGCTTCATTTGCTCGAAGGCGATCTTCATGGAGGTCGGCGACATTTTCGCCAGCGTCGCGAGTGTCTCTCTTGCGAACTGCCCCCCGTCTTTCTCGAGGGCGGCGATCAAATCCTCGATGCGCGCATGGCCCTCGAACAGAGTCCTGATCTGCTGGCGAACCAAATTAAGCGGCGCCTCGCCGGGATCGCCAGCGAAACGGTCGAGCACGGCCTCTATATCCGCATGGCCGCGGCTGTTGGGACGCAGATCCATAAGCGCGGCCTCGAGCGCCGGCATCTGCTCGGTCGGCGCATAGTGCGTCGCGACGCCCGACGCCATGCAATCGGCCGCTTTTGCGCGAGCGCCGGTGAGCGCAAAGTAGAGTCCGAGCCCGTCATGGAGCCGGGGCAGGAAATGGCCGCCGCCCACATCGGGGAAAAGGCCGATGCCCGTTTCCGGCATGGCGAACAGCGTGCGGTCCCCTGCCACGCGGAAATCTCCGTGTACGGAGATACCGACCCCGCCGCCCATGACTATCCCATCGATCAGCGCCACATAGGGTTTCGGGAAATGGTGGATCGCGGCGTTGTTGCGGTATTCCTCGCGGAAAAAGCCGCTCGCATGTTTGGCGTCTTTCTTCGCTTCCGCAGCCAGCCAGCGGATGTCGCCGCCGGCGCAGAACGCCTTGTCGCCGGCGCCTTTGACAAGCACGGCGCCGATCGCCGGGTCCATCTCCCACTTGCGCAATTCGCGCCGGAACGCCTCGACCATGCCCCAGGTGAGCGCATTCAATGCTTGCGGCCGGTTGAGCGTGACGACGCCCCAGCCGCCCTTGCGATCAAACAGTATCTCGTCGGTCATGCGCCTTGCCTCTTGCAAACAGGTTGACGATCGCGATGGCTATGAGAAGCAAGCCGAAATAAAGCAGCGCCGTCGGCTCTGGAAGTTCGCCGCGCAAAATCAGGTTCACGGCCTTCTCAAAGGCGGAGAATTCGCCCTGACTGCGCGCCGTCTGCTCGATATCGCCCAGCGTCGCCACGACGCCGGCGATATAGGCGTAAAGGATCGCGCCGCAACCGGCCAGAAACAGCAGAATGGATGCGAGAATTTTCACGTCTCGTTTCCTACGCCTGATATTCTTTCAACATATCCCGCGCGACGATGACGCGCATGATCTCGTTGGTTCCTTCGAGAATCTGGTGAACGCGCACATCGCGCAGCATCCGCTCCAGCGGGTAGTCGCGCAAGTAGCCGTAGCCGCCGTGCAGTTGCAGCGCATCGTTGACGAGATTGAAACCGGCGTCCGTGACAAAACGCTTCGCCATCGCGCAGAACTTGGTGGCGTCCGGCGTCTTATTGTCGAGTTTCCATGCCGCCTGATAAAGAAAAACGCGCGCGGCTTCGAGCTCCGTCGCCATGTCGGCGAGCTTGAACTGCAACGCCTGCTGCTCGTTGAGGCGTTTGCCGAAAGCGCGGCGCTGGTTGACATAGTCGAGCGCTGTTTTGAGCGCCCCGTTCGAGGTGCCCAGGGAACAGGCGGCGATGTTCAGTCGGCCGCCGTCGAGCCCCATCATGGCGAATTTGAAGCCGTCGCCCTCCTCGCCGACACGGTTCGCAACGGGAATGCGGCAGTCCTCGAAAGTGACGATGGCGGTCGGCTGCGAGTTCCAGCCCATCTTGCGCTCATTGGCGCCGAAAGAAAGGCCCTTGGCGCCCTTCTCGACAACGACCGTCGAAATCCCTTTCGGCCCGTCGCCGCCCGTCCGCACCATGACGATATAAAGATCGGAAACCCCGGCGGCGGAGATGAACGCCTTCGATCCGTTCAGGACGTACTCGTCGCCGTCGCGAACGGCTTTGGTTTTCAGCGCGGCGGCGTCCGAGCCCGAGCCCGGCTCGGTGAGGCAATAGCTTGAGAGCAATTCCATCGTCGTGAGGCGCGGACAATATTTCTGGCGCAGTTCTTCCGATCCGAACCGGTCGATCATCCACGTGCACATATTATGGATGGAGATATACGCCGCCGTTGAGGTGCATCCTTCGGACAGCGCCTCGAAGATCAGAGCTGCATCGAGCCGGCCGAGCCCGGAGCCGCCCACATCCTCGCGCGTGTAGATGCCGGCGAAACCGAGTTCGGCGGTCTTGCGGATGACGTCGACAGGAAAATGCTTTTTCTCGTCCCATTCGGCGGCGTGCGGCGCCGGTTCGCCGCCGACGAACTGGCGCG
>Ga0209347_1004860_pt1 | contig 13423 bp, 13 predicted proteins | sample AutmiccommuBRH23_FD_187382 | JGI IMG/M metagenome (GOLD analysis project Ga0209347, IMG submission 187382) | Deep subsurface microbial communities from Mt. Terri, Switzerland - Autotrophic microbial communities BRH/23 (SPAdes) (version 2) | ecosystem: Environmental > Aquatic > Deep subsurface >... | reverse complement strand
AAAAAAAGAAGCTTTTTTTGGTTCTTGGATGATAGAAGAACTTCGGGAGCATGGGTATGATATGAGTCCTGGTACACTCTACCCCATACTTCATAATTTGGAATCAAAGGGTCTTTTGGAAAAAGAAGAAAAAACTGTTGAAGGCAAAATAAGAAAATATTATAAGATTACTAGCATAGGAGTTGAAATCTTAGAAGAAGCAAAAAGGAAGGCAATTGAACTTTTTAAAGAAATTAAAGATTAATAACTTGTAAGGTAAAGGGGATTGGTTATGTTTCGACTAGAAGGAGTTAAATATAGAGATATTCTTGATATACATGCATTAACGATTCCAAAGAATAAAGTAACTTGTGTTGTTGGTGAAAGCGGCAGTGGAAAGACAACTTTATTGAGGCTTTTTAATAAGATGATCAGTTGTACTGAAGGAGAAATTTATTATAATAATAATGCAATTAGCACAGCTGACTCTATAGAACTAAGGCGTGAAATCGTTATGCTTCCTCAAACACCTACTATTTTTACAGGCACTGTTAGAGATAACTTGTTAATTGGCTTAAAGTTTTCAGAGAAACCATCGATTAATGATGAAAGACTTACTGAAATATTGAAGATGGTTCATTTGAACAAGTCGCTTGAAGAAAACGCCGAAAACCTTTCAGGCGGCGAGAAACAAAGGTTGGCCTTAGGACGAGTGATCTTAATGGAACCTACAGTCCTTCTATTAGATGAACCTTCTTCAGCTCTAGATGAAAATACCGAAAATATTATTATAGAACAGTTAGTTCATTATACCCGACAAAATGGCAAATCTTTGATAATGGTAACACACTCTAGAAAAATCGCCCAAACCTATTCAGACACTATCATTGAAATTAGGGATGGAAAAATAGTGGATCAGAAAGGGGAATAGTAGATGGATAAAGTAATCGACCTTCAAATATGGCAACTGGCTGCTGCCTATATTTTCATCGTAATCCTATTATTTCTTGTTAGACTAAGGGGCATTCCAAGGGAGAAAGAAATTATTATTTCATCCATACGAATGACTCTGCAGTTGATATTAACAGGGTATATTCTTATATATCTTTTTGACAATAGTAATCCTTTCCTGACAATTTTAGCAGTTGGTATTATGGAAATATTTGCAATACATAATATCTTTAAACGAGTTAAGGTAAGGCTTTCAAAGAAACTTAAAATAATTATAGCCCTTTCTATGGTGACAGGTACAACACTAAGCCTTTTGTTCTTTATTTTTATAGTAATCAATTTATCTCCTTGGTATGATCCAAGATATTTTATTCCTATTGGCGGAATGCTTATTGGAAACTCAATGACAGGCATTTCCTTGGGGGTAAGTAGGTTAGTTGAGGGAATGACTAATCAAAAAAATCTGATAGAAACAGCTCTTATGTTAGGGGCCACTTCTAAGATGGCTACAAAAGAAATTGTTAATAGCGCCTTTGATTCTGCAATCTTACCTACCATCAATTCTATGGTAGGAATGGGTATAGTGTTTTTACCCGGAATGATGACAGGACAAATTCTCTCTGGAACATCACCAGTTACTGCTATTGAATATCAGATAGCTGTAATGCTAGGTATAGTTGGCAGTGTAGCGTTAACCGTTATGCTATTTGTCCAACTGGGATACAAAACATTTTTCAATGAGCAACACCAACTAAATAACTAAATCGTTGCATTGCTCCTTAAATATGCACCTGTTGCTGAAGATTCGCGAGGGGGAGACGCGGGGAGAGACGCGGGGACGTTTCATCTGTCTTGTCAATCTCATAAAGGTCCTATATTTAATCATTCTAATTTTTTTGGCAGGAATTACAGAAATTGTCTCCAATTAACTTACTATCAGGAAGTCTGTACTAGTTACACCTACTAAAGTAGTAAAGAGAGGGGAAAGTTGTGAAAATCAAATTAGGAAGAGAATTTGTTTTTACCACTGAACTGGGAGGAATTAAAGGGGTTCTGCTGGAGGACAGCATCGCTAAAGCAAAGGATTTTAAGGGTTTAGATGCGCTTAATGTCCACGACTGTCCAGGTGCCAATTTGAGAATTAACTCAATTATGGCAGCCAGCATCCTACAAAAAGAATTAGAAATAACTACCATTCCTCATTTTGCTTGCCGGGACAGAAGCTTGCTTGGTATGCAAGCGGACCTGTTAGGTGCTCATGCTTTAGGAATTAGGTATATTTTGCCTACTACGGGAGATGGTCCTCAGCATGGACCTTTCCAAGCAAGTAGTGGAGTCTATGATTATAATACCGTTGAGTTAATGGGGATCATCGATAAGTTAAATCAAGGAGTTGATTCAAATGGGAAGGAATTCGGCGGGAAAACCGAATTCGTTATATCCGCTACCGCTACTCCGCAAACAAAAAACCTTGAAAAAGAACTGAACAGAATGCAAAAGAAAATAGAGGCAGGTGCTGACTTTTTCCAAACTCAGGCTGCTTATGATCCAGAGAAAATAAAAATATTCGTTGACAAGGCCAAGTCTTTAGGTAAACCCATTTTATTAGGTATTATGCCTCTAAAGAGCCCAAAGATGGCTAGCTTTGTTAGTAATATTCCGGGCATAACAATCCCGGAAAAGATAATGAGGCAATTGGAAGCTGGAAAGTCTGGTTTTGAGATTGCTACTGAATTTATTGCAGAAGTCCATGAATTAGTAGATGGATTACATATCTTTGGAATGGGAGATGTGGGCATAACCAACAAAATAATTGAGTTTACCAAAGAACTTATTTAACGTATGCTATGCTAGCCTCTTAAAATTCAGAGAAATAGGGGGTCTACCATGGTAGACCCCCATTGTTCCAACCTAGTCGGCACGCTTAATATTGCGGCGATAAGCCAAGAGTGCTGTCGCGGACACCGCCACGATCATAATAATTGGAAGGAAATATGAGGTGCTCTTGTTTTTCTTACCTTCCGATGGACTAGCTCCTGTGTTGTAGAGTTTTGTCGACGCAGTATCTATTCCATTAGGGACGCTGCTACGCTCCTGCAAGGCGCCACCCCCATCCATAGCGATAAATGTTACTTCTTCGAAAACCGCGGATACAGCCGAAAGTTCGGCAATATCATGGATCTGTGCCGCAGTCAGGTCGGCCGCTACTGAAGTCCCATTATCGCGATAGGTGATACCTTTGCCTTCGAAGTCCTCCTTTATGCTTACCAGCGAGGGTGTAAGGGCCTGAACACGGATTTGTTCTAATTCTTCCCACATGGCGCTGTATTCCTGCCAGTACTCCTCATTCGTGAGGAGACGCGGGGAGACGCGGGGACGTTTCATCTGTCTTGTCAAATATGCGAACGCCAAGACATTATTTTGTTAAAACTCCTTAGTACTTATTGCCACCATATTAATTATTTAAGAATTAAAATTAAAGAAGCCTTGGCACATTGTACTCGGCCAAGGCTTTTTGAAATCGGTTAATCTCCCTTATTCTTTAGTAATTATTACTTTATTATAATCTACTTCCAACTTAATTCCAAATGCCTTTTCAAGTAACGTAGACACTACCATAGTTCTGCCATTCTTAATCACGCTCTTAGCACCTAGTTCTATTTCGCTTCCATTACAACTGGCACTAGCCTTACCAATTTGCACTTCAACACTTGCCGCTTCTACAGCAGCACCGGCAATCTTGTTCGTCCCATCCCAGGTTATCTTAGCTCCCAACGCTTCAGTTACAGCCCGGAATGATACCAATATATTTCCATCCTTTTTCATAACATCCGCTTCTACCTGGATAGCCTCAAAACGCGGTCCAACCTTCATTGGATCTCCTGCATATCCTAAAGCAACAAAATCAATAGGTCCGTTTTCCGTATGGCAGTCACCGCAACCTAATGCCTGATCAAAAGGTACAACCTCGTGGTTAATACCAAGATACATTTCCGTATTAGCAAAGGTGTATTCTCCACTATAATCCAACCCTACAGCAGCAAGACCGTCGGCAGAAGCTTTATCCCAATCATAATCCTTCCAATATCCTCCTATTAGCTTAGGAGTAATGAAGTACTTATTCTGGGCGTCTGCAATTTGTTTACCCTTCATTAATTTGAATGGATAAATCTTGGAACCGGGATCATTGAAACTGCCCACCGGCTTAGATAAAACGGTGACGCCTTCTAGGTTTGCAATATCTCCTACAAGATAGCGTTCGGCTTTCCCATTATACCAAGCATAAGTAGGCGTAACATTTTTACCCCAAATAAAGTTTCCTTTCTTCTTGGCGTAAGTATCTTTACCATACTGATCTTTTTCTGCCTCTATATCTTGACCGGCAGTTGACCAGTCCCAATCTAACTTAGTAGGTAATCCCTTAGAGAAAGTTGGGATGTGACATGTCTGACAAGCTACAGTATCAATGTGTTCGTTTAATTTTTCTTTTTCATGTGGCGCACTAGTATGGCAGCTTTCGCATCCTACTTTCCCCTCGGTAGGCTCGATGTGCACACTGGTACCTTTAGTTTTATGATTTTCCCCGGCATGGCAATCGGCACATACTAAATCTCCACCCATATGAACATCATGTTCTTTAGTAGCAGTTAACATTGTTGAATCCAAGTCGCCCTGTTTTACAGCATCGCCACCACCAGCGTTAAAATGGCAAGAACCGCAATTGCTGATTTGAGGTTTCCCGACGCTCTGGGCTGCTGCAACTAAGTCTACACCCTCCGCAGGTTCCCCAAACGTAAGTATACCTTTTTTATAACCACCATCTGTCGCATGGCATACCAGGCAATCTACGTTTTCTTCACCTTCAAAGCTTGGACCATAACCAGCATGGCACTGAAAACAGCGCTTTTCATTAGTGGTGACAGAAATACAGAAATTATTAAAGCCGTTTATCTTTCCTAAATCTGTTCTGTCTTCTTGCCCCACTATGTTTTTACTGGAACCGGACCAATTAAAGTGATAGGTCTGCATAACGTCAGAAGCAGCGTCCTGATGACAAGTAATACACTTTTCAGTCACTTGAGAGCCTGTTTCAAATGGACCGGAAATAAAAGAGTGATCCATTGCAAAGGCAGCACTGCTCCATAAACATAAAACTGTAATTATTATCCCCATTAAGACTAATTTTTTCATTGCCTTATTCCCCCATTTATATTGTTGACTATTTGTTGACATGGCCACTGGCATTTTCACCTCCTTTCTTTTCGTCATAAAATAATAAAAACCCTAATAATTCATCTATATCATTCCTTAATTATTCCTCTATATATCTAAACAACCTCCAAGGAAAAATCTATGACCCTATAGAACCTTTTTATGAGGTAAAAAAGGATTTAACCAATAAAAAAGCCACCCAATTTTTTTTAGTGGGCGACTTTCAGATTCTGGCGAGACGCAGGAGATGCGGCGGCATTTCATCTGTCTTGAACGCGGGTATACTTTCATCAGTTTTTCTCGTTACTCATTTTTAGTAACCCTAACAGCTGCCATTTTTAGTTCAGGTATTTTACAAATAGGGTCTGTAGCATTATTGGTTAAAACATTGGCCGGTGATTCCTTATAATGGAAGGTCATAAACACCATTCCCGGCGGAACATGATCCGTTACTTGTACTTTAGTTTTTATCTTACCCCGGCGAGACTCAACTTGTACTATATCCAGGTCTGCTATTCCTAATTTTCCGGCATCTTCCGGATGGAGCATCATCAGTTCTTCGGGACGAATTTTTTCTATACGCCCCCGCCTACTCATAGTACCGGTGTGAAAGTGATAAAGCATTCTGCCGGTACTTAGAATTAAAGGATACTCTTCATCAGGTACCTCGGCAGCCGGGAGATGTTCAACGCTATGGAATTTCCCTTTACCTCTAGTAAAATTATTGGCATGTAAGTAAGGAGTTCCGGGATGGTCTTTTGATGGACAAGGCCACTGTAAACCTCCTTCTTCCAAACGCTCGTAAGAAATTCCACCGTAAAGCGGAGTAACACCCGCTATTTCCTTCATAATCTCTTCAGGGCCCTTGGGGTAGCTCCAGGAGCAGCCCATTTTATTTGCCAATTCAACAAGTATTTCCCAATCAGGCTTTGCGCGGCTTTCTATTTTGACGGCCTGACGCACCCTTTGAATGCGGCGTTCCGTATTAGTAAAGGTACCTTCTTTTTCCGCAAAGGTCACTGCAGGGAGGACCACTTCCGCCAACTCTGCCGTTTCTGTTAGGAAAATATCCTGCACAACTAAGAAGTCCAGGTTCTTAAGAGCTTCTACTACATGATTTGCATCAGGATCCGATAGTACCGGATTTTCTCCCATGATATACATGGCTTCAATGGAACCCGTATTTGCCCCTTCCATCATTTCCGTAACTGTTATTCCCACTTCACTAGGTATATCCGTATTCCAATACTCTCCAAATTTGTTACGAGCCTCATCACTATCCACGAAGTTATAGGAAGGTAAGAAGTTAGGTAAACAGCCCATGTCACAAGAACCTTGGACGTTATTTTGGCCCCGCAAAGGGTCTACTCCGGTACCTTCGCGCCCAACATTACCCGTTAGAATCGCAAGGTTGGCCAATGAAAATACGTTATGAACACCTTTGGTATGCTGAGTTATTCCCATAGCATAGATAATGGTAGCCTTTTCAGCTTCCCCATACATATGAGCTGCTTGTTCTATCAGGTCTGCTTTAACTCCTGTAATTTGCTCCACTCTTTGAGGGGTATAGCTTTCTACGGTATTGCGCCACTCCTCAAAACCTTCGCTTCGGTTGGCCACAAAATCTTGATCCCAAATATTATCTCTAAGAATTACATGAGCCAAACCGTTTAAAAGCGCTATATCAGTTCCGGGACGGTTACGAAGCCAAAGGTCAGCGTACCTAACCAATTCAATTTTCCTGGGGTCGGCAACTATTAGTTTTTTTCCGTTTCTAACGGCTTGTTTTATTCTATACCCTGTCACTGGATGTGCTTCTGTGGTATTCGCTCCGATCAATAACATCACATCGGTCTTTAATATTTCATTGATAGAATTAGTCATAGCTCCACTACCAAAGGCTGTTGCCAGACCGGCAACGGTAGAGCTATGTCAGAGTCGAGCACAGTGGTCTACATTGTTAGTCTTCAATACTGTACGCATAAATTTTTGAAATAGATAGTTTTCTTCGTTGGTACATTTGGCGGAACTTAAACCGGCAATTGCTTTACCGCCGCTTTTATCCAATATGGATTTTAATCTGTTAGCTACATGGGTTAAGGCCTCTTCCCATGAGACTTTTTGCAAAATGCCATTTTTTCTAACCAAAGGCTCCGTTAAACGATCAGGTGAATGAACAAATTCCCAGCCAAATTGACCTTTAACGCATAGATGACCTAAATTGGAACCCGATTTATCCTTAGCTACCCCGGTAATTCTATTGTCCTTCACTTTTAACTTTAATTGACAACCTACTCCACAATAAGGGCAGGTAGTTCTAACCTTGGTTACCTCCCAGGGCCGGCCTTCCCAGAGTACGGATTTCTCTACTAAAGCTGCTACAGGGCAGACATTGACACACATTCCGCAACCGGTACAGGTGGTCTCTCCTAATGAGTCGTCAAAGGCTGAGGTAACCTTGGTATCAAAGCCTCGTTCCATAAAATCATAAACATAAGCACCGTTTACTTCAGCGCAAATGAGATAACACTTGCCACATTTGATACATTTACTTTGATCACGAATAAATAATGGGTTATCGGTATCAATGGGATATTTTCTTACTTCCCCTTTATAAGGAGTATCTTCCACCTTATAACGGTAACAGTAATCCTGCAGCCGGCAGTCTCCGTTTCGTTCACAGGTTAAACACCGTAAATCATGATTGGCTATTAAAAGTCTTAACACTTCACGCCGGGCCTCAACCACCCGGTCTGATTCTGTTTCAACAACCATTCCATCCCGAACGGGGGTAGCACAAGCAGCGGAAAGTTTGGGATTACCTATAACCTCTACCACACACATCCGACAAGCTCCCTGAATGGTTAAGTCTTCTTCATAGCAAAGGGTTGGAATATGGATACCATTAGTTTCGGCTGCTCTTAAAATGGTAAAGTCTTTTGGAACAAAGAACTCCTGATGGTTTAAGATTATCTTTACATTTTCTGCATATTCATTGTTAACTGGGTTAGCCATTTTTTTCAACTCCTAACCTCTGACAATCGCTTCAAAGGGGCATTTTTCAAAACAAATCCCACATTGGGCACATTTTTCCGGATCAATGATATGGGGAACTTTTTTTTCACCTGTTATAGCATCAGCGGGACAATGTTTTTTGCAAATCCCACAAGCTTTACAGTTCTTTTCAATTACCCGATACCTTGTTAAGGCCTTACAGACTCCTGCCGGGCAGTACTTTTTTATTACATGAGCTTCATATTCATCTCTAAAATAACGCAGAGTACTTAAAATGGGATTAGGTGCTGATTGTCCTAAACCACAAAGAGAGGAATCAATAACATTTCTACTTAGGCTCTCTAATCTGTCAAGATCTTCTTTTTCCCCTTTCCCGTCAACTATTCTTTGAAGAATTTCTAAAAGTCTCATGGTGCCTTCCCTGCAGGGAACACATTTTCCACAAGACTCCATCTTTGTGAAGGACAAGAAAAACTTAGCCAATTCTACCATACAGGTGTCTTCATCCAATACTACCAAGCCACCGGAACCCATCATGGCCCCAAGCTTTACAATATCATAATCAATAGGGTAATCCAGGTGCTCCTCGGTAAGACAACCGCCGGAGGGCCCGCCAATTTGCACGGCTTTAAACTTTTTACCTTTTGCAATGCCTCCTCCGATATCATAGATAATCTCTCTTAGGGTAATACCCATTGGAACTTCAACTAATCCGGTATTATTAACTTTACCGGTTAAAGCAAAAATTTTAGTTCCTTTACTTTTATCCGTACCAATAGTCTTATATTTATCTACCCCTAGGTCATAAATAACAGGAATATTAGCAAGGGTTTCAACGTTATTAACATTTGTTGGTTTATCCCACAAACCTTTAACAGCCGGATAAGGGGGTCTTGGTCGCGGCATCCCTCTATTACCTTGAATTGATTCAATTAGCGCAGTTTCCTCACCACAAACAAAAGCTCCCGCCCCCTGCTTAATCCTTATTTTAAAGTTAAATCCGGTGCTAAAAAGATTGTCGCCTAAGAAACCTTTTGCCTCAGCTTGCTCAATGGCAATAGATAATCTCTTGACGGCTAAAGGATATTCCGCTCTTATGTAAACATGCCCCTGATTCGCCCCAATGGCATAGCCCGCAATAATCATGCCCTCTAATACTGCATGGGGGTCACCTTCTAACAGGCTCCGATCCATGAAAGCCCCGGGGTCCCCTTCGTCAGCATTACAGATTATGTATTTGTCAGTACCTTCGGCTTTTCTGGCAAACTCCCATTTCATACCTGTAGAAAAGCCACCGCCGCCGCGCCCCCTTAGGCCTGATTCTTTTATGGTCTCGATAACCTCTTCCGGGGACTGCTGAAAGGCTTTTATGATTGCTTGATAACCTCCGGCTGCTAAGTATTCTTCAATATTTTCGGGATCAATATTTCCACAGTTTTTTAAAACTAGACGCTGCTGCTTTTTATAAAAGGGTACTTCTGTCCTTGTCTTAACTTTTTCTTTGGTTTCAGGATTTTGATATAACAAATTATCATATACAGTACCTTCTATTAAATTTTGAACTAGCATGGGTACATCTTCAGAGGTTACTTGACAGTAAAAGGTATCTTCAGGTTCTATGATGACTAAAGGCCCTTGTTCACAGAAACCATGACAGCCCGTAAATATCAGTTCAAAATTTTGATCAACAAGTTGTTTTTTTAGTTCCTCCTCAAAAGCAGCATGAACTTTTCTAGAACCAGAGGATATACACCCTGTCCCTCCGCAAAGAAAAATTCTTTTTTTCACTGAACAATCTCCTCCCTACTTGCACCTTTATACTTATCTAAAATTCCCGGGACTTTTTCGGGTGTTAATTTACCGTAGGTGTCCTCATTTACGGTCATTACCGGTGCTAGGCCGCAAGCCCCGATGCAAGCAACAGACTCTATGGTAAATAGTGAGTCCTCTGTGGTTCCGCCTGATTCAATTCCCAATTCTTTTTCCAAGGCAGCAAGTATGGATACAGCTCCTCTAACATGGCAGGCGGTACCCATACAAATGCGGACAATATTTTCCCCTCGAGGTTCTAAGTGGAATTGGGAGTAAAAGGTTGCTACCCCTACGACTTTGGCTAAAGAAAGCTTCATCCCTGAGGCTATTTGCTCTAAAATTTCTCTTGGTAGATAGCCTACTTGATCCTGTGCTTCTTGCAGCAGAGGCACTAGACCGCCAGCACTTCCCCGATATTTATCAATTAATTTACTGACATCGTGCTTCAAGTCCTTAACTTCTTCCTTCTTCAAAGACAATCACTCCTAAACCCTTTTATAAAGATAAACAAACCAATATCCCAGACCTACAAATACGCCCCCGCCAATAATATTACCGATGGTAACGGGAATCAGGTTATTTAATATAAAGGCAGATGTTGTTAAACCCGACAAACTACCGTTAGGAACTGCAGCCATATAAGCTTGCCGCACTTGTGGATTAGCTTTTAACATTAAAGCAAAAGGTATAAAATACATGTTGGCAATACTGTGTTCAAAACCCGAAGCCACAAAAGCAGAAATAGGGAACACCACAGCCAGAACTTTGTCGGTAAGCGTACGGCCACTATAGCTTAGCCAAACTGCCAAAACCACTAATAAATTGGCTAAAATCCCTCTAACCATGGCTGTAATAAAATCATTGTTTACTTTAGCAGTACCTATTTTCAAGGCTTCTACAGCAAAGGCAAAATCTTTTAAAGCCCATTGTCTAGAGTAATACACCATTAAAGCAACAAATACGGCCCCAATCAAATTTCCCAAATAAACTAAACTCCAGTTTCTTAATAAATCTTGTAAATTTATCTTTTTTGTCATGTAAGCTATTAACAGTAAGGTATTCCCAGTAAAAAGCTCTGCGCCTGTAATAATTACCAAAATCAAACCCAAAGAAAAAACTAATCCCCCCAGTAATCGCTCGATACTATAACCTAAATGGGATGAAAAAACTACCATGGTATAAAATTCTCCAGCCAAAGCTATAAATGCCCCTGCTAATATTCCCAACATAACCGTACTACGCAAAGTATTCTTGGCCTTTTTCACACCAGTTTCTTCCGCCTTGGCAGTAACTGCATCAGGCGTTAGAATATCTACATTTAATCTATCAGGCATTGACTACCCTCCTGTTAATCTATTCATCAGTTTATTTTGCCAAAAAAACCATACGTTATGAGGTACACTAGAAAAAAGTTAGTCACATTCGCAGGAGAAATGAGGCAAAGCGCCGGGAGACGCGGGGACGTTTCATTTGTCTTATGTTTGGTTATGCATGCAAGTGATTATAAGAAATTAATCAATAATCTATCTTTTTATGGTATTATAATAAGAAAAAACTTCTAAGCATATTAATTTCAAAAAGATAAAAGGGTTGATTAGTATAAGTCAAGTAGCAGAATTTTACTTTTTAGATTTGTAGCGGATGTACCGTTATTGATTGAGAGGTTTCATAATTAAAAAATCGTGCTAACAAATAGATTGAGGTGAATCGTAATTGTTTACTAATGAGTTAAAAAATAAATTAAATCAAGGCGGTACTAGCATAGGTACTTTTCTAACATGTAACTCGCCTGATATCGTTGAGGTACTAGCTCTTTCTGGCTTTGATTTCCTTGTAATTGACACCGAACACGGGTATATGTCAGTGGAAAGTGTTGTGCATCTTATCAGGGCCGCTGAAGCAAGGAACATTACGCCTATAGTCCGGATAAGTTCTGCATCAGAAACAGATATTCTACGGGCATTAGATATTGGTACCCACGGTATACAAATCCCCCAAATAAATACCAAGGAAGTTGCCCAACTAGTTACGAACTATTCCAAATACTACCCTGCAGGTATTAGAGGATTGGCTATGCCAAGGGCGGCTGATTATGGGACGGTTAAATTACAGGATTATATCAAAAAGGCTAACGATGAGACTATGGTAGTTGTTCATTGCGAAAACAAAGAGGGTTTGGAAAATTTAGATGCCATTGCCGAGACTCCGGGAATAGATGTTATTTTCGTGGGGCCACTGGACATGTCACAATCGTTAGGAATTCCCGGTGATTTCAACCACCCCAAGCTTGAGGAAGCCATATGTAAAGTCTTAGAGATAGCCAGGGCACACGGTAAAGCGGCGGGTATTTTTGTTCCCGATGGAGAACAGGCAAAAATGCGAATAAAACAAGGTTTCCAGTATATTACTTTGGGTATTGATCTAATGCTGCTTGCGAAAGCTTCCGGCCATGAGCTAAATAAATTAAAAAATGATTAACACTTCCAAAACATAAAGTTAATAGAAGAACTAGGCTATAACCTCCAGATAATACCGAATTAATTGATACGGTACAGATTGTTTAAGAACTCGAAAAAGCATATATAGTGCAATTAAAAAATTTATCTTTCTTTATGTAAATCCCAGTCATTCAACAGAAGGCACTTAGCGCAGTCACCATTTGGTGCTGCGCTACATTTTTGCCTTATATCCAAATTCTTAATTATAATGTATCTTTCTCATCTGTACATGTCATTAAACTTCCATTAATTAACTGCTTCTTATTAAAAGTTAGTGGTTAGATATTTATCAGAACTAACATACTATAAACGATAAGAAATTATTATAAAGAAAACGAGGAGGTTAAAAATGAGAAAGTTAGCTGAAAGCGAAATGTTATCATTAACAGGATTACTCAAGATGGAAAAGGATGGCTTAGCCATTGCTAAAGCCCTACAAACATTAGTAACTGATGAAGATTTAGAAAAGCAGGCTGAGGCTACTGTTTTAGCAACTGAAGGAAGGATTAAGGGAATTCAGCAATTTATTAATGAAAACCAAATTACTTCAACAGAGGAGGTAAGATAGATATGGCTTCTATTTTCGGTAATGTAATAAAGGATAATACAGATATTAATGATGAAGTTTTAGCAAACAATATAATAACCAGTGCTTCTGCCAGCGCCCAGGCTTACCTTAATGCTGTTACCACCTCTACAACACCAGAGTTAAAGGCGATGTATACTTCCAGCTTAAATCAAATTTTAGGTGGACATGCTGCAGTAACGGAATTAGCTGTGAAAAAAGGATGGGAAAAGCCTTATAATTCACCAGGTGAGCAGTTATCTGATGCCTATACTAAATCTAAAACTACATTGGAATAACTGAAATAAACTAATATAAAACACCTCTTATAGTTGTCCAATAGCACCTATAAGAGGTGTTTTAATAGAGGGAAGACGAGGGGGAAGACGAG
>Ga0209347_1004859_pt1 | contig 13426 bp, 12 predicted proteins | sample AutmiccommuBRH23_FD_187382 | JGI IMG/M metagenome (GOLD analysis project Ga0209347, IMG submission 187382) | Deep subsurface microbial communities from Mt. Terri, Switzerland - Autotrophic microbial communities BRH/23 (SPAdes) (version 2) | ecosystem: Environmental > Aquatic > Deep subsurface >... | reverse complement strand
GGGCGAACACGTTAAAGGGGTGATCCGCGGCAGCCAGGTGGCCACCGGGGAAGAGAATGGCCTCGCGATCCGGATCTACGGGGAAAAGGCAGGCTTCCTCTGGGAACAGGAGAACCCGAACTTCCTTTACAGGCTTAGCGACACCGAACCAGTACAGGTGTACAAGCCCGGCCATGGCTATAATTCCGCACTGTCTCTGGCAGGCACTAAATTACCTCCCGGGCATCCCGAGGGGATATTCGATTCCATGGCCAATATTTACCTGGGCGTGGCCAGGGCGATCCGGGGTGAAAAGTATAACGACGGGGAATTCCCGACTATGAAGGATGGCGTCCGGGGCCTGAACTTTATCGAAGCCACCGTAGCGTCACATAAAGGCGGTAATGTGTGGATAGAACTGGACTGATCCGCTGAAGTAAAATGTACAGACCCGGCAGGTTTCCTTAATCTGCCGGGTCTTTTTTTTATCGGTCGAATACCTTTTCAAAAACCTCGCAGACCACAATCATGCTTTCCCTGGGGACCCGGCCAAAGGGGAGGAGTTCCTGTGTATAAATCTCCCATTGTGCCGCCTTCCATTCGTCAAGGGAGGCGTAGCCGTCCATTTTGGCATAGGAAGAACGGATGCTGAACATGGGGGTAAGGCGTACGGCCACGGTCCTTATGATGCAGCATGCCTTTCCGTTCCAGTCTGTAAGTACTGTAAAATCACCTATTTTGGGAAGGGGTTCCTTCCGGAGCTGCAGGCCCAGGAGGGCATGTGAGATAGTCCTTTTTTTCCCGGAGATCACCAGGTTAAGCTGTGTTTCGGCAGCTGCTTCATTATCCCCCAGATGGGTCACCCTGGGTTCGTGAACAAAAGCGTATTGCAGGTGCGTATCCAGATAATCGCCCCACATATGTCTTGCTGATGCATTGTTCATAAAGAAAACGGTGTTTTAGGAAAGCCTGCCTGCGCGGAATTCCCGGGCAGCGTGGTCTGCCGCCCTGGCAGTAAAGGCCATGTAGGTTAATGAAGGGTTAACACAGCTGGCGGAAGCCATAAACGCTCCATCCGTTACATATACATTAGGAACACTGTGTACCTGGTTATTTTTATTCAGGATAGAATTCCTCGGGTCCCGGCCCATCCGGGCACCGCCCATTTCATGGATGCCCAGTCCGGGTCCGGTTTCATTTTCATAAGGGGTGACCTCTTTAAAACCTGCCGCCCTGAACATGGCCGTTATCTCACGGATGATATCTTCCCTCATTTTGTATTCGTTTTCCTTGAATTCCACATCAAAATCCAGTTGTGGCAGCCCCCATTGGTCTTTTTCAGTCGCACTGAGCGTAACGCGGTTGTCGTGGTAAGGCAGCATTTCCCCAAAACCGGTGGCGCCTATCTCCCATTTCCCGGGTTTCTGAAGGCTGGTTTTTAAGTCCTTTCCATAGCGCATTTCCGCCACAGCTTCGGACCAGTCCTCGCGGCTGGCACCGCCCTGATAGCCAAACCCCCGCAGGTAATCACTCCGCCTGGTTTTTTCATCGAGGTTCACAAAACGGGGAATATAAAAGCCATTCGGCCTGCGCCCTTTGTAATATTGGTCGAGATAGCCATCAACTTTTGCAGACGCTCCCAACTGGTAATGATGGTCCATAATATTGCGGCCGAGTTCGTCATGGTCGTTACCCAATCCATTTGGGAACCGCTCCGATCTCGATTGCAGGAGTATCCCGACGCTTGCCATGGAGGAGGCGCAGAGGAAGATCACTTTGGCGTTAAATTCCAGTTTTTCGTGCGTTTCGGCATCAATAAGTTTAACGCCCGTAGCCCTCTTTTTCGTATCGTCATAAACAATTTCATGGACGATGGAATTGGGCCTCAGGGTCATATTACCTGTGCGTTCCGCTGCCGGAAGCGTGGAAGAATTACTGCTGAAGTAACCTCCGAACGGGCAACCTCGCCAGCAACGGTCCCTGAACTGGCAGGGGCCCCGGCCTTCAATACTGGCGTTTTTATCGGTAATATTAGCAGTCCGGCCTATCGTAAGCAGGCGCCCGTCATCAAACTTTTCGGTCAGGGATTTTTTAAGGGCTTCTTCAGGGCAGGTGAGTGCCATGGGCGGATGGAACCTGCCGTCCGGGAGCTGGCGCAGGCCAAGGGCTTCCCCGCTTACCCCAATGTATTCCTCCACTTTATCGTACCAGGGGGCGATATCCGCGTAGCGCACCGGCCAGTCTACCCCAATGCCTTCCTTTAAATTGGCTTCAAAATCAAGATCACTCCAGCGGTAACTTTGCCTGCCCCAGGTAAGGGAACGGCCGCCGACATGGTAACCCCGGATCCAGTCGAACCTCTTGGTTTCAACATAGGGATGTTCCAGGTCGTTCACAAAAAAGTGCTTTACATCATCTTTCGGGGCCCAGTTAATCCGGAGTTGCTTGTGATATTTTTTACGGTCTTCGGATGAAAGTTCATTCCGGTACGGAAAATCCCATGGATCCATATTCATGGTAGGGTAATCCTCTATATGTTTAACCATGCGACCCCGTTCCAGGACAAGGGTTTTAAGGCCGTTCTCACATAATTCCTTGGCTGCCCATCCGCCGGTGATTCCGGTACCTACGACGATGGCATCGTAATGCACGCCCTGATTCATTGCTTATTTTTCTTTTTATTCTGAGGTATTTCCTATATTTAGGACTTCCCTTTCGGATCAACAACCTTTGGAAATAGAATCCTTAAATATAGGGTATAATTCTTAACTTTTGCCGAAATACCAATTCGATTAATCCAGAAGCACAGATGCATCAAATGAACCCGGGCATGAAGTTGATTATTAACGAAATGGAAGGTTTACAGCATGCCAGTAAATGCGGGGAAAACCTGATTATAATTGGATATCGCGTAAGTACGTAAGTAAATCAAAACAGGCGAATTACTCCTGCCTGCCGGCCAGGCAGGGCTGACCATTAAAAATCAATAAAATCAATATGATGAAAACTATTAAGGGACCCGCCGTATTCCTGGCGCAATTTGTTGACAGTAAAGCACCTTTCAATTCCCTGGACGGGATGTGTAAATGGGCCTCAGGGCTTGGTTACAAAGGGATACAGATTCCCACCTGGGAACACTTCCTTATCGACCTCGACAAAGCCGCGGATAGCCAGACCTACTGCGATGAACTTAAAGGAAAAGTGAATTCCTATGGCCTGGAGATCACCGAACTTTCTACCCACCTCCAGGGGCAGCTTGTAGCGGTCCACCCGGCCTATGACCTGATGTTCGACAATTTTGCGCCCGACCGGGTTAAGAACAACCCAAAAGCCCGCACGGAATGGGCGGTGGATGTTGTGAAAAAGGCGGCTACGGCAAGCCGCCGGCTGGGAATCAAGGCGCATGCCACCTTTTCCGGAGCCCTCTTATGGCATACCTGGCACCCCTGGCCGCAACGTCCGCCGGGGCTGGTGGAAATGGGGTTTAGCGAACTGGCAAAACGATGGAAGCCCATCCTCGATCATTTCGATAAGGAAGGGGTAGATGTCTGTTACGAGATCCATCCCGGCGAGGACCTCCATGATGGCGATACCTTTGAGCGCTTCCTCGAAGCTACAGGGAACCACAAACGGGTGAACATCCTGTACGACCCCAGCCATTTTGTCTTGCAGCAACTCGACTATATTACCTACATAGACCATTACCACGAGTTTATCAAGTCGTTCCATGTGAAGGATTCCGAATTTAACCCTACCGGCAAGAAGGGGGCCTTTGGCGGTTATAACGACTGGGGTAACCGGGCCGGAAGGTACCGCTCCCTGGGCGACGGACAGATAGATTTTAAAACCATCTTTTCCAAATTAACCCAGTATGGCTGCGATGTTTGGGCGGTCATGGAATGGGAATGCTGCATCAAGAGCCCCGAACAGGGTGCGAGGGAAGGGGCGAAATTCATCCAGGACCACATCATCGAGGCAACAGAAAAGACCTTCGACGATTTCGCTGGAGGGGAGACAGACAAAGACATGCTCAGAAAAATATTAGGGATCTAAATAAAACAGAAATGAAACAATTACTACTATGTATCTTTATGGCCATGACAGTGGCGGGGTGCAAAGAAAAGGCCGAGAAGGAAATCATAGAGCCTGAAAAAACAACAGAAATGGCAGCGGGAGCAACACAGGGCCAGGCCGGGGAGTGGAAAGTGCTTTTCGACGGATCCTCTTTTGATGGCTGGAAAGGCTACCTGAGGGACGATGTCCCCGAAGCCTGGAAAATCGAAGACGGGGCTATGGTGTTTTATCCCCCTGCAAACCGTCCGGAAGGCGAAAGTCATAACCTGGTGACCCGGGAGGATTATCACAGTTTTGTACTTTCACTTGAATGGCGTATTGCCGAAGGTGGCAACAGCGGTGTCTTCTGGGGCATAAAGGAAGACGAAAAGTACAACCAGCCCTATGAGACAGGGCCGGAGATCCAGGTGCTCGACAATGAGCGCCACCCCGACGCCAAAGCGGGAACCACCCACCAGGCCGGGGCACTCTATGATATGGTGGCACCCGCCGAAGATGTAACCAAACCTGTAGGCGAATGGAATACCATGCTGGTTACGGTAGACCATGAAGAAAAACGGGGGAGTGTGGATCTTAACGGGGTTAAAATCGTGGATTTTCCGGTTGCCGATGAACTTTGGAACGTGATGGTATCAAAATCCAAATTCGCAGACTGGGAGGGATTCGGGAAGTTTACCACCGGCAAGATCGGTCTGCAGGACCATGGTGACAAGGTAGCATTCCGGAATATTAAGATCAAAGAACTATAATCAGAACCAACCGATAAACTGAAGTACGGATTATGAAACATTTACCAACATTACTGGCCATCCTGCTAATCGTCTCCTGCAAGGAAAAAGTGCAGGTGGAGCCCATGGAGCCGCAACCAGCGACTGAAACGGGCATTGTACACGAAGAATATGCAGGCGAGGAACCAACGGAACCCGAGGCCACTGAATTTTATGAACCGGTTCCCCCTACCGTTGAACCATATTCCCAGAACGGGGCCCCCAGTGACGCCATTATCCTGTTTGACGGTTCCGGGTTTGACGAGTGGATCATGACGACCGACAGCACGGATGTGGTGTGGCACCTGAACAAAGACGGGAGTATGACCGTGAAGGACCAGACCGGTTTTATCCAGACAAAAAGGAGTTTTGGCGATATCCAGTTGCATATAGAATGGCGCTCCCCGGCCGAAGTACAACAGGAAGGACAGCACCGGGCGAACAGCGGCATCTTCCTCGACGGGCTCTACGAGATCCAGGTCCTGGATAACAATGATAACCCCACTTATGTGAACGGGCAGGTAAGTTCTATTTATAAACAACATATCCCCCTTGCAATGGCTTCCGTCCCCACCGGGGAATGGAACAGCTATGACGTGGTGTACCATGCCCCTGTTTTTAACGGGGAAGGGAAGAAAATCAAATCGGGCACCATTACCCTCCTTCATAACGGCGTACTGGTACAGGACCACGTGGAACTCAAGGGAACCACCCCATATATAGGGTATCCCAAGAACCCCCCGCACGGGAAAGGGCCTATAATGTTGCAGGATCACGGAGACAACAGCCGGGTAAGTTACAGGAATATCTGGGTGAGGGAACTGAAGCCCGCCCCGGCCCTTCCCTTACCTTAACCCCAGGAATAATTAACGGCCCAGGGCCCCATGTAAGAAAGAATATATGATCCAATCGATGACCGGCTTTGGGAAGCACGTTATACAGCTTCCTTCCAAAAAGATTACCGTAGAATTAAAATCCCTGAACAGCAAGGGGCTCGATCTTAATGCGAGGATGCCACCGGCCTACAGGGAAAAGGAACTGGAACTCCGGAAGACCATAGCCGGGAAACTGGTAAGGGGCAAAATCGATTTTGGCCTCTTTGTGGAAATCACGGGGGAAGAAACCACTTCGGAGGTGAATGAAGGGGTCGTACGCCAGTATATGAAGCAGCTCAAGGCTTTGGCTGAAGGGGATGATATCAGGTTCCTGGAAATGGCCCTGCGCATGCCTGATGCCCTTAAAGCTGATAAGGATACGGTGGATGAGGAAGAATACCAGGCTATCCTGCTGGCACTTGATGAGGCGCTGAAGGAAATTGAAATATTCCGGACCGAGGAGGGTAAAGTCCTGGAACAGGATTTCAGGGAACGACTGGCGGTCCTTAGCCGGATCCTGGAACGGATTGTAGAGATGGACCCGCAACGGCTGGCGACTATCAGGGAAAGACTCGAGAAGGCCGTCGCAGACCTGAAGGCCGAAGTAGACGAAAACCGCTTCGAGCAGGAACTCATCTATTACCTGGAGAAATACGACATCACCGAGGAGAAAGTACGCCTGGCAAACCACCTGGCCTATTTTTCGGATACCCTGGCCTCCGCGGATTCCAATGGAAAAAAACTGGGCTTCATTAGCCAGGAGATCGGGCGCGAGATCAATACCATCGGCTCCAAGGCAAACTATGCGCCCATGCAGCAACTGGTCGTTCAGATGAAGGACGAGCTCGAAAAAGTAAAGGAACAAATGCTGAATGTTTTATGACCAAAGGCGGCAAGCTCATCGTATTCTCGGCCCCTTCAGGCAGCGGGAAAACCACTATTGTAAGGTATCTGCTCGCACAGCCCGAGCTGAACCTGGCATTCTCGGTGTCGGCCACCTCCCGGCCCAGAAGGGTAAAGGAGAAACACGGGGAACATTACTACTTCATGTCTATCTCCGAATTTAAAAACCATATAAAAAACAACGACTTCCTGGAATGGGAGGAGGTGTACAGGGATAATTTTTACGGCACCCTCAGAAGCGAGGTGGAACGCCTGTGGGCCGAAGGGAAAAATGTGATCTTCGACATCGATGTTTCAGGAGGCCTGCGAATAAAAAGGAAACACCCGGATATTACCCTGGCGGTATTTGTTAAACCCCCCAGTGTGGATGAACTGAAAATTCGACTAAAGAAGCGGAGCACGGAAGACGACGACAAGATTAATATGCGCATCGCGAAAGCTCATGTGGAACTGGCCACGGCCCCCCAGTTCGATAAAATCATTAAGAACTACGACCTGGATACCGCCCTGCGGGAAGCCCACCAGCTGGTAGCGGATTACCTGGGGGTGGGAACTAAGTAGGCAGTCGGCAGTAGGCAGTAGGCAGGGGTTTTACAATAAACAGTTATCAGTTAACAATAAACAATATTTGAATTTGAGTTTGAATTTGAGTTTGATTCGAACCAATCCAACTGCCAACTGGCTACTGCTTATGGGTTCAGGGTTCCGAGTTCCGGGTTTGAGGTTTGCCTCCATCATGAAGCGAGCTTCGCTCTGCTTCATGGCTGCCAACTGCCTACTGGCTACTGCTTATGGGTTCAGGGTTCAGGGTTCCGAGTTCCGGGTTTGAGGTTTGCCTCCATCATGAAGCGAGCTGCGCTCTGCTTCATGGCTGCCAACTGTCCACTGGCTACTGCCTACTAATTAACCTGGTGCATAAATAATGGGATTTCTCCCCGAATTCTCGGGGCTGCGCTCCTTCGAAATGACATGGGGGAGCTTCACTAATATGAAAAGACGCGGAAGGCAGTTTAGTTTTCCGGAATTTCGGGCTAAATTACTTCCCTGAAGCTTTGACCCACACCTTAGTCCCATGAAGAAAGTCGGCCTGTTTTTTGGAACTTTTAACCCTGTCCACATCGGGCACCTGGTAATTGCCAACCATATGGCCGAATTCTCCGACCTGGAAGAAGTATGGCTGGTGGTTACCCCGAGGAGCCCGTTCAAGGCAAAGAAATCCCTGCTCGACAATCACCACCGTTACCAGATGGTATACGAAGCCATAAAGGAATACCCCAAACTTAAAGTGAGCGATATTGAGTTCAACCTTACCCAGCCCAACTTTACAATCAATACGCTGGTACAGCTGGAGGAAAAGTACGGGAACGGGTACCGCTTCGCCCTGCTGATGGGGGAAGACAACCTGCAGGGCTTCCACAAATGGAAGAACTACGAGCTTATCCTCGCCCATTACGAACTCTATGTATACCCCAGGCTGGCAACAGGGAAGATCCCCGCCGAGCTGCTCAACCACCCATCGGTTCACCGCGTGGAAGCCCCTGTCATGGAGATCTCATCCACGTTTATCCGTGAGCAGCATAAGGCCGGGAAGAATATCCGGCCCATGCTTCCCGATGCTGTCTGGAAGTATCTGGATGAGATGAATTTTTATCGCTAGGGTGTCTTGTTAACCCGGCAATAAAAAACCCGGCCTGCAGTACAGCCCGGGTTTTAAGTGGCACAAAGAAGTTTCCTGCTTACAGGAATTCACCGCTTTCGCTCATTTTCACCTTCATGGTTTTCTCGCCATTTTTGATCCTGATCTTGTAATTCTTTTTGGCACCATCGCGGTCATTATAGTTAATGCGGTAGGTATCCCCGGTAAGTTCCCAGTTAGGGAACCGGGTTGCCAGCGCATTGCGCACTTCTTTGGGCAAGGCTACATCCTTAAAATGTTCTATGGTTCGCACCACTTTTCCTTCAGCATCGTAAACCGCGACTATTTTCCCGTCGGGGATATAGAATGAGACGGTATACAAGCCCCAGTCGTCCTGATAGAACCCGGATTCCTGTACGTCATAGGCGGCCACTTTGCGTTCGAGCATCTGCACGGGAATGGCGGCTTCCCTGTTGTCGGATTCATTAAGGTATTTATAGTTTGCTGCCATCACAACAACTTCCGACAATTGCTCTGTCTGTACTACCTGAGCATAGGCTTGGCTGGCCAGACCACTTATCAACAGGCCGAGAATTAATTTTTTCATATCACATTAGTTTAACTGATTGATATACAAACGGTATTTAAACCATAAGAAAGTTAGGGCAGAAGATGAGGGAATCCTATGATTTATATCAGCCCGGGAAATTGTGATATGCCCACCCGGTTTCCCGCCTGTTTCCGGGAAATGAAGGCCAATGTTTGGCCGAGGACCCTAAAAAAAAAGGATAGCTTTTCCGGCTATCCTCAATGTGCTATTTCTTCAGGATTTTCACCCGGCATTATTTAAGCGGGGTATTTTCCATTACCGCCGGTTTTACGCTTTTGTCGTGGGCTTCGTAATAAAGCTCCAGCAGGTTCATGGTAGCCGTCAGGAGATCTTTTGTTTCCAGAAGGATAGAAAAATAAAGGGTGGTATTTTTAGGGCTGGATTCTTCACTCCTGGTCCGTTTCACCTGTCTTTCGATCTTCTGGGTCACCATATCGAACAACTCCTGCTTTCCTTCGAGGATAGCTCCTATCGCCTGGAAAGAACGCTTGTCGAAAGCACTTTTGGTATGGTCCAGGATATCATCGAGTTTGAAGTCGAGCTCCTTCAGTTCCTTGATCTGGTTGTATTTCAGTTTTTTATGGTTGTTATGCACATGTTTATAGCTCACCTTTTCGATATACTCAAGGGATTGGGTCATATCCGTCAGGTAAGCGAGGACGTTGATGTAAAAGTTGCTGGCCCCAACGCTGCCTTCATCCAGGTTCTTGATGAAATAAAAGATGCTGTTGCGGAGGTCTTCCACTTCCGCCGACAGTTTGGCTACTTGCTTCTTGTTTTTCTTAAGCTGGTCGAGGTCGTGCTTGGCCAGGCCGTTGATCGAATTCGTGTAGATCTTGTTGGTCCTCTTAACTACGTTTGAGATGTTCTCCGCGCTTTCAACTATCACCCCCTGTATGGAACTGCTTTCGGCCCTCCTGAGGCTGTCTACCGCCTTAATTTCACGCGATTTCCGTTTATAGGAGATAAAGTTCCTGGCAAGGATCAGAACGGCGGCGAACAAGAGGATCGCAATTGCGGCACCCTTTCCAAAACTGATGATGGTTAGGATAGTCCCTGCCGCTATAAAAGCAATTATGGCAGTCATAAACCATCCGCCAATCACATTCAGGACCCCGGCCACCCGGTATACGGCACTTTCTGCACCCCAGGCCCTGTCGGCCAGCGAAGTACCCATGGCAACCATAAAGGTAACATAGGTGGTAGACAGGGGTAGCTTATAGGAGGTAGCCACGGAGATGAGGATGCCCGCAACCATCAGGTTCACTGCAGCCCGGACCATGTCGAAGGCGGGCAGTTCCAGGGTTTTTCCTTTGAGCAGCTGGACGGTGGGCTTCTCGAAACGCTTTGATATTTTCTGACGGATACTTAAGGGGACCACCGAAGATGTATACGTTCCCAGCAACATGGAAAACCGAACGATAAAACGGGAAAGGAAATGCGGTTCAAAACGCTCCTTGGCTTCCCCTTCCCGGGCAAGGTTTATTTCTGTGTCTGCAACATACCTGGCCTTTTTGGACAGCCATAGGGTGACTACCATAACAAGGCCTGAAAGGAATAACAACAGGGTAGGGGTAGGGACCTTGGTAGCCAGGATACCCATATTAAAATCAGTGGCTGCCGCCCCGGAAACCGCCCAAGCTTCGTAAGACTGGTAGGCTGCAATGGGCACCCCGATGAAGTTCACCAGGTCGTTCCCTGCAAACGCAAGTGCCAGGGCAAAGGTGCCAACCCCAATGACCACCTTATAGATATTGATCCCTGCGAATAGCGTAAGGGCATAAGACAGCAGGGACCAGAAAACCAGGCTCAAAAAGATAATGCCCAGGGCCTGGGCTTCAAGGAATTCCTTGATGGTTGCATCTCCGAATAAGGTAAACTTCATACTGGCAAAAGGGGTTCCGCCTATGCCTTTCATGAAGATAAAGTAAAATATGGAAGTTAGTGCCAGCCCCCCGAACAGGGCGGCTACCCATGCCGCTTTCTTTTGGAAATTATAAGACAATAAGAGCCTGGAAACCCATTGTACCATGGCTCCTATACTAAATGAGATAACCACTGAAAGGAGTATTCCGCTGATGATCTCTATGGCTTTGGCGGTGTTGATATAGTCTATGACCTCCACGAAACTGCCCCCGTCGGCCATTATTTTAATGATTGCCATGGCAACTGCCGCGCCCAGCAATTCGAAGACTATGGAAACGGTGGTTGAGGTAGGCAGCCCCAGGGTGTTGAAGAAATCGAGCAGGAGGATGTCAGTGATCATGACCGCCATAAAGATGAACATAATCTCATCGAAATAGAATTCCCCCGGGTTGAAGATGCCGCTCCTTGCCACTTCCATCATGCCGCTCGAAAAAATGGCGCCAAGGGCTATCCCAAGGCTGGCGACAATCATGATGGTGCGGAAGGAAATGGCCTTGGATCCCATTGCGGAATTTAAGAAGTTCACCGCATCATTGCTTACCCCTACTACCAGGTCAGCGATTGCAAGAACCCCAAGGGCGATGACCATTATCAGGTAAAAATTATCCATGACATCAATATAAAACAATTAGCAAATATCTGTAGTTAAGCGGGGTAAAATGTTATGTAAAGGTTATATTTAAAGTTAGAAATGCAATTCAAACTGCAGCCTGTACATCATTTCATCAAGGTTGTTTTCGGCATCCAGGTAGCTGATATCGGATTGGATCTTTAATTTATGCCCTGCCAGGTACTTAGACAAGCCGAGGGTATACTGGGATTCCGGGTCGGCCCCCGTGATTTCGACTTCCGGCTCCACATGGGTATACCTTCCGGAGACCTCCCAGTTTTTTTTAAAAAGATAACCGGCCTGCATATTCAGGGCATCTCCAACAAGCACAACATCGCCGGTGGGGCTGCCGTCTGAATTCCGGGCAACAGCATTATGTGCCTCCCTGTGTGCGTATTCCGCCATAAGGGAGATGCCGTTATATTTAAAAGTGGCATCCATGAACAAGGTATTTATGGTAGTCTCATAAAGCCCTGTGTCATTTACCATATAAGAGCCGAGATTGCTCCTGGTCCGTACGGCATCCTGGTTGGTATCATACGCTATGGCCAGCATCAGTTTCGGCTCCTCCTCCCTTTCCAGATCTGCCCCGCTGTATTCCCCCTCTTTTGTAAATTCTCCCATTGGCAATAATTCCACCCGGGCCGTATACTGATGTCCGCCCTCATTCCCGCTGGTAATGTTACGGCCTTCACCCTGGGAAAAGGCAAGGGCTTCCCGTACAAGGAAACTATCGTAGAGGTAGAAATGGTGATGGAGCTGCAATCCCATGTCCCGGTCTATGTTAAACCTGCTGTTAAGGAGGGAACGGTCTACCAATTGCAGGTTTCCGGACGAAACGATCCGTTCTACGTTTCCCGGAAGTTTTGTTTGCCCTAGCCAGATCACAAAATTCTTGTAGAAACGCCAGCGGACCACCGCGTCGAGGATATACCTGGGGGCATTGCTGGTGAATTCGGAAGCCCCCGAAATGTCGCGGTTGGCAAGGCCCAGCTCAAATTTATATTCCAGGTCGGGGGTAAAAGCGAAGCCGTCGAACTTAAGTCGCGACCTGCGGATCAGCATATTGGATTGAGGATCCTCCAGGGAGCCCTCCGCGGATTCCGTCCACTCAACAAGGCCCAGGGTCTGGAACCGGAGCCCGATCTTCATGCTCCAGGTGCTGTCTTTTCCGCTCAGGTTGAAGAGGCCTTTGCCAAAGGAATGGGCGCTGGTTTCCTGGGAAAATGCAGAGGAAAAAGCGAGGAAGGTCACCACAAAGGGTAAAAGCCTTAAATTCATTTATGTACTAGCTTCTGTAACGGCATAGAACCGAGACCAATGTTAAGAAAAAATTTCCAAAATGTTAAGTAAATGTACAATTAAACAGTCCTGTTCGGAGTTCAGTTTATTGAATTGTAATTACTTTAGTTAGCAAAGATCAATTGGCTTGCTATCTTTTCCAAATCTGTCTGTAAGCGTTCTACAACGATCTGTCTTTCCTGTAATCAGGATCAGGGGATGACCAAGGGAACATCCTGATAAAATGTATACAATCTTTTGGGGCTGGAGGAAATAAACAGTTCAACATACTTTTAATGTAAATTAAACGTTAAGTAATAGTTTTATAAAAGTTAATTATGTATCTTTATTTTATCAATGTTAATAACTATCGCAATGTTTAAATCTGCTATACTAAGTTTCCTGTTTTTAACCGCAGCCCTGGGCTACAGCCAGGAAAAGGTCGATAAAAAATTCAATGAGGAAACCGGCCTGATAGAAGCCACTTACTATCATGACAACGGCCTGGTTAGCCAGGAGGGTACTTTCAATGTGGCGGGCAAGCTGCACGGGGAATGGACCAGCTTTAACAATAAGGGTGAAAAAATTGCCATTGGCAGTTATGTGAATGGTGTCAGGAGCGGCAAATGGTATTTCTGGTCAGGCGAGACCCTCAGGGAGGTGGAATTCAGCAACAACCAGATTGCCAGTGTTACTGAAGCGGAGAACACCAATGGATTGGCCAACCACTAAGGAGCACCGTTATCTAAATGAAATAAAAACATC
>Ga0209347_1004855_pt1 | contig 13432 bp, 11 predicted proteins | sample AutmiccommuBRH23_FD_187382 | JGI IMG/M metagenome (GOLD analysis project Ga0209347, IMG submission 187382) | Deep subsurface microbial communities from Mt. Terri, Switzerland - Autotrophic microbial communities BRH/23 (SPAdes) (version 2) | ecosystem: Environmental > Aquatic > Deep subsurface >... | reverse complement strand
ATCGGCATCGTTGGAGATCCGACCCTCACAGACTATTTTCACCGCGCTCGCACCCCCTTCAACACCAACGCGATTGCACAAGCTGCAGCATTGATCGCGTTGGCCGACGAAGATCATCTGCAGGAGTCCGTCGAGCTGGCGCGATCAGAGCGCGCCAGGGTGGGCGCAACCCTGAAAGCCCTTGGTTTCAGGGTTGCGCCATCGAAGGGCAACTTCCTTTTCTTCGACGCGCAGCGCGACGCCGTCCAGGCCAGCGAAACATTGATGACCCAAGGCGTCATCGTGAAGCCCTGGAAGCAGCAGGGGTTCACGACATTCATCCGGGTAAGCGTCGGCGGCATAAAGGACAACGACAAGTTCCTGGCTGCGGCGCGCCTGCTGGTGCCCGAAACCCCGCACGCATTCCCGTGATGATCCTCGGACAAGACTGACGTGAACAAGGCCGACGTGCCGTCGAATCGCGAAAAGAGGTTGCAGCGGACCGGTGCAGAATTCGCCGACATACGGGAAGCCGGAATAAATTCAGCGCTGCCCCGTATCCTCAATAGGAAAGATCGGCGAATCTGGCGAATGTGGACGCTTTGCAGAAATCCATGACGTCGGCATCATCAGGCCCACGCGACGGCCGCGAATTTATGGTTGGCGCCGGGCCCAACTCTCCGCCACAGCAACCACTGCCGCATTGATTGGCCCGCTTGGCAACGATGGAAAGACCGACGCGTCGACGACGAACAGGTTGTCGACACCGTTCAGCTTGAGATCGGCATCGACCACCGCATTGTCGTCCATGCCCATCCGGCAGGTGCCTGCCGGGTGGTGATGGCTTGAAGCGGCCAGAGCAACGAATGCATCAAGTTCGGCATCCGACTGCGCTGCGGGCCCTGGCTGCACTTCGACGTCGCGCCAGACGTCGAGCATCGGGTGATGACCTATTGACCTCGCCGCCCGCAGCGCCTCGCGGAAGAGGCTGCGGTCGTGCTCGGTCTCGAGATAGCGTGGATCGATGATCGGCTGGTCCGCCCTGCCCGGTCCGCTGGGCCGAATGGTGCCCCGGCTCGTCGGGTGGGTAACCCCGCAAAGGATGGTGAACGCCTGCCCATAGGCAGGCGCTTCCAGACCTGCTGCAACAGAGGGCGCGACAACACAGGCAAGCACGATGTCCGGCTGGCCCTCGCTGCAGGCCAAATCCTCACTGTTCAGATACATCAGCGATTCAGAATGCTGCAAGCGCGACGGCGGTACGAACTGTCTCGAACGGTAAACATTGCCGAGCGCCAGCAAATGGTCCTGCAGATTGGCGCCAGTCTCGCGCCTTTCGCTTACACAGGCTATGCCTGCGGAGCGAAGTTCCTCCGGATCGCCAATGCCGGAACGCATCAGGATTAGCGGCGACGATACTGCACCGGCACAGAGCACGATCCGGTCGGCCGAAACCCGCACCGTCGAGCCTTCAGCAACGCAGACGGCGGCGACTGCGCGCTGGCAATCAAACTCCAGATGCTCGATCTCATGACCGGTGAGCAACGTGAGATTCCGGCGCGTCAGCACATCCGGCGTCAGATAGGCATCCGCAACACTGATGCGGCGGCCATTTCTGATCGTCAGCGAATTCGGCGACGTGCCTATCAGTTCACCCGAATTGTGGTCCGCAAGATCAGGTACGCCAAGCGCGTTGCCGGCGGCGATATAGGCGCGCACGAGTGGGCTCACCTCGTCGTCGGGCAGATAGACGTCGAGTGGCCCTTTGCCCTCGCTGCCCGCGCCACGATGGCCGGTCAGGCGTTCGCTGCGCTCGAACCCGACACGCAAGCCGTCATAGGCCCAACGCTCGCCGCCGGCCTCGCCCCATGCGTCAAAGTCGCGTGGGTGTCCGCGCACATGCGCCATGGCATGCAGACAACTCGAGCCGCCGACGATGCGACCGCGCGGCCATTCATGTATGCGCCCGGCGGTAAACTGCTGCGGCACAGTACGAAAAGCCCAGTCATAGTCGCGCCCCTGCAGGGCCGGCCATTTCAGCGGGTCGCCAATGTCGGGGTCGGTCGGAATTCCACCGGCCTCGATCAAACCAACATTGCACGTAGCGTCTTCGCTCAGTCGATTGGCCAGCACGCATCCAGCCGAGCCCGCGCCAATGATCAGCGTGTCGAAATGCCGCCTCACGCTCCAAACGTGTCCGGCAATGAATTTCCCCGGGCGCAGACTCCTACGATCATGCTGCGAAGGCGCCTGCGTTCGAGCGCTCGATAATCTGCTTTTGAACCGACAGGAGATGCGCGCGCATCGCTGCTTCCGCTGCCTCGGGATCGCGCTGCGAGATCGCCTCGGCAACCAACCTGTGCTCGGCATCGCGTTGCGCAATGCGCTTGGGACAGGTGGGCGATGCCGTTCGCGCAACCTTCACTCGCGCATCGACGCCGACCTGACGAAGCATGCGATATATCTCCGCCGCGAGGTGATTTCGCGCTGCTGCAGCGATCGCCAGGTGAAAGGCAAAATCAACCTCACCGGACTGGGCATTGTCCGGCGTGGTCGCCGCATCCAAAATTCGCGCGGTCTCGAACGACGAAGCGCGCAGCGACGCCAGGCGCGCCAGGCCGGGCTCGATCAGAAGCCGCAATTCGAGAACCTCGATCGGATTTGTGACGCGAACCAGTTCCTCACCGTAGCGCGGCCACGCTGTCGGGGCCCGCCTTGCCCGCGCCGGTTTCAGATCGCCAGCCCGGCGCATCTCCACCAGCGCCTTGCGCAACTGATGCCGCTTGACGTTGAGTTGTTCGGCCAGATTACGTTCGGAGGGCAACACGCCACCGGACTTCTGAATCTGGCGGATGGCGGCAATTATGTCGTCGACGTCCGACAAAACGAGCTTTGGTTCGAATGCAGCCAATACAAAGTCTCCTGACGATCTTGTGCCGCGCCCGAACGCCTGCCCGCGGCCCCGCATCTGTCCGAACTAACGCAACCAACTCAACCATCTGTACAATCATGCGCTTTGGTTGACAATATCAGTTGAGCAATGGTTGACTGGTTTAGCTGGCTGCTCTGCCAGTCCCGGACGCCGCTCTTTTTCAAGGAACCATGATGTCAGTTGGCGAAACATTTGACTACGTCATCGTCGGCGCGGGTTCAGCAGGCTGCGTCATGGCCAATCGCCTGAGCGAGGATCCGGGCGTCAGGGTGCTGCTGTTGGAGGCTGGCGACTGGGACCGCGATCCGATGATCCACATCCCCCTGGGCTGGGGCAAAATCCTGACGGAGCGACGTCACGACTGGATGTATTTCTGCGAGCCTGAAGCCAATGTGGGCGGCCGCAGGGTGGAATGCGCACGCGGCAAGGTGATCGGCGGCTCATCCTCGACCAACGCCATGGCTTATGTTCGGGGTAACCGCGGCGACTATGACCGCTGGGCCGCCACAGGTCTGGAGGACTGGTCCTTCGAGAAGGTGCTGCCCTACTTCAAGCGTCAGGAGCGCTGGGAGAAGGGCGAGAGCCGCTACCGGGGCGGCGACGGCCCGCTCAACACGCAGTTCTGCCGCTACAAGGACGAGTTGATCGAGGCCTTTGCCGAGGCAAGCCGCAGCGCCGGTTATCCCCAGACCGATGACTACAATGGTGCCGTGCAGGAGGGATTTGGTCGCCTCCAGATGACGATCGACAAAGGACGCCGTTCGTCGGCGGCAACCGCCTATCTGCGGCCTGCCATGAGGCGCAGCAACCTCAAGGTATTGACCGGCGCCATGGCGACAAAGATCCTGCTGCGCGACGGCAGGGCAACCGGCATTGCCTACCGCCGCGGCGGCGTCGACCAACAGGCATTCGCCCGCCGCGAGGTGGTGCTGTCCGGCGGGGTCATCAACACGCCTCAACTGCTTATGCTGTCTGGCATTGGCGGGCGTGAGGAACTCGCCGCGCACAATATCGAAACGGTGGTCGACCTGCCGAATGTCGGAAAGAATCTGCAGGACCACGTTTCGGTGATTCTCATGTATCGCCGCAAGACGCCGGGTCCTTTCCACCGAATGATGCGTGCTGACCGTATCGGCCTCGACTTTGCAAAGACCTACCTGACCGGCTCCGGTTTTTCCGGCGACGTTCCAGGCGGTGTCGTTGCCTTTCTGAAAAGTGATTCAACGCGGCCGCTGCCCGACGTACAGCTTCTGTTCACCGCAGCGCCCCTCGCCGCCTGGCCCTACATGCCGCCCTTCAAGGAGCCCTTCACCGACGGCTTCGCCACCCGCATTGTCGCAGTACAGCCGGCGAGCCGCGGTCACGTCGCGCTCGCTTCGTCCGACCCGCTTGTCGCCCCGCAAATACACCAGAACTTCTTGTCGGACCAACGCGACTGGCAGTCTTTGCGCGCCGGCTTCCGGATCGCCCGCAACCTGGCGGCGCAGCAGTCCATGACGCCGTTCGTGGCAGCAGAGTTCTTTCCGGGTCCGAAATGCGAGAGCGACGAGGAGATCGACGAGCACATTCGCAAGACTTCGATCACCGTGCATCACCCGGCAGGCACATGCAGGATGGGTGTGGATGAAACCTCGGTGGTCGACCCTGAGTTGCGGGTGCGAGGCGCTGCGGGACTGCGGGTCGTCGACGCATCGGTGATGCCTGACCTGCCGTGCGGCAACATCAATGCTGCGGTGATCATGATCGCCGAGAAGGCTGCCGACCTGGTTCGCGAGCGGGCGGCGCCCGAAGTCAGCAGCGCCGCTGCCGCTTGACGGCCTCGAGCTCAACCAATTTTTCCTTGGTTGGGCAGACGAATGTCGATCAACTGGTTGGAGCCAATGTGCCGAAACTCCTTACGCATTCTATAAACTTGATATTATACAATAAGTTAGGTTGTCTTCAGGGAAGCCGGACAGTGAGAAATAATCGCTATGGAGACGCAACCAAAAAGTTTCCTGAATCGTCAATTTTGCCATTGTCGGCTATAACCAATGCGGCTACGGTTGAGTTGGTTTAGCGCATTTGCCTTTGAACCTGAAAGGTGTCCGATATGTCCGTCGCACAAGCATCAAACGATGTCATCAGCAACAAGAAGGCGGCCCTGAAGGGCCTCTACGACGACCTTTACGGGAAGAACATGTTTCCCTTCTGGGCCACATCGGAGGGCGTCGACCATGATGAGATCAAGCAGCTCATGGGAACCAGCAAGGCCGTACCCTTTGTCTGGTCATACTCCGACATCGAACCCCTGCTGCAGCGCGCCGCGCAATTGGTGACAATGGATGACAGCGAACGGCGTTCGCTGATCCTGGTCAATCCGGGCCTGGCGCCCAAGCGCGCCTCCGTCAGCACCATGTACACCGCCTACCGGCTGAACGATCCCGATGAGATCATGCCGCCGCACAAGCATTCGCCGAGCGCCATCCGCTTCGGCCTGACGGGCGCCGGCAACTTCACCGGCGTCGAGGGCGAGGACGTGGTTTTCGGCCCCGGCGACATGGTACTGACGCCCAACGATGCCTGGCACAACCACGGCACGGTAGGCGGCGAACAGGCCGTCAACCTGTCGGTGCTCGACCTGCCGCTGGTCGAGACGCTCCATGCCGTGCATTTCGACCACAAATACACCGAGATGGTCGACGGCAAGGAAGTCGAGAAGAAGGTGCAGACCGCCCGCTTCCCGAGCGACTACTCGCAGCGCATCTACGGCGAAGGCGGAATGATGCCGCGCTTCGTCGACCACAAGCGTGGCGGCGGACTGTCGTCGCCCATGTATGTCTATCGCTGGGAGAAGATGGAAGCGCTGCTCGACGCCCACAAGGATTGGGACGGCGATCCGCATGAGGGCATCGTCATCGACTACGTCGATCCAACGACCGGCGGGCCTGTTTTCCACACCATCAATTTTTACGTGCAGATGCTCCGGCCGGGCGAGAAGACACTGCCGCAACGCGAGACCGCCAGCCTTCTGCTGGCGCCTTTCCGCGGCAACGGCCACTCGATCATCGACGGCAAACGTTATGACTGGAACCAGTTCGACACCATCGCCATTCCGGGCGGCTCGTGGGTCGAGCATGTCAATGGCTCGTCGAGCGAACCAGTGATTTTCTTCGGCGCCACCGACGCACCGACCCAGAAAGCGCTGCTGCTCTACAAGCGTTGGGGCCGCAACCAGGCGGGCGACCTGCTTCGCATCGTCTGATCTTTCAACGCGGCGCCCGCCAAGAGGCGCCGCGACCATACGTGTAGGGGTGTCAGTTTTGGTTTCAGCGTTCAACACCAAGCAGATCGGCCATGTGGACTGTCCCGGCGGGGGCCAGGTCTGGGTCGACGGAAACATCCTCTATATAGGCCACATGCGCCCGCCGAGCGGCACGACGCTCGTCGACATTTCCGATCCCCGCAACCCGAAAAAGATCGCCACGATCGACGTTCCACCCGGCTGGCATTCGCACAAGGTGCGCGCCAAGGACGGGCTGATGATCATCAACCATGAGCGCTTCGGCAATGAGGGACCCGCCGATTTCGGTGGCGGTCTGGCGATCTATGACACCACGCGGCCGGCCGAGCCAAAACTGATCTCCAAATGGATGACCGGCGGCAAGGGCGTTCACCGCTACGACTATGATGGCCGCTACGCCTATATTTCGCCTACCGCCGATGGTTATGTCGGCAACATTGTCATGATCCTCGACCTGATCGACCCGGCCAACCCGGTCGAGGTCGGGCGCTGGTGGATACCCGGCCAGTGGACCGGCGGCGGCGAGGACTATCCCTGGCACGATTATGTCACGCCGCGCTGTCACCATCCGCTACGCATGGGCGACCGGCTATACGTCAGCTACTGGCACCACGGCCTGTTCATTCTTGATATTTCCGACATCACCAAGCCACGCGCCATTGCGCACATGAACTCAAGCCCGAGCTTTCCACACCCGACCCATACCTGCCTGCCGATCCCGCAGGATCTCAAGGGACGCCGCATCATGGTGGTGGCCGACGAGGACGTCGCAAAACTAAGGCCGTCTGCCCCGGCCTTCGCCTGGGTCTACGACATCACCGACGAGACCAACCCCCTGCCGATCTCGACCTTCCAGGTGCCGGGCATCGATATCGACGGTGCGCCACAGCCGCCGATGACCGGCTGTCACCAGCCGTCGGAGCGGTTCAAGGGCTCGATCATCCCCTTCGCCTGGTTCGCACAGGGTTTGCGCCTGGTCGACATCGCCGACCCATTCGCGCCGAAGGAAGTCGGGCATTTTGTACCCGACGCACCGGTCGGCGCCGAGCGATCCTCGTCAAACGACGTGACCATCGACGAGCGCGGCATCGTCTATCTGATCGACCGCGTGCGCGGGGTCGACATCATCGAAACATCGGTTCTCTAGGAAGCCCGCAGCCCGGCGAAGATCGGGGCAAGATCGACGAATAGCAATAATTCCTCACCTGGCACCAAAAAGTCGGGACATGATAATGGAGCGGAACATGCGTATTCACACGGTGACGGCCGGTCTTGCGATCGGACTTATGGCCCTGACGTTTTCGGCTCATGCCGATACAATCAGATTTGGCGCGGGACAGCAGGGCTCGCAGAATTATGGCGTCAATGCTGCCCTGGCGCAGGCGATAGGCTCATCGACGGGCGTCGAAGTGTCTGTCCAGTCCTACGGCGGACCGACCGCTTATCTGCCGCTGTTGGATGACGGCGAACTGGACATGGCGGCTGTGGTGATGCCCGATCTTGGCGATGCAGTTCGCGGAGCCGGCCCATTCAAGGACATGCCGCTCAAGTCGCTGCGCCTTGTGGTGGCGCTGATGCCGAGCCCAGTCGGACTGATGGTGCGCGCCGATGCCGGGATCAACACCATTGCCGACCTAAAGGGCAAGCGAATTGCATGGGGCATGCCCGCCCAAGCTAGTCTCCAGCCTTATGTCGAGGGCGCTCTCGCCAATGGCGGACTTTCTGCCAGCGACATCACGCCCGTGCCGGTGGCAAGCGTTGCGAACGGAGTCGCGGCCTTGATCAGTGGCAACGTCGATGCTGCCTTGTTCGCGCTTCGAGGCGGCAAGGTGGTGGAAGCTGATGCGGCAGTCGGTGGCATCAAGTGGCTTCCTTTCGACAACAGTTCGGAGGCGGTCGCCCGCATGCAGGCTATCGCTCCGGAAGCTTATGTTCTGAATATCGTGGCCGATGCGGGCGTTACCGGTGTGACGGAGCCTCTTGAGACCATGGCATATGATTACGCATTGGTGACGCGAGAGGGCTTCGATCCCGAAACCGTGGCTGCCGTCGCCAAATTGCTGGTCGACAAACATGCCGATGTCGCGGCTTCGAACTCGATCCTCGGGGCGCTCTCGGATGAAGCGATGAAGCGCACCTATCCGGGAATTCCGTATCACCCTGCGGCGGCGGACGCCCTCGGAGAGCAGTGAGCGCGGCAAGGACGTAGTCGAAGATCAGCGATGAGCGCTTCTCCCAACCCGAATAGCGCCGGTCCGACAAAGCCGGATGCTTCCAGCCAGGATTTTCTGGGCACGGCTCTGGCCGTGTTGCTGGTGGGTGTTTCCATAGGCTGGATCCTCGATCTAGCGGGATATGCGGGCGTGGCGCTGTTCGACGAGCAGCCGCTGGCGCTTGCATTGGGGCTGGCGCTTGCTTTGACGGCTATCGTGCTCACCGGGCATGCCGGCCGCTTTGGGAGGCACGTCGGCATTGCTGCCGCATGTGTCCTTCTCGCGCTGCTTGTCATGGTCGCGTGGCGCTATCCCAACCTGGTTGTGACGGCAATGATGCGCCCGGCCTGGCTGATCGCGACAAGTGTCGCTGTGATAGGCGGACTCCTGTTGCTGGTCTGGCGAACCACGGGCTTACCGATTACCCTGATCGTCATCGCACTGATGACTACGGCCGTGTTCGGATCAGTTTTTCATATGCCCGAAACCGGTGCGGACCGTCTGGCGATCTACCTGCTGGTTGACCCGAACAGCGTACTGGGCCTGCCGCTTCGCGTTGCGGTCGATATCGTGATCCCCTTCGTGCTTTTCGGCGAGTTGCTTCGCAAGTCCGGCGGAAGCGAATATCTCACCCGTCTGTCGCTTGCAGCCTTTGGCCGCTATCGTGGCGGAAGCGCCAAGGCTGCTTGCGCGGCGTCGGCGGCATTCGGTTCGATCTCGGGCAACGCAGTCTCGAATGTCGTCGGCACAGGCATCGTCACGATCCCTTTGATGAAGAGGACAGGCCTGACGAGCGAGGAGGCGGCAGCCGTCGAGGCCGCAGCATCCACCGGGGGCCAGCTATTGCCGCCAGTCATGGGAGCAGCCGCCTTCGTCATGGCGGACTATCTGCAGGTTCCCTATACGGATGTCGCCATTGCCGCAGCGTTGCCCGCAGCGCTCTATTTCACCGCAATCTTCCTTCAAATCGATCGCGCTGCTGCACGCAAGGGCCTCAAGGGCATGGCGGTGCAGGAACGCATCGGCCTGCGCGGGACGTTTTTGTCTGGCGCCCATCTCCTGATTCCGTTTTTTGTCTTGTTCTACGTGCTTTTCATGGACCAGACGCGGCCGGGCCTGGCTGCGCTGGCGGCCGCAGGAAGCCTGATCCTTGTTTCGATTCTTCGGCCCTTCGAAGGCAACAGGCTGACACCGTCGCGAATAGGCCGGGCCGTCATTGATGCCGGACTGACGGTTGCGCCGCTCATCCTGGTGACAGCGGCAGCCGGCGCCATCGTCGGGCTGATCAGCCTGACTGGACTGGGATTCTCCATCGCCTCGGACGTCGTCGCCTTCAGCGGCGGGAATGCCATTCTTCTTCTGATGCTGGTCGCAGTGATCGCCATTGTTTTTGGCATGGGCATGCCCACGGTCGCCGTCTACGTGGTGCTCGCGACAGTGCTTGCTCCGGCGCTGACAGATGTCGGACTAGGACGCATGCAGGCGCATCTGTTCATCCTTTATTTCGGGATGATGTCGATGCTGACGCCGCCGGTCGCACTGGCCTCGATCGCTGCTGCCAAGATCGGAAACGCGGACATGTGGCGGACAAGTTTCGCGGCCGTGAAACTGGCCTGGGTGGCGTACATTATCCCGTTCCTGTTCGTATTCTCGCCGGAGCTGCTGCTGGGCGGCACGCCGTTCGGAGCCTTTCTGGCTACCGTTACCGCATTTCTTGGCATTGCCGCGATCTCCTTCGCGGCAGCGGGCTTTGCCCGCGGCCCGCTCTCAGAAACCGGGCGACTCGTCTATGTGGTCCTCGGACTGGCATTGCTGTTTCCACCAACACTTGGCCTATGGAGCATGATTGCCAATGCAGCAGGAGCAATTGTCTTTCTCGCCCTGTTTGTGTGGCCCCAGGCGGCTCGCGCCGACAGCGGGCTCCTGAGCCCTCTTTCCCCACGGAGCAAAAATTGACCGACAGCACGCGAAAATCAGCTACCCACTATGCCATCGGCAACAAGAACCCGAACCTGCCGTTTCACCCGGCTGTTCGCGCCGGTGACTTCATCTTCGTCTCCGGCCAGGTGCCCAAGGACGAGAACAACAACATGATCAGCGGCACGATCGAAGAAGAAACGCTGGCCACGCTGAAGACCATCGAGCGCGTCATCGCGCACGAGGGCGCCACACTGTCGGACGTGGTCCGCATCACCACATACCTTGAGGACACGCGCGACTTCGGCCGCTACAATCGTGCCTTCCTTGAAGGCATCGGCGACGCCGTTCTGGCGCGCACCACCGTCGAGGCAAAGGCCGTCATCAACACCAAGATCGAGATGGACGCCATAGTCTACAAACCGCTGCCGGCAGCGAAATAGCCGGCGCAACCGAGATGAGGATTTAGACATGTACAAACTGTTGGGCCGCCAGACATCGGGCAACGTCCAGAAGGTTCTCTTCATGCTGGAGGAGATTGGCGCCGAGTATGAGCGCGAGGACTACGGCCGCCTGTTCGAGAACACGCAGACGGCGGAATACAAGGCACTGAACCCTACATCCAAAGTGCCGACGCTGGTCGACGGCAATACTGTGGTCTGGGAATCCAACACCATCCTTCGCTATCTCTCTGCCTCGAACGGTAATGCGCTGAACGGCGCGACGCCGGCCGAGAAGACGGAAATCGAGCGTTGGATGGACTTCCTGCTTGCCGCCATCAATCCCGGCTACATGACTGCCTTCAAAGGCGCCAAGCTGACGCCGGAAGAGCAGACGCCGGAGTACAAGGAGGGGGTCAAGGATCTTGCCGCGCAGATGCAGATCATCGACAGCCATCTTGCAGGCAAGGATTTTCTGGCGCTCGGCAAGCTGACCATCGCCGATGTCGCCTGCGCGCCGATCCTCAAGCGTTGCGTCGATTTCAAGATCGGTCGTCCGGCAATGCCGAACCTTGAACGATGGGTGGCCGCGATGGCCGCACGCCCGGCCTTCCAGGCCGCCACAGTCGCAGCGGCGACGAAAGCCGCCTGATGATGAAACGGGTCGCCCTCATCGGACTTGGGACGATGGGTCCCGGCATTGCCGCGCGCCTGGCGCGCGGCGGGCTGGACGTGGCGGCCCATGATGTTGTGCCCGCAGCGATCGAGAAGGCGAAGGCCTTGCTCGGCATTGCCGACGGCGTGCTCGACCAGTTGGGAATCGAAACACCCGCAAGCGGCGCGGGCACCGTACGTTTCGCAGCAACCCTGGCCGACGCCGTTGAAGGCGCCGAACTGGTCATCGAGAACGTCCCGGAAAACATCGACATCAAGGCCGAGACCTACCGCGCCATCGACAGGCTGGTGGGACCGTCGGTGATCGTTGCGTCCGACACGTCGGGCATTCCGATCACCAAATTGCAGGCGCACATCTCGCACCCCGAGCGCATGGTCGGCATGCACTGGTCGAACCCGCCACACATCGTGCCGATGATCGAGGTGATCGCCGGTGAGAAGACGGCGCCAGAGACCGTAACCACAATCCGTGACCTGATCCGCTCAATCGGCCTGCTGCCCGTTGTGGTCAAGAAGGACGTGCCGGGCTTCGTCGAGAACCGCGTACTCTACGCCCTGTTGCGCGAGGCGGTCGACCTCGTCGAGCGCGGCGTCATCGAGCCGGAGGATCTCGACACCTGCGTTTCCTGGGGCATCGGCTACAAGATCGCCGTCATCGGGCCGATGGCGCTGCTCGATATGGCCGGCCTCGACATATACAAATCCGTCTCGTCTTTCCTCAATGTCGACCTCGCCAACCGCGCCGACGTCGCCCCGATGGTGGAAGAGATGACGGCTGCATCCCGGCTCGGCATCAAGTCGGGCAGCGGCATTTATTCCTACACGCCAGAAAAGGTCAGCGCCTTGCAAGCCGAGAGGGCCCGCAAGCTCGTCGCCATCCGCCGCATTCTCGAAGATCGGGAGTGAGCGATGGACGGTTCGGCTGGGCAGGTTCGGGACCGGGGCGATCTGATACAAGGCCTGCTGCACACCGCACGCGGCATTGCGGGAACATTGCATTGGATACTCGGCATCGCCATGCTGGCCATCGTCGCTATCAATGTGGTCAACGCCACGGGGCGATACCTGCTCGGCTTCTCAATGACCGGCTCCGACGAATTGATGGTCTACACCATGATCTGGTTGGTAATGGCTGGCGCCGTCCTGTCGCTCGCCTCCCGCGAGCATATCAATATCAACCTGGTGCCTTCCTATGCGACCGGTCGCGCCCGTCATCTGCTGCACACTATCCATGATCTTGCCGCCCTCCTGTCTTGCGCGCTAGCGACCTACGCCTCCTGGGGCTTCGTCACCAGAATCGCGGCGATTGGACCGCGCAGCATGGGCCTCGGACTGCCCATGGTTATCCCGCACGCCGCATTGCTCGCGGGCTTTGCCGCCCTGACCGTCACTGCCCTCATTCTGCTCGTGCGCGACGCCGACGCCTGGGTCCGGAACGTCCCCGATGCCGAGGGCGGCAAATGAGCGCGTTGTTGACCGCCCTGCCCGTCGGACTGCTGGTGCTCGGTACACCGATTTTCGTGGTGTTCCTGGCGGCTGTGGTGTTCGCCATCTTCTTCGTTCTGCCGACGCCGCCGATCGCACTACATCAGGTACTGTTCGGCGGTCTCGACAATTATGCCCTGCTCGCCATCCCCTTTTTCATCTTCGCTGGTGAACTTATGGGAACCAGCGGCATCGCAGGCAGGCTGATCGCCTGGGTGCTGGCGCTGGTCGGCCGGGTACCCGGCAGCCTCGGTGTCGCCACGGTCGGCGCATCGACCGTCATGGGCGCCATCTCCGGTTCAAGCGTGGCGGCCGTCGCCGCGCTCAGCAAGACACTCTATTCCGACCTCGAGCGCTCGGGTTACGGCAAGCAGCGCTCCGCCGGCCTGCTCGCTTCGAGCGGCGCCATCGACATTGTGATCCCGCCCAGCATTGCCATGATACTTTATGGACTGGCCGCCGAACAATCTATTCCACGTCTGTTCATGGCAGGAATCCTGCCCGGCCT
>Ga0209347_1004854_pt1 | contig 13435 bp, 11 predicted proteins | sample AutmiccommuBRH23_FD_187382 | JGI IMG/M metagenome (GOLD analysis project Ga0209347, IMG submission 187382) | Deep subsurface microbial communities from Mt. Terri, Switzerland - Autotrophic microbial communities BRH/23 (SPAdes) (version 2) | ecosystem: Environmental > Aquatic > Deep subsurface >... | reverse complement strand
CGAAGAAGAAAGCCGCGTTGATTTCCAGCCATGCGAAGGCCCGGTCGGCATAGTCGCCCACGGGGATCTTGGTGTCGGTCAACCAGTTCATCGGATGGCGCGCCCTTTCCGGTCTGTCAGCCCCCCCGCGACGGCCCCTTCCCGCGACGGGGGAAGGAGCCTTCGCGGTCGAAGCGATCTTACAGCCCCAGTGCGGCGCGGGCGGCGGGCAGGGCCTCGGCCCCGTCACGGGTGGTGACACCGGCCAGCCAGCCGTCCAGCATATCGGGGTTTGCTGTCAGCCATGTCTTGGCGGCCTCGGCGGGGTCTGTGCCTTCGTTCAGGATGGCGCCCATGATCTCGTTCTCCATCGCGAGGGTGAATTCGAGATTGCCGAAGAAGGTGCCAAGGTTGGGGCACTCGGCGGCATAGCCTGCGCGGGTGTTGGTCCGCACTTCCGCGCCGCCAAGGTTCGGGCCGAACCAGTCATCGCCGCCTTCCAGATAGGTCATGTCGAAATTGGCGTTCATGGGATGCGGTTCCCATCCCAGAAAGACGATCGGCTCGCCGCGCCGGTCGGCACGCGTGACCTGCGCCAGCATCCCCTGTTCCGAGCTTTCGGCGACGGTGAAGCTGCCCAGACCAAAGGCATCGGCGGCGATCATGTCCATGATCAGGCGGTTGCCGTCATTGCCGGCCTCGATCCCGTAGATCTTGCCTTCAAGGGCTTCGGCATGTGTCGCGATATCGGCAAAGCTGGCGATGCCCAAATCGGCGGCGGCGCGGTTCACAGCCAGTGTATATTTCGCGCCGGTCAGGTTGGTGCGGACGGTGTCCACGGTGCCTGCGTCACGATAGGGGGCGATATCGGCCTCCATCGTGGGCATCCAGTTTCCCAGAAACACGTCGATATCCCCCTTGGACAGCGAGATATAGGTGACCGGCACTGAGAGGATCTTGGTCTCGGTCTCATAACCCAGCGCCTCGAGAACCACGGATGTTGCAGCGGTCGTCGCCGTGATGTCGGTCCAGCCCACATCCGAGAATGTGACCTTGTCGCATTGTGCGAAGGCGGGGGTGGCTGCCAGCAGGGCAAGGGCTGTGAGGGCGGGTTTCAGGGTCATCGGTCTCTCCCGTGTTGTTCTTGATTGACGAGTCAATAAAAAAGCATTTAGCGTCTCGGGGCAAGTTTATTGGAGAAAACGATGCCCAAGCTCGGGATGGAGCCTATACGCCGGGCCGCCCTGGTGGAAGCAACAATTGCCGAGATCGGCAGCACCGGGTCGCTGGATGTGACGGTGGCGCAGATCGCGCGGCGGGCGGGGATGTCCTCGGCTTTGGCGCATCATTACTTCGGCGGGAAGGAGCAGATTTTCCTTGCCGCGATGCGCCATACGCTGACTGTTTACGCCGCAGGCGTGCGCGGCGCACTGGTGATGGCGACGGGTCCGCAGGAGCGGTTGGAGGCCATCGTGCGCGCCAGTTTCGCGGGCAGCAACTTCCGCCGCGAGGTGGTCGCGGCATGGCTGAACTTCTATGTGCTGGCGCAGGTGTCCGAAGATGCGCGGCGGCTGCTGGCGGTCTATCAGCGCAGGCTGCGGTCGAACCTGACCCGTGATCTGCGCCCATTGGTCGGACCGCGCGCGCCCGATGTGGCCGACCGGGTCGCCGCTTTGATCGACGGGGTCTATCTGCGGCAGTCGTTGGGGCAGGGCCAGCCCGACAGCGCGGTCGCCGTGGCGACAGTGCTGGGGTGTCTTGATCTGGAAATCGAAAGGGGAACGGCATGAGGGATGATCGGGCACGGCCCAATATCCTGATCGTGATGGTGGATCAGTTGAATGGCACGCTGTTCCCGGATGGTCCTGCCGATTGGCTGCATGCCCCCAACCTCAAGGCGCTGGCGGCGCGGTCGGCGCGGTTTGCCAAGGCTTACACCGCCTCGCCCCTGTGCGCGCCGGGGCGGGCCAGTTTCATGTCCGGCCAGTTGCCCAGTGCCACGCGGGTCTATGACAATGCCGCCGAATTCGCCTCCAGCATCCCGACCTATGCCCATCACCTGCGCCGGGCGGGATACTACACATGTCTGTCGGGCAAGATGCACTTCGTCGGGCCCGATCAGTTGCACGGGTTCGAGGAGCGTCTGACGACGGATATCTACCCCGCCGATTTCGGCTGGACGCCGGATTACCGCAAACCCGGAGAGCGGATCGACTGGTGGTATCACAACATGGGGTCCGTCACGGGCGCGGGCGTGGCCGAGATCACGAACCAGATGGAATATGACGATGATGTCGCCCATCAGGCGGTGCAGAAGATCTATGACCTGTCGCGCGGGGCGGATAGCCGCCCGTGGTGCCTGACGGTCAGCTTCACCCATCCGCATGACCCTTATGTGGCGCGACGTAAATACTGGGACCTTTACGCGGATTGCGCCCATCTGATGCCTGATGTCGGGCAGATCCCCTATGATCAGCAGGATGCCCATTCCAAGCGCATTTTCGACGCCAATGACTGGCGGTCCTTCGATCTGACGGATGAGATGGTGGCGCGGGCGCGGCGCGCCTATTTTGCCAATATCTCATATCTTGATGACAAGATCGGCGAGATATTCTCCACGCTTGAGGCAACGCGCCAGCAGGCGGTGGTGGTCTTTGTCAGTGACCACGGCGATATGCTGGGCGAGCGGGGGCTGTGGTACAAGATGTGCTTTTACGAAGGCTCTGCCCGCGTGCCGCTGATGATCGCGGCGCCTGCCTTGCCTGCGGGGCGGATCGACACGCCGGTCAGCACGATCGACGTCTGTCCCACGCTTTGTGATCTTGCGGGCGTCAGCATGGATGAGGTGATGCCCTGGACCACGGGCGAAAGCCTTGTGCCCCTGGCGCAGGGGTTCGACCGCACCAGCCCGGTGGCGATGGAATATGCCGCCGAGGCGTCCGAGGCGCCGCTCGTCTGCCTGCGGTATGGGCGCTGGAAGTACACGCGCTGTGCGCTGGACCCCGAGATGCTGTTCGATCTGGACGCCGACCCGCACGAATTGACCAATCTTGCCGGTGATCCCGCGCATGCGGGCACGCTGGCCAGCCTGCGCGCCAAGAGTGAGGCGCGCTGGGACCTTGCCCGCTTTGACGCCGAGGTGCGGGAATCCCAAGCCCGCCGCTGGGTCGTCTATGAGGCGCTGCGTCAGGGCGGCTACTACCCTTGGGATTTCCAGCCGCTGCAAAAGGCGTCCGAACGCTACATGCGCAACCACATGGACCTGAACGTCCTTGAAGACAGCAAACGCTTTCCGCGCGGGGAATGATCCGCGCCGACCCCTCCCTTTCACTGTTCCGGAAATACGCAAAATGACAAGTTTCGCCACACAGCCCACCGCCAGCCATTTCGTGAACGGCCGTTACGTCGAGGATACGGCGGGCGCGCCCATTGACGTGGTCTATCCCGCAACCGGACAGGTGATCGCGCGGGTGCATGAGGCGACACCTGCCGTTGTCGAGGAGGCGCTGACAAGCGCGCGGGCGGCACAGAAGGCATGGGCCGCATTGCCCGGCGTGCAGCGCGGCCGCATCCTGCGCCGTGCTGCCGACATGATCCGGGATCGCAATCGCGAACTCAGCATTCTGGAAACCCATGATACCGGCAAACCGCTGTCCGAGACGCTCTATGTCGATGCGACCAGCGGGGCGGATGCGTTGGAATATTTCGGGGGGTTGGCGGCCAGCCTGACGGGCGAGCATATCCCGCTTGGCGAAAACTGGGCCTATACGGTGCGCGAGGCGTTGGGAGTCTGCGTGGGGATCGGGGCGTGGAACTATCCCACCCAGATTGCTTGCTGGAAGGGGGCCCCGGCACTGGCCTGCGGCAATGCGATGATCTTCAAGCCTTCCGAGGTGACGCCGCTTTGCGCGCTGAAGATCGCGGAGATCCTGCACGAAGCGGGGCTGCCGGCCGGTCTTTACAACGTCATTCAGGGGCGTGGCGCTGTCGGTGCGGCGTTGGTCAGCGATCCACGGGTCGCCAAGGTGTCGCTGACCGGGTCGGTGCCGACGGGGCGCAAGGTCTATGCCGCCGCCGCCGATGGGATGAAGCATGTGACGATGGAACTGGGTGGCAAATCGCCCCTGATCATCTTTGATGACGCCGATCTCGAGGATGCGGTGGGCGGCGCGATTCTGGGGAATTTCTATTCCTCGGGTCAGGTCTGTTCCAACGGCACGCGGGTGTATGTCCAGAAAGGCATCCGTGAGGCGTTTCTTGCGCGTCTGGCTGAACGGTTGTCCGCAGCCGTGATCGGCGATCCGCTGGATGAGGGCACCAATTTCGGGCCGATGGTGTCCGAAGGACAGTTGGGCATCGTGCAGCGCTATATCGCGAAGGGCGTCGAGGACGGTGCGCGGCTTGTCTGCGGCGGCAAGCGGCTGGACCGCGACGGGTTCTGGATCACGCCTGCGGTCTTTGCCGATGTGACCGACGACATGACCATCGCACGCGAGGAAATCTTTGGCCCGGTCATGTGCGTGCTGAATTTCGATGATGAGGATGAGGTCATCGCGCGGGCCAATGACACGGAATTCGGTCTGTCGGCGGGCGTGTTCACCCGCGACCTGTCCCGCGCGCATCGGGTCGTAGGCCGGATGGAGGCCGGCACCTGCTATATCAACAGCTATAACGATGCCCCGGTCGAGGTGCCCTTCGGCGGCATCAAGATGTCCGGTGTGGGGCGTGAGAACGCGAAAGCGGCGATCGAACATTACAGCCAACTGAAATCGGTTTTTGTGCGGATGGGCCGGGTCGAGGCGCCGTTCTGACCAGCTGCCGGGGCCGCCATGCTGGCGCGCCCACCCGCCCACCCCGCGCCCGCATGGCGGAACGGGGCGGGCTGATCATTGAGACAGACAGGACAAGTGACAGTGACGATGGAAGCGGATTTCGTGATCGTGGGGGCGGGCAGCGCGGGCTGCGCTATCGCCTATCGGCTGGCCGAGGCGGGCCAGTCCGTGCTGGTGATCGAACATGGCGGCACGGATGCCGGTCCTTTCATCCAGATGCCTGCGGCGCTGTCCTATCCGATGAACATGAAGCGCTATGACTGGGGGTTTCAGTCGGAACCTGAACCGCATCTGAACAATCGCCGTCTGGCCGTGCCGCGCGGCAAGGTGATCGGCGGGTCCAGCAGCATCAACGGCATGGTCTATGTGCGCGGCCATGCGCGCGATTTCGACCATTGGCGCGATCAGGGCGCGGATGGCTGGGGTTATGCGGATGTGCTGCCCTATTTCCGGCGGATGGAGCAGTCTCACGGCGGGCAGGATGGCTGGCGCGGCACGGATGGCCCGCTGCATGTGACGCGTGGACCGCGCAAGAACCCGCTGTTTCACGCCTTTGTCGAAGCCGGGCGGCAGGCGGGCTACGGCGTCACCGATGATTACAACGGCGAGCGTCAGGAAGGCTTTGGCCCGATGGAGCAGACAGTGTATCGCGGGCAGCGCTGGTCTGCGGCCAATGCCTATCTGCGGCCTGCGCTGAAACGGCCCAATTGCAGTCTGATCCGGGCCTTTGCGCGCCGCGTCGTGATCGAGAACGGCCGCGCCGTCGGGGTCGAGGTTGCGCGTGCCGGTGGCACCGAAGTGATCCGTGCACGGCGCGAGGTTGTGCTGGCGGCGTCGTCAATCAACTCGCCCAAGCTGTTGATGCTGTCCGGGATCGGGCCTGCTGCGCATCTGGCGGAGCAGGGTATCCCTGTTCTGGCCGACAGGCCCGGAGTCGGGGCGAACCTGCAGGACCATCTGGAGTTGTATATTCAGATGGCTGCCAGCCAGCCGATCAGCCTGTTCAAATACTGGAACCTCTGGGGCAAGGCGCTGATCGGGGCACAGTGGTTGTTCACAGGCAAGGGGCTGGGGGCCAGCAACCAGTTTGAAAGCGCGGGCTTCATCCGTTCGCGGGCGGGGATCGACTATCCCGACATCCAGTTTCATTTCCTGCCCATCGCTGTGCGCTATGACGGCAAGATCGCGGCCGAGGGACACGGGTTCCAGGCCCATGTCGGCCCGATGCGCAGCCCCTCGCGCGGGGCTGTCTCGTTGCGATCCTCTGATCCGATGGCAGATCCGCTGATCCGCTTCAATTACATGTCCGATCCGCAGGATTGGTGGGAGTTCAGGCAGTGCATCCGCCTGACCCGCGAGATTTTCGCGCAAGAGGTGTTCAAACCCTTCGTCAAGCACGAGATTCAGCCGGGTGCCGCCGTCCAGAGCGATGCTGAACTGGATGATTTCATCCGCGCGCATGCCGAAAGCGCCTATCATCCCTGCGGCACCTGCCGCATGGGGCGCGCGGATGATCCGCTGGCCGTCGTGGACCCGCAGGCGCGGGTGATCGGCGTGGACGGGCTGCGGGTGGCCGACAGCAGCATCTTTCCGCGGATCACGAATGGCAATCTCAATGCTCCCTCGATCATGGTGGGCGAGAAGGTCAGCGATCACCTTTTGGGGCGTGATCCCTTGCCTGCCGATAACAGGGAACCTTGGGTCCATCCTGCATGGGAGGTGGCGCAACGTTGAGCCGCGGGCGGCTCAACTGTCGCCTAGTTCACAGTTTGTTAATCTTTTGTTAATGAATCTTAAAACTTTGAGTTGAACGGCTCGGTTTTCCGGTTGATATCGGCGGCATGAGCAAAATTTTATTTTTATTTCTTTTGGCGGTCGGGCTGCTGACGGCTTCTTTCGTTCTGGCCGAGTCCCCTCGTGGGGTGATCCGTGTGATCGACGGCGATACCCTTGACGTGGGCGGCACGCGTGTGCGTCTGCACGGCATCGACGCCCCCGAGGCCAACCAGACCTGCGAAACGGATCAAGGCCGCAGCTGGACCTGTGGGGCTTGGGTCAGCCGCGAGGTGCGCGCCCGCTATCAGGGGAAGACCGCCAGATGCGAGGCTGTGGACCGCGACCGCTATGGCCGGATCGTGGCGCGCTGCGCCGTGAACGGTCAGGACATGGGGGCCGCTCTGGTGGCCGAGGGTCTTGCCTTTGCCTATCGGCGCTATTCCATGGATTATGACCTGATCGAAAAGCAGGCGGCGGCGGCGGATCGCGGACTCTGGACGATGCAGGTCGAGAATCCCGCCACCTTCCGTCAGCAGGGACAGGCGGCCCAACCGGCCCCGAAGAACGCTGCGGGCGACTGCAACATCAAGGGCAATGTCAACGCCAAGGGCGAGCGGATTTTCCATCGTCCGGGGCAGGAACACTATGACCGGACCCGGATCAATACCGGACAGGGCGAACGGTGGTTCTGTTCCGCCGCCGAGGCCGAGGCTGCCGGCTGGCGCGCGGCGCGTCGCTGAGCGGGGCAAGGGGGGCTGTCTGCCCCCCGTCCTGCGGACTCCCCCCGAGGATATTTCAGGCAAGAAGAAGATGCAGGATGCCTGAATTGATGCACAGCGGTTGTGCATGCGCAGGGGGCTGTCGTCACCGATGGTGGGCGCTATAGTCATTCTCATGAGCGAGCCATTCTCCATCGAAACCCGCAAAGGGTTACCCGACCATCTGCGCGTGCTGGCGGATCGCTATCCGCGAACGGAGTGGCGCGGGCATATGAATTTCAACGACCTGACGGCCTTCTGGCTGGAACGGCACCTGATGTTCCGGCAGGTTCTGGACAAGGTGATCGGGGATACGCAGGCGCATCTGGATGGCCATTCGGGGCGCTATGGGCCGGAATTGTCGCGTTATACAGGGTTCTTTCTGGACCAGTTGCACGGACATCACCAGATCGAAGATCAGCACTATTTTCCGCAGTTCATGGCAATGGACAAGCGGCTGGAACAGGCTTTCGAGATCCTTGACGCGGATCATCATGCGCTGGATCACCATCTGAACACGCTGGCCGACCATACCAATCAGGTGTTGCGCGCGTTGCAACAGGGGCAGAAGGCGCGGGATGAGGCGGGCCGTTTGCTGGATGTGCAGGAAGGGTTCAAGACCTTCCTGGATCGTCACCTGATGGATGAGGAAGAGATCATCGTCCCGATCGTGCTGGAATACGGGGCGGAGATGTCCTGAAGTCGGGATTGGGGCAGCGGATTGATCTGCCTCAATGTGGTGCGGGGCGCCATGGCCTAGGGTTGCTGCAACGCAACCAGAAGGAGACAGGCGCGATGTCGAACACACCCCACGAATTGCACGAGGAATTTCCGCAATACGCGGCACGGATCACCGAGTTGAAAGGCTCGGACAGTCATTTCGCCAAGCTTGCGGAAGAGTATCACAAGATCAACCGTGCCGTGCACCGGGCCGAAACATTGGTTGAACCGGTCGAGGAACTGACCGAGGTCGAGATGCGCAAGCAGCGCGCGGCGCTGAAGGACGAGGTCTATGCCTATCTGAAGGGCTGACCCCGCCGACTCAGGGACAAAGGGCGCGAGGGGAACTTCGCGCCTTTTCGCATTCCTGGAGCTTGTCGCGTTCTATTGCATTCACCCCGCATCATGAACGCATAGTTCTTTGAAAAAGCCGCCTCATGATGCGGGGTGAAGAGTTGACTCCGATCAAGCGCGACACGCTCTAATCAACGCTATAGGGCAGCACGCCGCGTTCATCGGTATTGATGGTCAAGCGTCGCTCCAGTGGTGGGACAGAACGCTGATGGCATTCCTTGCGTTCGCAGATGCGGCAGGAGATGCCGATGGGTTCAAAGGCGCGCGGATTGGCCAGATCCAGATCATCTGCATAGACCAGATCGGCGGCATGGCGCACCTCGCATCCCAGGGCGATGGCAAAGCGGCGCGTGGGCGCGCCGAAACTGCCTCCCGGTTTCGACACGTCACGTGCCAGGCTGATATAGCGCACGCCATCGGGAGTTTCTGCCAGTTGGCGCAGGAAGCGGCCGGGCGTTTCAAACGCGCGGTGCACGTTCCACAGAGGGCAGGCGCCGCCGAACCGCGCGAATTGCAGGCGCGTGGCGGAGTGGCGCTTGGTGATCGTGCCCGCCTGATCCACGCGGACGAAGAAAAAGGGAATGCCCTTGGCGCCGGGACGTTGCAGCGTTGAGAGACGATGGGCCACCTGTTCGATGGATGCGCCGAAACGGTGGGCCAGCAGTTCCAGATCGTGGCGCGTGTCGCGCGCGGCGGCCTGAAAGGCGGTGTAGGGCATCAGGGCCGCACCTGCGAAGAAATTCGCAAGGCCGATCTTGGCGATGGCGCGGGCCTGATCGGATTGAAACCGGGCCAGATCCAGCGTGGCGTCCAGCAAGGCTTCCTGCTTCAAAAGGGCAAGTTGCAGCAAAAGCTGGAAGCCTTGCGTTTCCGGGCTGGCCCGTGAGGACAGCGTCAGGTTCTGATTGACCGGATCATAGTGCCGGATTCGGGAAATGTCCTGAAACGCGACGGATACGCCCGACAGCTCAAGTGTTCGGAGGGCATGGGCCCGGATCCCGTCCGGACCGGCTTGGGTTGCAAAATGCTCGGCAGCGCGATCCACGGCGTCGATGTAATTGTCGCAATAATGAAAGAAATCCCGCACCTCATCCCAGGGAGAGGGCTGTGTGCGGGCATCCTCTCGTCCCAAGGCCTCGTCCAGCGAGGCAAGGCGTTCATGCGTCTGGCGATAGGCGCGGTGCAGATCCAGAAAGGCGCGGGCCAGCGCGGGTGCGTTCGAAGCGGTCAGGCGCAGATCGGCCAGTGGCGTATTATGCTCGGCAAAGACCGGATCGGCCATCGCCTCGCGCATGTCGGAAACCAGCCTTTCGCTGTCGCCCGTGCTGAGTTCGGTGACGTCAAAGCCGAATTCATGCGCCAGAGCCAGCACCACCGTGGTGGATACGGGTCGGTTATTGTTCTCCATCTGGTTCAGATAGGGCAGTGAGACACCCAGTTTGGCGGCAAAGTCCTTCTGCGTCAGGCCAAGGCGCTGTCGTGTTTCGCGCAGTTTCGCACCGGCATAGAGTTTTTGCAGGGCCATCGGGGATATCTTTGCAAATACTGCGTCAGGTCACAGCGTAGCTTTGCAAAGACGCCTCTGCAAGCGGGGTCACAGGCCCAGTTGCCGCTCGCGCCGGATGACATAGAGGATGGCGACCACGGCCAGAAGCGAGGTCACGAACATGATCCAGACAAGCGGGAATTCCCCGCGTCCCGGCTTCAGCAAGGCCCCGGCCAGCGCCGACAGACCCGCGCCGCCGCCGATCATGATCGCGCCGCCAAGGCCGGAGGCCGTTCCCGCCAGATGCGGGCGCACCGAAAGCATCCCTGCCGTGGCATTGGCGATGGTCATGCCATTGCCGACACCCACAAGGCTCATGAAGCCGAAAAAGACCAGCGGCCCGGAGTAGCCCGCATAGCTGACGATCAGTGACAGGCCCATCCCGATGGTCGAGGAGATCGTGCCCCAGAGCACCATCCGGTTGACCCCGTGGCGCGCGGCCAGCATTCCCGTTGCCCAGTTGCCAAGGAAATAACCGATGGAGGGGGCTGCGAAATAAAGGCCCAACTGGCTGGGCGTGAGGCCGAAAACCTCTGTGCCGACAAAAGGCGCGCCGCCCAGATAGGCAAAGAAGGCGCCCGAGCCAAAGGCCGAGGCGAGGCAATATCCCCAAAACCGCTGCGAGGTCAGCAGTTCGGGATATTCCCTGAACTGCTGCATGAGAGAGTTCTCGCTGGGTGTTCCCGTTTCCCCCAGATCGCGCCATGCAATGAAGAGCACCAGCAGGCCGCAGGCCAGAAGCATGGCGAAATTCGCCTGCCAGCCGAAGGCATCCTCGAGAATGCCGCCAATCGCGGGGGCGACCATGGGCACCACGGCCATGCCCATCGTGACATAGCCGATCATCGAGGCGGCGCGGTCTTGGGCATACATGTCGCGCACCACGGCCCGGCTGAGAACCATGGCCACAGCGATCACCGCCTGAAACGAGCGGAAGATCAGGAAAACGGTCGCATTGGGTGCAAGCAGGCATCCGGCTGTCGCCACACAGAACAGAACGACTCCCCACAGGATCACAGGGCGGCGCCCCACCTTGTCCGAGATCGGGCCGATCAGGATTTGCAAAACCGCGCTCATGGCCAGATAGGTGGCGACGGAAAGCTGCATCACGCTGTAATCGACGTCGAAATGCAGGGCCATGCCGGGAAGCGATGGCAGGAAGATATTCATCGCCATGGCCGAGATGCCTGCAAGCAGGATCAGCGTGGTGACATGAGGTGCTGTGGAGCGGTCCAGATAGCGGACCGGAATGGGGTCTTGCATGGGCAAATGGCTAAGCCTCGATTCGGGGGAAGTCCATTCCGCAACTGCAGAAATTTGCGGATTTGCGATTTGCGAAAGATAGCTTGCCAATAATTTGCAAATTTGCCGAAATCCGCTTTGAGGATAAGGCGCGCACCCCTATACCTGCGGTCCAGGGTGGGGGGCTGCAAGGCCTTTTCTGCCATTAGACGACAGAACCGGTGGCGCGCGTGGCGCGGCGATCAGCAAGCAGGGAAAAGCCGATGAAAGACATCCTTCAGGAACTGGAAGAGCGGCGTGCAGGGGCCCGTCTGGGTGGCGGGCAGGCACGGATCGACGCGCAGCATTCCAAGGGCAAGTTGACGGCCCGCGAGCGGATCGAACTGCTTCTGGATGAGGGCAGCTTTGAGGAATACGACATGTTCGTGACCCATCGCTGCACCGATTTCGGCATGGAGCAGAGCAAACCGCGCGGCGACGGTGTCGTGACCGGCTGGGGCACGATCAACGGGCGCATGGTCTATGTCTTCAGTCAGGATTTCACCGTGCTGGGCGGGTCGGTGTCTGAGACCCATGCGGCCAAGATCTGCAAGATCATGGACATGGCGGTGCAGAACGGCGCGCCAGTTATCGGGATCAACGATTCGGGTGGTGCGCGGATTCAGGAAGGTGTCAGCTCGCTGGCCGCCTATGGCGAGGTGTTCAAGCGCAACATCCTTGCTTCGGGCGTGGTGCCGCAGATCAGTCTGATCATGGGGCCATGTGCGGGCGGTGCGGTCTATTCCCCTGCGATGACCGATTTCATCTTCATGGTGAAAGATAGCTCCTACATGTTCGTGACCGGGCCCGACGTGGTCAAGACCGTCACGAACGAGGTGGTCAGCGCCGAGGAACTGGGCGGTGCCTCGACCCACACCAAGAAATCAAGCGTGGCGGATGGCGCTTTCGAGAACGATGTCGAAGCCTTGAACGAAGTGCGCCGGCTGGTCGATTTCCTGCCGCTGAACAACCGCGAAAAGCCGCCTGTGCGCCCCTTCTTCGACGATCCGGCGCGGGTCGAGATGAGCCTTGATACACTGGTGCCCGACAACCCCAACATGCCCTATGACATGAAGGAACTGATCCTGAAAGTCGCGGATGAGGGTGATTTCTACGAGATCCAGGAAGATTTCGCCAAGAACATAATCACCGGTTTCATCCGCCTTGAAGGGCAGAGCGTGGGTGTGGTTGCGAACCAGCCGATGGTTCTGGCGGGCTGTCTGGACATCGACAGCAGCCGCAAGGCCGCGCGTTTCGTGCGCTTTTGCGATGCGTTCGAGATCCCGATCCTGACCTTTGTCGACGTCCCCGGCTTCCTGCCCGGAACGACGCAGGAATATAATGGCGTCATCAAGCACGGGGCCAAGCTTCTGTTCGCCTATGGCGAGGCGACCGTGCCGAAGGTGACGGTGATTACCCGCAAAGCCTATGGCGGGGCCTATGTGGTGATGGCGTCCAAGCATTTGCAGGGTGACATCAACTATGCCTGGCCCACATCGGAAATCGCGGTGATGGGGGCCAAGGGCGCAACCGAAATCCTTTATCGCAGCGAGTTGAACGATCCGGAAAAGATCGCGGGTCGGGTCAAGGATTACGAGGATCGTTTCGCGAACCCCTTCGTCGCCGCCGAGCGTGGTTTCATCGACGAGGTGATCCAGCCGCATAGCACGCGCCGCCGTGTGGCGCGGGCCTTTGCTGCACTGCGGGGCAAGAAGTTGACGAACCCCTGGAAGAAGCATGACAACATCCCGCTGTAAGGCGGGATCAGAGGCCCGCCCCCGCGCGAGGAGGCGTGTGGGGCGGGTCCGGAATTCTTGAGTATTTTCAGAACGATGAAAGGAAGGCTGCACCAGATGTCCAGGGTTGCGGGGCAGGCAAAGACAGGCCGTCGGGATGGCTGGCATATGATGCGCGACGGGGCCGTTGTGGTTCTGGCGCGGCGTCTGCCCGCGCGTTTTGACCTGTCGGCCAGCATCGCCCTGCCTGTAGCCGGACACTCTGTCGGTCGGGCGCGACTGGCCCGTCAGGTGCGGCAGGATGTGTGGCGCTGTCTGCGCGATCTGCGGGGGTTCTGGCCCGTGGTGCGGATCGAGCAGGGAGAGAACGCCCTGCATGTCACGGCCGGTGGCGCGCTGTCGCAGGGGCCGCTCAGCGCGGAATTGCGCAAGCAGGTCGAGCAACGACTGGCC
>Ga0209347_1004853_pt1 | contig 13435 bp, 16 predicted proteins | sample AutmiccommuBRH23_FD_187382 | JGI IMG/M metagenome (GOLD analysis project Ga0209347, IMG submission 187382) | Deep subsurface microbial communities from Mt. Terri, Switzerland - Autotrophic microbial communities BRH/23 (SPAdes) (version 2) | ecosystem: Environmental > Aquatic > Deep subsurface >... | reverse complement strand
AGTTGCAGCAGGAGGTAATGTAGGCCGGACTTAAATCGCTCCGCCTACCCATTAGCGACAATGCAGCGACCCTCAAGCGACCCCGGAAAAACTCTGGGCTTGCATAAAAATGCTTTGGTGCTTCAGTACTTCAGCGCTTTAATGCTTTAATGCGTCATATGCTTTCCTAAGCGAAAATAAATACTTCCGATGTTAATGCCACCCGGTGCAATTAACCCATAGTTTGGAACATGCTGCCATTTAGGGTCGCAAATAACTATCTAATGCGCTTTTTTAACTGAAAGGGCAGAAAATTGTTTCACAGGGGCGGGAAATCTGGTAAAATAAAGTAATTGAATAAAGCCTTGCCGGGGGGTGGTATATCGTGACAATGCCTGAACTTTTGGTGCGTATTGCGAGAGCTAGAAGGCGACTTCATGATTCGGAAAACCCTGAAAAAAGGCTCAAAGTTAGCAGGGAACTGGACAAGCTGCTGAATGAGTATTACCGGCTAAGGATGTAAAGTGCGCTTATTAATGTGGGTTTCACAAAAAACGGCCTCTTGAGGGGGCCGTTTTTTCATATATCTTATTAATCACTTCATCCAACTGCAGATCAGCAGTTCTCCCACCGGGCCGCGCCTGTCTGCCTTTGAGTTGATTGACCGGTTGGCAGTGAGGGAAATCATACCCGCCCTGTACCCATCGAACAATTCCCTGACATAAGGGGTGTCGCTGTTGCTTAGCATCACCAGGCAGCCCCTGCGGGCCAGCTCATCGAATATACCGGCCAGCCTTTCATGATCACCGGCGCCAAAAGGCTGGTTGGTGAAGTCTGTAAAGTTGGCTGTACGGCTCACCGGGAAATACGGAGGGTCAAAATACACAAAATCCCCCGGCCGGGCGTTTTCAAGAACCACCTCAAAACCGGCCCTGATCAGCACAGCTCTCTGTAAAGCCCTGTTTGCCGCCAGAAGTATATCCACATCAGTAATCCTGGGACTTTTATACTTACCGAAGGGTACGTTGAACATCCCCTTCCTGTTTACCCTGTAAAGACCGTTATAACAGGTCTTGTTCAGAAAAATAAGCCTTGAGGCCCTCTGAACGTCACTGAGGGTATCCACTTTCATTTCCCGTACCTGGTAAAAGTACTCACTGTCGTTCCGGTGCCGGAAGAGATCCTCTATCAGCAGGTCCACCTTGGTCTGAATAACCCGGTACATGTTTATTAATTCGTCGTTGGAGTCAGACAGAACCGCCACCGGTGGGGACAGGTGGAAGAAAACGGCCGCCCCGCCGAGAAACGGCTCATGATACCTTCCAAAAGCGCAGGGGAAATACTCTTGGTACTGCCCCAGCATCTGCCGCTTGCCCCCCGCCCACTTAATAACCGGCTGCGGCCTGGCGGCAGCTCCCCCACCCTTTACCCTGGTCAGCATAAAAAATCTCTCCTTTCAAAGGAAAGGGGACACACCTCTCTAGTGTGACTGCCTCTGGGGGTCAGAGGAATGTCCCCGATGCATAAGTGGTTGGAGGTTGGAATCTTGTGCCTAAAAACCGTGCACCTTTTTTAAAACCTTTTTATTGGCGGCCACGTTTATAAACCAATGTATTCCAGCCTTCAGCAGGCTTACGTCATCCTTTAGATTTCCGGAAATACCCGGCAGGCCGCCCCCTTCTCTGATGAGGCGCTTGTTCTTAAGGGCAAATTGCCGGAATCCGTCAATATCAAAGCAGACCAGTTTAAAAAGTCCGGCTATCCTCTTGTCCAGAAAGTCCTCCCCGGTAAATTTGACAAGGAAAGGAATCTCCTTGAAAGTGGCCTCGACGTTGTCGTAGCAATCCATATCCTGGCTTCCCGTCCACTGCCGTACCGTCCACTCTTTCTCACAGTTCAGCCCCAGGCACTTCTGCCTGTCAAAGGCGAATTTAAACATGCCTGGACCGGCAATATCCACCGGAGCCATCCTACAGGACCAGGGACGCTCCTGATAAACGGAACAGCCCGTGGAGGTGACAAAGGGACATTGAAGGTCCCCTTCGTTCATCTTCAGGTAGATAAAAGGAAACTTAAGGCCGGGCACCTCCAGCAACTCTGTATATGCCCTGAGAAACCCGGTGGACGAAATGCCCAACTTAATTTTAAGGCGGATAACATCATTGGGGGTAAGAAAAATGTTAATATCCCTGCAGCACTGGCCGAAGCAGGCCAACCCCTGATGACAGTCAAACCTGAAACTATCGTCGGCGCCGAAAAATTCCGTCTCCATCCCGGGGCTTTGATTCTCTTCGGACATTCAAGCTTTCTCCTTCACCGTGACACCTTTTATTTGAGGCGCAACAAAAAACTTTTTTCTGCGGCCAGGATCGAAAAACCTTCCGCCTACCTGTGGCATAATGCATTATTTCCTTATTAACAGTCCCCAATAAATTCTGATCATCCCTTGAGTAAAATATCCTTAACCTTTTCCATAACGCTGACATCCTCCACGTCTTCCCCTTCGGAGTCCTTCACAGCGGGACCGAAACCAAATCCGGCGGCCATTTCGGTCAGAAGCACCTTCACTGCCCTCAAACGCCTTCTGTAAAACTCTTGGTGATCCACAGCCTCCTCAGAAATACCCATTTTCGTTCTTAAAACTTCCGGGCCATAAAGAAAGGGCATAATCATCTTGGCAGTCCGGCTGTTCATCCAGCGGCGGCACTGCAGCACATCGGTGACGTGGTTTATAAGCTCAAAATAGAGATCCGATCTTTCATAATACTCCAAAGAATCGGCGTCATCCAGCCACTGGCGGAGCGTCCAGGCTTTGGCCCCGCTGTGCCCGAAACAGAAAGCCTGCTTTTCAGCCATGAAAAACTTTTCTTCCTTTCCCCCTTCCGGTATAAACCGGACCGCCCGGCCCACCGGATATGTCCTGCAGTTCCTGGACCGCACCGGGTATACGGTGCACCTGCCTTCCTCCATCAGGAAGGCGCAGGGTCCCCTTTCAGCCTCGTATAGCTTGACATAGGGCCAACCTGTATGGGGGTCCTCCTCCAGCTCACAAAACTGGCCCAGAAATTCTTTTCCGCCCATTCCCAGATGCCTGGCCATGGCCTCCACATCCCAGGGATCCAGCATTATCTTGATGGTATTGCAGCACCTGCCCATGCAGCGGGCATCACACTCAAAGCTGAAGGTGTCCTCCATTGTAATTTCTCCGGATCTGCCGCTCTCAAGTCTGCTGAATAAATCACGGTGCATCTTCAGGGTCATTTTTACCCTCCTGTATTTTCAATATTTATTGTCTTTAGCCGATAAAGGGACTTTACGGCGGGCATTTCACGCTGCATAATAAAATAGCCTTGAAATAAATATTAAATAAGAAAATGGAGATTGGCCAAATTGAAAATATTAAGCGTTGGTTTAGGTGGTGTGCTGGGCGCCCTTGCCCGTTACTATATATATGTGCGGTTAAACTCAAACCTGTCATTTCCGCTGGGAACCCTCACGGTAAACCTGGCAGGCAGTTTTTTTCTGGCCTTTTTTTTAACCGTCGCCCTTAAACATCTATACCACAGATCATTTTTAGTGCTGGCTGTATCAACCGGTTTTACCGGGGCTTTCACCACATTTTCAGCGGTCAGCGTGGAGGCGGTAAACATTGCCTCAAATAACCCTATCTTATCCCTTACTTACCTTGCCGTCGGTTTCTTTGGCGGGCTAGGGCTGGCGTTTGCCGGAAGATACCTGGGCAAACTGGTTTCGGCTTCCATAACCGATAAATTCGGAGGGGAGGCCGGTGGCGTTGGATAGCCTTTTCCTTGTATGCGCCGGAGGTTTTTTGGGCGCATCGGCCCGTTACCTATTGGGCAAATATATAAGCAGTTGCTGGAAAGGAAATTTCCCCCTGGGCACTTTTCTTGTCAATATATGCGGAAGCTTTTTATTGGGACTGGTGGTATTTAATCCCTTCCTTATTGAAACACTGAGCAGGGATATGAGTCTGGGAATAGGTGTTGGTTTTCTAGGATCATTCACCACCTTCTCCGCCTTTGAGTACGAAACCCTTCAACTGCTGGAGAGAGGCAAAAAAACCATGGCCTTCCTCTATGTTTTTTCCAGTTTTATCCTTGGCGTTTTTGCTGCGTGGATCACCAAAATAATCAATTTCAGCAATTCTTTTTAAGCATCACATCCACCGCATACATCTCAGCCTGCAGGAAAGGCTCTTCAAACAGTCGCTCCAGAATTCCCAGCAATTTTCTTACCGGGCGGCCCCCCGGCAGGGCAGCAGCGGGAACCGGCCAGGATTCCAGATCCGGCGCCGGCTCTGTCCGGGATTCCAAACCGGGTGCTGCGGACAGGTACAGTTTCGCGGCAACCAGGGACTTTATAAGTGACCCGAAAACCTCGCTTTCAGACATGAAAATATTATCTTCCCCCACCAGGCCAACTATATGTGCCCTCGCAAGAGTTTTTAACATTTCGCCGCGGACACCGCACAGCAACACCTTTTTCCCTTCACCGGATACCCTTTTGATAAAACTCTCCAATATCTCCAGGGAGGTTATGTCAATGATAGAAACATGCTTAAGCTTGATAATAAATACCCTGACATCCCCTGAAAAGGCCCTTGCCAGTTTTTCGTCCAGATCCACGGATGATCCGAAATATAAATTGCCTTCCAGTTGAATGGTGACCACGGGTTTGCCGGAGTCCATTATTTCGGCCTCCCTGATAAAACCTTCGCCATCCGGGACATCCAGTATTCGGACAGTGGCGCTTCCGGTATCCCTGAGTAATAGCAGTATGGAGATCGTCACCCCGGAGTATATGGCATACTCAAGGTCCGGGGCAAATATCGTGGCCAGGAAAGTAACCGCCAGCACAATAGCATCATTTCTATTTGAAGAAAAGACCTTTTTAACGGCCTTCCTGTCCACCATTGAATAAGCCACCACCATAATAACTCCGGCTAGGGCGGCGCTGGGTATAAACCTGGCAAAGGGAGCCAGAAAAATCAGTATTACCAGTACTGCGATACCGGCCAGTACCCCGGCCATCCTTGTCTTGCCCCCATTCTGAAAGGCGATGGCCGACCTGGTAAAGGAACCGGATCCCGCTATACAGCCAAAAAAGGCCCCGCCTATATTGGCAATCCCCTGCCCTATAAATTCCTGGTTGGAATCCAGTTTCTGCTGTGTCTGGGCCGCAATGGCCTTGGAAATGGATACCGCCTCCACCAGACCTATAACCGCAATTACCGAGGCTCCACCGGCCAAAGATCTGATGTAGTCAAGATTGAAATCCAACATGCCAAAAGGCGGTATAGCCGAAGGAATGTCCCCGGTTAGCTTTATTCCGTACTTGCCCAGGTCCAGAAAGATCACGGCCAAAACGCAAAAAACCAGGCCCAGCAATGCTCCGGGCAGGTTCCTGTTCACTTTTTTAAGCAACACCGTTACCAGTATAGTGGCCAACCCCAGTCCCAGGGCAATATAGTTGGTCTGATCAGCGTGTTGAACCGTCAGAATAACCTTATCCAAAGAAGAGAACTCTCCATGGGGCAATTCTATCCCCATAAGCTGGTTAAGCTGGCCCATGGCAATAATTACCCCCGCCCCGGCTGTAAAACCCACTATCACCGAGTGTGAAACATAGTTCACCAGTTTGCCCAATTTCAGAACACCCAATAAAAGTTGTATGGCCCCCACCATAAATGTAAGCAGGAATAGCATCTGGAAAAAGTTTGCCCCCCCGGCAAAGGCCCCCATGGTGCCGGCAATCAGCAGGGATATGGCGTTGGTGGGGCCGGTGGCCAGGTGGTTTGAGTTACCGAAGGCCGATCCCAGTATGGAAAGCACAATTGCCGAGTAAAGACCATAAACAGGATCAACCCCGGCAATTATGGCGTAGGCCATGGACTGGGGAAGGGCCACAACGGCCACGGTCAGGGCGGCCACCAGGTCGTTCCTGATATATTCTTTTTTATAGTTCAGCACTGTGTCCATCAAAGGAAAAAAACTGGATAAACCCAACACTTCTCACCTTCTAAAAAAAATTAATTCACGTACAGGAGGTATATCTTTATTATTTCTATCTTTAATGCTATAATAATATATATTTCAATAGATTCTATCAGAATAGCAATGTTCCTCTTTTTATTATGCAGATAAGTAAAATTTGATCAAAAACATTGTTGCGGTTATCATACAGCAAATATATTGTGAATTCGGTCATACAGGCAACATAACCAAACTGGTATTTGCAACTTAAATATCAATCATCCTTTAACCGGTGGTTGAATTATCAATTCCTAAAATTCAATGGAAAGGTAAAAACGCAAAATAACGCATAAACCCCCTGCCTCAAGGCGGGGGGTTATATTGTTTACCCAAGACACTCATGGGCTACTTATGATTTAATTGCAATTGCTTCATTTTCATGTTCCTTGGAGGGAAGTGATTCCCGCTGTTCTCTAAAAGCATTTCCGCCCTCATTATTTCAGCCTCGTAAAAAGGCCTCTCGAAAAATCTCTCCATCCAGCTTTTAAAGGAACTTAACATATTGACCATCTCCTGTGTATTAATCACTTTACTTGATATCATGATACTCCTATGATGTTAAACATTGAATAGAAAAAGGTTTAGTTGTCATATTTAAATGTCGAACGTTTCACAAAGATACTGAAGATTAAATGGTTTTTCACATGCTTGTCCCTAAAAATATCACCTTATTGACCGGGGAATATATGTTCGCTTGAGATTCTGACAGGATGCACCCGGGGAAAAGGAACCCTTATACTTACCTCCTGGAAAAAATCAGGGCCAGTCAATGATATCGCCGTCAGATCCATGCGGAAACCATCCAGCCCCGGAAAGTTTTATAACTCTGCACTTTTAATGGTTGAGTAAATAGTATATACATTATATATTATTAATAAGTGTACACTGGCACAATTAATAATTATCAGCCAATCCGCCCTTCATAAAAGTATTCTGGTATGCGGGGGCCATTGATGGAGGATCACGAAAAAGCGTTATTGGAAAAATTAAAAGCCATATCCCAGAGTGATGCGCAGGACAGTCGGGCACTGAAGTCCTTCCTTATTACCATGGATGATATTATTGGGATTCATTCAATAAGGGTGTCGGGCTATGCCTGCATGTCAGGCCGGGAATTGGGGCTGTCCGAAGAAGATCTGGCAGCTCTTCGCACCTCCGCACTGCTTCACGATATTGGCAAGATACTAATCCCACCCGTAATTTTGAACAAGGCTGACGGGCTAAGTCAAGCCGAAATGAGTACTATACGACGCCATCCCGTAACCGGGGTAAAGATCCTAAGAGATATAGACCGTTATAAGACATTTGCCGATACAGTACATCACCACCATGAGTTTTTTAACGGGCGGGGATACCCCTGTGGACTTTCCGGTTCTGATATTCCCCTTTTATCCCGGATAATCGCAGCAGCCGACTCATATGAGGCCATGACTTCAGAACGTCCATATAGAAAGGGATTTTCCCACAGGGAAGCCATTACCAGACTGAAAATGGGCAGGTCCACTCAATTCGATCCTGAGATAATTGATTCCTTCATATGTGCCTTGAAAAAATTCTCAGGCGAAGACTTCTGGGGTACCGGAATAAACCTGGAATTATAGTTCCTGTCCCCAATAGCATGAAATATGGAAGCAACTAAAGAGTTCGAAAACATTGTCAGTAATAAGGTACTATCAATAGGTGGCATCCCGTCTGATGGAAACCAACACTAATTTGATTGTTTTACAACCATTAAGCTGAAGTGTTCAATTCCTTAAATTGATATTGCAGTTATTCTTAATTATTCAAGATTTAATGTTATATTATAATAAATTATTTAAATAGCATTGACAATAATACTGTCATTGTTTAGAATTAGCAAGTGATGAGATTTTTCTCCCAGGAAAGGAGTTGATAAAAGTGGCCTTTGAAATCTATAAACCCCGCGGTGAACGGCAGGAAAAAGCCCCTATCGTCTCTTTATCAAAAACCTCAATAGTACTTAACAATGTAGCCAGAGAGAAATTAGGCGCATCAAGAATTGAACTGGCATATGACAGAGATACCAGGACAATGCGAATACGTGGCGTGGATGAAGGCGGAATGGAGATAAAAAAGACCAAGGTTTTTGGCAAGGGGTTTTTCAACCAGTTCGGGATAAACAAAAAGGGTAAATTTGAGGCAAAATTCGATTCCACCGATAATTCACTATTTGTAAGAATATAAAAAGGATCCCGCTTAATGCGGGATTTTATTTTACGTCCACTTTCCTTATTATTTAAGCATTACAGAGGCATTACCAAATCTTTCAATTTTGAACTGCCGGAATTAGGAAGGAGTATTGCCGCTGCCATAGAATTTTAATCTATATACTATAGAATAAAGCAAAACAGTTTTATCTTCATAATCGGAGGCCACACCACATGGCTCCTTCTTATCTAAAACCACAACAAAAAATATATGTTCTCAAGCAAAACAGTGAGGAACAATATGTATCAACAATAGAGAGCGTAACCGGCGAAGAGCTGACTATTGCCCTTCCCCTCTCCAATTCATCCTCGTTACATGCCAAGGCGGGCGATCTCTTAACGATCAGACTACCCTCTGATACCCATAGCGTAGAATTCACAACCAGGGTTACCATATTAAAAATTGATAACGTTCCCCTGTATGTCTTGAAATACCCTGAAGAAATAAAGAGGATCCAGCTAAGGCAGCATGTCAGGCTAAGTATATTGCTGGACGTCATGAACAGCTTGGTGCCCGAATCAGGGGGGAAGCCCCTGTATAAAAAAGCCATGATGCTTAACATAAGCGCCGGTGGGATGAAACTTTCAGTAGCCGACGCCATTCCCGAGGGAAGTCTCTTGATGGTAAAATTTCAATTGAAGATCAAGGGAACCGATCATAAATTTGAGCTGGAAGCGACGGTGGTACGTTCCCAGCCCGTTGAAAACCAGAAGCAAAACCTATATCATCTTGGCCTTTGCTTTACAAAGGTAACAAACGTACAAAAGGATTTAATCTATCAGTTCATTTTTAATAAAATGGCTGAGTTGCGGCGGGATGGAAAGGCCTGACACCATCTTCGGCTATACTTTTTTATCCCTGTGTTCTCTGTGGCATCTGTGACAAAAAAAGCCTGCCGCTTATAGCTTACCGCTATTTTCCAGCCGTCAACTGGTTCTGCCCCCTCTCCCCTTCCTGCGGGGCGGTATATCGATGAACAGCGGAGGCTGATGGGCGGATTGGCCAAAAAGGTCCTTATATTTGGAACCCGGACGTTTCAGCAGCTTTACAGCCTGGCCATAATTAAACCCCGATACAAAGCAGACATATCTTAAAATATCTTCCCGGTTGGGAAATTTAAACTGCATAGCCCTGCGCTTTTTGAACAGACCGTGGTAGGAAGTGATCACCTTTAAATCGGCCAGTGTCAAATATTCTTTAATTATATTTTCCTCGTCCGAATACACCACCCACTCTCCGGTGGGCAGGATCCAAATGTCATTCATCCGGAATACATCCTTTTAATTACTCTCATTATATAATAACTACAGGAGCTGCCGGTCACAACATCTTTATTCAATCTTTAATGTAAATTATTACATATGGATAAACGGAGGGACTCATGCGGAATCTTTACCGCCGCCTGGCCAGCCGAAGGCCGCAGATATTGGATGAATCCGCCCACCTCATTTCTTCAGTTCTTTTGCCTCTGGTGGAAAGGCAGGGTAAGTTGCATGTGCTTTTTGAGGTAAGATCCCAAAACCTGCACAGACAGCCCGGTGAAATATGCTTTCCAGGGGGAAAGGTGGAAGTAATTGAGAGGCAGGACCCCCTGCTGGCAGCGCTGAGGGAAACCGCTGAAGAACTGGGTATCCTGGAAAAAGATATTGAAGTCATCGGGCCCCTTGATATACTGGTCACTCATTTTAGCGCCCTGATATACCCCTATGCGGGGATAATCAAAAGTGACAACATAAGATTCAACCCCAAAGAGGTAGAGGAAGTCTTCCTGGTCCCCATGGACTTTTTTCTGTCCGATCCCCCTTACGTAGCTTACGTTGAAGTGGGCATCCGCTACCCCACGGACTTCCCGCTGGAAAAGGTTCCTCCCATATACAGGGAGGGATGGCAGATGAAGTCTTCCTACCCAATGTATTTTTATGAGTATGAAAAATACTTTATCTGGGGACTGACGTGCAGGATATTGCATAACTTCCTCAGCATTGGGTGGCCAAATCACGAGGTTTTCAAAAAGCCCTTTAAAAAATGGAGGTAGCCCTTCGTATGAAATAATAAGTGTTTTTCTTTTTCTTTCATGCTATTTACCGGGCAAATATGCCCGGTATTTTATCGTTAAGGAAAGTATATGCCATATTAAAGTATTAAAGCGCTAAATCGCCAAAGCATTTTTATGTAGCCCAGAGTTTTTCCGGGGTCGCTCCGGGGTCTCTTGAGGGTCGCTTTTAAGGCAGGCTGTCACAATTCTGTCTCCTGAGTTCTGAGTTCCGCCGTCTAAGCATCGGGGACATTCCTCTGACCCCCGGATGCAGTCACACTAGAGAGGTGTGTCCCCTTTCCTTAGCCGGCAACGCCCGTCAGGGCGATTTTACCACCAGTAGTCCGGATACCTGCGCTCACTGGAAAGATTATTTACCAGAACGGCAATGAACACCAGGCACAGCACCCCTATTCCCACCGGGGAAACAATAAAGCCGAACCCCTGCCCGTTAAATACCGCCACAAAGGCAGTGGCCCCGCCGGGGGGGTGAAGCGTGCGGGTAATGATCATGGCCAGTATGGCCAGCGTAACCCCCAGGGTGACAGACCACCACTGACCTCCCAAAAAATGATATGTCAAAACTCCCATCAAAGCTGATATCAAATGACCTCCTATGACATTTCTGGGTTGGGCCATGGGCACGTGGCAGGCGGCATAAAGCAGCACTGCGGTTGCCCCGAAGGAAGGAAATAAGAGAGGAAGGCTGTAGTATGCCGAAAGAGCGCCCACCAGACCAATGCCGGCAATGCTTCCGGCAGCCGTTACCAGTAGGCCGGAAATAGACACGCTGGGCAGGTCGGAACATCGTCCGCCCTTCATTTTACACAGGTAGGCCCTGACCGGAGACTGTTTAAACGATCCCGCTTGATCTGCCTTTTCCCACGCTTGTTCCACCGGACACATCCCCCCATTCTTTAACTACCAATATTCTATACCCTAACGACTCTCCGGGCTACCGTGAAATCATCACACTTCTGCTGTGATCCAGGTCACAGACGGCAAAAATCAAACCCGACACTGAAAGGGAAAAGCCCCCGGGTTTGCCGGAGGCCAACTGGGAATGCCTTCCATCTCAGCTATTAGTCAGAAATAGCCGGTAAATAACCGTCCATACCCTGTTTCAGATAGGTTTCCACCGAGCCGCCACACTTTTTGCCCGGTGGTTTCATTGCCCACTCCAAAACTCTGTTCTCCCATGTCCTCATCCTTATTACTTCATCCTGCCGACCCAACAAATACTGGGGTAAAATGGGTGTTTTCCCATATCCGCCGGGTGCGTTCATAACATAGGCGGGGACGGCCAGCCCCGAGGTGTATCCGCGAAGCTTTTCCATTATGGCCAGCCCCTCGTCCACAGTGGTTATAAAATGGCCGGTACCCTTGACATGCTTGGCATGGAAAAGATAATAGGGGCGAACCCTGATCTTTAAAAGCTCCTGATTCAACTTCTTCATAATATCGGGGGCATTGTTCACCCCCTTTAGAAGGACTGCCTGGTTACCTAATACAACCCCGGCCTCCACCAGCATGTCACAGGCTTTCTTGCTCTCGGGCGTGATTTCACGGGGGTGGTTAAACTGGGTGTTAATAAATATGGGAGGGTGCTTTTTAAGCACCTTACAAAGCTCAGGGGTTATCCTCTGGGGTAGCGAAACAATAGTTCTGGTGCCTATACGCTTGATCTCAATGTGTTTTATTTTATCCAGCTCACCCAAAAGCCAGCCTATTTTTAAATCATCCAATAGCAGGGCATCCCCGCCGGTAATTAAAACATCCCTAATTTCCCTGTTTTGACGGATATACTCCAAAGCGGCCAGCAAACTCCGGTGCGGCTTGTGCCTGTCGGTTTCACCTATGTTCCTGCGCCTCTGGCAGTGCCGGCAATACATGGCACACTGGTTGGTTACGTTGATAATCAGGCGGTCTGGGTAGCGCCTGGTAACGCAGGGGGCGGGAGAGGTCATCTCCTCGGACATGGGGTCGCTGTGGCCTGATTCATCCAGCTCTTCTATGGAAGGAACCGACTGCAGCCTGATGGGATCATTATCTTCAAAGGAATCTATCAGGGAGGCGTAATAGGGTGATATGGACCACCGGTACTTTATCCCCACCCTTCTGGCCTGGGCGCACTGCGATTCACTGAAGTCGAACAGATCCTCCAGGGTAATGGCGTCACTTATTCGGTGAGACATCTGCCACCGCCAGTCATCCCAATCCTTTTCCGAGGCGTTGAAATAATGCAGCATCCTTTCCTTATTAAGGCCTGTAATTTCCTGCATTTCAGTTCCTGTTTTGATAGAAAACTTGTTTTCTGTGTATTCAACTATGGTTTTCTTAAGTTCTGACGCCCTTTTCAGGGCGGCGCCCCTTTTTTCTTCCCCGGTTAGATTAAGCTGGTCAAAATAAGACATTGACATTTAATCATCCTCCCAAAGACAATTGCACTTCATCTCTCTTCAACGCTTGCGAGGTTAGCTGACGGATTCGGGTCGATAGAGTAACCCTACCTCAAAAAGGATTCACCCCGGTAATTGGTTCCCCCGCTTCTTTATACAGAATTCAGCGACAGAGGATTTTACACTTGAGGTGCCGGATACTTCCCCCCTTCCACACGCAACTTGTATTCATGGCGAAAGTTGTCTGTATTTTTATAATAGCATAGTCCCGGTATATTATCAATAAAGGATTATGTCGGAAAAAAAACGCCCTGACGGGCGTTGCCGTCTTGTAGACGGCGGAATCCAGAATTCAGAATAGTGACAGCATGCTTTAAAAGCGACCCTCAAGCGACCCCACAGCGACATGCAGTGAGGGGGAGTGATTTAAGTCCGTGCGGAATGTACCGGAGGCTGCTACTGTCTCTTAACGACCGAGCCTACGGAATGCCGAGCCGGCTAATTTGGAGGTTAGATGTTGGAAGTTGGAAATTGGATTAAGATGGGAATGGCTTCGAGGTCGTTTCCTACAAGTTTTCTAACCTCTAACCTCTGGCCTCCAACCTCCAAAATGGTCGGCATTCCGTTGGCGACCGAGTTTAGAGACAGTTGCAGCAGGAGGTTATGCAGGCCGGACTTAAATCGCTCCGCCTACCCATTAGCGACAATGCAGCGACCCTCAAGTGACCCCGGAGCGACCC
>Ga0209347_1004849_pt1 | contig 13445 bp, 4 predicted proteins | sample AutmiccommuBRH23_FD_187382 | JGI IMG/M metagenome (GOLD analysis project Ga0209347, IMG submission 187382) | Deep subsurface microbial communities from Mt. Terri, Switzerland - Autotrophic microbial communities BRH/23 (SPAdes) (version 2) | ecosystem: Environmental > Aquatic > Deep subsurface >... | reverse complement strand
GCCCCGAGTGGCTGGACGCCGTCCGCCACGCCGCATCCGAAGCCCAGCGGCTGGGCTTGGAGCTGGCGATCTTCAGTTCCGCCGGCTGGAGCGAAACGGGCGGGCCGTGGGTCAAACCCGAGCAGGCGATGAAGAAACTCGTCTGGAGCGAGATCACGGTGGAGGGTCCGCGGGGCTTCTCCGGCACGCTGCCGCAGCCGCCATCGAACAATGGTCCGTTCCAGAACGTGGGGGCCGGAGCACGCGGTCCGCAACGGGACCCCACTCACTACGGCGACAGCGCGGTCATCGCCTTTCGCACCCCTGCGGTGGCAGCGGATATGATGAGCCTTGCCCCCAAGGTGACCACCAGCGCCGGCGATTCCGACCCGGCTCCGCTCTTTGACGGCGATTGGAATTCCGCGGCCACGATCCGTGCCCCAGAAGGCGGCCCGGCCTGGCTGCAGATCGAGTTCGCTCAGCCATTCCGCGCCCGCGCAATCACGATTGGCACGAACCGGGGCGTTCCGGTCGGCCATGTGCTGGCAGGTGACGATCCGGAGCACCTTCGGACGCTCGTGACGCTGCCGGGCACGCAGTTGTACCGCCAGGGTCGGATCCGCACCTTCGCACTGCCGGGGACTGCGGCGAAGATCTACCGCATCGAGATGACCGGAGCCCCTCTGGGTCCCGGCCCAACGATGAGCCAGCAGCCCTCGCAGCCGGCGAAGGAATACACGCTCGCCGAGGTCCGCCTGTACTCCGATGCCCGCGTGAACCGATGGGAGGAGAAGGCCGGCTTCAGTCATCTGTTCGAATACGAGACCGTGCCGACTCCCGATGTGCCGGCCGAGGCGGCGATTCGCCAGTCGGATGTGATCGACCTGACGTCCAGGATGGCACCCGACGGCAGTCTGAACTGGGACGTGCCCGCAGGCCAATGGACCATTCTGCGCACGGGCTACTCACTGACCGGCGCCAAGAACCGTCCGGCGCCGCCCTCGGGCTCGGGCTACGAGGCGGACAAGCTCAGTCGCAAACACATGGAGGCCTACTACCACGGCTACTTCGATCCGCTGGCCAAGGCGCTGGGCCCGCTGTTCGGCAAGAGCCTCCAATACGTGATGATGGACAGTTGGGAGGCCGGGTATCAGAACTGGACCGAGGACATGATCGTCGAGTTCCAGAGGCGGCGCGGCTACGACCCCCGCCCCTATCTGCCCATTCTGACGGGCCGCGTCATCGACCGCGCCGACTTGAGCGATCGGTTCCTGTGGGACTTCCGCCGGACTCTGGCCGATCTGTGGGCCGATTGCCACTATGGCACGATGGCGGACCTGCTGAAGGAACACGGGCTGGGGATCTACGGCGAGGCCGCGGGCGTCTCCCTGGAGATTCCGGAGGACACCCTGCTGAATAAGAGCAAGGTGGCGATTCCGATGGGCGAGTTCTGGGTGGGCAAGATGCACCCGCCCCTGATGTACTACCAGGACGTGCGCGGGGCCGCCTCGGCGTCGCACGTCTACGGCAAGACGCTCGTGGCGGCCGAGTCGTTCACCGGCGGCGGCTACGAGACGCCGCACACGCTCAAGAAGGTCGGCGATTACTGGTTCGCCCAGGGCGTCAACCGGATCGTCTTTCACACCTCGGCCCATCAGCCGCTCGACACCAAACCCGGCAACACGATGGTCGGCACGCACATCCACCGCAATATCACGTGGGCCGAGCAGGCGGAGCCCTTCATGGCCTACCTGGCCCGCAATTCGTTCCTGCTGCAACAGGGTCTGTTCGTGGCCGATCTGGCGTACCTCTTGAACGAAGGCGCGCCCTCGACGATGCCGATCTGGGGGGCGGGCCTGACGCCAAAGCCGCCCGAGGGCTACGACTTCGACTACGTCAACGCCGACGTGCTGCTGAATCGCATGTCGGTCGGGCCCGACAGCCGGCTCATGCTGCCGGACGGCATGAGCTACCGCGTGCTGGTGCTGCCGCAGACGGATAAGATGCGGCCGGAGTTGCTTCGAAAGATTCGTGAGTTGGTGATGGGCGGCGCGACCGTCGTGGGCCCCAGGCCGGTGCGTTCGCCAAGTCTTGCGGGCTTCCCCGACGCAGACGAGCAGGTGCAGACGTTGGCTGCGGAACTGTGGGGCGACCTCGACGGCGTCAGCCGCACGATCCGCTATTATGGCAAGGGCAGAGTCGTCTGGGGCCTGGCGTTGGAGGACGTCCTGACGTCGCTAAGCATCCCGAAGGATTTCGAGTGCGGCAAGGGGCTCGATGCCGATATCGCCTGGATTCACCGGCGGACCTCCGACACCGACATCTACTACGTCGCCAACCTTACGGATGCGGCCCAGGATATCCAGGCTCGCTTCCGCGTCAGCGGCAGGGAGCCGGAACTGTGGCATCCGGATACCGGGGAGATCGAGCCGGCGTCGTACAGCATTGTGGAGAATCGCACGACCGTCCCGTTGCGCCTGTCGCCGCGGGAGAGTGTGTTCGTTGTCTTTCACCGAGCGGCCTCGTCGCCGACCCGCACACTGCCGCAACGGTCCAGCACGACACTCACAACATTGGGCGGGCCGTGGGAAGTCACATTCCCGCCGAACCTCGGCGCACCTGAGAGCATTCAACTGGCCAAGTTGGAATGCTGGACGGACCACACGGACCCGGGCGTGAAGCACTTCTCTGGCACCGCCACCTACACGAAGATCGTGCAGGCCCCGCAGGACTGGTTCGCCTCGGGCGGCGGCCTTGTACTGGATCTTGGGACGGTCAACGATATTGCGGAGGTTTCCGTCAATGGCAAGGCGCTCGCAACGCTCTGGAAACCGCCCTATCAGGTTGATGTGACCGACTCGCTCAAGCCGGGAGAGAACCGGCTGGAGATCAACGTCACCAACCAATGGACGAATCGCCAGATCGGCGATCGCCTGGCGCCGCCCGACAAGAAGGTGTTGACCCCATCCGCCGGTGGCTTCGGCGGAATGGGCGGTTTCGGCGGCAGCCAAACCCCGCTTCCGTCGGGCCTGTTGGGACCTGTCACAATCACCTCCATCGCGCACCCTTAATGAAGGGATCCATCTCATGAGAACCGCCAGTCGTTTCATGATTCTCCTGTTCGTTTGCAGCGTGGCCCGGGCACAGATCGCGGACTCGCCTGATGACGGCGTTGCGGGCATTCCGGTCAACTACACCGAGGCCAAGGTCGGCCGGTACACGCTGCCGGACGTGCTGAAACTCTCCGACGGCCGGCCGGTGCGCGATGCCGCCACGTGGTTCGAGAGCCGACGCCCGGAGATCGTCAAGTTGTTCGAGGAGAACCAGTACGGGCGCAGTCCGGGCCGCCCCGCCGATATGACTTTCGACGTGTTCGAGAAGGCGTCGCCCGCATTCCGTGGAAAGGCGACGCGCAGGCAGGTGACCGTCCATTTCTCGAAGGACCCGAACGGGCCCAGGATGGACCTGCTGATTTACCTGCCCGCCGGCGCCGGCAAGCCCATGCCGCTGCTGCTGAACTTGGGTTTTGGCGCCAACAACACGATGGTGAACGATCCCAACGTAAAGGTCGGCACGATGTGGGACCGGCGTCAGAACCGCAGAGTGCCTGCGACCCGGGGGTTCGGCGGCATGAACGTGCTGCCGGTGCTGGAGAAAGGGTTCGGCTTCGCGACTTTCAACTATACGGACGTCGATCCGGACGCGTTGGGCGCGATCTCCTACGGCGCGCGGAGCCTGTATCTGAAAGAGGGACAGACGGAGCCCGCGCCGGACGAATGGGGCTCGATCGCCGCCTGGGCCTGGGGCTTGAGCCGGGCAGTTGACTACTTCGAGACCGATAAGGACGTGGACGCCAGGCGGATCGCCATCATGGGCATATCCCGGCTCGGCAAGACCGTACTCTGGGCGGGGGCCCGAGACCCACGCATCGCCATGGTGATCGCCAGTTGCTCGGGCGAGGGCGGCGCGGCGTTGAGCCGGCGCAACTACGGCGAGACCATCAAGCATCTGGTCGCGTCGACGCGATACCCCTACCAATTCTGCGCCAACTACGGGAAGTGGGCGGACAAGGTCGATGAGTTCCCCGTCGACGCGCACATGCTCATCGCGCTGATCGCGCCGCGCCCGGTGCTCCTGCAGACGGGCTACACGGACAAGTGGTCGGACCCCTACGGCGAGTTCCTTGCCGCCGCGGCCGCTGGACCGGTCTATGATTTGCTCGGCAAGCAGGGTCTCGGCACGAACGAGATGCCCGCCTCCGGAGAGCCGATCCTGCACACCATCGGTTTCTTCATGCACCCGGGCGGACACGGCTCGGCCCCGGGCGATTGGCCCGTGTTCCTGGAGTTCATGCAGATGCACCTGCAACCGAAACTGTGACAGAAGGAAGATGCGCCGGGCACTGATACCCTGGAGCGGTCTGCGGTCGCTTGACGGGGATGGGCGATCTCCACAAATGCAATCTGGCTTAGGGATTGACCGCGGGAGCGGAACGATACAGGCGGATGTCGTCGATGTAGAGCACGCCCTGGCCGCCGGCAAGCCCGAGGGTCAAGGTCTTGACGGACCCAAGGTTCGCTCCTGACGGCAGATCGATGTTCCACTGCTTCCACTCGGCCACAGTCAGGTCGCCGGCATTGCCACTGTACGGCACCTTCGCGCTGTTGATCTTCACGTAGAGTTGGACGGCTGCGTTGCCCGGGTCGCCATAGAAGTATAGCGTCAAGGTCTTGATGTCTGCCCGGGTCCAGTCCTGGGCCTCTGCGAACGTCCGGGTGGTCTCCGATGTGGCCGTGGCGGAACTGTTGTCGTAGAAGAACGGCATCGACTGCTTGCCGCCGTGAACGATGCTCCTTTCCATGATGTCGCCCAGCACCGGATCATAACCGGCGCAGGAGCCGGTGCCGTTGCCGTCGTAGCCATTCGGGAAGAACTCATCCGGCGAGAAGCCGACGCCGTCGACCCACGTCTGAAAGAGGCGACGGGGGGAATCATTCGTATAGCTCTCGAAATCGTCGACGGACACGTAGTCGCCTACGGTGAAGGTCCAGACATCGCCGGTCCACGTGCTGACGGCCTCCGCCGTATTGACCTCAGCCACCCGCCAGTAGTACCGGGTCCCGAGGAGCAGATCGGCCGGAGCGTAGCTATTGGTCGAAACCGTGCCGGCCAGGGTCAGGGCCGTCGGATCCGTACCGAGATAGACCTCGTGCAAGGCCGCCTCGCGTCCGGCCCGCCAACTCAGAGTCGTATCGGGGGGCACGTCCGTAGCGTCGGTGTCCGGATGAGGTTCCCGGGGCAGAACCGGAATGTAGAAGAAACGAACCTCGCTCAAGCCGTATTGAGCCATCCCGCCCCAACTGCTGGTGAAGGTCATCCTGACGAACTTCGCCACGACGCCGCCGAAGTCCACCGTCGTATTGTGAGCGTAGTCCGCGGCACTGGGAGCCTGGGCGAATTCAGGGACATTCGCCAATGCCGTCCATGTCGTGCCGTCCGTGGAGTATTCAATCGTCACGGTCTTCACGCCCAAGCCAACGAGCCACTCAAGGGCGTTGTTCGCGTTCCAGACCCACATCTGATCCAGTTTGTAGACGGCGTCGAACTCGTATTGAATCCAGACCGGCGGCTGTTGGCCGTTGGCGCTCGTCCACATGATTGCGCCCGTCGTGTCATGCTGGTCCAAGGCGTTGAGACCGGACCCGTCCACCGTCTTCTCGGGCCCCGAGCCGGCGTTGAGTGAACTGGAGGCTGTGGCGGTGATGCAGCCGGCCGGCATCCTGCGAGCGAACGCCTCCACGGTGAACCTCCAGACGTCGCCCCTGACGATCTTTGATTCAGGAGGGGCGCCAACCTCGTCAACCCGCCAGTAGTAGGTTTGGCCGAATTCGAGGAGGCCGGGATCGAAGGTGCTGGCATCCATGCCCGGACCGATCCGCAGCGGGCTGCCGGCATCGGCGTCGTTGACGTCCTCGAAAGCGACGCCAAGGTACAGATCGTGTGATTGAACGCCTTTTGCCGGCGTCCAGCCCATGACAGCATCCCGGAGCACGTCCTCCTGCCCGTCGGACGGGTTGGGATCTCTGGCCTGGCCCGTAGCGCCGATGGCATAGTCTATCGCTGCTCCAAGCAGCGCGTAGGCGTTTTCATTCCATAGAACGACGGACAACTCGTCGAAACAGAAGCAGATGCGCATCTCGGCCGCCACCTGAGCGCTTCCATCGGCCGGAGCGACCGGCAGTGCGGCCCCCTTTTCATACACGTAGACAACATCGTACGTCTGGCCGTCGGACAGAGTGGCCCTGGCAATGACGGTCGCCTGGTTGCCTGCAATACCCGTGCCATGGCGGGCCGAGCCGATCGAGTTCAGCACCTGCACGGTTCCACTCAGGCCCGCGGCAAGGAAGTGCCCGGGCTTGACGATTTCTATGTCCGTGGATGCCGCCGCCAGTCCACCGGTGGTTCCGGTTGTCAGACCCATCTCATCCCATCCCCATGCCTCCGCGACGATCATCGGAGTTTCGACCTCCGTGATTTCCGTCCTGATTCTTCCCGAACTGACGGACTCTGAAATGAATACGACATCCGCCTCCAAGGCGGCGGCTTCCGTGGTCGGCTCATCTTATCATCGTCCAACAGCGTGACGGTGTGCCCAAGCCCCTGAAGGAACGTCACGAGAGGCGCATCCTCTGCATCCAGCGGATCAACCTCTGCCGTTATGAAAAGGACATTCGCCGCTCTGACTCCGGCGGTGGAAGGCAAAAGGACCGCCAGGATGACAAGTGCCATCGTCCGCAATGTCATTCGCAACATCGGTCTGTCCTCCCAAGAGATTGCCTTCACTTCAGTCGGATATCGTCAATGAAAAGCAGTCCGCCGGCGTTGCTGCCATCGATCCCGATGCTCAGCTTCGAGACGCTTCCAAGCGAAGCGCCGCTGGAAACCAGGTCGATCTCCCACACAGTCCATGCCTCGGCCGCAATATCGGAATCAGCGCCGGGATACGGGATCTTGATGTTGCCGATCTTGACATACAACTGGCCGGTATTGGCGGCTGTGCCGTAGAAGTGAACAACCAGCGTTGTGATCTCCGACCGTGTCCAATCCTGCGCCGGCTCGAAGGTCCGTGTGGCTTCAGATGGCCCGTCATAGGAAAGGGGCATGGACTGCCGGCCGCCATGCACGATCTTGCGCTCCATGATGGGACCCGTCGCGGGGTCGTAGCCTACGATGGCGCCGGTGCCGTTGCCGTTGTTGTCCTTCGGGAAGAACTCGTCGGCCGAGAAGCCCAACCCGTCAATCCAGGTCTGGAAGGCACGCTTGGGCGAATCGTTCGTGTAACTTTCGAAATCATCGACGACAACATATTGCGACGTGGAGAAGTTCCAGACCTCGCTGTCCCAGGCGCTGGGGCTTTCGGCCTCGTTGACCTCGACCACCTTCCAGTAGTACGTGGTGTCCAGTTGCAGGCCCTCCAGCGCGTACTGTGCCTCGCTCGCCGTGGCGAAGGGAACAACGCCTTCCGTCACCGCCTGCATGTCCGTGCCAAGATAGATCTCGTGGGAAGCCGCCTCCCGTCCCGCGGTCCAACTCAGAGTCGTATCGATGGACACCCCTCTTGCTCCGGTGGGCGGATTGGGGTCCCGGGCCGAGACCGGAAGGTAGAAGAACCGAACCTCGCTCAGGCCGCATTGCCCCCCGCCCCCCCAACTACCGGTGCAGGTTATCCTGACGAACCTGGCGGCGACGCCGCCGAAGTCCACCGCCGTATTGTAGACGTAGTCGGTGGTGCCGGGAGCCCGGGCGAACTCGGGGACATCCGCCAACGTGGTCCACGCGATCCCGTCAACAGAGTATTCAATCGTCGCGGTCTTCACGCCGAAGCCAACGAACGATTCGAGGTCGCTGTTGGAGTTCCAGATCCACATCTGATCCAGTTTGTAGACGGCGCCGAACTCATAGTGAATCCAGACCGGCGGTTGCTGACCGCCGGCGCTCACCCACATGCTCGCGATCCTCGTGTCATGCTGGTCCAAGGCATCGACACCGGAGCCGTCCACGGTTTTCTGTGGCCCGGAATCGGCGTTGAGCGAACTGGAGGCGGTGGCGATGATATTCGGCACCTCGTAGGAAGAAGGCTCCGGCGGGGTCTGGCCTTCCAGCGCGCCGATGTCATACGCCGAGCCGATTGGACGGGGCGTGCCGGTGAAATCGTCCGGGACGAGCGCCAGCGTCTGGCCGGCATCCTCGCCCGGCGAGCCCACCGTCAGATGGTAATCGCCATTCGCGGCATCCTCAAATTGCGGATCGCCCGCGATGTTGCCGTTGACACCGATGATACCGGCGCCGGCGGGGTCCAGCGGATCCAGGCCCGAGTTGGAGAAGAACAAGTTGTTCTGGAGAGTCGTGGCATCATCGTAGTCGGTTCCATAACTGAAGATGGCATGGGTGGAACCGTCGCTCGCGATCGTGCTGTCGGCGACAATGCAGTTGACGATCTGCTTTGTTGCGGAGGCGTCGGCGCTGTTTGCGAGATTGAACATGTATCCATCCGGATTGTTGTTGCCCACGAACGTGCAATTGTAGATGACGGCCCGCCGGTCCGAGACCCGGATCAAGTAGTGGCTGGGGGCGGTTCCGGAGGGGACGGGCACATCCACCCCGTTATTGGCGAAGATGCAGTTCACGATCTCCACCTGGCTGGCGGAATCGCCATCGTCAATGACCGATGCGGTGTTTCTGGCGCCGCAGTTGGTGAACAGGCAGCGGTAGAACTTCACGTTATTGCCGCCGCCGGCATTGCGCATCCGGACGGCGCCGCCCCCGCCGACGGCGGTGCAGCCATCGAAGACACAGTCTTCAAAGGTGACCACCGAAGCGTCGCGAATACACACGGCGCCGCCTTCACGGGCCGGTCCGCTCTCGCCGCCGCCTTCGAATCTCGTGGCGCAATTGATGAACGAGACGCCGCGGATGACGCCGGAACTGCCGCTCTGAATGTAGATCGCGCCGCCGTTGTCCGTGTTGTCCCATTCGCCGGTCGTTGAGTTCTTGATCGTCAGGTTCTCGAGGGTGAAGGACGTGGCGCCCTGGCAGCGGAACGTACGGTCCTGCTCCTGCTCGGTCAGATACCCCATGTCGATGATGGTCGGAGTCGCGAAGCGATCGGAGATGCTGAAGGAGCTGTCATAGCTGCCCCTGATGATCTGACTGCCCTTGATCCGCATGTCCGCCGGTTCGTTGCCATAGACGCCGCCGGCGATCCGGATTTCGTCGCCCATGGCGGATGCGGCGATGGCCTCGCCGATGGTCTTGAACGGAGAGGCCAGCGAACCGTCACCCGTGGTAGGAACCGAAGCGTCCACGTAGCGGATGGTGGCCATCGCCGTGCCGGCCAGAAACACTGCGATGACGACATGAACCATCAGGACCTTGCGAAGAATGTGATTCCAACTCATGGTACTCCGTCCTTTCAGGGCACTGCGTTCTGCAACGGTGCCACAGCCTTACAACAACACAGTTCGGATCAGGGGGTGACCGCCGGGGCGGAACGGTACAGACCGATATCGTCGATATACAGCATACCCTGGCCACTGGAAATTCCAATGGTCAGGCTCTTGACAGCCCCAAGGCCTGCCGACGCCGGCAGAGCGATGTTCCACTGCTTCCACCCGGCCAGCGTCAGGTCGCCGGCGTCGCCGCTGTACGGCACTTTCACGCCGTTGATCTTCACGTAGAGCTCGCCGGATACGTTGGTTGACGCGCCCTGGAAGAACAGCACCAGAGTCGTGATGCCGCCGCGGGTCCAGTCCTGCGCCGGCTCGAAGGTCCGCGTGGTTTCGGACAGCCCGTCATACGTGAGCGGCATGGACTGCTTGCCGCCATGCACGATCCCGTTCTCCATGACGGAGCCGGCTTCCGGGTCGTAGCCGACGACGGCGCCTGTGCCGTTGCCGCCGTGGCCGTTCGCGAAGAACTCGTCGGGCGAGAAGCCAAGTCCGTCGATCCACGCCTGGAAGACGCGCTTGGGCGAGTCATTGATGTAGCTCTCAAAATCATCGACGGCCACGCAGTCGGCCGTAGTGAACGACCAGACTTCGCCCGGCCAGACCGCAGGCGTCTCGGCCTGGTTGACCTCATCGACTCGCCAGAAATACGTGGTGTCCAGGATGAGGGCCGCAGGATTGTACTCGGCCTGCTGGACCACCATGGTCGGGGTCGCAGAATCCGCCACAGCGGCTTGGTCGGTGCTCAGGTACACATTGTGCTCGGCCGCCTCTCTGCCGGCTCGCCAAGTCAGTGGTCCGTCGATCGATACACCGGCGGCGCCGGATTCGGGATTCGGCTGCCTCGCGACAACGGGAATATGCAGGAACCGCACTTCGCTGAGGCCGTACCTGTTGAACAAGGGATTGTCGCCCCAATTGCTGTGGACCGTGATCTTGACCTTCCTGGCCACAACGTCGCCGAAGTCCACAATTGTGTTGGCGGCGTAGTCCGCTGCACCGGTGGCCTGCTCGAATGTGGAAACGCCGGGCAACGCGACCCAGTCGGCGCCGTCGGGCGAGTACTCCACCGTGACATCCCTCAGACCCAGAGCCGTAAGAAACTCTTCGCCATTGAAGTTCCATACCAGCATCTGACGGACCTTGCAGGCATGATCGAACGCGTACTCGATCCAGGCCGACGCGCCGGCATCGCTCAACCACATGTCGGCCGAGACAATCGAGTGGCAATCGTTGGCATCCAGTCCGGAGCGGTCTATGGTCTTCTCCGGTCCCTGGTCCGGCGACTGGCCGGAGGCCGTCGCGCTGAGGCTCGCCGCCGGAATGGGAATGGCGTAGGGCTCGGTGGTGAAACTCCAGACCTTGCCCTTGAGGATGCCCTGGCCCGGGTCCTTGGCCGCTTCGTCCACACGCCAGGAGTAGGTCCGGCCGTACTCCAACGTCAGCATCCCGCCGAGCGGATAGCAGGCCTGTACCTGATCCTGGCTCTGCAGGACACCCGATGGATTGTCCCGGGAGGCCTCGACGACCACAGCAGCGTCGGTCCCGAGATAGACATCGTACTTATCCGCCATCGTGCCCGCGTCCCAACGGAGAACCGCATACCTGTCCACGTCCGACTCACCCTCCGTCGGCTTGGGGTTGGAGACTCTCTGTCCGGCCAGCTTGACCACCGTCGGATTGCCACCGCTGAACACCAGTTGCTCGTCGGGGTTGGCGGGAGCGATCAAACCGGTGTCAATCAGCCTTTGCAGGGGAACGTCCGCGCCCTCCACCTGGGCGATCGCCGCCGGATCGCCGGTGAGGAGCAGTTGGCCCTGACCACTGATGACAATCCTGTTCGCCGCCGGGTCGGCCGAGGCAAAGACGAACCGTGGGATGGTCGTGCCGTCGGCGCTCTGGACCAGTTCGAGAATGCCCTTGTCACGGATTTCGATCAGGGCCCTGGTGGCCGAGCCCATATAGATCTGCCAGCCGCCCGAGCCCTTCCGCGACACCTTGGGATCGAGCCGCAGATGACCATTATCCTCCACGATAATCGTGCCGGTGGCCGCAGGGACGCTGTCCCCATTGTTGCCGATGCGGAACCTCGGCGCGATGACCATACTGGGACCGCCGCCGGTCCTCTGGCCGGTCACGCGGAGAATGCTGCCGTTTCGAATGGTGCAGTCGTTGTGGCTCCATTCGATGTAGGCGCCGTCGCCGACCGTCACGCTGTTCTCCGTGCTGCCCATGATGAGCCACCAGCCCGCGCTGGCGTCGTTCGCTCGGCTCTTCCATTCGGACGTAAGGACCGGCTGATTGGCCGGGACAAAATACTGCCAGTCGGTCGTACACCCGATCCGGACAGTGTCGTCGTTGTTGGGCAACGTCCCGGCCATCGTAGCTCCGCCATCGTTGAGCCAGTTATTGGGATCGGCGGCGTCCGTGCTGACGTCGCCTGTCCAGAAGTAGTTGAGGGCAGACGCCGGACCGGCCGTGCCCAACGCAATGGCAATGATCATGAGGTGTAGACCGGCGCTGCGTTTCAGAGGCTCGTGGCACATAGGTCATTCTCCTTCCAGCCAGATATCATCGATGTAGAGCAGCCCACTGGCGCCGCTGCCGTCCACGCCGATGCTCAAGGTCGAGACGCTACGGACAGAGGCGGCACGAGAGGTCAAGTCGATCTCCCACGGGGTCCAGGCTTCGGCCGCGATGTCGGCCGCATTGCCGGGACACAGGATCCTGGTGTCGCCAATCTTGACGTAGAGCTGGCCCGTATTGCCGGGCGAGCCGCAGAAGTGGACGACCAGTTTCGTGATCCCATACTGCGTCCAGTCCTGTGCGTCGGCGAAGGTCCGGTCGATCTGGGAATAGGGCAAGAGCCCCCCGGCGCCGGAGTTGTCGTAGTACAGCGGCAGCGATTGCAGACCGCCGTTGAGGATGTCGGTCTCCATGATCGTGCCGTTGTAATGCTCGCCGCCCGCGGTCCAGATGTCGTGGCCTACAGCCGATCCGGTGCGGTTGCCCCGGTTGCCCGGCGCCGGCTGGCCGAATCCGATGCCGTCGATCCAGGTCTGGAACGGTCGATTCGGCGAGATGTTGCCATAGGACTCAAAGTCGTCCACGAGGATATGGCCGGCGGTCGCGAAAGCCCAGACATCGCCCGGCCACACGGACGGAACGACGGCGTCATTGACCTCGTCGACACGCCAGTAGTACCTCCGGCCAAGGCGCAGATCGAGCTGCGCGCCGGTGACTTGGCTCTGATCGACGGAATGGACCGGGGCTGTGCCCTGCCGTACGGCAGTCTCCTCGGTGCTCAGATAGACTTGATGCCAGGCCGCCTCGCGCCCGGGCCGCCAGGAGAGAACGGAACGCGGATCGACGTTGTTGACGTCCGGCCCCGGACTGGGATTTCTTGCGACCACAGGGACAGCCATCAGCCGCACTTCACTGAGGCCGCACTGTTTGGACGCGCCGCCGGCGTAGTTGCTCTGGATGGTGATCCTCACGTATTTCGCCGCCACGTTGCCAAAATCGACTGCCACGTCGGGCTCGTGACCGGCGGCGCCGGAGGCCATCGGGAACTCCTCGACGCCGGCCAATGGCGTCCAGATCGTGCCGTCCATGGAATGCTCGACGACGACCTCCCTTGCTCCCTGGATCGCCAGGAAGGACTCCCCGTTGTAGTTCCAAACCAGCATTTCACTCAGTTCACGGACGGTGTCGAACTCGAACTGGATCCACGCGGGCAGGGACGTCGCTTTGGCCGTCTGCCACATGTCGGTCTGCACGGTCGAATGCGTGTCGCCCGTGAGCCCGGAGCCGTCGATCGTCTTCTCCGGCCCCCGGCCGGCCACAAAACTGGACGCGGTGGCCGTGACGCTCTCCGCGGGGATCGCATAGGCATACGGCTCGACCGTGAAGCTCCAGACGTCGCCCTTGAAGACCGTGCCGTCCGGAGGAGAATTCACT
>Ga0209347_1004848_pt1 | contig 13459 bp, 12 predicted proteins | sample AutmiccommuBRH23_FD_187382 | JGI IMG/M metagenome (GOLD analysis project Ga0209347, IMG submission 187382) | Deep subsurface microbial communities from Mt. Terri, Switzerland - Autotrophic microbial communities BRH/23 (SPAdes) (version 2) | ecosystem: Environmental > Aquatic > Deep subsurface >... | reverse complement strand
CCGCCTCCAGGGGGGTCGAGGTTCGGGGGTGCGGCAGGATGTCATAGTCGACATACCGGAGCGCCAGGAACCGTGCGATGGTGGCCGGCAGGGGCATGGGCATCCAAGTGGGGCTCGTCTCAGCCCCACTTATCGGTCCCGCCGTGCGCGCCCTTGAACAGGGCCAGACGCGGTGAGAAGCAGGTCACAGTTTCTCGGATCGGATCGGCGCCGCTCAGCGCTCGAGCTCGTCCAAGGGGTTGTTCCAATCCAGCGGCGAGCTCAGCTCAAGGTCGACACCGTAGTCCTCCCGCTCGATATCCAGAGACCCGGACCAGTCCTCTGGCGGCTCCACGGGCTGGATCTGCAGCTGCTCCCAGGACTCCAGGTCCAACTCTTCGATGGCGCCGTCGAAGTATTGGATCTCGATGGCACCGTCATCCTCGTCGAAGGCCACGACTTCGAAGGTACTGCCGCTTTCGTCTTTGTACCAATCGCCAATCGTTGGTGGCGCGTTCGTCGGCATGGCGTGCCTCCGGCGTGCAGCGGATGTGCGTGGCCCCCGCGGGACGGCCCGGCCCGGGAGAATGCCCGTGGGGTACGCTACTTTATAGGTGCTGCATCCGAGCCATGCAAGACGCCGCCGGTTTCCAGCCTGGGGCGGATGCTGCGATACTGTTCCGGCCCATAACAACAAGACAGACATCGCCATGACCGATCCCTCGTCCGAGCAGCTCGAGCAGCTGCGCCAGTTCGTGCCGTTGTTCTCCCTCAGCGATGAGCGCCTCCGCGAGCTGCTGGCCCTGTCGAGCTTCGAGGTGATCCCCCCGGGCGTGCATCTGTTCCAGGAGGGCGCGGTGGACAACCAGACTATGTACCTGTGTCGCGGCGAGGTGCGCTTGATCGCCACCGACGGGGCGCAGGAGCGCACCGTCGCCGCCGGTACGGCCGATTCGCGCCACCCACTCGGCGACAGCCAGCCGCGGCGCCTGTCGGCGCTGGCGGCTACGGAGCTCGAGGTCCTGCGCATTGACAACAATGTGCTCGACTACATGATCACCTGGGATCAGCTCGGCGATCTGGCGCGCAGCGAATCGGGCATCGAGCCCGATCCTGCGGTCCAGTGGCTGAGCAAGCTGGAGCATGTGCTGCCGTTTCGCCATGTCCCGGGGGCGAACGTGCGCGCGCTGTCGCAACGCATCGAACGGGTCGCCGTGCAAGCCGGCGAGACCGTGGTGCGGCAGGGCGAGTCGGGGGACTACTACTATTTGATCGAGAGCGGCGCTGCCCGCGTGACCCGCCAGGTGGACCTGGCGGAGCTGGGCGCCGGCGCAAGTTTCGGCGAGGAGGCCCTGCTCGCCGAGGCCGCGCGCAATGCCACCGTCACCATGGCCACCGACGGTGTGCTGCTGCGCCTGTCAAAGGACGACTTCAACGAGCTGCTCAAGGAGCCGCTGCTGACCTGGCTGTCACCGGCGGATGCCCGGGAACGGGTGAATGCCGGTGGCCGCTGGCTGGATGTGCGCCACAGCCGGGAGTTCGCCCACTATCGCTTGCCGAACGCCCTGAACCTGCCGCTGCACGAGCTGCGCCAGCGCGTGGACGAGCTCGACCGGGATGTGCGCTATGTGTGCTACTGCAAGACCGGGCGGCGCAGTTCCGCCGCGGCCTTCGTGCTATCACAGGCCGGCTACGACGTTGCCGTGCTGCGCGGCGGTCTGCAGGTGCTGCCGCCGGTGATGCGCGGAGGCAGCTAAACGGACAAGCGGCACGGCGCCGAGCGGGCAGTGAGGTGTGCACCGGCGGGTTTCGCTTTCCTCGGAGCATTCCACAGACACGCCTCGCCTCCCCTCGGTGAATTCCACAGGCACGCCCCCTTTCCCTGAGGGAGAGGGCCGGGGTGAGGGGAATCGGACCTTCCCTCGTCCTGTTCTTCTACCCCCTCGGGGCATAAATCCCGCAGGGAGGAGGGACGCGTCGACTGCCCGGCCGCGTCGAGTTCTGCTGCGGCTGCGTAGAAAGGAAAACGAACGATCAGGCGTTCGGCTGCAGGAACAGCGTGAGCACGCCGGTGTAGCCGTAGAGCTTGTCGTGGGCGATCTCGCCGTTGGCGAAGAAGCCCACCAGGGGCACTTCCCCGAGCGCCTGCTGCACGCGCTGCAGCTCTTCGGAGTTGTCGCCAAACAGATACCGGCCTCGTCCAAGGCACGAGATGTAGAGGGCGCCGAGAATCGGCGCATTGGCGCGGCGTTTGATTGAACCGAGGGCCCGGTCCAGGTCCTCCCAGGCGCTGGCCCCGTCCCTGCGGCAGAACATCAACGGGCCGCCCGTGGTGATGCTGTCGCCGATGACCAGTTGTCCGCTGCCGGGGTCGATCCCGAGCAGATTGCGCACCATGTAGTCGCCCGTATCGGAGCCTTCAACGGGACGGCCCACGAAGATGTAGCCTGCCGCCCTCCCGAGGTCCCGGGCCAAGACCTCGCCGATCTCTTCCTTGAAGACCTCCAGGGCCGGCCGGTCGTCCAGGGTGGCGACGACGTTCTGCCGGGCTTCGGTGACCCGATGGACAGGGCCGATCGGGGAGCAGCCTTGTGTCAGCGTAGTGACCACCGGAACCGCGCTCGAGAACACCACGCCGGAGAGGCCACCCTCGCACAGGTGATTGGCGAGCTGTGGGAACGTACTCTGTGACGAGCTCAGCCCGCCGACCAGGTAGATGCCAGGGATACCCTCCGCCAGAAGCTCGATCAGCTGCGGTGTGGCCGCCGCCCGGGGATCTCCGTGCACCACGGCCGGATGGAACTGGGAGTCGTCCAGCCATTCCTGGTGGACCCGCAGGTTGCCCAGATCCCGCTGCAGGGTCGTGAACACCCGGTAGGAGTCTGGCGGAAACGTGCCGACCATCACCGCCGCTGCGGGCGCGTCGTAGTATTCGTGGTCGTCACAGCAGATGCCGAGCCCGACGGTGCCGACCCAGTCATCCACGTCGGTGGTCCGGCGTAGCCGATCGGCGATGTGGCCGAGCTGCCCGGCGAGCGCGTCGGTGACGTAAATGAAACCGAGATTGGCCTGGGGCGGAATGGGGCCGAGCTTGGCGAGACAGAGACTGACGATCTCCTGCCAGTCGCCCCCTTCGGCACAGGCTGTAAGGAATCGATCCATGTTGGTGCGAGACGGCGGCGGACCCAAGCGTGTCCTGTGCCGCCAAGGGTAGTCTACGTGGCTGCGCGTGGGGACTGAGCGCTCGCCGTGCGTGCGTCCGGACACCTGGAACGGACGGCCGGACGCACGAGCCGGTCAGGCGTTGCGCTTGTCCTGCAGCATGCGCTCGATGATCGGTGCGAGCACGATCTCCATCGCGAACCCCATTTTGCTGCCGGGTACAACGACCGTGTTGCGCCGGGACATGAACGAACCCGCCAGCATGGACAACACGTAGGGGAAGTCGACCTCAAACTTCTGCGGGTCGCGGAAGCGGATCACCACGAAGCTCTCGTCCGGCGTGGGGATGTCGCGGGCGATGAACGGATTGGACGTGTCTACCGTTGGTACGCGCTGGAAGTTGATGTCGGTGCGCGAGAACTGCGGTGTGATGTAGTTCACATAGTCGGGCATGCGCCGCAGGATGGTGTCGACGATGGCCTCGGCGCTGTAGCCGCGCTGTTCGTTGTCGCGGAAGATCTTCTGGATCCACTCCAGGTTGACGATGGGCACGACACCGATCAACAGGTCCACATATTGCGCGACGTTGTGTTCCTCAGTGACGACACCGCCGTGCAGGCCCTCGTAGAACAGCAGGTCGCTACCTTCGGACAGCTCCTCCCACGGCGTGAACTCGCCGGGCCCCAGCGTGGTGCCCAGTCGAGCGCTGTGTTGCTCGGCTTCCTCGTCGCTGTGCAGGTAGTAGCGCTTCTTGCCCGATCCGGTCTCGCCATATTCCTTGAAGACCTCCTCGAGGCGATCGAACAGGTTCGCCTCGGGTCCGAAGTGACTGAGCTGTTTGCCTTCCTGGGCGAACTGCTCAATGGCCTTCTTCATGGCGGTTCGGTCGTAGCGATGGAAGCTGTCGCCCTCGACAACCACCGGATTGATTCCCTCGCGGCGGAAGATGTGCTCGAACGCCACCTTCACTGTGGTGGTGCCGGCGCCGGACGAACCGGTGACGGCGATAACGGGATGCTTCTTGGACATGGTTACACCTCGACAAAAGGGAAATGCGAAATCGGCCCGCGGGCCGAACCCGGCGCCTGTGCGGCAGTGCCTGGGAACAGCGGCCCGCCCCGGTGCGCACTTCGAAAGGAGCGATCCTGGGGCAGTCAGCGGGAACTGCGTATTGAAGCACTTTTCCCGTTACCGCCTCAAGGCGGCGCGCGTTCGCCTCCGGGGGGAGTGCAAAATCAATGTGTTGGATCGAAAACAGGCCGGTATGGCGGCGCCCGGCGCGTAGGAGCCATGGGGTGCGGAGCCATCCACGAGCTATCCGTACGGTGGGCCGCGCGCCGCGCGGGTCCAGGCGCAGTCGCCCGCGGGGGATCCCGATCCCGCCCCGGTGCTGCGCTACAATCAATGGCGCTGCCTCGAAGCCACACCGAAATCCCGTGATCCAGCCGCTGCACCTGTTCGTCACCTGCGCCCGCGGCCTGGGTGATCTCCTGGTCGAGGAGTTGCAGGCCCTCGGCGCCGCCAGCACGCGGGAGCAGCCCGGTGGCGTGGCATGCACCGGAGACCTCGAATTCGCCTACCGCGCCTGCCTCTGGTCTCGGGTGGCAAGCCGCGTGCTGTTGCTGCTTGCGGAGGTCCCCGCCGCTGACGAACAGAGCCTTTACCGACAGGTACGGGAGCTCCCCTGGGAGGACCACCTGGACGTGGACGGCACCCTGGCCGTGGACGCGGTGGTGCGTCGTTCGAGCATCGGTCACAGCAAATTCGCCGCTTTGCGGGTGAAAGACGCCGTGGTCGACCGCTTCCGCAGCCGTACCGAGCGGCGCCCGTCTGTGGACGTCGAGCGTCCGGACCTGCGTATCAATCTGCACCTGGATCGGGACCGCGCGCGCGTGAGCATCGATCTCTCCGGCGCCAGTCTGCACCAGCGGGGCTATCGCCTGGAGCGGGTCATGGCGCCACTGAAGGAGAACCTTGCTGCTGCCATTCTGCTGCGCGCCCGCTGGCCGGAAATCGCCGCCGCGGGCGGCGCCCTGGTGGATCCCATGTGCGGCTCCGGCACTCTGGTCATCGAGGCGGCGCTCATGGCCGGCGACTGTGCACCGGGCCTGACGCGGGACTACTACGGCTTTCTCGGTTGGCGGTGCCACAACGGTGCCCTGTGGCAGCGCCTGCGGGAGGAGGCCCGCACGCGCTGTACCCGGGGATTGGAACGGGTGCCGCCGATCGTCGGCTGCGACATGGCGCGCGCCGCCGTCAATGCGGCCCTTGCGAACCTGGAGCGCGCCGGGCTGAGCGGACGGGTGCATGTGGAGCGCCGGGCCCTCGCGGACTGCCGCCCGCCGGCGGGCGCCCCCGGCCTGGTGGTCACCAACCCACCCTATGGTGAGCGCCTCGGCGACAAGGATCAGCTCGAGCCGCTGTACGCCGAACTGGGCGGCCTATTGAAGTCCCAGTTCCACGGCTGGCAGGCGGCGGTATTTACGGGCAATCCGGAGCTGGGGCTTGCGCTCGGGCTGCGGGCCCGGCGCAGCAACACGCTCTTCAACGGCCCCATCGAGTGCCGGCTGCTGCAGTTTGCGGTTGAGCCTCAGACGTTCGTGGAGCGGGGCATGGGACCGCGACCGGCCGCGGCCGAGGCACTGGGCGCCGGCGCGGCGATGCTCGCCAACCGATTGCGCAAGAATCAGCGGGAGTTGGGCCGCTGGGCGCGCCGCGAAGGCGTCGAGTGCTATCGGCTCTATGATGCCGATCTCCCCGAGTACGCGGTGGCGGTGGATCTGTACCAGGCCGAGGCGTTGTGGGCCCATGTGCAGGAATATGCGCCTCCGCCGACCATCGATACCGCCAAGGCCCGCACGCGCCTGCGCGAAGCCCTGGCGGTGATCGCCCAGGTGCTCGACCTCCCCCAGGAGCGGGTGATCGCCAAGGTGCGCCAGCGCCAGCGGGGCGCGGACCAGTACCGGCGCCGCGCCGAACGCGGCGGTCTCCTGGAGGTCCGCGAGGGTGGGCTGCGTTTCCTGGTGAACCTGACCGATTATCTCGACACCGGCCTGTTCCTCGACCACCGTCCCACCCGTACTCTGATGCGCGAGCTTGCGCGCGGCCGCGACATGCTGAATCTGTTCGCCTACACCGCCACAGCGAGCGTTTATGCCGCCGCCGGAGAGGCGCGCTCGACCACGTCGGTGGACCTGTCGGCGACCTACCTGGACTGGGCGCGGCGCAATCTGGCGCTGAATGGTTTTACCGGTGACCGACACCGGCTGCTGCGGGCCGACTGCCGGCGCTGGGTGGAACGACAGGGCGAGGGACGCTACGGGCTGATCTTCCTCGATCCGCCGACGTTCTCCACATCCAAGAGCATGGAAGGCACCCTGGACGTGCAGCGCGACCACGTCGAGCTGTTGCGCGCCACGGCTCGACTGCTCGCCGATGGCGGCGTGCTGATCTTCTCCAACAACTTCCGCCGCTTCACGATGAACGCAGCGGCGCTGCCCGAGCTGCACATCGAGGACATCAGCGCCCACACCCTGCCGCGGGACTTCGCCCGTAACCCCCGCATCCATAACTGCTGGCGGATACGGCGGCGCTGATCAGCCCGCCTTACGTCTTTTCTGCTTGTTGCGGGCTGCGCTCGACCGACTCGGGTGCGTCGCCTACCATTCTTGCAAGGAACGGCGGGCTGGCTTCGCCGAAGTACAAGGTCCGATGGGGGAAGGGGATCTCGATGCCTTCGCGGTCGAAGGCCTGCTTCAGGCGACGCAGGTACTCGCGCCCGACTTCCCACTGCTTGATGGGGCGAGTCTTGATGCGGCCCTTGATGACCACTGCGGAATCGGCCAGTTGGTCGACGCCGAAGATCTCCAGATCGGCGACCATGTTGACGCCGAATTTCGGATCTTCGCGCAACTCCGCACCGACCTTCGTCATCACCTCAACCACTCGATCGGTGTCCTCCTTGTAGGCGACGCCGATATCGAGCACGTAGCCGGACCAGTCATTGGTCATGTTGGAAAGCGTGGTGATGGTGCCGTTGGGGAACACGTGCACCACGCCCGATATGTCCCGCAGCACCATGGTGCGAAAGTTGATCCGCTCCACGACCCCGCCGGTGCCGTTGACGACAGCGACATCGCCCACGCGGACTTGGTTTTCCAGAATGATGAAGAATCCGGAGATGACATCGCGCACCAGGTTCTGGGCGCCGAAGCCGATGGCCAGGCCCGCGATGCCGGCACTGGCGATGATGGGACCGATCTCGACGCCGACTTCGCGCAGCACCACCAGACCCGCGACGAGCCACAGGGCAATGAAGACGCCCTGGCGCAACAGGCGCACCAGCGTGTCGGCGCGTTTGACGGACTCGCTGGGAATCTCGCCCTCGGCCCTGCCCCGCTCCACCAACCGCTCTTCCATGCGCCGCAGCAGGGACTTGGCTACCGCCTTCATGATCCAGAAGAGCACCACGATGACGAGAATCCGCAAGGCGCTCGTGAGTACGGTCTCCCAGTCGATCTCGGCGAGAATCCTCTCGATGAACTCCATAGGGCGTGTGCTCCGTGGGGGCGTCGGGCGACTTTAGACTATCACAGCAGTGGTTATTTCCGGTCCCCGCCGCGTTCGAACACCAGGTCCCGGACGCGATGTCCCAGGCGCTCGCCGCGCTGCTCGTACTTCGTCTGCGGCCGTTCGCCCCGTCGGGCGAACGGCCCATCGGCAGCGGCGTTGACGAGAGTCGCCTCGGCGTTCAGCAAGGTGAGCATGTGCTGGGCGTAGTCCTCCCAATCGGTGGCCATATGCAGCCGGCCGCCGATCGCCAGGCGCGTGCTCACCAGGTGCACGAACTCCGGCCGAACCAGCCGGCGCTTGTGGTGGCGTTTCTTGTGCCACGGATCGGGAAAGAACAGGTAGGCGCCGGACAGCGAACCGGGTGCGAGATTGGCGCTCAGCACTTCCACCGCATCGGCACAGACGACGCGCACGTTGGTCAGTCCGGCCCGCTCCAACTCCAGCAGCAGTCGCCCAACGCCCGGGCGGTGCACCTCCACGCCAATGAAGTCATGCTCGGGCCGTGTCCGGGCCATCTTCAGTAGCGACTCCCCGGCGCCGAAGCCGATGTCCGCGAACCGGGGTGCCTCGCGCCCGAAGGCCTGCCGCAGGTCCCAGACGCCGGCCTGGGGATCCAGCCCAAAGCGCGGCAGCAACTGCTCCAACGCACGCCTCTGGCCGCCGGTCATGCGCCCTTCGCGGCGCACGAAGCTGCGGATGGGGCGGTGGGATGGAGGTTCTTTCATGCCCTGGTTGTGGAACGCACAGGACGCAAAGGCGCAGAGGGAACGAATGGCTGGAGCGGATCGTGCTCGTCGCGCCGCAACACGTCCGGCGACGGTGTGCCGACGCCCGCCAGGATCATCGGATGGCTTTGCGAGCTCTGCGGCTCTGCGTTCTGCGCGTTTACAGCAGTGCTCAGAAGAACGTCCCGTCGATGGGCGACGATGCCGAGGCGAAGCGTTTGCGCGGGATGCGTCCGGCCAGATAGGCCTCGCGGCCCGCCTCGATAGCCTTTTTCATGGCGGAGGCCATGAGCACCGGGTTCTTGGCGCCGGCGATGGCGGTGTTCATGAGCACGCCGTCGCAGCCAAGCTCCATGGCCACTGCGGCGTCCGATGCGGTGCCAACGCCCGCGTCCACCAGGATGGGCACGCTGGCGTTCTCGACGATGGTGAGGATGTTGTAGGGGTTGCGGATGCCGAGACCGGAGCCGATGGGCGCGGCCAGGGGCATGACGGCGACGCAGCCCATCTCCTCGAAACGCTTGGCGATGATCGGGTCGTCGTTGGTGTACACCATGACCTTGAATCCGTCCGCCACCAGGATTTCGGTGGCCTTGATGGTCTCGATGATATCGGGGAACAGGGTCTTCTCGTCGCCCAGGACCTCCAGCTTCACCAGGTCGTGACCTTCCAGGAGCTCACGGGCCAGCCGGCAGGTGCGCACCGCGTCCTCGGCACTGTAGCAGCCGGCGGTATTCGGCAGGATGGTGTACTCCTTCGGCGAGATCACATCCAGCAGGCTGGGCTCGCCCGGGTTCTGGCCGATGTTGGTGCGGCGGATGGCCAGGGTGATGATCTCGGCGCCGCTCGCCTCGGTGGCGAGGCGGGTCTCCTGCAGATCCTTGTACTTGCCGCTGCCCACCAGCAGGCGAGAGCGGTACTCGACACCGGCGATGATCAGCGGATCGGCGCCTGCGGCGTGTGCTTGTGCGATGGAAGACATGGCAACATCTCCTACGGAAGTCTGCAGTGTACAGTCTGCAGTAGACAGGCGAACTACTGAGCCGCCGTCACCTCGGCGTGCGACGCCGGCCGTCTGGTTGTTCGCAGTCCCTGACCATTGCCAACTGCAAACCGCGAACGGAAGTCAGCCACCGCCGATGGCGCGCACGATCTCCACCCGGTCGCCTTCGTTCAGGCGGTGGACGGGGTAGGTGCTGCGCGGCACGATCTCCTGGTTCACTTCCACGGCCACCCGCTGGCCCGCCAGCCCCATGATTTCCAGAAGCGCGGCGGCGTTGAGACCATCGGGCAGTTCGTGCTGCTCGCCGTTGACCCTAATGCGCATACCTGATATCTCGTCTTGAGCCCGTTGAGGCAAAGCGACATTTTACATCAACGCCATGCCGATGTTCGCCCGTAACGACCGCCGGGAGTCTCCCGGCAGCGAGGATGTGATCACTGCCGAGGCGGCCCGGACGCTGGACGGGCTGTTCCGCATGCGGGTGCACCGCTCCCCTGACCGGCCCGCCTACCGCAATTTCGACAAGGCCACCGGGGAGTGGCGCGACAGCAGCTGGCGGGAAATGGCCGCCGAGGTAGCCCGCTGGCAGTCGGCGCTGCGTGCCGAGGACCTGCCGGAGGGGGCGCGGGTGGCCCTCGCCCTGCGCAATTGCCGGGAATGGGTGATCTTCGAGCAAGCCGCCTTGGGCCTCGGCCTGGTGGTGGTGCCTCTCTACACCGACGATCGCCCCGACAACGTGGCCTACATCTTGCGCGACGCGGCCGTGGCGCTGCTGCTGGTGGGGGAGGGCAGTCTGTGGCGCCGCCTGGCCTCGTCCGTCGCCCCATTGGACTGCCTGAAGCGCATCGTGGTGCTCGACTGCGGCCGGGGCCTGGGCCCCGGTGGACCCCTGGACGAGCGGCTGCGCTGTGCCGCCGAGTGGCTGCCGGAAAGCGGGCCGGCCCTCCCCCCCGAGCGGCGCGGTGACCCCGATGAGCTTGCCACCATCGTGTATACCTCCGGCACCACGGGCCGGCCGAAGGGCGTCATGCTGTCCCACGGCAACATTCTGTCCACGGCCCACAACGCTCTGGCCAGCTACGATCTGTTCGTGGATGACGTGCTGCTGTCGTTCCTGCCCTTGTCCCACAGCTTCGAACGCACCGTGGGCTATTACCTGCCCATGATGTCCGGGTCCACCGTGGCCCACGCCCGTTCCATCCAGCAGCTGGCGGAGGATCTGCAACAGATTCGGCCCACGGCGCTGATCGCGGTGCCGCGCATCTTCGAACGCATCCATTGTCGGGTGCAGGAGCAGCTGGCGAAGAAGTCGCCCATTGCCCGGGGCCTGTTCCGCGCCGCGGTGGCGGTTGGCTGGAGGCGCTTCGAGGTCGACCAGGGCCGGCGGCGCCCGGGCCCGCTGCTGCTGCTGTGGCCCTTGTTGGAACGCCTGGTGGCGCACCCTATCCGAACGCGTCTCGGCGGCCGCGCACGTCTCATCGTCAGCGGCGGCGCGGCCCTGCCCGTCGGGGTGTCCCATACCTTCATCGGCTTGGGCATGCCCATCGTGCAGGGCTACGGGCTTACGGAAACCAGTCCGGTAGTCAGCGGCAACCCCGTGGACGACAACCGCCCGGCGAGCGTCGGCGTGCCCCTGCGCAACGTAGAGGTGCGCATCGGGGAACAGGACGAGCTTCAGGTGCGCGGCCCCGGCGTGATGCTGGGCTACTGGAACAACCATGCCGCGACCGCCCAGGTGATCGATCACGACGGCTGGCTGCATACCGGCGACCAGGCGCGCATCGAAGGGCGCCACATCTACATCACCGGCCGCATCAAGGACATCCTGGTGCTGTCCAACGGCGAAAAGGTCTCCCCCGGCGATATCGAGACCGCGATCACCTCCGATCCCCTGTTCGAGCAGGCGATGGTGGTGGGGGAAGGTCAGCCTTACCTTGCCGCGCTACTGGTGCTCAACCCCAATCTGTGGATCGACGTGGCTCGGGAGCTGCAGCTCGATGCATTCGACCACGCCAGTCTTGAAAGCGAGCGACTGAACCGTTATCTGATCGGTCGCATCCGCGACCTGATGCACGATTTTCCGGGGTACGCCAAGGTACGCCGCGTCCATGTGAGTCTCGAACCGTGGAACGTCGACAACGGCCTGCTCACACCCACCCTCAAGGTGCGGCGCGCTCAAGTGGTGGATCGGTTTCGGATGGAGATTGCCGCGCTGTATGGCTAGCCGGACGGCGGACAGGATCGTATCAGCGTAGGAGCGGCTTCAGCCGCGATCACCTCCGCAGCCCTTCGGGGTCCGCGGGAGCATGAGCGGGATCGCGGCTGAAGCCGCACCTCGTCGCAATCCCGCGCAACCTGCCGCTCGTGCCGCGCAGGTCATTCGCGAATCACGACCAATGTCCCCACTTCCACCTGATCGAACACTTCTACCACGTCCACATTGCGCATCCGAACGCAACCGTGGGACGCGGGGCGACCGATGCGACCCTCCTCGGCGGTGCCGTGGATATAGATATAGCGCTGGTAGGAGTCGACGCCCGGGCCTTGGTTGATACCCGGCTCCAGCCCCTGGAGCCAGAGGATGCGGGTGGTGACGTAATCGTCAGCGGCCGCGCGGTCGTCCGTGAGGATCTCCACCATGCGCCCGGTGTTGCGCCGCGCCTGAAACAGGGTGCCGAGCGGTGCCTGGGCCCCGAACTTCTGCGCCACCCGGTGGACGCCCAAGGGGGTGCGCTGGCTGTGGTCCTGGTTGCCGACCCCGTAGCGGGAGGTGGAGACCGGCCAGCTGCGCACCATCGATCCGCCGCGCACCAGGGCGAGGCGCTGCTCGGAGACATCCACCAGCAGCACCGCGCCCCCGGGCGAGGGGCCGAAGCGGGTCTCGAGATCCGCCGCCAGGTGGTGCAGGGCGGCTCGGGGCGCTGGGTCGGTGGTCACGTCGCGCGGCTCCGCGTGGAGGCATTGGGCGATCGGCAGCAGCCCGGCCAGGACCAGAATGAGGAGGCTGCGCATGGCACGTTGTCCGGTTGCCGGATGCGAAAGGCAGGCTCTACAATACGGTCTGAGCGCCGCGGTCGGCAACCCGGCTCGGCGCCCGGGCGGGTGTAGTTCAATGGTAGAACGGGAGCTTCCCAAGCTCTTAACGTGGGTTCGATTCCCATCACCCGCTCCAGACGTACGCAGGGCCGCTCCGTGGAGCGGCCCTTTTCTGTCGTGCCCGGCGCCGGCGGCGCCGCCTGTGCGTGCTCAGGCCGCGGGCGTTCTCCGCGGGGGCAGCAGATTTTCCCGGGCCAGATGCTCATGCACCTGAATGGGACTGAGCTTGCTCAGGTCCTTGGCGATCTCGGTGGTGCGCCGCCCGTTCATGCGGGTCTCCAGGGCCGAGCGCAAGAAGCCCAGCATGCGTTTCTGCGACACGATCACCACGTCCGACGCTTTGTGATGGTGGGATAGTCGACAACATTCGTCGGCCACCGAGTTGGCGAAGCGGCGCTCGTACTCGTCGCGATGTTGATCGCGGTGGTCGTCATAGCCATGGGCCGGACCGCCGATCGCCGCCCGGTTGCGCCCGGTCTTCGCCTCACTCCATAACTCGTCGCCGTGCATCTCGCGAAAGGGATTGTCGATCTGGTTGTGCTCGATCAGATTGGGGCCGGACTGCAGTTCGGGGATCTCTGACGGTTCGAGGGTGAAGAAGCGGGCACGTGCTCCATTGGTGACGACCACGCAGTACTGAACCATATGGTTTCCTCCTCATGGGCGATGCGCTTGCGATGCGCACGCGAGTCGACAAGGGCTATGTAGTATCGGAGGGGTGCAGCCGCCGCGAACGGGTGTCGTGGGTTCCACTGAGTGAATAGCGGAGACGAAGTGCTCGACATAGACGCGCTGACCATGCGGCGGAATGCAGGGACGGAATCTAGAATCGTTCTCTCGATTCAATTATGAACCGATTTCCCGGTTTGGCCAGCGGCCCCGGGGGACGCCGCGGCCCAAAACGGCTGTCAAAGTGCGTGTA
>Ga0209347_1004847_pt1 | contig 13459 bp, 11 predicted proteins | sample AutmiccommuBRH23_FD_187382 | JGI IMG/M metagenome (GOLD analysis project Ga0209347, IMG submission 187382) | Deep subsurface microbial communities from Mt. Terri, Switzerland - Autotrophic microbial communities BRH/23 (SPAdes) (version 2) | ecosystem: Environmental > Aquatic > Deep subsurface >... | reverse complement strand
CCGGACGGGCCGCCAGATGGGCGGCAACGATGGCGCTCGGCCTGTCCTCCGACACCAAAAACCCTGCCGCCAACTTCAGGCGAAACGCCGTTCATATGGCGCCCCGTGAGAAAGCCAGGCTAGTGGCCCGTCGCGCCTAAATCGCACCATAGCCGCAACTTCGTTCGATTTAGGCGCGACATGAGGGCCACTAGCTACAACAATGACTTAGTGAGGCGTTTATCACGCCTTAATTGACACCGGCCTCACCGCACCACCGGTCAATTAAGGCGTGACGCCTCACTAGTGTGGCGCCTCGCAATTGCCGACCAACAATTTGGCTGGGTTCGTCGTCGGCAATTGCGAGCGGAGGCTCTGCTGGAAGAAAAACGAGGCATTCAGCCTTCCTTCGTTTCGATGTCCCAAATACGCGCAAACTGCGCTATAAGAAACACAAGACATCGTATCGAGTTATAACGTCTGTGAGTGTAAAGCCATGACCGCGACATCATTGGAAGCCTTGAGGGTGGTTGAGCCTTCGCGCAGAATCGCTGACGAAAAAATGGAACAGGTTCGAGAACTGCTTCTCGGCGAAGATCTGCGGCGGACAGATGTTCGGCTGGAAGCCATCGAAAGCCGTTTGCGCGCGCTCGAGACAGACGTTGCGCGCCGGATCGATGCTATGCAGGCACGCCTCGAAGCGATGTCGGGCGAAGTCAGCGGCGAACGCCGCGCCGCTTTCGACGAACTCGCCAAGGGTATCTCGGATCTCGGTCAGCGGATAAAGACGATCTCGCGCATCTGAAGTGAGCTACCGCCCGGCTGACTGCCTCTGCGCAGGCCTTCCGCCAACGCGCCATATCGGGCCGCGTCGCCGGGCGTCAGAACGTCGATCTGGCCTAATTATCTGAGTTCAGAAAGAAACCCAGAACCCATGTCGCAAGGCGTCGCAAAGCTTAAAGAGTTGCTGTTCGAAACCGAAGCCCGCGCGCTCACCGACTTGCAGCGCCGCATCGAAGCGGTAGCCAAGCTAGGCACCGAGCAGCGCGCCGCATTGTCTCGCGACCTTGACCGACTGGCAGCAACTGATGCCGCCTTCCGCAACGAGGTCAAGAGCCAGATCGACGCCGTCTTCTCGCGCGCCGGCACCGACGACCGTTTCCGCGCCAGCGTCGCCGAAGTCCTCGACCGCGCACTGGCCGATGCCGAAATTTCCCGCCATGAGCAGCTCTCCACGGCGATCGCCCCGCTCGTCGTACGCACCATCAAGCGCGAGATCCACGAAAGCCAGGACGAACTCGTCGACGCCCTTTATCCCATCACCGGCCGCCTCGTGCAGGCCTACGTCGCCAGCGCCATCCGCGAATTGAGCGAACGCATCAACGCCCAGATGTCTGCAAACCCGGCGATGCTGCGCTTCAAGAGTCTGTTGACCGGCCGTTCGAGGGCCGAACTGGCGCTCGTGCAATCCCAGCAGTTGCAGGTCGAAGAACTCTATCTGATCCGTCGCGGCTCCGGTGAACTGCTCGCCCGCTGGCCTGATGTCTCAAACAGCCACGACCGCGATCAGGTCCTCAGCGGAATTCTTACCGCCATCAACGAATTCTCCCTCGAAGCCTTCCCCGACGACGGTTCCGCCTTGCGCGAGATCGACCTCAACACCTCGCGAGTCTATTTGCGCGCTTCCCCGCGACTGCTGCTGGCCGCCAAGTGTACCGGCCTATCGAATGCCGCGGTCGAACGCATGATCGACGCCGAATTCATGGAATCTCTCAACCGCCAGCATTACCAGTGGGAGGAACTGGCCGATAATTCCTCCTCACCCACACAGCGCAACGCACTTCTTTCGGAGGTCGCCGAACGCATCGAGAATCGCGTCGCCGATGTGCGCCGTCAGGTTTTGAACGACAACTCCGGCTGGCTTGTCCTCAAATCCATCGGCTGGCTGATAGGTCTCCTGCTGGCCGGCTGGATTGCCTGGGCAGGCTACAAATATGCGACTACCGAGTGGGTGCGCGAACGCGCCAATGCGGTTATCGCGCAGACCGTTTCGATGCGCGGCTATCCTGTGCGCCTGCAGGTCGCCGATTACGGCGCCGAGGTTTCCCTTGCCGGGCTCGCACCTTCGGCGGAGGCAAAGACCGAAATCATCGATTCGCTGAAGAGCGAACTTGCTGGCATCGCCGTCAAGGATGAACTCACCATTGTCCCGACCGCACCCGACGCGACCCCGCAGATCGTCGGTCTTCGCGAAGACCTACAAGCGTTCGAGCGCCGCGTGGCCCGCGAAGCCTTTGAGCGCTCGACCGCCCGCGCGATTATCCGGTTGGCAGCCCTGCCGGCAAGCTTCAGCCAGCTTGGCCAGAAGCTGGAGGAACAGTCCAAGAAGAGCATCGTCGCCGCAGCCGCATCGAACGTCGATACAGTGCGAACCGAGCTTGCTAAGTTGCGCAGCCAGGAAGCTGGGGCAGGCGCTATAAACGACAACGCCAGACTCGACAACAGCGAACTCGCCGCCCGCTTGGCCGCGTTGCGCGCTACGATCGCCGCCAGTGCCGTCAGGATGGCGGGCCTTCTCGATACCGCTTCGGCAAGGCTCGATGCCGGTGCCCCCCTCGATGCCGATGCCCCCTTTGCCGAATCCGCAGGCGGGCTCCTTTTCGAAGCCGAATCGATGGCCATTGAGACCGAGCAGTTGGCTACGCTCGTCGTCGCTCTCGCCCAAGCTGCCGGTATCAAGCCGCCACCGCCGATCGTCATGGCGCCACCACCGCCGCCGGCGCCGTCCGGTCCGACACCTGACGAACAGCTTGCCAGCTGGATCCGCGTACACGCCATTTTCTTTTCCACCGACACCCGTTTCCGCGATCTGCAGGCAGCTTCGAGCCACCTCGACGAACTCGCCGAGCTGATCCAGGCAACGTTGGCAACCATCCGCGTCGTTGGCTTCACCGACGAACAAGGCAGCTCCCGCCAGAACTCGCCGCTTTCCCGGGAGCGCGCCGAGCTCGTGCGCAGCGCACTCATCACCCGCGGCGTGCCTGAACAGCGCTTGATCGCCGTCGGCAGGCTCGATGCGAAGGACATTTCCAGCATAAGCGGCGACTCGAGCCCAAATCGCCGCGTCGAATTCGAGTTCGGTTTCGTTGGAGAGGCTCCGTAGGCGGATTCTGCCAACCGCAGCCCCGCAAGCATGGCGACAAGGCAAGGTCTTGGAGCGCGGCCGCGATTGCTTGAAAACTGAATGCGCTGCAAAAGGACATCGATCGTGGCGTCAAAAAAGATCATGCTCCTGGGGGAAATCGGCGTCGGCAAAACGTCCCTCGTCAACCGCTTTGTCAGCGGCCGCTTCCGCACCGACTACATGCCGACCATCAACGTCGAGATTTACACGCACAATCTGCCCGAGACGGCCACCTGCCCGTCTCTCACGCTGCTGATCTGGGACACCGATGGAAATTTCGGCGAAACGATTTTTTCAAGCGTCTACCTGAAAAATGCCGCGGCCGCACTTATCGTCGCCGATGCGACGCGCCCGGCTTCGCTTCAGGCGATGGCCGGTCTGGCCGCTGGCTGGCGCACTTCCCGTCCCGGCCGCCCCTGTCAGCTGCTGATCAACAAGATCGATTTGCTCGAACCCTCTCGTGAAATCGAACTGCCGTCGGATTTGCTCACCGGCGCTCAGCCTCCGCTACGCACCAGCGCCAAGACCGGCGACAATGTCGAAGCCGCGTTCCAAAACGCCGCCAACGACATCGTTCGGCGCGGCCTGTGACGCGATCAGGAGAGCCCGACATGGACGTCCGCTCTGCTTCTCCAGCTCCCTTGCTCAGCGCAGGGCTTCTGCTTGCGCGAAACCGTATCTACGCCATGGCTTGGCTCGATGCCGATCTGATCGTCACTGCCCGCTTTGGTGATCTAGCGCCCGGCCTCGAAGCCGGCGAACCGCTCCATGTCGGCCTGCCGGTGCTTGCTGATTACGAAGACGATATCCGCGCACTGCCGTGCGATGGCCACTCTTCATTCGAGCTTCCCGGCATCATGCTAGTCGATCCGCTTGGCGAGCCGGCACCGCGCATTGACTTGATTGTCTACCGGCACGTCGACAGGCTGCCGGAAGCGGCAACCAGCGACACCAGCGAATTCCTGCTCCTCATCACCCGCGCAGGCACCCAGACGATGGATCTTGCCGTCGCCCGCATGCAGCGCGACCGCCATATCCTCCTGGAAGACATCGCCCTCAAGAAGCTGGAACTCGACCGCGTCAATGCCGAGCTGGAATTGTGCAACCGCGATCTGGAAGACTTCGCGACCATCATCTCTCACGACCTGAAGGCACCCATGCGCGCATTGCGCTATCACGCCGACGACATTGAAGCCGCTCTCGACAGCGGGCAGCTGCAGGTCGCACGGGAATCCTGCGCCGACCTCAAGACCCAATCGCGGCGAATGTCGACCATGCTGTCCCAGCTTCTCGACTACGCAGCCGTCGGCCGCCAGAAGGAATCGGTTGAAGCATGCGACACCCGCGCTCTGATCGATTCCATTACGGCTTCACTGCCGCGCCCGCCGGGGCTCGCGATCACCATCGAGGGCGAATGGCCGATTATCGAGACCTACCTCGCCCCTCTCGACCTCGTGATCCGCAACCTCATCGACAACGCCATCAAACATCACGACCGGGCCGGCGAGGGCGAAATCCGCATCGCAGCAACGCCGTGCACGGGTTCGCTGAACATCGTGATCCAGGACGACGGTCCCGGCATTCCACGCAGCCGCCATGAAACCATTTTTCAGCCATTCCGCAGCTACCGACCCGACGGTGAAGGCGGTTGCGAAGCGGATGCCGGGCTTTCGCATGGCATGGGCCTGGCCTTCGTAAAGCGCATGATTGAGACGGTCGGAGGCCGCCTCGATCTTTCGTCCGACCCGAGTCGCCGACGCGGCAGCGCTTTCAAGATCGTTTGGCCTGGCGGACGCGAGTTACGTCAGCAAGCACTGAAATCCAAGTCCTGAACGAGTTCTCGTCGTGTCGCCGCACATGTCTCGGTGACATTGCAAGCCCCGTTTTTTTCTGCGACAACATGAACCTGACCGCGGTTCCTGAACCAATTCGCCTCGTCGCACCCGCCGGCGTCAAAACAACACAGTCAGCGCGCCTCCACTGGAGAATACACGGCATGGCAGATTCCTCGTCCACCTCGGGCGGCGATTTCCTCGACAAGAAAAGTAGCCTCAATAAAACACTCGGGCAGATGCCCAAGCTGACCGAGATTCTCGTCGTCGACGACGAGAGGATGGACATCAAGCGCCTGCGCGCCACCCTCCACCTGATGTTCGGCTACGAAATCAACGTACGCGAAGCCACCACCTTGTCGGGCGCAATCGACAAAGTCATGAAGAAGCAGCCGCAGCTCATTCTGCTGGACGATGACCTCAAGCTGTCGGCCGACCGCGCCCACGACTCGATCCCCTATCTACGCCGCATCGGCTATGAAGGCCCTATCGTCGTGGTCAGCGGCGTTGCCACCCGCAACCGGCGCAAGGATCTGTTGGAAGCAGGAGCAGCCGAAGTCCTGCACAAGGATGACGTCGACTCGGTGCGCATCAACGAAGTCCTGCCGAAGATCCTCGCGACGATCGGCTTCGAGACCAAACCGACGGCTTGAGACGGTGTTGTCTCAGATAGTCACCTGGCTTTTTCGGTGCTAATGCAGCCGGACTGTCGATCGATGACCAAACGCTCACGCTGCCGAGTACTCTTTCCAGCCCGCCGCCAGTAGCCAATAACGCCCGAGGATACCATATGGCCCCGACTACACTCACCCATTTCATCGGTGGCGAGAAGATTGCCGGGACGTCCAACCGTTTCGCCGACGTCTTCGAACCGATGACGGGCGATGTCACCGCACGCGTCCCGCTCGCCAACGCGACTGAAGTGAGACACGCCGTCGAAGTGGCGAAAGCCGCACAACCTGGCTGGTCCGACACCAATCCGCAGCGCCGCGCCCGCGTTTTCATGCGCTTCGTGGAACTGCTGAACCGCCACGCCGACGAAATCGCCCATACCATGTCGCGCGAGCACGGCAAGACAATCCCGGATTCTCATGGCGACCTGCAGCGTGGACTCGAGGTTGCCGAATTCTGCATCGGCATCCCGCAATTGTTGAAGGGCGAATTCACCGAAGGCGCCGGCCCCGGCATCGACATGTACTCGATGCGCCAGCCGCTCGGCGTCGTTGCCGGCATCACGCCGTTCAACTTTCCCGCAATGATCCCGCTGTGGAAAGCCGCTCCCGCGATTGCCTGCGGCAACGCCTTTATCCTCAAACCTTCCGAGCGCGACCCTTCCGTCCCCTTGATGCTCGCCGAAATTTTCCTCGAGGCCGGCCTTCCAAAGGGCATCTTCAACGTCGTCAATGGCGACAAGGAAGCCGTAGACGCCATTCTCGACGATCCCGGCATCGCAGCCGTTGGTTTCGTCGGCTCCTCGGATATCGCCCAGTACGTCTACGCGCGCGGCGCAGCCAACGGCAAGCGCGTCCAGGCCTTCGGCGGCGCCAAGAACCACATGATCGTCATGCCCGATGCCGATATGGACATGGCCGCCGACGCCCTGATCGGCGCTGCCTTCGGTTCGGCCGGCGAGCGCTGCATGGCGATCTCGGTTGCCGTACCCGTTGGCGAAGGGGCTGCCGAAGCGCTGCGAGGCAAGCTCGTGCCCAAAATCGAATCACTCAAGGTCGGCCCGTCCACGAGTCCCGATGCCGACTTCGGCCCTCTCGTCACCCGGGCCCACCTCGAACGCGTCAGGAATTACGTCGACATCGGAGTCGGTGAAGGCGCCGAACTCGTCGTCGACGGCCGCGGCTTTAAGATGCAAGGTTACGAGAACGGCTTCTACATGGGCGGCTGCCTGTTCGACCATGTCAAAACGGACATGCGCATCTATCAGGAAGAGATCTTCGGACCCGTCCTGTCCATGGTACGCGCGGCCGATTACTCCGAGGCACTCGCACTCGCCAACAGCCACGAATATGCCAACGGCGTTGCCATCTACACTCGCGACGGCGATGCCGCCCGCGATTTCGCCGCCAAGGTCGAAGTGGGCATGGTCGGGATCAACGTGCCGATCCCCGTGCCGCTCGCCTACTACACGTTCGGCGGCTGGCGTCGTTCCGGTTTCGGTGACCTGAATCAGCACGGCCCCGACGGTATACGGTTCTACACGCGCACCAAAACTGTCACCTCGCGCTGGCCTTCCGGCGTCAAGGAAGGTGCGCAATTCGCTATGCCGACGATGAAATGATCAACGTTACATAATCCGCGGCAAACTTGATCCCGCGGTCCCTTGCCGCAGTGCAACAATTAGCCCAATTGTGCTCGATTAGGGAAGTTATACGCCCACATCATGTTCCGCAAACGGGGGCCAATAATGAGAGCAACAGCATTGCTCGCCGTCATCTCGGCGTCGGCGTTCACCATCGGCACGGCAGCAGCACAAGATCTCCAGCTTCCAAGCGAAGTGACACCACAGTTGCGCGCCGCATGCGAAAACGACGTTCGCCGGCATTGCAGCAATGTCAAAGACCCAACCTATGCCAAGGTCAAAAGCTGCGTGAGGCGTAACTTCATGAAGCTTGGAATGCGTTGTCAGTTGACGCTCGCCAGCGCCGGCTTCAAGCAGTGAATGTCAAAAGCCTCAGGTCTGCGAACGGCGCCTACGGCTATCGCCCATCGTTCTCCGAATTCCCGATCTCTCGAAGTGGCTTCGCAGATGTAGCTTTTGCACCTGACGTTTGGTCTCGGCGCCAGCCGCACGCTGGGTACCAAACGTCAGGTGCGCTACACTAGTGTCCCTTCGTCTCCGAATTGCCGAAGAGCGGGTGCCGCAAAGGCGTCGGCAATTCGGACACGGGACACTAGCGCCCGCCCGCGTGATCGATTCCAGGGTTGCGGCTGCCGCCCGACTGCTGCATCACTCCGCCCCATGATAGATCTCGCAACCTTCCTCGACATTTCGCGCTGGCCCTTTACCGCGGACCAGCTCAAGGTTCTCGCAGTCCTGCTGGCCGTACTCGTACTCCTCGTATGGGGGCGGTGGCGCTACGACGTGGTCGCCTTCGCTGCCCTCGTTGCCGCAGTCATCATCGGCGTCGTCCCCAAGGACCAGGCCTTCGAAGGCTTCGGGCATCCCGCGACGATGATTATCGCGCTCGTCCTCGTCGTCAGTTCCGGACTTTCTTCGTCCGGCGCGGTTGAATTCATCGCCAGGCATCTCACGTCCGCCGGCCGCTCCATCCCCTCCCACATCGCAGTCATGTCGAGCGTCGGCGGCCTGCTCTCAGGGGTCATGAACAACGTCGGCGCGCTCGCTCTGTTGATGCCCGTCGATATCGCGGCTGCCCGCAAGGCCAAGCGCTCACCCGCCTGGACGCTTATGCCGCTATCGTTTGCCACCATTCTCGGCGGGCTTGTCACCCTGATCGGCACGCCCCCCAACATCATCATTTCGACCTACCGCGAACGCGAATTCGGCGCCCCCTTCGCGATGTTCGACTTCACCCCCGTCGGCATCGTCTGCGCTGCAGTCGGTATTGCATTCGTCGCGCTGATCGGCTGGCGCTTTATCCCAAGCTCCGCTGGCCGCATCGACACCAGCGACGAAGCCTTCAAGCTCAACGACTACATCGCCGAGTTGACCATCGAGGAAAATTCGGATTTCGCCGGCATGCAGCTGATCGACGCCGAGGAATTGGCCTCTGGTAGCGACGTCAAGATCCTCAATGTGATCCAGGAGCGTGGCTACATCAACAAGCGCCACGGCTGGTCGAAATTGAACGTCGGGGATATCCTTCTTCTTGAAGCTGCCGCAGAAAACCTCGACGACTTCGTCTCCGAACACAAGCTCGCCTATGTCGATACCGAGCATCACCGCGAAAAGCTGCACGGCGCCGATCTGGAACTGGTCGAAGCCGTCGTCCGCCCCGGAGCCCGCATCGAGCGGCGCTCCAGCAACTCCCTCAACCTTTTCGACAACCACGGCATTTGGCTGGTCGGCATCCAGCGCGAGGGCCGCAGCCTGCAAAAACGCGTCCGTCGAGAAGCCGTCGCGGTCGGCGACGTGCTGTTGCTCCTCGGGCCGAAAGAACGCACAAGCGCCTTCATCGAGAATTGGGGCATGGTTCCGCTGGCCGAGCGTGGACTCGATGTCAAGGATACTTCGAAGGCGCTCCTGGCCGCAGCGCTGTTCGTCGCCGCTATCGCACTGTCGAGTTTCGGACTGCTCTATTTGCCGGTCGCGCTGGCGCTCGTCTGCGTGCTTTACGTCCTGTTCAATATCGTCCCGCTGAAGGAACTTTACGAGACCATCGAATGGCCTGTCGTCGTATTGATCGCGTCGCTCATACCGATCGGAGCCGCCCTTGAGACTTCCGGCGCCTCGAAGGTGCTGGCGCAAAGTATCGTCGAGGTTTCGCAAGGGCTCCCGCCCTGGGCCGTCCTGACGATCATCATGGCGCTGACGATGACCCTGTCGGATGTTTTGAACAACACGGCAACCGCCCTCGTCGCAGCGCCCATTTCAGTCGAGGTGGCCCGCTCGCTCGGGGTCAATCCAGACCCCTTTTTGATGGCTGTGGCGATCGCCGCCAGCTGCGCCTTTCTGACCCCCATCGGCCACAAGAACAACACGCTGATCATGGGGCCTGGCGGCTACCGTTTCGGCGATTACTGGCGCATGGGCCTGCCACTCGAAATCATCGTCGTCGCCGTCGGCGTGCCGATGATCCTGCTCGTCTGGCCTCTGTGATAAGAACCCTGCTGCGCTGCAGATCCGATCTATTGTGCGCAACGTTCCTGAAGAAGTGGCCGTTGTTTCGGCCCTGTCGTCTGTGACGAGTCTCCTCCCGCAGGCGAAGAACCAACTCCGGACCGGTCATCACGACCGGTCTTTTTTTGTGCGCGCAATAGTGGGTGAGGCCGCAAGGATAACGAAGGGAGGGCCCACCGCAGCGTGGCCTTGGACGATATGCCCTCCCCCGTCTCCTCCTGGACTTGGGCTGGTCGTTGCCAGTCCTTATCCTACACAAAATGTTATACAGTTACGCCGCGACGTGCAATACGCCTGACTGTGAAAATCATACGATAGATTGCATCACTATGTTGCATATGGTCCGGTCAGCGCGTCACCAGCACCGGCACGTTGCAGTGGGTGATCACGTCGTAGGTCTCGCTGCCGAAGATGAGTGCGGACAGCCCGCGCCGGCCATGGCTCGCCATGACGATCAGGTCGCACTTGCCACCCTCGGCCGCCTCCACGATCGCCTTCCACGGTTCTCCGCTCTCGACCTGCACGGTTTTCAGATCGACGCCGACCTCCGCGGCCTTCTGGCGAACGAAATCGAGATGGTGGTCGACCTCCTTCTTGAAAGCTTCGCGTTCCTCTTTCGACACCGTCACCACGACGCCTTCGGCGACGAAATCTTCCAGATGCGGGCGCACCGTCAGCGCCGTAACTTTGGCCCCTGCGAGTTTTGCCAGTTCCAGGCCATGCGGAACTGCGGAGTTGGCCAAGTCACTGCCGTCGGTCGCAATCAGGATGTGGCTGTACATGATATCCTCGCGGGGGCTGCGTCGGTTTAAGTCTGTTAATTATCAGGGCTACCGAGTGCTGCCACATTGACCGCCGTCAATTCTCGTTCGGCAAATTTGGCCGCTGCACCCGGACAACAGGGACATGATCGCCGCGAAACCCCGCAAAGATCAAGCAATGAGGCCGCGCAGGTCCTCAAGGACGGTATCTGCCGCAAGATCTGGATATTCGTCCGGGCGTCCGCCCCGGTTGATCCACACCGTGCTGAACCCGTAGGCCTTGGCCCCGGCGATGTCCCAGCGGTTCGACGACTGGAACGAGATGTTGCGCGGCGGCAGGTCGAAACACGACGTCGCCAGTTCATACACCCTCGGTGCCGGCTTGAACATTCCCGCCGGCTCGACCGACAGCACCGCATCGAAAAGATCGCCGACCCCCGCCGAGCGCACGGCATCGGCGAGCATGGCCGGGTCGCCGTTCGACAGGATGGCGACCTTCGCCCCCTGCGCCCGCAACGAGCCAAGAACACCGGGCACCTCCGGGTACGCATCGAGCTCGCGATAGGCCGCCAGCAGCTTGTCGCGCAGCGCAGCGTCAAGACCGCCACTTGCGGCAATCGCGAAATCGAGCGCTTCCTGCGTAACCTGCCAAAACGTTGCGCGCTGCCCGGCCAGCGAGCGTACCCAGGTGTACTCAAGCTGTTTGGTCCGCCAGATATCCGACAGAACCTGCCACCGCTCACCGATCGCGGCTGAATGGCGTGCGGCCGCCGAGTGAACATCGAACAGCGTTCCGTAAGCGTCAAAAACAAAGGCTTGCGTTGACATCGGTCCGGTCTCCAAGCTGGTGGTCTGCTGATGGTGCGCTACACTTTCGATATCGTATTGCCGGTGGCGACAACGTTCGACCCGAAAGAAGCTTTGAAGATCATTGATGAGCTTGCAGCTGGCCGCAACCGGCTCAGTGTTAAGTGGAAGCACGCCACGGCCATGACTGTGGCTGGGCTGCTCAACAACAGCTTGCTGAATGTTGACCAAAGAAGCGCCGTCCCATCGGCCGAACGGCACCCTCGGACGCCTACCGCAATCACCCGCAGGCTTGAAGCTTAGCTTTGATCCCGTACGGCGCTGCGTACCCCCAAACAATTCGGCCGCCAAAGATCATTCTTTGGCGGCCGATTGAACATTCTGACAGTTGGAATCAGGCCGCGGCGGCCGTGTCAACCTTCGCCTTTGCCCAGCGGCCGAACTCGGCCATGGCAGCATCGACGCCACCCTTGCTGTGCGGAACGCCGGCCAGCTCGAGGCCCATCTCCACGCCGCCCAGCGCGCCGAGGATAGTCAGCTCGTTGGTATCGCCAAGATGGCCGATGCGGAACACCTTGTCGGCGACCTTCGACAACCCGGCGCCAAGCGACATGTTGAAATTCTCAAGCACGAGTTTGCGGAACGCGTCGGCGCTGTGGCCTTCCGGCATCCGGATCGAAGTGACGGTGTTGGAGAAGTACTTCGCATCGCGGCACTGGTTTTCGAGGCCCCAGGCATTGACCGCGGCTCGCACGCCGCTGGCAAGCTTGGCGTGACGGGCAAAGACGTTGTCCAGCCCTTCCTCGTTGAGCATCTTCAGAGCCTCTTCCAGGCCGTACATGATACTGATGCCCGGCGTGTAGGGGTAGAAGCCGTTCTTGTTCGGCGCCAGCATGTCGTTCCAGGAGAAGAACGCACGCGGCAGCTTCGCCGTTTTCGTCGCCGCCAGTGCCTTGTCGCTGACTGCGGTGAAGGCAAGGCCTGGCGGCAGCATGAGGCCCTTCTGCGATCCGCAGACGGTGACGTCGACGCCCCAGCCATCATGCTGGTAGTCGACGCATGCGAGTGAAGATACGGTATCGACCATCAGGAGAGCCGGGTGGCCCGCTGCATCGAGCACCTTGCGCACCTCTTCGACGGGTGAGCAGCAACCCGTTGCCGTGTCGTTGTGAACGATGGCGACGGCCTTGATCTGGTGTGCCTTGTCGGCACCGATCCGCTCGGCAATCGCGGTTGCATCCACGCCGACGCGCCAATCCGAAGCAATATAATCGACATCGATCCCGAGCTTCCTGGCCATCGCCTGCCACAGCAACGAAAACTGCCCGGTTTCGAACATCACGATTTTGTCACCAGGCGAAAGCGTGTTCGCCAGTGCTGCTTCCCAGGCACCCGTCCCGGAAGCCGGGAACATGATGACCGGGTTTCTTGTCTTGAAAACGCCCTTGAGTCCATCGAGCACGCCTTTCGAGAATTCGGCGAACTGCTGGCTGCGGTGATCGATGATCGGACGCAACATGGCCCGCTCGATACGGCTGGGAACCGGCGTCGGTCCGGGGATCTGGAGAAAGTGGCGGCCAGCGCGATACGTCGTCTTCGACATGCGTGTTAATCCTGATGTGCAGCGGTTGTAAAAGACCAAAAAGGGGCAAGGCGGCACCGCGCCGATCGGAATGGATCGCGCTACCGCCACCGGTCATGCGGCATAGCGCAGCGTCGTGTTCGCGTCAAAGGGGCATAATCGACCGCTCGATACCGCGCTGCATCATCGCCCTGAATGCCCGGGTGATGGTCTCACCTCTCAAGGCAAATTCCGTAGGTCCGCTTTCCCTGCCGCAAAGCTGAGGAAAGTGGCACTCCTAGGGAAGCTCTGAACAAGCTCCGAACCATGGCACAATCTGAGAATTGATTCGAGGGGTGCCCTGCCATGAGGCAGTTAAGCTTTGCGACACTTGATCACCGGAACAAGAAGAAGCAGACGAAGCGCGAGCGGTTTCTCGCCGAGATGGATACGGTGGTGCCGTGGTCGGCTCTGCTTGCGCTGATCGAACCGCATTATCCCAAGGCCGGCAACGGTCGG
>Ga0209347_1004846_pt1 | contig 13465 bp, 14 predicted proteins | sample AutmiccommuBRH23_FD_187382 | JGI IMG/M metagenome (GOLD analysis project Ga0209347, IMG submission 187382) | Deep subsurface microbial communities from Mt. Terri, Switzerland - Autotrophic microbial communities BRH/23 (SPAdes) (version 2) | ecosystem: Environmental > Aquatic > Deep subsurface >... | reverse complement strand
CGTCACTCGCCAACGTATTACGCGGTTAAGATTTCCCTGATCTTGTCGATGCCGTCCTGATACCAGAACCACTGTCCGCCAAGTTGAATTGCCAGGCCCTTCGCTGGATTCTTCAGGTCGTTGAGCTTCCACACCTGCTGGAACTCATAGTTGGAGACGGTTAGGTCGTGATCGTCTAACAGCTTCTTGATAGCTTCCGTCATCCGGTACTTTGGTCGCTCAACATGCTTGATTGCTACCTCGACATCTGAGCCGACAGGGCTGAAGACTACGGCTTGGTCCGCCTTCTTGACGTTGTTTACGACCTTCGGCACGACGTAGACGCGGAACGAGTAGGCCGGGTCATTGAACTCTGCCTGCGTCATTGGTCCTTCGAGAAGTAAGTTTACAGCCGCAACAGATTTGGCGACAGCAGCCGTCCCTTTCAGAGCGTTTGCAGATTGCAGTGTCAGCGCCTGAAGCTGGATGGCAAACGCCAGTTCGTGCGAAAAGTCGTACTTGGCGCCAAACTTCTCGTTCGCGTATCTGAGAAAGTTCAGCGCATTCGCCTGTATCTTGCCCTGAAGCGCGTCGTTGATATCCTCGGCGGAACGATGCTCGATCACGTTGCGGATGGCGATGAGGTATTTTGAGGTTGTCTCTCTCGCCTGATGAAAGTCCCCCCTCAGGACGCTCTATGCAGGAGCTCAGTTCCCAAAGTTTTGCTTGGCCATCGACTAAAACGAATGTCCCATCAGCGTTCTTGTAAACCGGGGTGATGCCCTCTCTGATCAGCCGCGCGTGCAGGAGGTAGGTCCACGCAATGATCGAGAGGACGATAAAGGTCTCGGATCGCGTCGATAGGACATTGTTGTTATAGACGAGGATGGCGGTCTTGAAGATTTCCACCGCTTTGCGAATGCTAGCCTCAGTGTGTGTCGTCGGATAAAGTCCGAGCTGTTCGGCCAAAGCCGCGAGCTTGGAATACTGGTAGAGTAGTGCATCCACTTCAAGAACCGGGCTCGCCGCGATACTCACATAACGGGCCTTTGTCCCCTTTCGGATGGCCCCAATCTCGCGATGGTTGAAGTTGCGGTCAAGGAAGCTGAAGATCGCCAGCACCTGCTGGTCATTCATTCCCCGGTGCTTAATCAGCCCCTTAATGAGCCCAACTTCTCGGTCGGACAGAACAATTTTCGCCATACCTGCCTCAGCCCCTGCAGGCTTATGCACGTCGTCCTTCTCATCAGAGTCGACTCGGATTCCTGCCGCATCAATTGACGATATTTGGCCGACAACGGACCGTCAGCTCCGCGGTGCGAACCTTCAAAAGCGCACATTCAAAAGGGGGAAGTGGAGCGTTAGGAATGCCAGGATTGAAGTTCGCCGAGGTGCATGATTACCAGATTACTGACCGATCGATCTCGCTGATGCGCCGCCGGCCCGTTAGCGCCATAGCCAACTCGAAGTCTCGGCGAAGCAGGTTGACTCAATGGGCTACGCCTTCGGCACCATCGATCGCAAGGGCATAGACATAAGGGCGTCCAATCATGATGGCGCTTGCCCCCAAGGCAATCGCCTTCAGGACGTCTGTGCCACGCCTCACGCCGCCGTCTAGGATAACGGGAATCCGCCCGGCTACCCGCTCCGCGATGGCCGGCAGGGCGTCGATGGTTGCCGGCAGGGTGTCGAGGTTACGCGAACCGTGGTTCGAGACGATGATGGCATCGGCACCTGTTCCAATCGCCTGCTCGGCATCGTCAGGATCCAGGATGCCCTTCAGGATAAGCGGCAGGGTTGTCAGCGAGCGCAGCCAGGCAATATCCGCCCAGGTCGGCATGGCCCGTTGCTGCGCAGTCCCAACTTTGAGCACGCCGGCGTTCCGGTCCTTGAAGTATGGCGTGGTGAGGCTGTCGGGAATTTTGAAGCCCGCGTGGAACTGCCTGCGGCGATCGCCGGGCGTTGGCATATCGACCGTCACGCTGATCGCCTTTGCACCCATTGCCGCCAAGCGCGATACAAGTTCGCCATTGAAACTGCGATCGCTCTGCCAATAAAGCAGGAACCATATCGGAGACTGGCTCATCGCTACGCAGTCTTCTATCGCCGCCGTCGCCGTAGTACCCAAAGTGAACACGGCTTCCGCCACTCCGGCGCCCCGCGCCGCTGCCACCTCGCCTTCCGCGTGAACCAGCCGCTGATAGGCTATCGGCGCCAGGATGATCGGATGCGGGTGACTTTGCCCGAAGAGCGTGATCCCAGTATCAAGGCTTGTCACATCGCGCAGCACGCGCGGCCTGAGCCTTATGCGGTCGAATGCCGCTTCATTGTCGCGCTTGGTGATTTCGTCGCCGGCACCGCCGGCAATGTACTCGTAAATCGGGTGCGGCAACTTTTCCCGCGCCGCCAGCTCCAGATCCGCCAGGCAGAGAAACCGGGCTTCGATGTCAAGCGGCATAGGCGAAACCCATCAACCTCTGAAAAGCCGTCTAATGGGAGACAACACTCCCGCAAATTGACGCTGACCGCAAGGTGGCGGCACGGCACGCGGGGCGACGACGCCTCTGGTGGCCGAGCGGGTGCGACCGTCGTGAGACGGCCTGCCCATCAGGTTTGTACAAGCAAGGTGTGCCGACCTTCCGACGGGAGACTAACCCTGTCTTCATCAGCCACTGTTCCTTGGGGTGGGCCTGGCTATTGGCAATGGCCAGACCGGCCGGCAAGGCCTCGGCTCAGCGCGCAAGTTCGATCCCATGCGCCTGCAGATAGAGCGACAGGAGCTGCGTCTGAGACGAGATGTTGAGCTTTCGGTAAATGTTGCGCCTGTGCACCTTGACCGTTCCGGTCGAGATTCCGAGTTGCTGCCCGACGGCTTCCGAGGAATGCCCACGCAGGACCAGATCGACGATCAGCGTCTCGCGCGTAGTCAGGTTACCGACACTCCAGACATGTTGCTGATCCCGACCTGGGTCCGTGCTCTGCGGCTTGCCGGCATCATCTCCCTCGGCGCCAAAGCGTGCAGCAGCAGCTCCCCAGAAGGTCTGCACGAGCGAATGAACGAATGGCTCGGCTGCCCGCAGCAAACCCATCTCCACCCGCGTGAAAACACGACGGGTCATGGCGCGCATGAGCGAAACAACCACGGTTACACTTGCTGTGACAGGAACAAAGAACCCGATTTCTTCCGCCAGTTCCGTCTGCGAATAGTAGGTGCGGAAATAGTCGCTGGAGAAAAACCTGTCCGGCGCCAGTTCGCGCATACGCCAAAGCCCTACCTTTCCCGCCAGTGCCGCGTGAAAGAATGGATCGAGCAGATAGGGACCGGCCTGATAGAGCGAAACGAACGTCCGGTAGGAATCCGCGTCGAATGTCGAATAGAGATCCACAGGCTTCGCCTGGCCGCGATAGGCGAACACCACCACATGGTCGAACAGGGCGAGGGACTGCATCGCATCACGAAAAGCGCCCCCGATAATATCGTCAGGCTGCGGCGGCCCCGCCATCAGCGGCGCAAGGGCACCGAGGAGACCGCCCACATCGGCTTTTATCGACATGGGCTCCTATGCCCTGAAAAAGCTTAATGGTCAAAAATACCTCTCTTGGGGTATATAGATGTGACGGAGTCATCGCTAGAGTTGATGCCTGCGAACGGTCCAAGAAACCTCAAGAACGAAGGGCCCCCCAATCGATCCGTTGAATGACATCGAGTTTCGCGCGGTAAGCAAGCGCTATGGCGAGGTGACCGCTGTTGCCGGCATCGACCTGGTCGTGCCGAAGGGAGCTTTCGTTGCACTTCTTGGACCGTCAGGCTGCGGCAAGACCACCTGCCTGCGTATGATTGGCGGCTTCGAGCAACCCACCGAAGGCACGGTGCTTATTGAAACCCGCCCGATGAACGGGGTTCCGCCCTATCAGAGGCCGGTCAACATGGTGTTCCAGCACTATGCCTTGTTCCCGCATTTGGACGTCCTTGCCAACGTCTCCTACGGGCTGCGCCAGATGCGACCGTCCATAGCGCGGGCCGAGATACTGCGGCGCTCTGAGGAGGCGCTCGAACTGGTGCGCCTGGGCGGCTACGCCAAGCGACGTATTCACGAACTCTCAGGTGGCCAGCAGCAGCGAGTTGCCCTTGCGCGAGCCATTGTCAATCGGCCTTCGGTGCTGTTGTTGGATGAACCGCTGGCGGCACTGGACCGCAAGCTCAGAACCGCGATGCAGTTCGAACTTCAGACACTGCAGCGCGAACTTGGCATCACATTTCTGCTTGTGACGCATGATCAGGAGGAGGCGCTCTCAATGAGCGATTTCGTCTGCGTCATGCATGCAGGAAAGGTCGCGCAGACCGGCACCCCGCGCGAGGTGTATGACACACCCAAGTCACTCTTCGTCGCCGATTTTGTCGGCAAGACCAACCATTTGGCGGGTGTCGTCGAGCCGGGCGGCGTCTTCAGGCTGACAAATGGCGTCGCTCTCAGCGTTGGCGGCTTCGTCACGGGAAGCGTTGCGGCCGTCGTGCGCCCTGAGGCCATAGGTCTACATCCTGAAAAAGAGGGCGAAGGTTTTGCCGGAACCGTAACGCATCGCATCTTCCTCGGCTCGACTGTGGAATATGCGGTTGCGGCGGATGGGCTTGGCGAGTTCCTTGTCACCGCCGACCGCGGCAAGACCGATGAGACTGTCGAACCTGGCGCACGCGTGCGCCTGGCATTCGACCCGGCCGCCCTGCATCTCTTTCCGTCCAACTCTGCACAATCATAACACCAAAGAAGGGAACAGAAGAATGACCAAGCATCGCACTACGCCAATTACAGCAGCGGAGCTCGCATCCGAATTCATGCGTCTGAAGCGCGGTTCAGTGACGCGGAGGCATTTCCTGGGCGTCACCGGTCTTGGACTTGCCGCGGCGGTGGCAGGCGGACGAACCGGCACGTTCGTGCGCGACGCCCATGCCGAAGACCTCGGCACCCAGATGTCGCTGGCGACCTGGCCGAACTATCACGACCCGGCTTCGTTCGAGGCGTTCACGGCAAAGACCGGCGTCGCCGTCGAGGTCAACGTCTTCGGTTCCAACGAAGAGATGCTGGCCAAGCTGCAGGCTGGCGGAACCGGCTGGGACCTTTTCGTTCCAACCAATTACACGATCTCCACTTACGCCAAGCTCGGGCTGATCGATCCGCTCGACTTGTCGAAGCTTCCAAACTACTCGGCTGCATCTGAATCGGCGCGCTTCTCTAACGAGGGTACAATTGACGGTACGACCTACGCGGTTCCGAAAAACTGGGGCACGACCGGGATAGCGGCCAACACCGCCAAGCTGAAGACGCAGATCACCAGCTGGAAGGACTTCTTCGAGGTGGCGCAGACGGAAGCAGACGGCCGCGCCATGGTGCATGATTACCAGCTGACGACGATCGGCAACGCGCTGGTGTCGCTCGGTTATTCTTTCAACTCCATCGATCCGGCGGAACTGGCAAAGGCCGAAGAGCTACTGATCAAAGTCAAGCCGCATCTGTTCGCCATCAACAGCGACTACCAGCCCGGCATGCGGGCGACCGACGCCTGGCTCACCATGTGCTGGACCAATGACGGCGCACAACTGAACCGCGACATGCCGGAAATCGCCTTCACGCTCGGTACCGACGGAGGTGAGATCTGGTCGGACTTCTATGCGGTGCCGAAGAGTGCGGTCAACAAGCCGGCCGGCTATGCCTTGCTCGACTTCCTGATGACGCCGGAAAACGCCGTCAAGGAGCATGTCGCTAACGGCACGCCGACGACCGACAGCCGCGTACTCGCCCTGCTTCCGGCGGAACTGACGAGCAACAAGATCGTCTATCCGGACGAAGCAGCTTTGACTCCGCTCGAATTCGGTGCGGCGGTCACGCTGACCGACCCGGGCCGCGCCGAAGTCATGGCCCGCTTCAAGTCGGCCTGATCGCGTTTTATGAGGGTAGGTGCGGAGAGGAAACGCAGTCTGGTCACCGCAGCGCTGGCAGCGCCCGCGGCGGTCTGGCTGTTCCTGTTTCTGATCCTGCCCTTTTGCGCCATGCTCGTCTTCGCCTTTGGCAAGCGGGCTCCCGAAGGTGGCTATCAGGCCGCCTTCACACTTGAGCAATTCGCCAACCTGCCGTCACGAGCCGCGGCATTCTGGAACACGCTGGTCTTGGCCCCGGTGGGCGCGCTTCTTTGCCTGCTGGTTGCCTATCCGGTCGCCTACTACCTCGCAGTCAAGGCTACGCCGCAGCGCCGGATGATTCTGGTCTCGCTGATCGTCGTGCCCTTCTGGACCAGTCTCCTCGTTCGAACCTACGCTTGGATGTACATCCTCGGGTCGCGCGGTCTCCCCAATCTGCTCTCCATGATCGGTGTCGAGGACGTCCGGATGCTCAACACGCCCGGTGCGGTGCTGCTGGGCATTGTCTATGGCTACCTGCCGCTGATGATCATGCCGATCTATGTCAGTCTCGAGAAACTGGACCTGCGGCTGCTGGATGCCTCGGCCGATCTTGGCGCGCGGCCAGCGTCGACCTTCTTCGGCGTCACCGTGCCTTTGTCGATGCCTGGCGTCATCACCGGCGTCGCTCTCGTTACCATCCTGCTGCTTGGCGAATATCTGATCCCGCAGCTGCTCGGGGGCGGCAAGGTGTTCTTCATTGGCAATGCGCTGGTCGACCTCTTCCTCCAATCGCGCAACTGGCCTTTTGGGTCGGCCATCGCGGTCACGATGGTGGCAGTCGTCGTTGTCGTGCTGGGCATCTCGATGCGCATCGCCTGGAAGTTCGCCGGGGCGCGTCGGGTGGATCTCGTCTGATGCGCGCCTTCGTCGTAGCCGTCTACTTGTTCCTCTACGCGCCCATCGCGCTGGTGGTGCTGTTCTCTTTCAACGGCAGCAGCAATGCCAGCGAGTTCTCCAGCTTTTCGGTCGAGTGGTATGGCAAGGCCTTCTCGAACGCCTTTCTCGTCCAGGCCCTGCAGAACTCGCTGATCATCGCCTTTGTCAGCGCCGCGCTCGCCGCTGTTTTCGGCACCATGGCGGCGATCGCCATTGAACGCATGAGTGATCGGGCGAGAATGGTATTCGACGGCCTGTTCGCCGCGGCGATCGTCGTTCCAGGCGTGGTCATCGGTATCGCCACGCTGGTCGCCCTAGTGACCGTGCTCGGCTTCATCAATCCGGTGATTGCCGACCTCTGGCCCGGCGAAAATCCGCCGCGAATCGGCCTAGGCTATTTTTCCATCATCGCAGCGCACGGGCTGTTCACCATGGCCGTGGTGACGATGATCGTTCGGGCTCGCATAGCCGGGCTCGGCCGCGATATCGTCGAGGCGTCGGGCGATCTCTATGCCACGCCGTTCGGCACCTTCCGCCAGATCGTGCTGCCACAGATCCTGCCGTCGATCGTCGCCGGGTTCCTGCTCGCCTTCACCTTCTCGTTCGACGACTTCATCGTCGCCTTCTTTGTCGCCGGATCGAAAACCACATTGCCCATGTATGTGTTCGCCTCGATCCGGCGCGGCGTGACGCCCGAGGTCAACGTGATCGCGACGTCGGTGCTCGTCGCTTCGCTCTTTCTCATTCTGGGCGCGCATTTTCTGCTGCGCACGCGCAGCGCCAAGCCGGTCGAAGGTTGACATGATTCTTGCGGGACGGGTGGCAATTGTCACGGGTGCTGGATCGGGGATTGGCCGTGCCGGCGCCGCGATCATGGCGCGCGAGGGCGCCCATGTCGTCATCCTCGACCTTCGCGGCAGCGCCGCCGCCAACGCCGCCGCGCAGATTCACGAAAGCGGCGGGTCGGCAGAGGGGCTGGCGGTCGATGTCACCGACGATGACGCGCTCGCACGCGTGGTGACCCAGACGTTGTCGCGCCATGGCCGGATCGATATCCTGCACAACCACGCCGGGTCCCAGATTGCCGGCGATCTCGAATCCGTCGAGAAGGCCGGTTTCGATGAATCCTGGCGTCTGAATGTGCGAGCACATTTCGTCGCCGCCCGCCTCGTCATGCCCGTCATGAAGGCGGCCGGGCGGGGCGTCATCCTGAATACTTCGTCGAGCTCCGGCGTACTCTATGACCGCGAGATGATTGCCTATACCACAACGAAACATGCGGTCATTGCCATGACGCGGCAAATGGCCGGCGACTACGGCAAGTTCGGTGTGCGGGTAAATGCTCTATGCCCGGGCTGGGTTGATACACCGTTCAACCAGCCGTTCATTGCCCAGATGGGCGGGCGACAGCAGATCGAGGCCTATCTGAAGAACAAGGTTCCGCTGGGCCGGTGGGGCAGCGTCGATGAAATTGCTGAATGCATTCTTTTCCTGGTTTCTGACCGATCAGCCTATGTCACCGGACAGATGCTCGTGGCAGACGGTGGGGAAACCGTGGTCTGACAAGCCATTCCGCCACATCGGAATCGATTGGTATCGCGTGTACGTTCCTTACGCACTCGCGGCCGTCAGCACGGTCGCCAACAATGTCTGCATTCAGACAGCGGCAAAGACGTCTTGGACGTCGAATATGAGGCGCAAACTTGTTATTCCAGGCTTTCAGAGCCGGCCATACTGAATATCGTCCTCTGTACATTCCAATCGACGGAAAGGGACTGCCGCGTAAGTTCGGCGGTAAGCGTATGGTCCTTTGTTCCATCCAGTGTCCGTCGTCAGAACATTTGGCGCTGACGACTGCTTGATTTAGCGGAGCGTCGGCCTTGATTTTGGATTGATGTTAAGCGGCGAGCTTGCGGTGCTGCAAGTCCGACGGCCTGCTGCATCATTCGAACCAGGGCAGACAATACACGAGCGAGCAGTTCCAGCGACTGATGGCCGACCACGGCGTCACCTGTTCGATGAGCCGGTCGGGCAATGTCTAGAACAATGCTTCGATGGAGAGCTTCTTCTCGTCGCTGAAAACCGAGCGGACAGCCCGCAAGGTCTAAAGGATGAGGGATGACGCAAGGGCGGATGTGTTCGATTACCTTGAGCGCTTCTACAACCCTCGGCGACGGCACTCGACACTGGGCTATCTGAGCCCCATCGAGTTCGAGGAACAAGCTATGATAGCTTAACCTCGTGTCCGAAAAACCGGCAGCAGGCCACAGGTTCGATATCCGTTCGCCGATACAATCGGCGGTTAGCGAACGACATTGGCGACCAAAATCGACGCAATCCGCCACTGAATGACTAGTTCTGGGCTAAGAGCGGACACGCAGATTTTGCGGTGGATGGCATGACGCGGTCGCTAGTACAACCTCATTTTGCCGTTGCTACACAAGGATCGTTCCCGGCGATCGGCTCCAAGAAAGCTGGGGCGAAGAGGTTGAATACAGCTTCTCCGATGCCGGGCGCATCTACAGGTTCAGCATCGGGTGCGCTCAATAAGCGCGTGTGAAACCGCCATCAAACAGGATGTTTGTGCCTGTCATATGGTCGCTGAACGGTGACAGCAGTCCTTCGACGGCGACCGCCACTTCGGCAGGCTGGCCGTATTTTCGCAAAGGCACATTATCCACTTCCTGTGTCAGCTTTTCCTCGTAGGTCAGCCCTGCTGCTTCTGCCCGTCTGGCCAGCCCATCACGGTACCGCGGCGCGAGAGTGCCTCCCAGTGAAAGCGTGTTGATATGGATGCCCTGCGGACCCAGCACGAAGGCCATGGTCTTTGCCTGACCGATCCAGGCCGTGCGCAGCACATTGCTCGTGGCATAGTTGCTCATCACCTGAGCGGACGATATGCCCGATATAATGACTATCTTGCAACGCTTTCCGGAAGCTACATCGGGCCGCATCCTTGCGGTGGCCATTTTCAGCGTGGAAAGCGGTCCGATGAAGCTGGTCTGGAACAGACCCCGCCATACTTCTGGCTCTGGCATGGCGTTTGGATCGGCGTGAGGCTGCGGCGGCATGAGCACCACTCCGTCAAGCTCGATGCGAGACTTTTCCATAGCCGCTCCGAAAGCCTCGACCGATTCATCCGAGCCCATGTCCAATGGCAATGCGATATGAGGCTCGCTGGTTGAAGGAAGCGTAGCCAGCGTCTCGTCGAGATTCTGTTTATTTCGCGCCGCCAGCACTAGACGGTTACGGGACCGAGCCAGTTGCAGGCAAACGGCTTGGCCAATGCCGCCGCTGGCGCCGGTAACAAGAATTGTGCTCATCAACAGCGCTCCCCGAATATCTGAAAATCTGAAGCGAAAGGAGGCTGCAAATTCCCCCTCCAATAAATTGTACAATCATCAACGCTTTTGGTGAAGAAGAACAATAGCTGAAGCCATTTGAACGGGTATCGATTCGATGCCGAGCGGCGCCCTCCGCGCCGTTCGGTGGGGTGAGCTCGACCTACACCGCCCTAGCATGGATGTTGGAGAGGCCTGCCTTGGCCATAAGGCTTGCAACGGTCGGTGATCCAGGAGGCCTATGTCCAAGGCAGCTCGACGCGCTCGGTTGACGACCTGGTTAAGGCGACAGGCCTGAGCGGCATCTCCAAGAGCCAAGTCTCTCGGCTCTGCGAGGAAATCGACTAAGGTGAAGGCCTTCCTCGAACGGCGTGCGTGGTCGTGGCGCTGCCGTGACGAACTTGTCCCATAGGGCATCCTTCCATTCCAAAGAAAGGATCGCACCATTAAACCGTGGGATCAAACACCTAGGCTCAGGACCTGTTAATTTGGTTTAAGATGTGATTCACGGTCTCCAAGAAGGAGGCCGTGATGGGTGGTTTGTTTCTGCTGAGCGAGCGTCAGATGGCGCGGATATCGCCGTTCTTTCCGCTGTCGCACCGAATTCCCCGGGTCGATGACCGGCGGGTGGTGAGCGGCATCGTCTATGTGATCCGCGACGGACTGCAGTGGAAGGATGCGCCGGCCGGCTACGGCCCGCACAAGACGCTCTACAACCGCTTCATCCGCTGGAGTCTGATGGGGGTGTTCGACCGCATCTTCGCCGGGCTTGCCGGGGAAGGACCGAAACCCGGGCGCATCATGATCGACGCGACGCATCTGAAGGCCCACCGCACGGCGGCGAGCCTGCTTAAAAAGGGGATGTTCCCCGTCGTATCGGGCGAACCAAGGGCGGGCTGAACTCCAAGCTTCACACCGTCTGCGACGGTGACGGCCGGCCGATCATCCTGCTCCTGTCGGAAGGCCAGATGAGCGACCACAAGGGCGCTCGTCTCGTGCTCGACGCATTGCCTCCCGCCGCTCACCTGATCGCCGATCGCGGCTACGACAGCGCCTGGTTCCGCGAGGAATTGGAAGCCAGGGGCATCGAGCCCTGCATCCCGTCGAGCCGAAGCCGCAAAGTCCCATACGCCTACGACACCGCGCTTTACCGCCAACGCCATAAAGTCGAGAACCTGTTCGCCAAGCTCAAGGACTGGCGGCGCATCGCCACCCGCTACGACCGATGCGCCCACACATTCTTCTCGGCCATCTGCATCGCGGCAGCCGTCATCTTCTGGATGTGATCAATGAGTCCTGAGCCTAGCCCATTAGCAGCAGCACCGATCGCAAGGAAACTCCGGTCAAACCGAAGCCCGATGGTCGCGGGCGAAGGAAGGTCATTATTCTGAAACCAATCTACCCAGCGAACTCGCTTGTTTTCGGTATGGATATTGCGCCTGTCTGCATGGATCGATGTCGATGCGCAAAGCAATGCCGTCACGCGCCAAGAACGCCTGCCGCAAAAAGCATTCTTGAATACGACGATGGCTGATTTGTCATCGTTGAACTACCATCCGACTAGAAGTCGTGTGAGCAGCAGATCATGAAGTTCGACAGAGAGCTGATCTCCAATGGAAATCCGATGGACGCGATTGTCGGCTTTAGCCGTGCTGTCAGGGTTGGTCCGTTCATCTCAATCGGCGGAACGGCGCCAGTCGGGCCAGACGGCAAGACCGTAGGTGTGGGCGATGTTGCGGCCCAAACCCGTCAATGCATTGAAATAATCAAGGCCGCGCTCGAACAGGCTGGCTCCGGCCTCCATGACGTCGTGCGAACACGAGTGATACTTGCGGACATAGAAAACTGGAAAACCGCAATCGACGTTCGGAAGGAATACTTCAAGGATGTTCGGCCTGTCGACACAATCATGGCCATTGACCGATTTGTGAATCCCGAATGGCTCGTTGAGTTCGAGGCCGATGCAGTAATCTCGGATTGGAGTGAGCGGTCGTAACGTTTGCGTGTCAAGCTCTTGGCAACAGGCCCGGTGGCTCAGGATTTGGACGATTGTCATGGCCGAATACTACGGTACGGAGTTGCAGGTTGCCATTCAGGCCAAGATGCGTGAACGCCAGGCCTGGATTGAGAAGACACCGGAGATTGCTAATGGCGGGCGGGTACTCAATTTTCTGGAGCCGGAGAAAACCGGGTGGGAACGCATACAAGAACTGTTTGCGGAAGATCGCGTAGTCTCGTTCACGGCTCAGCCTTTGGACACGATGATGCCGATACTGCGAGATTTTTTTGGTACAGGCTGCCAGTATCCCTACTGGAATGTTTTCGTTGGCGATGCACAGACTGTAGTTGAAGCCAGCAAATCCGTCGTTGCAGATGTTCGTGTTCCATCGGGGTGGAAGCTGCAAAGTCTGGAGAGACCGACGGATGATCAGATTTCCGCGGTTCAACAGCTGAACATAGCGACCGGGATCGCCCCTTACCCGGCCTTCTATTCCCGCGGGGAAATCGTGCCCTGCCTTACAACCTGCTTGTGGAATGATGGGGGGGCGTTAGTGGGCACCGCCTCGGCGAATTGCCGGTACCATCGCGACAGCCGGTTTTCCGGACATGTTTTCGAAGGGTCGGTATCTGTTGCTGAAGAGTGCCGAGGAATGGGGCTGGGCAAATTGCTCAATGCAGCTACGTTGCTGGACAGCTACGAGCTTTACGGCTGGACGGGCGTTATTGCGCAGGCCAGACCCGACAATGCTCCCTCACGCAGAATGATCGAAGCGTGCGGAGTTCAAATGTCCCCCGATCTCATGACAATCAGTGTTATTGCCTCGGAGGAAGAGTTTACTCGATAGCCAGCGGCTGGCGGGTTGTCTTAGAGGCTGCGAAGTCCTCGTTCGGGCTCTGCATGGTCGCTGCAAATCCATGATTGCCTTATTTTGTCAACAGGACCTAACACAGCGAGTGGGTTGATCTTTCGCATCGATGGGCCGCCTTTCAACTGTGGCCGCCTCTGCGTCGGTGAGGCTCGGCCGGGCTTCCGATTCCTGCAGCGCTCTCGGATGTATGGGCCTGCTGAGATTATCAACCAACAAAATCCACGAGTTAAAGGTGGAGAAGGTTGGATGTCAGGCCCATCCGCTCCGCCAACTCTTTGTTCCCCGTCAGCACCTGTGTCCCAGATTTGAGGTTGTGACTTAAGGAGGGTTTTGGTTTCGTCGCATTGACGAAGGAACGACGAAGCGACCCAAAACGACGAATGCGAAGAGGCCTGCGGAGCAGGTAGTGAAGGATATCCGACGGGCAACTCGCCGGCATTTCT
>Ga0209347_1004844_pt1 | contig 13469 bp, 9 predicted proteins | sample AutmiccommuBRH23_FD_187382 | JGI IMG/M metagenome (GOLD analysis project Ga0209347, IMG submission 187382) | Deep subsurface microbial communities from Mt. Terri, Switzerland - Autotrophic microbial communities BRH/23 (SPAdes) (version 2) | ecosystem: Environmental > Aquatic > Deep subsurface >... | reverse complement strand
GGGGCAGGAGCAACTATCGTTTGCTGATCGTCCCCGATTACATAGCGAATGTTATTATCAATGGAGCTCAAAAAGGCAAAATTAAGCCCGGTAAACTGGTTCCCGGACTGGCCCCAGCCGGCGCGGATTTTTATATCATTAATAAAGTCACCTTCTTCTTTATTGAAGAAATCTTCGTCTGTAATCCTCCAGCCGACAGAAACCGATGGAAAGACCTGGTCCCTGTTATCCTCGGCGAACCTTGAAGTAGCATCGCGGCGCACGTTAAAGGTAGCCAGGTATTTTCCTTTGTAGTTATAGGTAAGACGCCCAAGCCACCCCTGTAAGGTCCAAAGGTCTGCTTCGTTTGCCCCGGCCACCGTAGTACCACTGGCAGCAAAATTGATGTTAAAAAGATCCCGTCCCTGCAGGCGGACCTTATCAAAACGGAATTTGGTCTGTTCAAACCCGAACAGGGCGCCTATGTTGTGGTCTCCGCCGAATGTCTTGTCGTATTGAAGCGTTGCGGACGTTGTGAGCGTTAATTCTATTGGCCTGGAGGACACGAGCAGTGAAGTGCCTGTTGAATTGTCGAGGACCGCATCAGTAGTCAGGTATTCCCCTACCCCCACATTATAATCCAATCCCAGGGAAGTCCTCGCCCTTAAGCCTTCCATGATTTCCAACTCCCCGTAAAAATTACCCAGAACCTTTCTGGTTTGAATGGTCGTTTTGGTAAATCGATCATCCGTATTGAAAAGGTAGTTGGTGGCTGAACCATCACCCACGGTTGTAGGATTGATGGGGTTGTAACCAAATGCCCCATCGCCGAATGGCTGGTAATAAGGAGCATTAAGTGCCGAATTAAAGCCCGCATAAATACCGGGCTCACTTTGAACCTGGCGATCGGTCTGACTGATTAATAAGGATTCTCCGAATTTCAGCCGCTTGCCCACGCTGATATCGGAATTGGCTTTCAGGGAATAACGGGTAAACCCCTGTGCCCTTTCGATCCCTTCCTGATCCATATAGCCCCCGGAGATAAAATAGTTCGCTTTCTCGGTGCCCCCGCTTACGGTAACGTTGTGATTCTGCACAAAGCCGGTTTTAAATATCAGGTCCTGCCAGTCTACAAAAGGCCGTCCACTGAATTCAGACACGTCGATCCCGAGTTGTCCCTGAATATCGATGTATTGTTCTACATTAAGCACATCGATCTTATCCCTTGCACTGGCAAAGGAAGCGTAGCCGTCATAGGTCACCCTGGCATCCCCGGTTTTACCCCTCTTTGTAGTAACTATAATAACCCCGTTTGCGGCCCGGGCCCCATAGATAGCCGTTGAAGCAGCGTCCTTTAAAACGTCGATTGATTCAATATCGTTCGCGTTAAGTCCGGCCAGCGGATTTGAATCTGTGGTTGAAGAGGTGTTTACCGTAATATTGGTGGTTTGTACAATCGGGACCCCGTCAATAACCCAAAGCGGGTCGTTTACCCCCGGGGTGCCAACCCCTCGGATATTCACACTGATCGGCGCGCCGGGATCCCCGCTCCGGTTGGTGATATTCACACCGGAAATCGTCCCGGCAAGGGCCTGATCAGGGCTGGTTATTGGTTTGCTGACAATATCGGCCGCCCCTATGGAGCCCACCGCCCCGGTTAAGTCGGCCTTCCTCTGGGTTCCGTAACCCACTACCACCACCTCACTTAGTGCCTGCGCATCTTCGGCCATGGTAATATTAATTGTTGATCTGCCGCTTATCGGCACCTGCTGTGTCGTGTACCCAATATAGGAAAACACCAGGTTAGTGGCCCCTTCAGGAGCGTTGATGGAATAGTTGCCGTCAAAATCCGTAACCGTTCCTGTGGTAGTACCCTGAACCACCACATTGACCCCGGGGAGCGCCCCGGTCGCGTCAGTTACAGTACCTGAAATGACAGTTTGGGAGTAACCCGGTTGTGTACCTAGGACTATCATGAACATGACAGTCAGGAAACAAAGCAGATTTTCACAGGGTCTCGTTAAAATTTGTTTCATAATGAATAGGTTTAAGTTAGTTATTTTGGAAAATTGAAAATGGCATCAATATAAATGGCCTTCCAGAGCTTACGTCAGGTAAACCATCCAAAGGAAGCATCTCGTTTCCCGGGTCAATGTTCTCGTGCTATATGCGTGCAACGAACCTGTTATAAAAAAGAGTCTTCTTAAAATAAGTTTCCAATATTCTGAAACCACTTTACCTCCGTTTAGAGGGCGGTGCCAATTGTATCCTGGCGACTATCCCGCCGCGATGATCATGACAACCCTAATCAGCTGTAATCCGAAATAGAATTTCCAGAGAAGAAAGATGATCCAATGCCCGCCTGACTGCTGTTCTGAAAATAAGATCCTGAGTTTCGCCAGCTGAAGTCTGGCGGAATCTCATGGAAACCGTTACATCTCGAACTGTACAGTGATAATCACAATCGGTTACTTGTTTCCAAAGCTCCTTTCAACCAAATCTATAAAAAATATTAGACTTACACAACCTTATTTATATTAAATACAATCTTTTTTTTTCTTTTTTTTAAACAATTATTAAGAATTAGATATACCAAAAAAAACTTCTCCAACTCCTGTAAACAATGTTTATACTATTAGTAAATAGTCACCCCTTTGACTATTCTGGAGATGGCGCCACTGGCAGACGGTGAATCCGGGTTCAGGCCCGCATCCAGGGACTTGAAGAAGCCCAGGACCTGACCGAGTAAGATGGTAGATACGGTAAGAAAGGCTTCACTTACAGCTCCCGCCTTGTCGGACAGAACCAACAGTTCATCAATGGAAATTTCTTCTATCGGCATTTCGGAAATCCCCAGCTGGAAAAGTGGTTTTCTCCCCTCTTTCATGCCTTTCACCAAATCTATTTCGTAACGGATCACTTCCCTGACGTTCGAAAAATAATAGACCATCAGGGTGTGCTCATTAACTACCGCCTTTGGGCCATGACGAAACCCAAGGTAGGAATCATGCTTGCAGATTACCTGGCCATCCGTTAATTCCTGTAATTTGAGATGCGATTCTGTAGCGGTTCCGAAATGCGGCCCGGAACCCAGGAAGACCACCCTGTTAAACGGAAGGGCAGCAATTTTAGTAAGGGCGGGAAGGTGCTTACCGAGTATTATGTTCCCATATTGCCTGAGCGTCTGCACGGTCGATTCCAGAGAACCAACCTCTTTGATATGGGTCATGAGCAATGCAGATAGAAGCATTCCCGAGTAGCTTCCCGTCATCGCCAGGCTTTTGTCATTGGCTTTGGGGGGAAGCAGGAAAACGTAACTGCTGCTCTTAAACGCATGTTTCGCCAGGCTTCCTTCAGGGTTACAGGTAATGATCAAATGGTAACACTCCCTACAGTAACGGTCGCCCCATTTTACAGCCGCCACACTTTCCGGGCTATTACCCGATCTTGCAAAGGAAATCAGCAGGGTTGGCACCGATTCTTCAAAATAATCCTGCGGATGTGAAACCAAATGTGTGGTAGGTACCGATACGGTGGTTATGCCGCTCTTTCGCTGTAATTCGCCTTCGACTGAATATCCTATGTATGCACTTGTACCCGCACCTGTAAGAATGATCTTCCCGGCACGTTTAAAAACTGCCTCGATAAACGGCGCTATCCTGCTTTCTTCAGATAAAACCTTGTCATAAATCTCAACCCATAAATCCGGTTGTCCTGATATTTCCATCGCTGTCTCAATTGCTCCGCGAACTTTGAGGTCGGCTACATCCATATTAAGATAGTTCATCAAACACCTTGTTATTTATGATTGCGATATACTTTCAATTCATTACTATACAAATATAGAAAAGTTATTATAACTTTCGTATTAATATTTATTATAAAATATTTAACAAGTCAAACTTTTATAATGCAAGCTTTCACTATTATTGTGGATAAATCGCAAATTAGTACCTTAGAATCTTCAATTACTGTAATAAAGGCATGGAAAAGAAAAGAACCAAACGTTCTACCGTTGAAAGACGAAAGAAAATATTGAATATGCTTGAGAAAAATGGTCAGGTTTTTGTCCATGAGTTAAGTGAGGAGTTCGATGTGAGCGAAGTGACAATCAGGAATGACCTTGAACTGTTTGAATCCAAGAAGCTTCTGATACGCTCTAGAGGGGGGGCCATGAAGTATGAGAATTCCGTTGGCATGGATTTTCAGTTATCTGACAAGGATAAAATCAATTATGCCGAAAAGATACGCATAGGTAAAAAAGCGGCTGCCCTGGTAAATCCCGGCGAAACTATTATCCTGGATTCAGGGACCACTACCATGGAAATTGCCAAAAACCTGAGTCCTGATGAAGCCATTAACGTCATTACAAATGCCTTTAATATTGCCAACCAACTTATTAATAGTCCGAACATCAACATTATTGTCCCCGGGGGCACGCTGAGAAAGAACTCCCACTCACTGGTCGGGCCCCTGGCTGAAAAAAGCATCCGGAATTTTTATGTGGATAAGGTATTTCTAGGGGTGGATGGCTTCGATACCTCCCAGGGCGCCTTTACCCCGAATATCGAAGAAGCTTCTTTGAACCAGATAATGATTGAAATTTCAAAAGAGGTAATCCTGGTTGCTGATTCCAGTAAGTTCAAAAGGCGGAGCCTGGCCTTCATTTGTCCCGTAAACAAAATCGACATCGTAGTTACTGACGAACACATCAGCAGGGAAGATCAGAACCGGCTGGCCGATTTGGGGGTGAAGGTCATTATTGCCTAGTCTGCCATCCTTTCGGATAAGCTCCCGCACGGACCAAAATCCCCGAAGCCTTTCAGGCCATGGAATCCCAAATTCCTTTGTTAGCTCCCGGCGTTGCCGGAAAAATTGTAGTGGCCGCTGTTCTCAGAACCGTTTAGGCTAGGCAGTGTTTTCCTCATCGCCCGGGTCAAAAGCCAGCAGCACGGCGGCAACGATAGCGAGGGCGATGCCCACTACCTTAAAAGTGTTGGGGACATAACCCAGGATGATCATGGCAATGACGGCTGTGATCAAGGGGGCCCCGGCATTGGTCAGGGGGGAAACTACCATGGCCTTTCCGTATCTGAATGCAAACACCAGGCAGAGGGCGCCAATGGCATTCAGAAGCTGGATGCCTGCTGCCAACCAGGGGCCCTTGAATCCATAATTGATTTCAGCTGAAAAATCGGTCATCCACAAGGCAAATGGAATGAGCGCCAGGCCGGAGAGCATCATATAGAAAAAGATGCTTTCGGCATTCATGGAGGCATTGGCCAGTTTCATATAATAGGCCTGCAGACCCCAGGCCAGCAAGACCAGGATGGCCAGCAGGAACCACATATAGCCGTAGTCCGCTTCATCGGTCCCCGTAGAGTACTCGAACAAAGGCAGGGCTATCAATGCCAGGATAATGCCCAGGGTGCCAAGAATACCTGTACGCTCCTTTAGGATCAGGTACGAGAGCACTATGGTTATCATAGGCGAAAGGGAAATAATGGGAAAAATAAGATAGGTAGGCCCAAGGGTAACGGCATGGAATAATATCATTTGACCCCCGGCCCCCAAAAAACCGATCATCGCCCCATAGAAGATCGCCTTTTTACTTTTGTGAAGTTTCCAGTTTACTAATTTCAGTGCGATCAGGGCCGGCGGAATCATGGTAATTGCCCACACACAATAAATCAGCGTTTCCGGGAAACCGTATTCGGTGGGAAGTCCGGTAAAGGCCCCCCATACACCCCAAAATACGGTAGTAATGATGGCATAAATAAGCCATAGTTTCGATTTCATATGCTCTTGGTTTTAGGAAACATTAGGGCTTAATTTTAAGGAGCCATCGGCTTCAAGATCCTGAGAACAAGCCCAGCGAACCGGACGCCTCACACCTTTGACTTCAATTTCCGCGCTTATTTCAAGCCCTTCCCAAACAGTACCCCTCGGAAGCATAAACATGGCTTGTCTTACTTTGCCTGGCATGGGATACCCCGGATCCAGACTGCCACTTAATTCAAATGTTCTTCCGGCGTCCCGTACCAGGATCCGCAGGGCCCCGGGAATACCGGCTATGCCATCGTTCACCAACCCGAGGACGATTCCGGGATAGCCTTCCTTTTCAAAAGACCATATCCAGGACGGCCGTACCCGATATCCCAGCCTGACCGCGAGTTCATCCAGGTGTTCGGGGAACCGCTCATAATACCCAAGAAGGTTTTCAATCCCGATCTGATGCCAGTTCCAGAGTGAAAAATAGTTCGGGCCTACATCGCGGACATGGGAAATAATGTTTTCATTTCTACTAATGCCCCCTTGAATCCGAAGGCTTTTCTGGTCGCCTTTTGTAAGCCCTTGCTCTATGGTAGCCCCTATCCAGGGTGGTCGGTTACTCAGCGCATCAATCTGGGTGTTTTCAATAAAAATGGTATCCGTTCGCAGCCAGTTAAATGTCCGGATGGTCCGGTCTACCACTTCAGAATTACCTACGTTGTTGTAATCAGGTTGGGTATTTGTAGCGAGTGGTGTTTTAGACCAGTTGGCTGCCTGGTGTTCAAACATTTCAAGAAAGGTTCTTTCGGCTGTAAGCGAATCCGGAAATGGGTTTCCCTCAAAGGGCCATGTATGCCCTTCCCCCCAAAAACCGTACATACAAGTGTCTACATATTCCACAAGCTCGTGCCCGTTGTATCGTTCAGACAACAAATCGTCAAGCTCCTTAAAGGCTTCCATAAACGCGGGGTGGTCATAGCGGGGCGCGTAATGAACCTTCCCGGGAATGCCTATTTCATTTGTGGTCCCGAGTTTTACCAGCGGGACTTTGGGAAGTAAAAAGTCAGGCATGGAATGCCCCTCAATCACCGGGCTCATCAACTGTACCCTGAAAGCAATACGTTTTCCGTATTTCCCTGCCATTTCAAAGGCCAGTTCCCAGTGCTCCGGGAACTCCAGTTTTCCTGGTTCCTTTTGTATATCCCGCCAGTCTACCCGGCAGTACAGCACATCCCCCGGAGGGAATCCGGCCAGTTTTTCTATCGAGGTTCGCAAAGTCTCCCCCGGCACCTTTGGAGGGCCAACCTCATCACAGAGATATGTTACAAAGCCCATCCCGTAGTTAGGAACGCGCTGGTACGAGGGAGTGGTTGTCATTACCACCTCCCCTCCCGGTACGTTTGCCTCCGGGCCATAATTGGAAAAAGGACCCTGGTACAGCCTGTCCGTAATGGGCGGAGGAGGACCAAAATCATGCCCATCCCAATTATGAGGGGGTATTCTGTTTGGAGGAATCGCCCAGGCAGCGCCCGTAAAGAGCCCTGCCAAACCACTCGCTTTGATAAATGTAATGCGTTTCATTCCTTGATTCCGGTAGATCTGCCAAACACATCCAACCTTTTATGTCGTTATACTTTTATTCGGAACGCCGACCTTCCGCAACCCGTAAGTTGTAAACCCCTGAGCTGTCATTCCACCATCATGGAGGGAGGTTGATTCAGCCTTCTATGGGGTTAAATATAATAAAGTTTTTGAAAGTTAAATATCTTTCACAACATTATATACATGGATAAATAGCATTATTGTGTGCACACATATTATTGATCTTTATCTAAGTTCTACGGAATTTACAGGGATGCGACCCATTACCCATTCCCAGAACCCCTCCGGAGAACACTTCTCTTACAGCTTGAAAGACTTGTGAATTATAGTACAATTTTCAAATTAATAAGCTTATAAAAGATTTTTAATATGCATGAAAAGGTATTGCAAGTTAATATTAATTTTTTATTTTTGTCAATCACCTGATCGCACCCAACCCCTTACAAAGGGTTTTAAGTATCCCTGAAATTTCGGGAAGAGCAATGCAGCCTCATTGAAGGTGTAAAAATGCAGCCAGAGGATTTAATTGCACGTGATTGTCCGAACAGGTAATTGGCGTTTTTAGTTGGGGATATACCATCGTAAAGGCTTAAATTTAGTATATGAAGGCATTTGATGTTTTGGTTGTTGGGGAACTTAATGTAGACATCATTCTGGATGGTATACAGGGCTTTCCAAAGATCGGTAAAGAGATCCTGGCCAAAGAACTCACTATCACCCTGGGCAGCAGTTCAGCCATCTTTGCCAGTAACCTCAGTGCGCTTGATACCTCCGTGACCTTTATAGGAAAAACGGGGAACGATACATTCTCTGAATTTATTAAGAAAGCGCTTGAAATTAAAAAAGTACATACAGGTTACATCCTGCAGTCGGATCAGTACAAAACAGGCCTGACACTTGTGATGAATTATGGGATGGACCGGGCGAACATCACTTTCCCGGGGGCCATGGAGCACCTCTGTGGAAATGAAATAACCGATGAACTCCTGATGCAGGCTGAGCACCTGCATGTAAGTTCCATTTTCCTGCAAACAGGCCTGCTTGATAATATCGGGGAGCTGTTTCAAAGGGCTAAAAAATTGGGGCTCACCACATCGATGGACCCTCAGTGGGATCCTTCCGAAACCTGGGCACTGGACCTTGATTCCCTGCTTCCTTATATCGATATCTTCCTGCCCAATGCCGAAGAATTCAAATTCCTTACAAAAAGCCCGGATATTGCTTCCGGCCTGGAACGGATCGCATCCGTCGCGCGGGTTGTGGTAATCAAGGATGGGGTAAACGGGGCACACTTATGGCATTCGGGGAAGCTGTTGACAAAACCGGCTTTCCTCAATACCAAAGTTGCAGACTGCATTGGCGCCGGAGATAGTTTCGATGCCGGTTTTATCAGCGAATACCTGAAAGGGGAAAAGCTTGAGCGCTGCCTGGAGGTAGGAAATATAATGGGAGCCATAAACACCATGGCTTCCGGAGGAACCGCCGCCTTCGAAAATCTTGAACGCATTAAAGAAATTGCCCGGAATTCCTTTTCATATTCCCTATAACCTATGAGATTACAGGAAAAGCTTATTGCTAACAAACATAATGGCCGGGCCTTGCTGGCTACCAACTTCTATAATTTCGAAACCCTCTCTGCAGTGTTGACCGCAGCCCGGGATACCGGGTCGGAACTCATCCTGCAACTCTCCGAAAGTTCCATCCGCTATATGGGCCTTAAGGTAGCCACAGCCCTGGCAAGAAGCGCTATCGCACAATATGGGGTAAAGGCGTGGCTGCATCTGGATCACGGACAGGATATTGCACTGGTTAAAGCCTGCGTGGATGAAGGGTTTGATTCTGTTATGATCGATGCCAGTGAAAAACCCTTTGAAGAGAATGTTCGCATTACCAGGGAGATTGTTGGTTATGCGGCCTCCAAGCTTATTAATGTGGAAGCCGAGCTCGGCTATATTTCCAAACTGGGGCAGGACCAGAAAATGATCTATACCCAACCCGCGGAAGCAAAGCGCTTTGTAGCGGCCACCGGCGTGAATGCCCTGGCCATCGCGGTGGGATCTGCCCACGGATTCTATAAAAAAACCCCGGTCCTGCAACTGGACCTTATCGAAGAAATCAACGCCTGTACCCCAGCCGCGCTGGTACTGCACGGAAGTTCGGGGATCCCGGATGACCAATTGCAGGCAGCCATTGGAAGGGGGATCACCAAAATCAACCTGGCGACGGAGATTAAGAATGCCTTTATGAAACGCCTGAAGCAGGAATTACTGACAACAGACAATATCGATCTCAGGGAAGTATTCCCCATAGCAACCTCAGCCGCCTCGGCCCTGGTTACAGAAAAATTAAAAACTATAAATTTTAACCAGTCATGAACCGATATGCCTTGCTCCTTCTTACCCTCTGTCTCACACTGCAGACCGTTAACGCCCAGGAAGAAATCCTGTTGAAAGACTACCGGCCAAAATCTATCTACAATATCCCGAAAACGGTAGTGGAAAAGGCTAAGTTTCCGGTTATCGACATGCATTCCCACGACTACGCCGTTACCGATGAAGAAATCCGGCAATGGGTAAAAACCATGGATGAGCATGGAGTGGAAAAAACCATTATCCTGTCTATGCAGACCGGAAAAGCCTTCGACAGCATTTATGCTATGTATTCGAAATATGGCGACCGTTTTGAAATTTGGTGCGGGTTTGATTATACCGGGTATGAGGAAGAAGGGTGGACAAAAAAAGCCATTAAAGAGTTGGAACGCTGCTTTAAGGTTGGGGCAAAAGGGATTGGTGAAATTGGGGATAAGGGACTGGGGTTGCTTAATTCCAGGCCAACACCTGCCTACGGGATGCATTTCGATGATGAACGCATGCAGCCATTGCTGAAGCGCTGCGGAGAGTTAGGAATGCCCATTAACGTCCATGTGGCTGAACCTTACTGGATGTATGAGCCTATTGACCAATACAACGACGGGCTGATGAATGCCGCGGAATGGCAAATTGATGTGGAAAAACCGGGGATATTGTTGCACGCCGAGCTTATTAATACCCTGGAAACAGCCGTAAGGAACAACCCGGGTACTATTTTTATCGCCTGTCATTTTGCCAACTGCAGCCATGATTTAAACATCCTGGGGAACTTATTGGGCACCTATGAGAACCTCTTCGCGGATATTTCTGCAAGGTATGCCGAGACCGCCCCTGTACCCAGGGCCACTAAAGCGTTCTACGAAAAATACCAGGACAAATTGCTATATGGTACGGATATGGGTTTTGAGCCTTCCATGTACAAAACTACCTTCCGGATTCTGGAAACGCTGGATGAACACTTTTACGAGCACGAACTCTTTGGGTACCACTGGGCACTACACGGCCTTGGACTAAGCGACGCTACCTTAAAAAAACTCTATTATGACAATGCCAGGAAGATCCTTGATTAATCTGTTTTTCCGGGCACCGCTGGTCATCTTTTGCGGCTTAGCCTTCCTGCTCCTGGCATGCACGGGGGAGGGCGGTTCAGACAAGGCGGTGCTTAATATCCGGCATGGCGCCCTGCAATTGGAAATAAACGATCAACTGAAAACCAAAATCACTGCAGGCTTTCCCGAAACCAAACCCCTTATGGAAACGTTCCAGGCCTCGGAAAAGCTGATCGTCGGGCATCAGGTGCTGGATGCCTTCAAATTTGAAAAAACAACCGAAAGTCGCCTTAAAGGTGAGCTTCCCGGTAAACAATGGGTTGTGGAAGGGACTTATGAGAAGGATAACCTTCAAATTCATAAGATATTGACCCTCAGGACCTATGATGATTTCCCCGACCTGATTTCAACTCAGGTCCGCTATATCAACGCCTCCTCCGGGGATATCTTTCTAAAGGAGTGGATCAACAATGGCTATACCCTTATGTCGCAAGGCGACAGCCCCCTTTTCTGGGCATTTCAGGGAAGTTCTTCCGGTAGCCGAAGCGATTGGATCAAACCGCTGGAGCCCGGCTTTTACCAAAAAAATTACATGGGTATGAACGATACGGATTACGGAGGGGGTATTCCCGTTACTTCCGTCTGGAGGCGCGATATCAACGTAGCCACCGGTCATCTGGCACTGGTTCCGAAGTTGGTTAGTTTACCAACTGAAATGCCCAATGGCTCGAACCTTGCGACCATAGGGGTGTCTCAAGATTTTGAAGAACGCACCAAATTTGCTTCAAAAGACAGCATCGAAACCCTGGAGACCTTTATCTCCATAACCAAAGGGGACTACTATGCCAACCTGTCCCGCTATTCCCGCCTGATGCAGGCCAGGGGAATCACGATTGCCGAGCCCGAGGAAGAAGCATTCGAAAGCATCTGGTGTGCCTGGGGCTATGAACGGCAATTTACGCTGGATGAGATTATCGGGACCCTGCCTAAAGTCAAAGAACTTGGCATTAAATGGGCCGTCCTGGACGATGGGTTTCAAATCGCCGAAGGGGATTGGAACGCGAATCCGGAAAAATTCCCCCAGGGGAACGCAGCGATTAAAACGCTTGTCGATAAAATACATGCCCAGGGCCTCAAAGCCAAAATTTGGTGGACCCCACTCGCGGCAGATCCCGGCAGTAAAGTCCTGAGGGAACATCCCGATAGCCGGATCACCCGGAAAGATGGCTCCCCGCAGTTTATCAGTTGGTGGGATGCCTATTACCTGTCGCCCTCCAAAGAACAAACCATTGAACACACCAAGGAAACCCTTCACCTGTTCCTTGAAGAATGGGATTTCGACGGGCTCAAAATGGACGGACAACATATGAATGCTGTAGCCCCGGATTATAGCCTGGAAGACCCCGGGATCGCCCCGGAGGCGCTTCCCGGATTCTTTCAGATGATCTATGATGAGGCGCGAAAGATAAAACCAAACGCCGTGGTAGAGAATTGTCCGTGTGGTACCTGCATGTCCTATTTCAATATGGCCTCGATGAACCAGGCGGTTTCTTCTGATCCACTCTCCAGCTGGCAAATCCGCCATAAGGGAAAAACCTACAAAGCCCTCATCCCCAATACCGCCTATTATGGCGACCATGTGGAACTGAGTGACCATGCCAGTGATTTTGCCAGTTCGTTCGGGATCGGGGCTGTCCTGGGCACCAAGTTTACGTGGCCAAAGGACAATCCTCATGCATCGGGCAGTTACCTGCTTACCCCCGAAAAGGAAATCATTTGGAAAAAATGGTTTTCCCTGTATGAAGAAAAAATGTTATCAAAGGAAACCTATCTGGGCGCTTTATACGATATTGGCTACGATCAGCCGGAAGCCCATGCCATCAGAAAGGCAGACCGCATGTATTATGCCTTCTACGCAGACAACTGGAATGATTCTGTAAGTCTCAGAGGGCTGGATGAGAACACGACCTACATGGTGACCGACTATTTCAATGGGGTGGAGCTGGGCGAAATCTCCGGGGCCAACCCTGGTTTGAACGTTTCTTTCAAAGATTTTTTATTACTTGAAGTTCATCCAAAATAAAACTTCATATAACCACATAAACAACAGTACTATGAGTTCAAGAAGAAAGTTTATTCAAAAAACGTCCGTTTTGGGAGCAGGTGCCGTGCTGGCGCCCGGGTTCTCCTATAGCTTTTTTAACGGAAACCAAAACGACAAACTCAACGTTGGCCTTATCGGGGCAGGCCTGAGGGGGACCAACCACCTGGAGAATTTACTGTTGCGCAAGGATGTTAATGTAGTGGCCGTTTGCGATACCGACCCCAACCGGATAAAGATCGCTACAGACCTGATCGCAAAAGCCGGAGCAAAGGCGCCCAAAACCTTTGGGAGCACCGATTATGACTATCGGAAGCTTCTGGAAATGCCCGAGGTGGATGCAGTAATTATCGCCACGCCATGGCTCTGGCATACCAGGATGACGGTCGATGCCATGAAGGCCGGTAAGTATGCCGGGGTTGAAGTTTCAGCCGCGAATACCCTGGAAGAATGCTGGGACCTGGTGAACACCCATGAGCAAACCGGGACCCATATGATGATCCTGGAGAACGCAAATTATCGAAGAGACCTTATGGCCATCCTCAATATGGTAAGGCAGGAGGTATTCGGGGAACTGGTACATTTCCGTTGCGGCTA
>Ga0209347_1004843_pt1 | contig 13474 bp, 10 predicted proteins | sample AutmiccommuBRH23_FD_187382 | JGI IMG/M metagenome (GOLD analysis project Ga0209347, IMG submission 187382) | Deep subsurface microbial communities from Mt. Terri, Switzerland - Autotrophic microbial communities BRH/23 (SPAdes) (version 2) | ecosystem: Environmental > Aquatic > Deep subsurface >... | reverse complement strand
CGGTCCGCGAGTTGCTGGTCAATGTGGCCAAGCACGCCGGCGCCAACAACGTCGACATCACCCTGGACTGCGACGAGCGGAACCTGCGGATTTGCGTTGGGGACGATGGAAAGGGATTCGATCCATCCGCTCTGGAGTCGAAGCGGGCGGACGGGGGCTTTGGGATTTATAGCATCCGGGAACGATTGACAAAGATCGGCGGAGAACTTATAATCGATTCCGTCGAGGGCAGGGGGACGAGGGTGATATTGGTCGCGCCCTTGGATCTCGAATAGGAGTCGGGTCGGGGGGGCGTAAGACGGTTGCAAAAAGGATTTGGCAGCATGAGCATTCGCATTCTTCTGGCGGACGACCACACGATTGTGCTACAGGGATTGAGCCGGTTCCTCCAGGAGCAGGAGGGCATGGAGGTCGTGGGGCAGGCCAAAGACGGGCCGACGGCCGTGGCGCTGGCACGGGAGTTGAAGCCGGACGTCATCATTATGGATATCAGTATGCCGGGTCTTAGCGGGATCGAAGCCACCCGGCAGATCTGTCAGGAAAATCCTGACATCAAAATCATCGGGTTGTCCATGCACGCGGCCAAGCGGTACGTCCAGGAGATGTGCAAGGCCGGCGCTTGCGGTTACCTGTTGAAAGACTGCGACTTCGAGGAGCTGATCGGGGCGATTCACACCGTCGCCAAAGGGGGGACCTACTTCGCCGCGGAGTTCCAGGGCGTGGCGCTGTACTGAGTCCGGCGCACGGCCGGACGGGTTGTGCACCTGTGTTTTCCGGTGATCTGCGGACGCGGAGTGGTTTGCGTCTGTCCTCGTTTTGAGGCCGGGGGGGTGTTTCCTATGCTTTTATAGAGAGACTGGGGCGGCATGGGACTGCCTGCCGGGGGCAGGGAGGGCTCCGTGCCGTTGCGAAGCCGATGTCGCAGGGGCCATGGAACAGGGCTGATTTCACAGGTGTGGATGCTATGATCGCCGATCAATATTCGCTGCCGCAACAATCGTCGCAATGTGATGTCGTGTGCGCCGCGGGCGGCCGCTACACGATCGAGGGAGGTCGTGACTGGACATCGCGAATCGGTGTTTTGGTGGCGCTGGTCTTTCTCGGCGCCGTTTGCATAGGGCTGCTCGGCTCCAGCCGCATTAAGGACCGAGTTCTCGTGGGGGTCGCGAATTCGTTCTCCGATCGCACGCGGGCCTACTCGTTTCTGAAGAGGCACTATGGCACTCCCGCCCAGTTGGCCAATACGGTGGCCGCGTGTGAGCGACTGGTCAGGCTCAAGCCGCAGGACCCTGATGCCCAGGTTCTCCTGGCGAATGCCTATGCCGACGTGGGGCGGGTCCAGGAGGCGATCGCGTGTTACCGGGAGGCCATCTCCCTGGATCCGGATTGCTTCGACGCCCATCTGGGGGTGGGCCGGGCGCATTTCGATCGGGGTCGCTACAGCGAGGCCATCGACTCGTACGAGAGGGCGCTGCGGTTGCGCCCCGGCTCGGCCGATGCGTACCTGTCTCTGGGAATCGCCTTGTCCAGTTCGGGACGGTACGACGAGGCCATGCAGGCGTTCAAGCGGGCCAAGGAGTTGGATCCGCAAGTGACCGAGACCCAGGTGCTCACGGGCAGGGCCTACCTGCGAGCCGGGATGTGCGTGCAAGCCATCGAGTGTCTCAAAGACGCCGTGCGGACCGATGCGGAACATGCCCAGGCATACTACAACCTCGGCCGGGCGTATCTGCGCGTCGGGGACAGGGGCCTGGCCATGGAGCAACAGCAAGTTCTGGAAAATATCAATCCCCATCTGGCTAATCAGTTGCTTTCCCTGATCCAGCAGTAGCGGCCAGGTCGAGCCTGGCCGTCTCGCCGAGCCATCCTCCCGGGAAAGGGCGCAGCCCTCGCATCGTCCGGTCGGCGGCGATGCTGCTTCCAATCAGCACATGCCCTCATGGATCATGCTCCGTGTGCTCCTCCAGGATTCGATGACCGCCCACGTCTGATGAGTTCTTGACGAGCGACTTCGGTAACAGGTGGGTGCCATGCTTACGCCTCATAAGCATGTCGGGCCCATCAGGTCGAACATGTCTACGAGGCGTAGACATGGCACCCGGCGACGAAAGTTTGGACTACCGATCTTGTTCGTCAGAACTCATTGGCTTTCCGGGGATTCCGAATGGTTTTTTCGCGGACGCGCCTCGTTTGTGATATAATCAGTTCTGCCGTTTTGGGTAAATAGTCCCGGGGTGACGGAGGACAGGTTATGAAGTTGTCTTGTGCCGGATTCACGACGATGTGCCTGATTGTCTTGCTGTGGATGTGCGGAAGTGGGCCGGCGATGACCCTGGAAGTGTATTCCGATAGTCAGGACTTTGTGCCGTCAGGTGCGACGTGGAGCTTCTTTCGCGGTGTGAGTCCTGCAAGCACGCCCGCGGGCGCCTGGCGACAGGTGGATTTCGATGATTCGCTGTGGGAGGCCGGGGCTGGCGGATTTGGTTTTGGCGATGGCGACGACGCCACGATCCTTGACGACATGCAGGGCAACTATGTCAGCGTGTACATTCGCAGGGAGTTTGTTGTCGCATCCGTGGATGGGGCGGCTGCCGTGGAGCTGGCAATCGACTACGATGACGGCTTCATCGCCTATCTCAACGGCAGGGAGGTGGCCCGGCGGCACATGCCCAGCGGCGCCGCCACGCATACGACGCTCGCCTCCTCGCATGAGGCGGGCACGCCGGAGATCATTCCTCTGGGCCAAGCCGGAGATCTGCTCTGCGAAGGAACCAACGTGCTGGCCATCGAGGGGCACAACAGTTCGCTGACCAGCAGTGATTTCTCTCTGACTCCCGCTCTGCGAACCGTATCGGGCGAAGTCCGAAACGGGGAGATCTCTATCGTGACGTCAGAGCGAGTTGCGGTAACCGCCCGCACGGATATCCAGAACGTCGAAGCCGTGATGATCGGCGATATACCGGCGGCATTGGATGCGCACAGCGGTTCGTGGGAGTCGGAAGTTCTGCTTGCCGCGGGCCTGAACGTGATCGCCGCGGGGGCCTTTGATGCCGATGGAAACGAGGTCGATACCGGCTCGATGCAGATCGTGTACGTGCCACCCGCGAACCGCCTGGCGGGCGAATTGGCGGACGATGCCACGCTCGGCGGGGCCTGGTTGCTCGATGACGCCGTGGTGGTTCCGCCCGGCAAGGTGCTGACGGTACTGCCCGGCACATTCCTGCTGATGAAGCAGGGGGGCTCCATCCTCATTGAAGGGCAGCTTCTGGCCCGGGGGACGCAGGCCGAGCCGATTCGCTTCACGCACTATGGCGACGGCGTCGCGTGGAAACAGATCAAGTTCGTCGAGGCGGCCGACAGCCGGCTCGATCACTGCATCATCGAACACGCCGACAGCGCGGGGGAGCACCAGGATTACTACGAGCCCGGGCCGAGAGACTACCACGAGGCCGTGGTCGTTCTGGCCTGCCATGTCGATGTCAACGAATGCACCTTTCAGAAGCTGCCGAATGAGAGCGCCAATGCCGAGGGCGATGCCCTTGCCGTGATCTCCGATGACCCAAACCATCCGGGCGAGGCGTCCGCTCACATCCGCGGCTGCCGGTTCCTCGACATCGGACAGGGGGTCCACACCCGCTATTCGTACGTTCTGGTCGAGGACTGCTATTTCACCGGCAAGCGCGGCGACAACGATGACGTGGACCTGTGGGGCGAGAGCACGCCGCCGCCTTTGATCCGTCACAACATCTTTTGGTATCCCGAGCACGACGACGCGATCAATCCGACCCGCTGCTCGGCCGTCATCGTCGGCAATCTCATCGTGGGGACGGACGATCACGGCATCGTTCTGCGAGACAAGGGCTCGCCCCTCGTGGTCAACAACGTCGTCATTGATTGCGCCAACGGCGGCATCGCCATCGAGAATTCGAGCACCGCCTACCTGCTGAACAATACGATCGTCGGTTGCGGGCGGGGGCTCCGTCTGTTCGATCTGGGCCGCTGGGGGCCGCCGTACCGCCTCAATCCGGGCGGCGGAACCGCCATCGTCGTCAACTGCATCATCTGGGATTGTGCCCAGCCGATCGCCCTGGCCGACAGCTCGAACACAACGATCGCCGACCGCGGCTCGCACGTGACGGTCCTGTACAGCGACATCCAGGGGGGCCGTGACGGCGTCTCCGTCTCCGGCCAGCAGTCCACGGTCGTCTGGGGCCAGGGGAACATCAGCGCCGACCCGCTCTTCGTGGATGCGGCGAATCTCGACTTCCATCTGGCGGCGGGCTCGCCTGCGATCGACAGGGCCGATACGACAGAGGCCCCCGACACGGACCGCGACGGCAATCCGCGTCCGGCCGGAGCCGCCGCCGACATGGGCGCTTATGAATTCACCCCGTAACGACTACTTGGTCCCACTCAGGAGGGTCTGGCAGGCGATATCCACGCTTCGTGTGTTCCTGGCAGAGTCTACCAGAATCTCGTGCGAGGGGACATCGACGAACTCGTTCCCGACCACTCGACTGCACAGTTGAATGCCGCCGAGACCGAGGTAGCACAGCTCGCCGTAGACGCTCGCGACGTGCATTCGGAATGAAAGGGCCGCGATGGTCCCATAAGCCGAAGGCGCCGCCATGTTGGCCCAGAATCCCTCCTTGCCCGTGGTGGCTTCCCGCACGCCGTGCCACTCGGCACGATTCATGTCCCATTTGGCGCCGACGGTAACCAGGGCGGGGTACGCCAGGGCGTCGATTCGATGAGTTGCCATGTACTCGCGGTACGTGTGTTTGACGAGGGCCGCGCGCCGGTCTTCCAGCGGCTTGCCGGTATTCGGATCGTAGAGTGTGCCCATGGCCTTCTTCATGGACTCATAGATCGCCTCGTAGGCCGAGGAGGGCACCACGGTGAAGCCGGCCTGCTGGAGTTTCTCGACCAGGGCACGCTCGAATTCGTCTTTCCTCGTGGCGGAGTCGGGGATGTCCTCCGGGATGAACATGGGAATCACGCCGACGATCCTGGCCTTCTGTCGCAGGGTCTCGGCTGTAAGCTGCGGCGCCCGATAGAGCGGCGGGGCGACCGCGTTGGAGTCGGCGAGCGTTTCAAGACAGTTCCTCACCAGCGGCGCATCCGGCGCATCGCCCGCCTGCTCGAGATATCTCCGCAACGATTGCCCGGCCTTGTCCCGATCCCCCAGATACCTGTGCAGCAGGCCGAGCTCTCGGTGCGCCTCGATGCAATTGGGATCGCATCGCAGCGCGCGGTCATAGCACTCCACCGCACGCCGCCAGGGGTCTCTGTCCGGGACGGGTCCGTTCCGCAGGTACTCTCCGCGCAGGAAATGGGCCTGGGCGCAGGCCGGTCTCAATCGCAGGCACCTGTCGATGTTGGTTTGTGCCAGGGTGTAGTTCTCCTGGTCCAGGTTGAGTCCTGCGTTGGTGAGAATGACGTCGAAGAGCCTGGCGTTGTACACGTCGTCGGCGATGCGGTCGCCCGTGGCCTGCTGTTGAATCTCGGGCTCCCGCAGGCACTTGCGGTAGCTGTCGATTCGCTCGCCCAAGCGGGGATGCGTGGCGAATCGCCGGTCCTGCTCCCGGTCTTCGCCGATGACGGCCTGCAACTGCTCGAATGCCTTGATGGCCTGTTCGGGCCGGTATCCCGCTCGCAACACCGCCAGCAGGCTCATGTGATCGGCTTCGCTTTCGAGTTCCCGTGAATAGCCGCTGACGCTGGAGACCCGCCAGATCTCGGCGGCGGAGTTGGCCGAGTCAGGAATGCCCGCCAGTACGCCCAGCGCACTGCCGAGAATCGCCCCTTTCACGAGCTCGTTCTGCTCCTTGATCTTCTCGCGATAGCTGTGCCGGTTGCAAAAATGGGCAAACTCATGTCCCAGGACTGTGGCAATCTGGGCCTCGTTCTCCAGCAGGGCCAGCAGGCCGCTGTTGACGTACATCGCGCCGTTGGGAAGGATGAACGCGTTGGGGCTCGGGTCCGGCAGGATGCGGATGCGAATGCGAACGTTTGGGTTGCTGAAGTCCGGCGTCAGCTTCTGCACGATCTCGCGGAGATACTGCTCGGCCTGCTCGTGACCGGCGGCCGGCTCGACGTGTGCGGCGATCTGGCCTTCCAGCCGATCTGCCGTCGCCCAGAGGGCGCGCTCGTCCTGCCCGAGCAGGGCCGGCTCCGTTTGACTGGTCAGCGGCTCAAGATGGGTGGAGGCACAACCGCTTGCACAGGCCAGGAACAGTCCGACCGCAATCAGTGAATGAACGTAGCGACTCCGCCTGCCCGGGGTGCGGCGTGACATAACCTCTCCTTGATCGGACTTCAACACATCTCCGGCCGGCGCCGAATACGGGGGGCATTCTACTCGAATCGGCCGCAAGAATCAACAGCGTGAGCTCTGTGTCGCAAGAGTCCGACGAAGACAATCGTGTCACTCCGATGGATGCAACTCCTCCGGCGGCTGAACTTCGTACGCGCCCATGTCCACCGCACCACCGACGACGCGTTCGGCGCCGGCGCGGTCCAGCGGGAGAGGCTCCAGGGTGTCCCCATCCGTATCAAGGTCGGCAAGATCTCTCGGCAGCGCGGCGGTACTGGCGGCATCGATGCAAGGCGAATCCGGACCGAGCCGCAGGTCGTCGTCTTCCGTGCCTGGCAGTTCATCCGCGCCGTTGGGGTCGACAAACCGCGGGTCCGCGTCGATACTGCCAACACCGAACCATCCGCCCCGGAGATCGCTGGAGGCGACGGTGATGAAAGAGTCGCCCGGGCTCGCGATTTCATGCCCCTGGTTCCACAGGATGCAGTTCGTGATGCGCAGTTCACGTTTCGCAGAGGATCCTGACGACTCGTGAACGATCGCGTCTGGATTGCCGTCCTGGCGATTGTCCGCGAGAGTGCAATTCACCAGCACCGCTTGACTGTCAAGTGTATAGATCGCACCGGCTTGGACCTCGGCGTGATTCGCGTGGAAGCAGCAGTTCGCGGCGGACAGGCTGCTGTTGGGGCCGATGACCACGGCGCCGCCGCTGCCGCAGGAGCAATTCCCATTCAGTGAGCAGTTGATCAGGGCCAGACTGCCGTTGGCGACGGAAACGGCGCCGCCGGACCCCTGGCGTTCCCCGGAACCCGCGGCGTTCCCCCAGAGCGTGCAGTCGAGCAACTCAGGGCTGCCTTCCGTCACGTAGATGGCGCCGCCGTCCGTGCCCGCCCAGTTTCCCGAGAAGGTGCAGTTCCGCAGGCGGGGGCCGCCTCCGGTGATGTACATCCCGCCGCCTCGAGGCTCCCGCTGGGACCCGGAACCCATGAACCATTCATCCGCGCGGCCGCCCACGATTCGTACGCTGTCCAGCACCGTCGTGCGGTCCACATAGTAGGCAGTCACCACGTGCCGGCTGTTGTCCATGCGGGATGCGTCGATCCACAGGGTGCATGGATCAGCGCCAGCCGAATCATCGCCGTTCAAGTCGCCGCTGAGGACCGTCGGCCAGACCTGCGTGTCTCTGGCGTCGGGGTCGGGGGCTCCCGTTCCGGCGTATCCGCCCATGAGGGTTACGCCAGTCTTCAGCTTGAACGTGGCCTGGCGATCCCCGCGGGCCAGGCCGGTCTTTCGATCCGGTGTGTAGACGCCGGCGGCCATCCTGATCTGGTCTTCGGAATCTGCCGCCGCCAAGGCGTCCTGGAGATACCAGAACGCATCCGCCCAACTCGATCCGTTGTTGGCTCCATGGGCGCGAGCGTCCACGTAGAAGATCGATGGGACTCTCCCCAACGCCACGACGAGCGAGGAGGTCTGATTGAACGCCGTATTGTTGGACTCATCGGCTTCAGATTCCGTGTTCCACGGATCGATGATCCAGCCCACATAGTACGTCCCGGCCGGTAGATCCGTCGGGAGGATACAGTCGAATGTGACCAGCATCGAGGTGTTCACGGAGAACCCCAGGCTCACTTCTCCGAGGTAGTGGTCCGACGTCGTGATCCCCGTATCTGTCGAAGCATAGAACGCCACAACGACCGACTCGGGGTCGCGCACGCCTACGGCTTCCACCTTTGCCTCGATCGTAAGCGACTGCTCCGCGCGGCCCGCAACGAAGTGCGTCGGTTCGAAGTGGTGGTAAAGAACGCCTCCGTCACGGAGGTCCAGTTCGTCCGGTCAGCCAAAGACCCCGCGCGGCGGCCCGCCCGGGCCGGGCACCGCACCGCCATACGCCTGCACCACGATTCCGGAAACGACAGACGCCGCAAGCAGCGCAATAATGAAGATCCGCCTCATGATATCTCACCCATCCTTCCATCCCTCTGCTAAGAGACCGGCACAACCCGCCTCTCAGGGAACGCTCCGCCGCGTTCACCTTGCACACCGATACCAAGCCTCCATCATACCTGTTTACGGTCCGAAGTCAAGCTCCTGGCATGCCCTTTCCCGCCGTTTTCGGCCGGGACAAGGGTGTCGGGAAATCCGATCCGATGGATTATCAGACCCACGGGACGTTCGCCACGGAGGGAACAATGGCCCGAGTTGTTACGGTTCGCGCTTGGCAAATCCGCATTTTGCACCGATCATGTACCCGGCGTTGCGACAGGCACTATGGTTGAAATGCGCGGAAAATGGCATGTAGTTGCCAGATTGCGACGGATTTCCTTCTCGCGGCGAGAATAGACAGCAGAAAACAAGTTGATTCTGAGCGGCTCTAACGTCAAAAGTGAGTGGGAGTGGAGCCAGAGACAGCCATTATCAGTGAGGCCCGGGGCGGCGGCGAGCCGGCGTGGCGGCGGTTGTTCGAGTTGCACTTCGACGCCGTCTATCGGTTCTGTCTTGCCCTGACCGCGGGCCGGCGGGAGTTGGCGGAGGAGACGACGCAGCAGACCTTCGTCGCGGCTGCACAGCGAATCGGCGGCTTCTGCCCGCAACAGGGGACCTTCCGCTCGTGGCTGCTGGGGATTGCCCGGAATCGATATATGACGCTCGAAGCCAAGGAGCGGCGACGACGACGCCACGAGGCGATGCCGCGAGAGGAGAACGGCGGTGCTGAGGGTCGCCTCGAGCCGGATCTGATGGTACACGAGGCCTTGGCCAGATTGCCGGCCGACTATCGCCGGGCCCTGGAGAGCAAGTATCTCATGCGATTGACCATGAAAGAGATGGCCGAGGCCGGCGGTGTGAGTATCGAGGCGGTCGAGTCCCTTCTGCGGAGGGCAAGGGACCGATTCGCCCAGACCTATGGGTTGATGCAGAATGAAAGGTAACAGGGGGTGCTGACATGAACGACCAGGATTTGGACAGGCTTCTCGAACCGAACCTCTCGGGCGACCCGCCCCGGCAGGTGTTTCGAGCCCGGGTGCTGCTGGATTCCACGGCCGCACTGGGCCGTCGCCGGCGGATTGCCGGCAGGTGGCGGATGGCGGGGCTTTCGGCGGCGGCCGTCGTGATTGCCGCGGTCTCGTTTCTCCTGGGACGCTGCTCGGCGCCCCGAGGGGAGACCGACGCGCCGATTGCTGCTGCCACGGCGGTTGCGAGCGAGAGCGGGACGGCATCCGTGCCCAGCGAGCTTGTCGCCTGGATGGATGCGGCCCGGTTCTTCCGGCAGTTGGGCATGGAAGATCGCATGACGCGGGCCTATGAGCGGGCGAACGAATTGCTGCCTCGCGATGCAACGGCCGCCTGTGGTGCGGCCGAGCGGATGCTTGCTGCTGTCGACGAGGGGGGGCGACAGACGGACGATACCGGGACGCCCGGTTTGCCCCGGCCCGGCGAGAATGGCAACAGGATAATGGCGCAGGTTTGGGGAGATTGAGGTCATGCGAGTCGGACTGGATAAGACGGCACTGTGTTTCTTCTGTCTGAGTCTGCTGGCGGTTCCGGCGATGGCGGCCGACGCCGAAAACGGATCGTCCAGTGTTCTGAGCCGCGTTCGGATCGTGGACGATCCGGAACTGGGCGAATTGATCCTGGTGGCCATCGAGAACCACCCTCGCGTCGGTGATCGCGAGATTCTCGAACGGGTCCGCAAGGTCACGCAGGGCTACGCACAAGTCAAGCTGCTGGACCAGCAGATCGAGCAGATCACGCGGCGGGCCCAATCGCCCAATGGGCCTGCTGAGATGCGCCATGAGTTGCTGTTGGCCAGGGCGGAGCTGGAGTCCAAGCGCACGGCGGAACTGGCGAGTCTCCGGGAGCTCATGGGCATCATTCCCCGGCACGCCTTCGGGGGAAGGAGGGTGTCGGAATTGACGACCTTCGTGGACCTCGACGTCATCGGAGACCGCGTGTACGTGCTTGAGCGCGTCGAGCGTTTCATGGGCGAGAGTCTCAGGGACCGCTTCAGGCTGGCGGGAGTCATGTCGGAGAAGGAAGCATTGGATTACGTCCACGCGTCCTTCGCGGCGAAGGATCGGCTGCCCATACGGATCGACATCCATCGAACCGTCGAGGGGATCAAGCTATCCGAGAACCTGCACGATGCCATCATCGAGTTGGCGAGGCGGTCCAAGGTCCAGATGGAAACCGAAGTACACCTGGGACCGGTGCGGCAGGGCCTTGGCGAGTTTGTCCTCACGCTGGTTGCGAGCGATCCTCCCACGATTGACAGCGTGTACCTGGTCGATGGCCGGCCGACCATCTCCCTGGTGGACGGTCGAGCGGCCGCTCCCCAGGAGGTGGATCCCAACAGCGTGCGTGAGTTCGTCGCACAGTGGCTCACCAGGCCCGACTATCTCCCCACTCGATTCCGTATCGTCCACGCGGCGCAAGTGCAGGCATCGGCCGAGCGGACGACCGAGGCGGTCAAGGAGGTTGCCAGACGCCTGGGCATCGCGGAGTTCGTGGATGTCACGCGCACCGTGGTCGAGCCGAATGTCGAGGCGCTCTACCTGGGACGATGGTTGGCCACCGGCAAGGGTTCCATCCTGGGGATCGATGTCCTGCCCGGGAATCAATGCCTGTTCTCGATGAGCGAAGGGCTGGATTCGAACGGGGCGATGACAAAGGTGAAGGGCCGGTGGTCGCTGGCCGGCCGGCAGATTCGCATGAACAGGAGTTCGTACACGTATCAAGCATTCATCAATGCCGACGGCGATCTCCTGCTGTGCAGAAGGCAGACCAGCTCGCGGGGCAGCTTGTCGGCCGGCGTGGCCGAGGAGCCGATTGTCTTCAGAAAGCTGGAGTAGAGGTGTGCGCCGTGGCTCGGCGGGTCAGTAATGCGGTGACGCTGTTTGGGAAGGGGAAACACAATGAGCAAACTGATCTCTGTGGGCGTGGCGGCAGCCGTGCTGCTTGGCCTGCTGACCTTGGACAACGTGCAATGGGCGCAGGACGGCGCCGGCGCGGTCCTGTTGCCGGACGGGATTGTCGTGGACGACTTCGAGCGATACTCGGACGACAAGGGCAACCGCGTGTCCGAGACCTGGCTCGACGGCTCGGCCAACGGCTCCGGCTCGATGGCAGGGAATCCGGACCCTCCTCTGGCCGAGCGAAGGATCGTTCACGGCGGCAGGCAATCCATGCCCCTGCGCTACGATAACGGCAAGTCGCCGTTCTACAGCGAGATCGAGCGGGAGTACGCCCCCGCACAGGACTGGACAGCCGGCCAGGCGGACACCCTGAGCGTGTGGGTCCGCGGCGACGTCGTGTCCTTCGCGGAGACCTCGCCCGGCTCCTTCACCATGAGCGCCGCCGGAACGGATGTCTGGTCCAACCACGATCGATTCCGCTTTGCATACCGGCGACTCACCGGCGACGGCTCCATCCTGGCCCGGATCGACAGCATGAAGATCATCGACAACCATACGAAGGTCGGCGTGATGATCCGCGAGAGTCTCGCCCCCGGCTCGGCGCATGGCTACATGGTCCTCAAGGGGGATGGCAGCGTCGGGTTCGAGAATCGTCCGACCAACGGAACGGGCTTCTGCAAGCGGGCCTTTGGCTGGCCCGGCCGGAGGGTCAGGGCCCCGTTCTGGGTCAAGCTGGAGCGGCAGGGCAATCAGTTTACCGGATACTACTCTCCCGACGGAATCCAGTGGATCCAGCAGCCGATCAACACGAACGGGCAACAGGAGAACGGGCCCAATCCGCAGACGATCGACATGCCCGAGAGTGTTCACATCGGCTTGGGCGTGTGCAGCCACGACGCCAATGAAGTCTGCACGGCCACGTTTTCCCGCGTGGAGACCACCGGCGCGGTGCGCGGCCAGTGGCAGGTGGCCGACGTCGGCGTCGAGCATCCGGGCAACACTCCCGACGATTTGTACGTGATCGTCAGGGACAGCGCCGGCAAGGCCGTCATGGTGATCCATCCCGATCCGGAGATTGTCAACGCCATGGCATGGACCGAGTGGAGAATCCCATTGAGCCATTTCGCCGGCGTGGATCTGACGAAGGTCAAAAAGGTGTACTTCGGCGTGGGCAGCCGCAGGGCTCCGATTGCCAACGGAACCGGGCGGATCTACATCGATGATATTCGTGTGCTCAAGTCGGGATCTTGATTCGAAGCCACAGCGGAATCGTGGTAAGGAGAGGCGTCATGAACAAACTGATTTCTGTCAGTACGGTGACACTCGTGTTGCTCGGCATGCTGACGCTGGGCAACGTGCAATGGGCGCAGGAGAGCGTCGGCGAACTCCTGTCCCTGGACGAAATTGTCGTGGACGACTTCGAGCGGTACTCCGATGACGGCGGCAACCGCATGTCGGAGACCTGGCTCGACGGTTCGGCCAACGGCACCGGATCGGTCGTGGGCAATCCGGCCCCGCCGCTGGCTGAGCGAAAGATCGTCCACGGCGGCGCGCAGGCGATGCCCTTGCGCTACGACAACACCAGGCCGCCGTTTTACAGCGAGATCGAGCGGGAGTATGTCCCCGCGCAGGACTGGACCGTTGGCGGGGTAGACACGCTGAGTCTGTGGGTCCGAGGCGATGTCGTGTCCTTCGCGGAGCCCTCACCGGGCTCGTTCACCCTCAGCGGCATCGGGTCGGACGTCTGGTCGAACTACGACCGGTTTCGTTACGCGTGCCGGCGTCTCACCGGGGATGGTTCGATTACGGCCCGGATCGACAGCATGGTGAACACCGACGAGTGGGCCAAGTACGGCGTGATGATCCGGGCGAGTCTTGCTCCCGGCTCGGCCCATGCCTTCATGTTCATCACCCCGGGCAATCGCCGGGCCTTTGAGAATCGTCCAACGAACGGAACCGGGTTCTGCAAGTCGTCTCATAGCCAGCACAGGGAGATCGCGCCGCCGTACTGGGTCAAAGTGGAACGCAAAGGCAACCAGTTCACAGGATACTACTCCGTCGACGGCGTGGAGTGGGCCAAGCAGCCGCAAGACGAGGGTTACAAGGAGCATCTTGGCCCCAATCCGCAGACGATTGACATGCCGGGCAGCATCTACATCGGCCTGGGCGCGTGCAGCCATGACGCCAACGAGGTTGGCTCGGCCACGTTCTCCCACGTGACGACCACCGGCGCGGTCCGGGGCCA
>Ga0209347_1004842_pt1 | contig 13475 bp, 8 predicted proteins | sample AutmiccommuBRH23_FD_187382 | JGI IMG/M metagenome (GOLD analysis project Ga0209347, IMG submission 187382) | Deep subsurface microbial communities from Mt. Terri, Switzerland - Autotrophic microbial communities BRH/23 (SPAdes) (version 2) | ecosystem: Environmental > Aquatic > Deep subsurface >... | reverse complement strand
TCGTCACGACATGTCGCAAAGGGTCGCGGATGGACTCCAGCAGCTGCCTATCGATGCGAGTGTCCGTTCCCAGTATTTGAAGATCGGCTTTTTTCTGGCTGATTTGTAGCGCCCCTACGAGAGCCCCGTTCAGACTTGGCTTTTCGTTGTCGAACATAACAAGCCGGGACTGGAGTAGGTCACGCTGTAGGCTTGCAACGACTTCGGCTTGGTAGCTGTACGCGCTGTCCATAAGATTCGTTTGCGCGATGATATCTGACGAGTCTTGTAGCAGCTGTTCGAGCTGGGCAATCGTTTGGGTGTGGCTGTATGACAGGTGATTGAACCTCTCCAGGTAGAGCCGCTGATCGTCAGAAGAAGGCTCGGTTGACGAATGGCTGCTGCCAGTATTGGTGATGTTATTGAAGTGGCGAAGCTGGACTGTTGTTTTGTTGGCGTGCATGAGTAGCAACGAAATCTTTTCCCGGCATGCCACGACAGAGAGTTGCAGCTCTCTGTTGAGAGTGTTTTGTCTATACGAGGAAGCTTTCAGCTCATTAGAAAGCTTCACCGAGTTATCGAGCAGCTGTAGCTCGACCTTGATTTTCTCGCTTCCCTTGACGCCCTTGCGCTTAGCGCGTGTGGATTCACGATCACTCTCTTGAGCGCGGTGGATCAGGCTTTGGACAAGGGGGCTTATCTCACGGTTGGCTGTCTCGATTTCGCTGTAGTCAGGTTCGCCTGGGTGGAACTCAGCATCGAAAACAATACCGTCAGCAGCGTGGGCTTTGCGTGCTTGGCGTGCTTCGTAATTTTTCTGACGCTCCCCAACAGCACGTCCACGCAACCCTCTGTAACCTCTACGCGAACCGCCACGCTCAGACCCTTTTTCCAAAGCTGGAGCTTCGTCATGACGCGAGGCGCTGTCTCCACTAGGCTCTGTGACGCTTGTGGTTGTAGCCGGATCGGATGCCTCCGCGCTAAGCGCGGGTTTTGATTCGTTTGCGTCGGTGTTTTGCTGTGCCTGTGCTACACCATCGAGCAATATGTCAGCGATTTCCGTTTTGTCCGAAGATGGCTCGTGCTCAGGAGTAATGCCACTCTCTGCTGACGGGTTGTAAACGCCGGACCCGTAGGATGCACGAATCACCTCATTCAGTTCGTCTCCGTTAACTCTGCAAAGATCACAAGCCTCGCTCACGAAATCATTGAGTGCTGGCAATGAGCGGTAGGGCTGCCGATTGCGTACAGCATCACTCATCGTAATCAGCTCGTTGAGAACGAAGGTGGTTAGGGTCGCGCAGTTCTTGTCGGGTGTGATTGCCCCGGAGGACATGGCGTCGAACAGGGACTCCATGTGATGCGTCAGGGTGCGAATCCCAGAGGCGTTAATGATCGATGCCGCACCCTTGAGGGTGTGCATGTTCCTGCGAATGTCCACTGTGATTTCCCGGTTGGACATATCGGCCATCCAGGATTGGATATTGCGCTGGAGTTCGGGAATCACATCATCCGCATCACAGAGATAGAGATCGTACTGCTCCAGATCGTAGTCAGGCTCCAAAGGGGTTCCAGAAGCTGGCGTATCGCTTACAGGAGCGTTTGCCGTGGCTGGGCTAGAAGCAGACGCATTCCCAACGTAGCCGGGCTGGGCGACCAAATGTACGTCGGTCTCTTCTGCTATCGCTTCGTTCGGTTGAAGCTGTTCGGTATGCGCCTGTGTGTCTGTTTCGGTTTGAGTTATCAGGGTGTCTTCGGCATCTTGGTCTGCACCGATAAGTGTTCCCGCAACCTCAAGCCAGCGGGGTAGGGCAGCGGTATCAGCTGTCCATGGAAACTCTTCCTGATATGACTCAACCTCGTCTAGCAGTAACGAAAAACGCTTGGCCTGATCTTGAGTGAGTGATGCGTCCTTGGCTTTGAGAGCAAAGAAGCGCGCCTCCAGTACATCGAACAGTGTGCTGACAGCTACACATGATGCTGATAACGAGCAACCGTGTATGTTGTGTATCACACGGCATTCGCTGTCAGTAACGAGCAGGTCCGTGTTGTTAAGATATTCCCTCAGCTTGACAAGCTGCTCGGCGAATTCTTCGTCAAATAAGCCTTGGAGGTGCTGGTCATAGCCCTCTGGAACTTGCCTAACTACAGCAGACGAACCTTCGTCAGCTGCGGCAACTTCTACAGGCTGCGCGTTTTCGGTATTGCCCGCCGCATGGCCAAGGAACGCTGCCACCTCTCGAATGGAATCGACTAGGAACAAATTCACTTTGCCTTTGGCCGAGTAGTCGTCCATGCACCGCAGGATTTTTTCGCTAGCTGCTCGCAACGTGGCCCACGCAGCTGTCGAGTCAAATGCTGGATCATCGATCCGGCCAGGAAGTATGTTTGCCAACTCCGAGGCGTGACGGCAAAGGTCGGCGAACTTCTTTTCACCTTTAATCAATGCAGCTGCATGCAGGCGCAAGCCGGCAGCGGCAAATTGGGTTAGCTCACGCCCAGCTTTTGAGCTGTTCTTTTGCATTTCTTCAACGCTTGGACGAACGTCGAAAATTTCTCGCAGAAGGGCGTCTAGGCCGTCGTCGTCGGCGGAGCTAGCTTCAAACTTTGCAAGCAAGTCGCTGTGACTGACTATGCGGAACTCAACAGTGTCCAGGCCCATTTCGCGAACAGCGGTGTTGGCTGCTTCGATCAGTGTTGCCGGCGGGTGCATTTTCGAAGTGATGTATTGAAGGTACATCTCAATCGAAACCAGTGCTCGCGCTGCGAGTGTCAGCTTCGGTGATTCCGAAAGCATGCCTTCGCGAACTTCGTCGCTGATAACTGTGACGATGGCCGCAAGGATTTTCGCTATGGCAACTGACCCAGCAAACTCATAAACGCTAGCAAGTTCTCGCAGTGATCCCAGTGCGGTGAGCAGCTTCTCTGGGCCCACGCCGCTATCGACGTGCGTGGCGATCAGATGGCTGACTTTTTTCAGTTCAGCTGTGGTTTCTGTAGCAATGCGGTCCACAACGTCAGGAGTCACGTTCTGGATTTGAAGGTGATCGGCAGCTTCGTTGCGCTGCATGTTGATCAGCCTTGAATCCAGAAACAGGATTTGGGTTTTAACTGTATCCATTACGTCTGGGGTGAAGTCAGCCGGGCTTTTCAAGCCTTTCACCGCATCCGCCAGATAGAAACTTACCTCGGAAAGCTCAACCTGATCGAAGATGCCGAAGATGTTTGCCATGGTGCGCATTGACTGGTCGAAAGCTTGCACCTGTATATCGAAACCTTGCTGCTGTTTGGCATTCGCTGCGCGCCCAAAAGCGAACATAGCGGACTCCAGACGAGGCCTGATTTCGGGGATCACGTCTGTGATGCTCTTGACGCTTTGTGAGGACAACTGATCCTGGAGCTGGGCGATTCGGTCTTCTTCGACGTTCTGTTTCACATCAAAGTGATTGATCACCTCGGTAGAGGTCGCCGTCTTCTTACGGCTGATCGAGAGAGCGTTTAACAGGGAGGAAAACTTGGCTGGGCTCAAAGTACGCTTTGCGGCTTCTTCACCTTGCGGGAGCCTTTGTGTGGCAACCATGACTACACGAAGCGCGCTAGTCATAGCTGGTGGGAAATAACAGCCGTCAGCGATGATCACATCGATAATCGCTTCGCCGACCCACCAGTTGCATCCAAGCTCAGGGTCGTTTGTTACTCGCTGCAACTCCCGCATATGGTCTCGCATTTCCATCCATGCGGACTCAGCTGAATCTTTTACCGCAACGGCGTAGAGCAGGCAGAATTGAGAGGATGCTTTCTTAAAAATCCGCTCACGCTCGCTCAGGTCGCAATCGCTCTCATACAACGGCGGACTTTTGTAACCAAAGCTCAAGTTAACGGGGAGAGCACTGGCGTCTTCGAGAGGCGGAACCTCGCGCAATGCTCGCATTTCATTTATGTATTTCAGCAAAACGCCGGGTGTGTCTTGAGCCCCCTCAATGACCATCGCAATGTAGCTCGGCAGGACGTTGAGCGCTGCTTGAATAGCAAGCATCGCCTTGTTTTGTCCTTCTGCATCCAAGCTTGTGATTGCAACTGTGGCGAGAGTCCGGGCTTCGTTGGCTAGGGTGTAGCCACCGTTACTGTTGATGACCTCCAGTGCAGAGGATATGCAGGACAAGAGATGTTTAAGCTCATCCTGACTCACGGTTAGCTTCTCTTGCTGATTCACGAACCAGACTGGCTCGGCGCCGGCAGGTGGCGATTCGATTCGCTCGCGAAGACTCGTGATGCTCACCATGGCCTGCTTGCAGCGCTCGATGTACTTCACGATTGGGCCGCGCACCCACGACAGATGGGCTACTTTCACAGGGTTCATGGTTTCTTCCTAAATACGGTAGCTGCGAGGGAGTGAAGGCGCTCAAAGCCATCAGGCTTCCAGCTAGCTTCTTCGGCGGCTGCGGTGATCAGGTATCCGCCGTTAGCAAGCATGCAAGACAGGCTGTCTAGGATTTTCATCCTGGTTTTGGTGCGGTAGTAGATGAGCATGTTCTGGGTCAAGATTACGTTGGGAGCGCTGAACTCGATTGGCCGCTCGGCCAGAATGTTGTGTTGTTCGAAGGAGACGAACTCCTTGACCCAGCCAAACCTCATTTTTTGGCCGTCTTCGATTCTTGTCGCGAATCGCTCTTGAATTGACTCGTGGCTCTTGTAGATGCCGGTTTTGGCAATTGCAATGCAGGGGTCGGATACGTCGGTGCCGTGAATCTGATAATTGGCGAAGCCTTGCTTTGAAAGCTCACAGGCCAACGAATAGGGTTCTTCACCAGTAGAGCAACCAACTGAAAGGATGCGGGGTCTTGAGAACTCCCTAGCGCAGTCCGCAACCAGCTGGATCACCGCAGGGTTTCTGTAAAACCTAGTTTCATGATTCGTCGCAAGGTGGATGATCTGCGCCCAGTGCGATTGGGATAGCTGGCGTCGTCTTGCACGCTTGTAGAGCGTTAAGGATGTTTCGTTTTCCCCGGACGCATAGCTATCCAGGGCACGAAACAGCGCCGGCTGCCGGTCTTGAGCGACCTCGATCTTGAAGCGGGAGAACAGTAGGTCTATCCACGCTTCATGATCTTCGAGTTCTGCGATAGCTTCTGCCATGCCGGTTCCTAGACTGTGAATTGAGAAAGCGTGGTTCCCACGCGCTGCGCCTGAGTGTTGAGGTTGCTAATCGCGGTAGCGGTCTGCTCACTCGCCGAACTGTGGTCGGACGCGTAGTGATGGATTTTGTCCATGGTGTCCGCCACTTCGTCCGATCGGTTGTTCAGGTCTCTTGTCTGGGCTGCAACGCTGATAATCCCTTCTACGACTTGGGTCACCTGCTCACTGATGCTGTTCATCGCCTTGATAGCGTTCGACGATGTTCCGGTGAGCTGCTTGATTTCACTCTGACTTTCTTCCAGTACGTACTGGGTATCCTTGGCAGCTGTATTGATTGCTTGCAGGTTTGCGTTGATCTGCTCAGCCGCCTCAGATGCGTTGCTTGTCAACTTGGTCATCGCTTCGGCGCTGATGCGGATACGCTTCGATAGGTCGTCGTCAGTGATCGCGTCAGCTACCAGATATGCGTTGTACGCCACAGTCGCAGACTGGTTGGCGACTCGGCGGACAACATCGACCAAGTGCTCCAAGCCCTGAATGTTCTCAGTCATCGATTTAGCTTGGTGCATGATGTTCAGGTTCGACTGGGCCAGCTTTACTACGGCGTCGTGCACTTCATGCACAGCGCTCGAACCTGTGCTGATATGGGTTCCCACCGTCAGTGATGACTCGCGGGTCCGGCTGAAAACACCGTCCATTTCCTTTGTGAACTTATTGAGTTCTTCGACTAGATGGGCGATGTGCTGAATGGCCTGCACCTGCTCATTCCGGCTTCGCTCAGTGTTCTTGGCCATTGCCAAGGTCTGCTCGGATGCGGCGGACAGGCTCACGATGGTTTGCTGAACGTCTTTCACTACCTCGCGAAATTTCGGAAACACGTCATTAAGAGCGTGAGCTATTTCGTGGGTGGAATCTCTGTGCTCAGTGAAATCAACTGTCAGGTCGCCGTTACCAGCCTTCTGCATTTCCTCAATTAACAGGCGTAGCTCTTGGGATCGCTCTTTTTGAGAAGTCTGAACACTTGACGCCATTGCCTGAGCTTTGCGCGTATGAGCCTTGGCATCACGCAGAATTAGTGTCACGCCAGTAAGCATGACTATAAGCAAGATACCGACTGAACCCAGCATCATCATCGGCGTGACCATGCGGGACTGTGGCATTGAATTGATCGCATGCTGGAGTCCGTTAATCGCTGACTCCAGATTTTCACGCTCAGCCCAGATCGCACGCACGTAAGGGGCATTGTCTACTGTGCCGCTGGCGGCTTCGATTGCCTTCAATGACGAGCGGGTTAGAGCCTGTGCTGTTTTGTAGCTTTTCAGTAGCGGCTCTATGAGCCCGTTGTCACGGGGCATAGAGCCCCCGATTGAAGCCAACGCAGCTACATACGTTTTGCTTGCCTCCAGGGCGAGATTCAGGCTGTCGCTATTGGGGGCAGTGGTGCTGGCCAGCAATACAATCCCATCAGATAGTCCATCCTGGACCTTTGCCAGCGCTTGCTTGATCCGAGAGTCAACAATGTCGCTGGCTAGGATGCGATCAATGGCGTCTTTCGATTCGGTTTGGAGGTTGCTAGCCAATTGGCTTGCCTCCGCTGCCTGCCGTTCGAACGCGGTATTGCTGCCGCGTGACGAACTAATTTGCTCTATTGCAGCCTGCACCTTGGCCCAGGCGCCTTCAAAGTGATCTAGGTTTCCACTTCCTGCGGCGGGGAGTGGCGCGATACCAGCAGATGTGCTGCCCCGTCGCAGTGTATTTACCGAAGCATCAACTTGCGAAGCAACCTGTTGAAGCTGGCCGATGTAGCTCGCGTCACCCGCAGCACGCATCGACAGCGTGATGGAGTTGAGAGCCGAATTTTGAAGGCTGTTGGCTTGTGTGCTGTAAAAGCGGTCAGCGCTCACGCTGGAGCTGTACTGAAAGGCACAGAAGCCTGCAAGGCCTCCAGCCACAACCATTGCTGTAATGCAGGCTGGGATAAGGGGGTTCTTGCTCATTTAAGGCCTCTGTACAGGTAGTTCGACTGAGCGGAAGGACTGGTCACGAATAATGTTGTCCAGGTGAATCAAGGCCCATTGCTTTGATCTGGCTGTAACAACGCCAACGCAGTAAGGCGTCAGCTTCGCTGGCATGGCCAAGTCCTCGCGAGCGGCATCTTCAAGCTCTACGGCAGGGATGAAGTCAATGATTTCGTCCGTCACCAGTCCGTAAACGGATGATGAGAGAGGGTCACGTAAAATGAGGGTGGTAGGCTTGTCGTACTTGGCTTCGGCTTGTCCACCGCCGTTCAAGCCTAAGAATGTCGGCAGATGAAAATACGATACGAGGTCTCGCCCAATTTTCGCGTTACCGATGAAATACGGTTTCGTACCGGGAATGATCAGAGCGTTGGTGGGCGTTTGCATAACGGCGTCAAGATTGGACGTTACGCACAGGCACGGCGTGTCGCCGAGGCGAAAGGCTGCCAAGCGCTGCTCTTTATTGCTGCCGCTACTCATGCATACCCTCCATTGTTCGGAGGGCCTGCTCGATGCTGTCCTTTGAAAAGGGTTTCGTGAGGTAGAGGTCAGCGCCCGCGATCAAGCCCTTTTCCTTATCGAAAACGCTCGCGGCGCTGGACAGCACAGCGATTGGCATCTTCTCGAAGCGAGGGTTCGCTCGAATGATGTTCACCAGCTGTAGCCCGTTCAGCTCAGGCATCTCCACATCGATAAAGCACGCATCGGGTTCTGTTGAGTTGATAACGTCCAAACCTTCGAAACCGTTCGATGCCACTACCAGTTCTTTCCCGAGCTGCTGTACCAGCACCCGGTGAGCGAGGGTTTGCATCCCCTTCGCGTCATCCACTATGCAAATCCGTTGAAGTCTCATGGGCCTACGATTCGCTCCACCATTTACTTACAAGTGCGAATCGAAAGGTCACGAAAACCGGGGGTTTTGCCAAATCGCGTAAAAAAAATCTTGGCCGTTATCCTCCTGCCCGTTCTTTCAAGCAGGTGGGCGTTATGGGGAAGCGGTGGGGAATCGCAAGTGATCCAAAGGTATTGGCAAGGATTGCAGCTCAAGAGGATCGCAGGGGCGCTATGCGCGGTAGCGATGGACTAGCTAAAGCGAGTCGTGTACCGGTTGCTATCGATACTGGTCTAGCAAAAGAGAGACCTCCTTCGGCAGCCACACAGAGAGCCAAGCGTGTGGCAATCAACAATCAGGATTCAAGGAAGGACACGCTAACCTATGACGGTAACAGCAACACCCTGACCATTATCTTGGCGGGCGCTCAGCTTTTGAGTGAGAACACCTCATTGCGGATGCATAACGCTAAGGCCACTCAGCTCAAGACGACTTGGCTCAAACGAATTGAAGCGCTCATGCTGCTGAACCTGGAGGTCTATGACCAATGGAAGACCAATCAGGTGAGGGCGTTCCCATTGATTGTCGAAGAGGTCTACGTTACCGCTGAAAATAACTGCCTCGACGTAGAGAGCGTTTGCGCTGCGTGCAAGCCCATTATTGATGCGCTAGTCAGAACTCGGTTCATCCCTGACGACAAACGAGAGTACATAGCTCAGCCCATCGCATACACCTTTCGTCAGCCGAACAACGGGTTGGTGCTGGTTCTGCGCCCGGCGCCAAAGCCCTGGGGGATGATTTCGGATTCAACCATTGCGCTTGCTCAAGATATGCCCACGATGCCAAGCGTTTAAGCCTGTGCAAGACGCGCTAGCGCAGTGAACAGCCGTTATAGTGCGTAACATGTTCCGCACTGCCCGATTTGTTCCGCGTGAAACATTTCGGCTTATCCAAGCGATGGTTACCAATGCTGGAGGCCTCGCTGTTAGGGCGTTTCAACAACCGGCCTTGCATGAGAGGAAGAGAATGTCAGCCAACAAAAGCACTGGCGGTGCGGCTAAGCAAATCCAAAAGCGTGGTCAGATTCGTCCTCGGTTTGACGTTCTCGAAGCAAGGCGCTTCGACATTCGCAGTACAGCTAAGACTTTCCGTCCGCTTCCTATCGAGCTGCTAAAACCGGGCCTTTACCAGACTAGAAAAAACTTTAAGTCGCATGCCATTAGAGAGCTAGCAGCTAGCTTGGAGGCGACGGGCACCAACTTCACCCCCTTGATCGTGCGACCCCTTAAATATGCAGAAGGCTACGAGATAATCTGTGGTGAGCGCAGATGGCGGGCTGCCCAGCTTGTTGGCATTCCCACCTTGCTTTGCTGCGTGGGTGAATTCACAGACGAACAAGCGCTGTACCTGAGCGGTGCCGACAATATCCAGCGAGAAGACCTCAACCCAATCGAAGAAGCTCTCTCCTACGATCTTCTGCTTCGCACTGGAATGACACATGAGGACGTGGCTGAGGAAATCGGAAAGTCGCGCGCTCATGTCACGAACCATCTTCGGTTGCTGTCTTTGCCCCTCCAGGTCCGGGACATGCTTGGGGATGAGCGGCTGAGTTATGCCCAAGCACGTCCGCTATGCGGACTAAGTTCAGTGGGTGACCAAGTGCGGATCGCCAAGGAAGCCGTATCCAAGCGATGGGCTGCGCGAAAGATTGAGGATGAAGTAGGCAAGCTGAAAAATCGCATTAAGCGTCCCGCGACTCGCGCAGGCATCGAAGATGTAGATATCAAGCGGCTACGAGAGCAGGTCGCAGAACAAACAGGATATCCATGCGCAATCGTCAAAACCGCGAGCGGCGGGTGGCAGATCGGATTCAATGCAGGCACCGCAGATGAATTCCAAGGCATCCTTGATCGCTTGGGTGTGAAGACTGAAATGATGTAGCCCAAGAAAAGGGGACTTTTCAGTTGCACTATCAAAGTAGAGATAGCACGCCAATTGAGACGTTCTGATGCGAAGCAAATTTCCACTCACGTTGCTGACAACCGCGATCCTGCTTAGCGGCTGCGCATCCAGCTCTGCTCCTGAAGTTGGGCTTACGCAGCCTTCGGCCCAGTACGATGACCGTATGCTCGATTCCCTTGGGAGTCAGCGCTACACAGAACAGCAGATGCTTTACATGCACAAGGTGAAAAACCTAGAGCATGACCTGGACGTGCTCGAAGAAAAGAGGAAGGCACTTGAGTCCTCGATAGGATTGAACCAAGTAGAAGCTTCCGCAGGTAAGCTACAAGCAAGCGATAGCGAAGCTGTGCGCATGGGCGACTACGCCAGCGCGACCTACGAGGCCCAAACGCGGCTAGCACAAGAGTCAGCCGAGAAAGCAGTCAAGCAAGCGCTAATCGAGAATGATCGTGATCGAGAACTCATGGAAGCCGAACTTGAAACCAATCGGCGACTGGTTGAGCTAGATCAGAAATACGGCAGCTCGATCCAAGGGGCTAGCTCGCAAGCTGATAAGGTCAGGCTGCAAAGCGAGCTTGAGGTGGAGAAAGCCAAGGCAGAAGCACAGCGAAAGAAAGCTATGATCGAGGCTGACTCTACTCGCGATATCTCCCGGCTTGAGCATGACTACCAAGCCCGAATTACTGATGCCAAGCGTAATGCTGCTGCAACCATCCAGACGGCAACGCAAGAATTCCAGACTCAACGGATTCGGATCGCGCTCGCAAACGCAGATTCACGGCGTCGGGTTCAGGCCGACATGGAGTCGGCTCAAGAGGTCATCACGTCTCTAAAAGATGACAAGCACGTTGCGACTCAGGCCCTTAACAGCGAAATCACCCAGTTAAACGAGCGGATCATTTCCCTCCAAGGTCAGCTGGCGGCTGTTGAGCTTGGGTTCGATAGCAAGATTGCCTTGCAGCAATCGAAGCTTGACGAACTGCGCGCTCAGAGCAATCAGCTGTCCGATGTTGAGCGCGACCTTATCAACTCGCCTGTAGCTTCCTCTCAACCTGCTGGCCAGACAACAGCTGTCGAGCTTGACCGCCTTGAGAACGATTTAGCGCAGGCTAAGCGCGATGTTCAGGTAAGGAAGTCAACTCTACTCGCCGACGTTGATCAGCAGCTTGCACATGAACTTGCTCAATTGTCAGCAAGCCTCACTGCGTCCATCGGTGCCGTGAAATCTGGTGAGAATGACGTTGCAGTGCGCCTGGATAGAGCTGCTGATGAACATGCCATCCGTTCGGAGTGGGCTGCTAAGAAAACCAAGATCAACAATGAGGCCCGCAGCCAGCTCGCAGAGCTGACGGTCAAGACAGAAATAGCAAAGGCTGGCGTGGTTGCCCCTGTGCTGACTAATCGAGCTGTCTACTCTGGGGCTTATGGGGATCAGCCAGTTGCATTTGCAGCAAAGCCAAGCAATACGGCTAGAGAAATCATCGCGAAATCCAAAGTTGTGATGCCGGCAAAAGCGTTACCAGCTGCCACAACAGCTAAATCAGTCCCGGCATCGAACGTTGCACCACTTGTCGTCGTGTCGAGCTTTGCGCCGAAGCCCGCACAACCAGCAGCGAGCCATGTCGATGATGTGGTCATTGCTTCTGGCGTCTTGGCAGGTGGAGACCTGAAACCTTTAGTCATTGCTCCTGCGGCCACTTCCTACTCTGTAATCTACACATACGCAGAGAAGGGCAGTGCTGATAAATTCATGAAATATTTAGCCGCTTATGGTGTGAATGATTTCACCTATCGCTTCTCAGAGAAGCTGGGGCAACATGTATTGTTCATGGGCAAGTACACGTCCAAGGAACAAGCGGCCAGCCGTGTGGCATTCCTCAATAAGACCACAAGCACGGCGAATGCCAAAATTGTCGAAACCGATCTATGAGCCCCCTTCGCCACCCATGACGCCAATGGGCGGTTATTAGAAATCCGCGCATGCGCGGGTTTTTTTTGCCTGTTCATCTATATGCATGGCGACAGGTTTGAGCGCATTGCGCGGGTTTAGAGTGTTATTTATGCTTTCATTAGCGGTTTAATTGCTCTTCCCGTTCTGCGTGCCTTCTAGGCTGTAAGGCCGGTGGATAAAGGCTTTGAGTCTGGCTAATGGCAAATTTGAGCAAACACTGCGCTGCGCATTGCGCGGCTTATTGCCAAAAATTGCTTGAAAACTGATAGGGAGGCGGTACAGTGGTGGCGGCACTATTAGGAGATAGGCTGTGACTACACAATCGAAAAGTAAGAAAAAGCCTGCGATTCGTTCGCTGGCGTTAGCTATCCAGGCTGCGCTTGCTCCCAGTGACACTGCGCTGGGGAAAGTCGTGGCGATAGCGAACCAAAAGGGTGGTGTTGGTAAAACGGCGACTAGCTTTAATTTCGCTCATTATCTGAATGAGCTGGGCTATAGGGTTCTAGCGGTCGATTTGGATGGCCAAGGGAACTTCACTGAGCTGTTCTTCGACCGCGAAGTGCTGCTGAACTATGTTCATACGCCAGCCCTTGCTCTTTTCCATGAAGGCACTGCTGACAACTTCCAGCCTTTGGCACATCCAAGCGGTATCGATGTGGTTGCTACCACGCGTAACTGCCATGAACTGAATGGCGTCGATGTGCTGCCTATCAGCGTGGCGGCTACCTTCTATGAAAACCTGCAAGCTATTGGTGCCAGCTATGACTTTATTGTCATCGACACGCCACCTGCGCCCGGCGTTCGGACGACTTCCGCATGCGCCTCTGCTGATTACATCTATGCCCCGGTACTGGTTGATACCTTCGCCGAATCGGCGCTCGAAGGGGTACTCGGTAGCATTGAGAACATTAGCCAGCTGCTGCAAATCGAGCTTGGCATCACTGGTATTTTGATCAACAAGCTCAAGCTAGATGGCGAAAAAGACACCGTAGAGAAATATCGCAAGTTGGCTGCACAGTGCGGCGATGCTTTGATCCAAACACCGATTCGGCAGAGCAAACCATTCGATAAATCCCAAGGGCTCGGAATACCAGTCTGGCATTTGAACAAAAGCGGTAGCGAACGGCAGGCGAGTAAGGAGACGCGTGAGGCATACGGTGAAATGGCTTCTCGCATTACAGAAATACCTGCCGAGCGTATTTATTATTTTAAAGACATTAGCCGTGCTGTACGCGCTCAGATCGTTGCGTCCTCGGCAGGCAAGGGGGCAGTATGAAGCGTAATCTCGCGGCTTTGGGTGGGGGTACAGCAGCTGGTGTAAACGCCGGCACTCTAGTCAATCAAGCCGACAAGATCGTTTACCTCGATCCAAACACGGAAATTCTCTACGACCCCGCAGAGAACATTCGGAACGGGAAAGTGGTCGATGACAGCATTGATGGCCTCATCAAGCTGCGTTTGACCATTGAAGGTTCCAAGCAAATCCAGCCGATACGTGTCTACCCACTGCCACAGAACAAGCTCGATCCAAGCAAGCCTGCTCTGAAATATGGCATTGCCGTTGGGCATCGGCGCACGCTTTGCTCACGCCTCACTA
>Ga0209347_1004841_pt1 | contig 13475 bp, 10 predicted proteins | sample AutmiccommuBRH23_FD_187382 | JGI IMG/M metagenome (GOLD analysis project Ga0209347, IMG submission 187382) | Deep subsurface microbial communities from Mt. Terri, Switzerland - Autotrophic microbial communities BRH/23 (SPAdes) (version 2) | ecosystem: Environmental > Aquatic > Deep subsurface >... | reverse complement strand
GGGGTATCGTCGGGGGGTCTGTTCTTCGTGCAATCCACGACGAAGTCACATTTCTCGCCGACAGGGTTGCCGCGTTACCGGATTCCACCCCCCCTGATCCCTCACTCCGTTCGGGATGACATGCCGCGGCTTCCCTCGTCCCTCGTCCCTCGTCCCTCGCCCCTCGCCACACCGGCCTCGGCTTTGCACTGCGGCACCTCCATGGAACCGTCTCATCTGACGCGATACGCCCAACTCGCCCTTCTCTTCACCCGCTACGGCCGGAAGGACTTCAACCTCGGGATCGTGGACGAGGCGGACATGGCCTCGGTGGAGCTGGCCGACGATGACCCGCAGCCGGTCGAGCCCGATGTCGCGAAGCGGGCGAGCGCCTTCGCGAAGAACCTCCAGGAGATGGGTCCCACGTTCGTGAAGTTCGGGCAGGTGCTGTCGACCCGGCCCGACGTGGTCCCCGAGGCGTATATCAAGGAGCTCGAGGCGCTTCAGGACAACGTGGAGCCGTTTTCGTTCGCCGAGGTGGAGACCATCGTTGAAGAGGAGCTGGGAGCGCGGATCTCGAAGCTGTTCGCGGACTTCGACAACGTGCCGATCGCCGCCGCTTCTCTGGGGCAGGTTCATCACGCCGTCCTGCGCGACGGGCGCGAGGTCGTGGTGAAGGTGCAGCGCCCCGACGTCAGAACCCAGGTTCCGGAAGACCTCGAGGTCTTCGCCGAGATCGCCACGTTCCTCGACAAGCACTCGACCGTCGCGCGGAAGATGAACATCGTCGGCAGCGTCCGCCAAATCAGCCGCAGCCTGATGTCCGAGCTCAACTACGTCCACGAGGCGCGCAACATCGAGACCTTCCGGCGGAACCTCGCCGATTTCCCTGAGATCTACATCCCGCAGGTGATCCTGGACTTCACCACGTCGCGCGTGCTGACGATGGAGCTGATCAAGGGGAAGAAGGTCTCCAGGATCACGCCGCTCGAGGTGATCGACCACGACTACGTGAAGCTGGCGGAAGTCCTGGTCCAGGCGTACCTGAAGCAGATCACCGTCGACGGCTTCTGGCACAGCGACCCGCATCCGGGAAACGTCTTCGTGCGCGAGGACCAGATCGTCCTCCTCGATTTCGGGATGGTCGCGCGCATCGGAGGCGAGCTCCAGGACGAGATCATCCGCCTCCTGCTCGGGATCAGCGAGAACCGCGGCGAAGAGGTCGCCGAGGTCTGCATCCGCGTCGGCCACGTCCAGGAAGGGTTCGACCGGAAGAAGTTCGTCCAGAGCGTGCACGAGATGGTCGGCGTCTACCACGACGCGGACCTCGGCGAAGCAAACGTCGGCCGGATCGTCTTCCAGGTGATCGGCGTCGCCGCGGCGAACGAGCTCCAGCTCCCCGCCGAGATGGCGATGCTCGCGAAGACCCTGCTGCAGATCGACGGCGTCACCCGGACGCTCGATCCGGAGTTCAACCCGCGCGACGTCATCCGCGACTACGTCGAGAGCCTCATCGGCCGGAAGGTCCGCCAGAAACTCCAGCCGAAGAACTACTACGCCGCACTTCTCGACCTGAACGCCTTCGCCCTCGAAGCGCCGAGAAAAATTCGCTCGCTCGTCCGCAAGGTCGACGATGGGGAGTTCTCGGTCGGAATCAACGTCAACCAGATCGAGCACCTGCTCAAGGGGATGACCAAGATCGCGAACCGCCTCACGGTCGGCCTGGTGATCGCCGCGATGATCATCGGGTCAGCGCTCGTGATGCGCGTCCCCTCGGGCTTCCAGATTCTCGGCTACCCCGGCATCGCCGTCGTCGGCTTCGTGATCGCCTCGGGGCTGGGGCTGTATCTGATCGTGTCGATCCTGATGCAGGACCGGAGGGATCGGCACAAGGCGGGGAAACCGGGGAGTTAAGGCAAGGCAGAAGGCAGAGGGCAGAAGGCAGAAGTAAAGGTAGAAGGCAGAGGGCGGAAGGTAGAAGTAAAGGCAAAGGCAACGGCGGGTTTCGATTGCGGGCTTGGCAGGATGTGCCCCGCGGAGCGGCTAACTTCTGACACTGCTCCGGAGTGCGGTTTGCGCAGGTTTTGCCGTTGCTCTTACTTCTGCCTTCCGCCTTCTGACTTCTGACTTTACTTCTGCCTTCTGCCTTCTGACTTCTGCCTTCCTAAAAAACGTAAACCATCGTTCCGACTTCGACTTCGGTAAACAACACCTCCAGCATCTTCGGCCCGACGCGGATGCAGCCGTGCGAGGCTTTTTTTCCTAGCGACGCGAGGTCCTTCGTACCGTGGATCAGGATGCCGTCGCCGAGGTCGAGGGCGTATTTGCCGAGGGTGCCTTTTTCGTAGCGTTTAGGGGAGTTGGGTGGCGGGACTTTCTGGCCTTTCTCGACGAAGGCCCAGTCGGGTTTGGTCCAGACGGGGTCGACGATTTTGCGCTGGACGGGCATGAGGCCGCGGGGGGTGCGGAAGAGCCAGGTGCGCTGCCCCTTCTTGAGCATCTTGTCCATGCCGGTGGCGGCTTTGTCTTTGCGGACGAGCTCTCCGTTCCGGAACAGATAGATGATGTTGCGCGTGGTGTCGACGGTGATCAGCGTCCCTTCGATTGGGGCTTCGGCGGGGAGGCCTTCGACGATGAGGTCGCGGGAGGAATCGACGCTCGAGGTCCAGTCGGACCATTCGGCGCTCGCGGCGAAGGCGGGCGCGGAGAGGAACAGAGTCAGAATGAGTGGGCGGAGCCAGAGCTCGCAATAACTGCGTTTCATGACTACGCATAACTACAATTCGGATGCCAGATGCGAGGCGGGATGCGGGCGGGATAAATCCAGACTCTGCAGTGAGATGTGGCCACGGCTTGGCTTCACCAGCCGTGGCTTGTGAGGCGTGCCCAACATGACATCTCTCCGGCTTCGCGTACCACGGCTGGTGAGGCTAAGCCGTGGCCACATTCGGGACATCTCTCCGGCTTCACGAGCCACGGCTGATGAGGCTAAGCCGTGGCCACATGGCCTGCTCCGGCTTCACCAGCCACGGCTGGAAAGCCGTGGCCACATATGGCTTGCGCGCTCTGGGGTGGCGGTGAATAATTCGCGCCGCCGGCGGTTATGACCGGCGCTCACCTTTCCCATGGCCTCGTAGCTCAGAGGATAGAGCAGCGGTTTCCTAAACCGTTGGTCGGAGGTTCGACTCCTCCCGGGGCCACCATTCTTTTCAACAGTTTACGCGGCATCGGCAGCTCAGGCGAGGCGCACGTGTCCATCTAAGTGTCCATCTGCCTGCCCATTCTTGCTTGTTTGCTGCGCAATTCCGGGTGTCCATCGTTGCTGTCGTGTGCTCTTCAGGTGTCCATCCATGGTCTTGAGTGTCCACTCGACCGTGTGACGAACAGTCTTTTTTTCTGCATGGATACTTTTTCAAGCGATCGATGACGGAGTCGGCGACCAAGCTCGGCATCCCTCCCCGCCTCGGCGACTGCAGGGTCGAATTGTCTGGCCGAACCGCCCTGGAGGAGTTCACTCGTCATAGCGACGCTCAATCGCCGCGGCAAACCGATTTCGCCCACCTAACTCAACCGCTACGTCGAGCTCATTCGCAAGGAACCTGTTTGAAGCTCGACCGGGAGTCATCGACAAGATCCCTCCAAAAGCGTCGAGAGGGTGATCAGGTCGCGGAAAGAGGCTACCCTAACTTCCCCCGAGCATCAGAAGTCTCCTCGCTCCTCAGCGACGAACACGAGGTCTTCATGCGTGTGTTCGAAGGCTAGGACACGTCAGGCGTCCTCCGAGTGGTCGCCGCGGCGCTTCCTACAGCCTCAATTGGCCAGCTTGCAGTGGCGCTCAGCGTCACGTCGTCTCCTAGGTCGAGTGGACTCTACCTCGGCCGCGGCGGAGAACGCCGAGGAGAAGGCAGAGAATGACCCCCTCATGCCAGAACGTGTTCGAGAGCTGCAGTATCGCGTCCATGCTCGTGCCGCCTGACGTTCGTCTGCTCGTCGAGCGGCTTCCATGATCTCTGTTCGAACGGCGCCCCAGAAACGGTCGAATTCTGCGCCTGTCGTGATTGCTGGAGCGCTATGTACCGATTGGTGCCCGCGCGGAGGGATGGATGATCCGCGCCGAGAAGGGCCGGCAACGGGCCACCGCATGTATCGGGTTCGATATGCGGGACCCGGGATTCTTATCTCAATTTGATCGATCGTGAGCGCAGCTCTCCACCACATCGGCTCCGGATTGAGGCCCAGGTCGTCCCCGACTCGCGGGATTGCAGAAGCGGCTAGAGTCGGACACGCCACAGACCCGGCGACGATTGGATTCCACGCCCGCCTTGGCAGCCCGAAGAGAACGCGCAACTCTTTGACGAAGGATTCGGTCCTTGTTCTTGTCACACCGCGCCTCCTGCAGGCGGCCTTGATTGGCATTTCGGGGCGACCGGTTCGCGGTGTCAGGTCCGGCACCGCCGACTTTGTGCCAAAAAGCTCGGTCTCGACGCAGTCGTCAAGCACATCTCGTTTCCATCCTGCAGGAAGGGATCTCTTGATCTCCTCGACGCGATCGCGGAGTTCCAGCTCGGTGGGTCGCTCTGGCATCCAGACCCTGCCGATTTCCTCCGCAGCCGCTTGCGTCCGATCAAGGTCATGTAGAGGTTGGGGGCACTTGGGCTTGTGGCTTAGATCCTGGCACCCGCAGCCACGCTCCCGGCGGAGCAACCATAGAAGGTGATTCTCTACTACGACGAACAGATAAGCCTCCGGGTCTTTCGCTTCGGCGATCTTGTTCCAGCACCCGCATGCCTTAATGAATAGCTCATTGGCCAAGTCGTCCGCGGATTGGACTCCGTTCGACAACACTTTCAGATTCTCTACGAGTCCTTTCAAGCCGCATCTCTTAAGAGCGCTACGAATATGTCGCCAACCACCCTCTTGATCCATCGATCCTCCGTCGATTGGACATGCCCACCTGTGACTGGTGATGTCCATCTACTAACCATTGCGCAAGGAACGGCCACTTGTGCTGAAATCGCTGGGATTCTCGGTAGAAATGGATAGCGGGTCGACACCGGCTGCGAGCAGTTAGTGCTGGATATCCCGCGTGACCGCCATGGTCGGTTCGACCCGATTCCGATCGGCAAGTATCAGCGGCGCTTTCCGGGCTTCGACGAGAAGGTGATCGCGATGTACGCCCGGGGGATGAGCACGCGGGATATCCAGGCGCACATCCGGGAGACCTACGCGGTTGAGATCACTCCGGAGCTGGTCTCAGCGATCACCGATGCCGTGCTCGACGAGGTCGTTGCGTGGCAGAAGCGATCGTGTACTTCGACGCCCTGCGCGTGAAGATCCGGGACGAAGGGCTGGTCCGCAACAAGGCCGTGTTCCTGGCCATCGGCATCACCTGCGCCGGCGAGAAGGAGGTTCTGGGCCTCTGGATCGAACAGACCGAAGGAGCCAAGTTCTGGATGCGCGTGATGAATGAGCTTCAAGCGCGGGGGGTCGAGGACATCCTGATCGCGGTGGTCGACGGGCTGAAGGGCTTCCCCGATGCCATCACGGCGACCTTCCCCGAATGCGTGGTCCAGCACTGCATCGTCCATCTGATCCGGAACTCCCTCCAGTTCGCCTCCTGGAAGGAGCGGAAGGCTCTGGCGAAGGCGCTCCGACCCATCTACACCGCGGCGAGACCTGAGGCTGCAGCCGCGGAGCTCGACACCTTCGAGCGCGGCCCGTGGGGTCAGATGCATCAGACCGTCGTCGCGAGCTGGCGAAGACACTGGGCCGAGGTGATCCCGTTCTTTGCCTTCTCACCCGAGTTACGGAAGATCATCTACACGATCAACGCGATCGAATCCCTCCACATCCAGGTCCGGAAGGCGATCCGCAACAAGGGGGTCTTCCCCAGCGACGAAGCGCCGACCAAGCTGCCGTACGTCGCCCTAGAAACATCGCCGCGAAGGACCTGGCCTCCCGCCCAATGGCAGGCAGCCAAGGCACAGATGGCTATCCCAGTTCGGCAGCCGTTTCCGCATTACAAATCTGAAAAGCGATCTGAGAAGGAAAAGGCTAACGCGCAAAAATCCTGACACCGCCCAGATGCACCCCAAGCCGAAGGCTTGCCGAGGATGTTGTAATGGTAAACCCCCAAGGCTTGCCGAGGACGTTGTGATGGAACACCCGAGGCTAAAGCCTTGCCGAGACGTTGTAGATGGAGGGGATTCCTCTCCCGATCTCCGTTCAGAACCTCGTACCTTCGTGATACACGAATCCCGTCCAAAGAAAGGACCCTTCGGTGCCGAAGCGTTCTGTGATGTTGGGAAAGGGAGAGAGGAAGGCTATGGTGGGTGAAAGATGTTGATCTAGCTAAACAGAATTCGTAATCTGCTTTATCACTCTTTGGACAGATTTGTTTACGTTAACCACTCACTTTATGGAAGTTGTGAAGTTACGTTCATTGATCTTCCTATCAACTTCCTTTCGGTGGAAAGCCTGTTGTCTTTCTTCTTCCGCTTCTTCTTAGCTTTTTTTTCTAATGGACTTTCTATGTTTCAGATGAATCTTTGATTTCTCTCTTTTGAGGTATCTCTCCTTGAATCTCTTACTGCAGTTCAATCATTCGCACCTACTACTAGTAGGATGCTTTTTCGAGGGAGTTTTTGCAGGTTTTCCTGTAAATTCTTTTGTTGAAAGTCATCCTCCCGGTTGTGGATGCCTTCGGACAAGCGATTCGGAGGATGAGGGATCAACCCAAGGTGGAGTCCTCCCTCCGAATACTTCTCCGTGATCATGTTGGGCTGCTCGGTATGCTTTAGCCGCACTCCAACGTGGTCGGACAATCCGTCATCGTCGGACTCTTCGGCAGGACCCTCCCAACACCCACCGGGCGTTTCCTTCGCCCCCTTGATCCTCGGCGACAACATCGTTGTTGGGCATTGATCGACACGAAGAACGTGGACGATCGTCTCCGAGCAGATGATGCAGACACTCCGGAATAGCGATGATCACCAGTGCCCTCGGCGAGCCTTGCAGATGATCAGTGGGTCGGCGTCCTGCGTCTGGTCAACCAATACAACGCCGGAGCATTTTCACTCGACCAACTCACCATTTTTTGCTATAATTCTCACTGCATTAAGAGCGCAATGACAGACAGTCATTGCCGCCAGACGGTCCTCTGACCCGTTGGCTTCGAGCGGAACATTGCTCGGTATGCGCAGATCGATTCTGGATCTGAATCGGAGGAAAGGAATGGCCTTATTGCGTGGAGGTTTCGCGTATGGCTTTCCTTTTCACCTCTCTCTCCTCGAAGTACGACACCTACGACGTTTATATCCAAGAAAGCGGCGAAGAAGCATTCGAGTGCTGGCAGTTTCTCGAAGAGCTTGAAGACTGTAGGCCCCCCCTAGGGCACGGTCCGGTGGGGATCTACATTCACTTTCTCGGACGCCGAGGAGTTCTTGCCGATCGGGTGTCTCTGCTCGGTAACGTGTCCCGCGGGTGCCAGTATGAGCACTGAACCCTTCGAGGTTCACGACGATCTCCGTCATGAGTTACCGGCGCGAGATCACCGACGCCAACTTGCCTTGATGACCCTTCGAGGTAGCGGACAAGAGCTGCTCGAAGCGGTCGTGGAATCCTGCCTCCGTCGCCATGTCAGCGGCCCGCTGATTCGGTTCGCATTCGTCGCTACATTCGGGTCGGACACGACGAGTCACGGCGTCTGGCGGGTGATCGGCTTTGACTCGACCTACAACGAGACGAGGCTATGGATTCGCGGTCCCGAGCCCGAGAAGTACTATCGCCTGCTCTTCATCGCCAACGTCCCGCTGGACACCTTGCGACTCGCAGTTCTGAACAGCTCAAGTTCCGCGTTTCTGTACGCCGGCCCGGAGACGAGCGGCCGGGTCACGTTCATCGTCGACGATCACCTCAGCGATGTGGGACCGGTATTGCCGCCGGTCATTGCTCGGGCGGTCCCGGCCTTGATTGCGCCGGCGAGATTACGGGGGATCGAGTACTTGGCGGACACGGTCCTCGGTCGGCGTGCGCAAGCTCTCGTTCTGAGTCAAGTGTGTGAGGAGTTAGGTACCGTTCGGCTCTCTCTATCAGAAGCTTGCCAGAGGGCTAGAAACAGCTTTCTACGCGACGAAGAGAGGAAGAGACAGTGAGGACCATCCCTCGCAACACCGAACGTCTTCTCGAGGCTCTGAGGGTGCAGGAAGGCACTTCAACCAACGCGTCGCACTGTCTGTTCAGAAGCATCTGGCGTCCCCACGATTGTCGTGCGTCTTCTTCATCTCTCTCGCCTCATTTCTGCTGAAGCTGCGCGTCGATGGGAGCGTCTCCCCCCTGCATATTCTGATAGATCAGACTCGAGGACATGCATGACAAAGAGACCGCTTCAGTATTGGTGTGTAGGGGACACGCGTCCGGGAACACCGAACTGGCCCTCATACATCACGTGGTTCGTTCGGCCGTTTCTTTGCGGAGCTAGCGAGCTTCCCGGAGCCACTGCCGCTTGGGCTTCCGAGCCTGAGCGCAACATCTCTTTCGCTTCGTACGGGTCCGCCGGCTGGCGAGCGGAAATGGTCGCCGCCATGAAGACTCGCGAAGATGCGGGACTCGTCTCCGAAGCAAGTGCGACACGAGCCACTACCTGCAGCAGAACTTCTCTCTCGGTCCGAACGGGGACGAGCGGGAAGGAGAACGAAATGCTGAGCGATGTGGCAGGTGCCGCTTCTGTTGTTGGGTTCCTCACCCAACTCCCGCCCGCGCGTATCCTCCTCACACCCCAACCCTTTACCGGCCCGCAGGCCTCGCCCCCGCTACCGAGATGCTACCGAGGGGTCGACGATTCGACCGCTCTCGCCCTTCCCCACGCCCCACCCCCGTCGCCCCTCGAAAGGAGCGCTGCTTCCCATGGCTAAAACACGCCGCCGCGGAACGATCGTCGAACGAAACGGGATCTTCTCCATCAAGTACTCCGCGCAAGGAAAGCAGATTTGGGAAGGGGCCGGCCCTTCCCGGCGGGCGGCCGAGCGTCTGCTGACCCGCCGTTTGGCCGAACTCGACCAGGGCCGCCTTCCGGCCCGGACCTCCATCTTCGAGGCGCACGTGTTGATGTGGAGGTCGGACTGCTTTCCGGCGACCCAGCTCAAGCCCTCAACCCTCGCCGCCTACGACTCGATCCTTGCCCGGCACCTCCTCCCCTTCTTCGGCGCGATGCCGGTAGCAGCCATCAACGCGCTCACCGTCCAGCGGTTCGTCTCGGGGCTCGTCAGCTCACCGGCGGGGCTGAGTCCTAAAACGGTTTCGAACTGTGTGCGGCTCCTCAGCCGTCTCATGGAGCTGGCGGTCACCTGGAACCTTGCCTCCTCAAATCCTTGTCGGAAGCTCACCCTGCCCGAGCCGCGCCGGAAGGAGATGGACTTCCTCCGACCGGCCGAGGTGCAAGCCCTTCTCGGTTCCGCCCCGGTCGGGCTCCCCCGCAACCTCCTCACCGTCGCGGTCGGCACGGGACTACGGATGGGCGAGATCCTCGCCCTTCAGTGGGGCGACATCGATGCGAACCAAGGGTGGGTCCTGGTCCGGCGCGCCTTCTCCCGAGGCCAGCTCCTCACACCCAAGACCCGGACCTCGTACCGCAGGGTCCGTGTCAGCGGGTCCGTACTCGCAGCACTGGCCCAGCAGAAAACGCTCAGCCGTGGGACATTCGTCTTCACCATCCACGGCGAGCGCTGCCTCACGTCCGAATGGGTCCGGCGCCGCATCTTGCGTCCCGCTCTCCACGCCGCTGGACTCCGTCCGGTGCGGTTCCATGCCTTGAGGCATTCTTATGCTTCAGCCATGGTGAACCAGGGAGCAAACTTCAAGTTCGTCAGCCAGCAGCTCGGGCACTCGAGTACCCAGATCACGATTGATCGTTACAGCCACCTCATCGACGAGTGGCATGACCACTCCCTCGAAGCGCTCGAGAGTATGCTTACCCCTTCCGTCGCTCCGCCGGCCGTTGAGGAAGTCGAACACGACCCACTTGGACGGCACCGCTCCTGAGCCCCGGGGGTTCGCTCCGATTCATGTTCTCCGTCTCGGGGGGTGGGTTGGCCCTTCCCCACCATCGCACAGCCCCTAACTAAGCCCACCGGATTGCGATGAGAGCGTCGGAAAAGCCCGGGGCTCCATGGTTCGGGCCCTCTCCGGCTGCCGTCCTTTCCCGTCTTCGATGGGCACGACGCTCACGGCCCTAGCGCCTCCGGGGCCTAAGCGCCGCGAGACCTTCAGTGGACGCAGTGCCAGCACGGCGGGCGTCCCGTAGGGTCTGACATCTCCCACGACCGCCCCAAGGAGCTGGAGTCCCTCCTGTCGCCAAGCACAGCGCTTTGCCGCCACCTTGATCCGCCCGGCATCGCGGATAAAAAAAGTTTCGCCTAGACCGACACAAGTGAACGTGCGCTGCGCGATCTACCTATGTATGGCGTTCATGCGAGACGGCCAACACGGAGGAGAGCATGCGATTCACAACAGACCATTGCGACTCCGTGAGTGTTTCCGAGGACCGTAACTCCTCGCCGCGAGGGCCCCCGCGGTCAAGCAGATCGAGTTCAAACCGAACCGGAGGCGGAAGGGACCCGTGAGATTGCGTACCCTGAGGGCCTCCTTCATCACCATCACACTTGAAAGTGCAAAGAGGAATTGATTTATGAGTGCTGAAACAGTTGAGTTGAATATGACCGGGCCGCTCTCCGAGACGGCCGACGATGCAGCCGAGGAACGGTGGTGCAGGGTTTGCCGTCACAATATCGCCGCGGACGCCAGTCCGCTGAGGCTCGAGGATCTGGAGGAGCGCCTGGAGGACGTGGAGTTCACCAGGCATGAACTGTCTGAGGAGCTCACGATCTGGGGAGAAATAGACGAATCAGACCCCGACGACGAATTCCCCGTCGACTGGGAGCAGCCCGTCCAGGAGATGGGTGTCATCCGCGCGCGAGTCGCGGAACTGTGTGAATCGCTGTGGATCTCTCCCTCGGACGAGGCCTTCGATATCTACCTCGAGTCTAGGCGCACCGCTCAAAAAAGAGAAGCCGCGCGGGCCAGCCGGGTGCCAGAGCCGACCGAGCCGAAGCGAGAGCAGTGCGCTCCTTCTTTCAGCATCTCTGGGGTGATTATTCCGACGGACTCTCCCCAGACGTAGGGGTGCAGAGGCACGGTGAAGAGGTGGGTTTGATCCATCTCTCGAGCGTCCCCTACCTCGGCTACACGATCAGAATTCTTCTACGACCCACTGTCCCCTAAACACAGGGGAGGGACGAGGTGGCCGGCCGCGGCCCTCGCCCTCCCCGTCCACGGACTGCATCACTGGGCGCCAACCCCAGTGGGGGCAATCGTCCAGAGAGTCTGACATTTCCCACGACCGCAACGCGGGGGCTGGACTCCCTCGCGTCGCAAAGCACGACGCCATTCCCGTCACCTGACACACCCGGGGCCGCTGATGAAAAAAGTTTGACCGAGTTTCGACACAAGTGAGTTTTCTTTGCGCAATCACTAGTAATGGCATTCATCGAATGAAGCCCACAAGCGGAGGAGAAGCATGCGAATCAAAAGGAACGATTGGGGCTCTGTGGCGGCTCGGTGTAGAGCAACTTCTTGCCGCGACAGCCTCCGCCGTCGAGTCCAAAGGTTCCAACGCGAGGGCGGAAGGGACCCGTGAAATGCCGTGATCCTTCCGGCCTCATTCCCCATCACCACATTTGAAAGTGCAAAGAGGAATTGATTCATGAGTTCTGAAAACGTTGAGTTGAATAGGACCGGGCCGCTCCCCGGGTGGGCAAGCGAAACCAAACGGATCTCCGAGCTCACCCAGATCGTGGAGGCCGCGGCACACCGGCAGATCGAGCGGCACCGGTGGCGTGTTGTAAGCGACGGAGGCGACGATTACACCGAGGTCAGCGACCTGCTGACGAAGCGAGACCGCAGAATCAACGAAAACGGCTGCATGGAAGCCTTCTCCATGGTGGAGGACCGGCTCAGACGGTACGGCTTCGACCACAACAACTTTGGACCCGAAGAACTTCAGATCGGCAAGTTGCGAACTGGGCTGGCCCCGGTCACCGCTCAAGCCGCCGAGGCATTCCCCGGGAATGCGACCTGCCTCGCCTGTGGTCGATCGCCACGCGAGGCCGTAACCTTTCGACAGATCGACGTAATGCGGTGCGCGTGCGGAGGACGCTACTTCGAAGCCGCGGAAGCCATTCCGCCGGCGTTCGCTGAGCTGCAGGATCACTGGCGGGTGGTGTCGGAAACGATCATGACCTGCGGAGAAGCAGACGGCCACGAATTTCCCCTCGATTGGGAGCATCCCGTCCAGGAGATGGATGTTGTCTACGCCCGACTCGCGGAACTGTGTAAACGGCTCCAGATCCTTCCCTCGTGCGAGGTCATCGACGTTTACCTCGGGGCGGTGGGCCACGGCCAAGGCAGAGCTGAGGCCACCCGGGACAGCGAGACGCCGGAAGAGGCCGAGTCGAAGGAGCTGGCGAAGCGCGATCGGAGCCACCTGCGGCTGGTGGTCTCTGGTGATCAGCCCGACGGACTCTCCACCGACGTAGGGGGTGCAGAGACGCGGTAAGGGATGGCAATCCCACAACAGCCGCGCCCCCCTCCCTCGGCCACACGACCAGAACGCTCTACGACCCACTGTTCCCCGAAAAACGCTGGAGGAGACGAGGTGGCCAGCCGCACCGGCCCTCGTCCCTCCTGTCCACCGACCGCACTCAGTGGGCGCCCACGCCAATGCGGCGAACGTCCAGAGGGTTCGGCAGGACAGGGCTGGAGTACCCGTCGTCGCAAAGCACGACGCCATTGCCCTCACCCTGATCTCCCCGGGCCACTGATGAAAACAGTTTGAGAAGAGCAGAGAGCATCCACACGCTAGAGATAAAGCAAGGACATACCTTGGCTTCGCCCAACTATCGGACCCCGGTGTTGGTCCGCCCAAGCACACACCCATGATTTCACTAGAAAGGATTCAATGACCTTCATACCCAATTTCACGGTTGAAACTCGTCCCACGGCCGACGATCTTGGCCTTCCACTTTCAAGGCTCAGACAGTGGGGGCACGCCAGAGAACACGCGCGCAGCGCTGGCAACTGCAAGTGCTGCATCGGGCGGTCCGTGGCCGAGCTGGATGATGCCATCGCGATAGAACGAGGCCGGACGCTCGTGGAACTCAAGCAGCTCCGCGAAATCACCCGGATCCTCGAGGAGCCACGCAAACGGATTGCCGAGATCAACAACCCCGAACCGACCCGGTTCTGGGTCGAGGCGGTCCTCGGCCAGGGAGCTCAACTCGGCATCCAACTGTCTCTCCAAATTCTGATTGATGCCGCCCTTCGCAGCACGATGAATGATGAGGAGTTCTTTCGCAGCCGGACTAACGATTACCTGCGAATCCTCGTGGCCTCTCGGCTGACCCGTGCCTACCCGGAAGGGTTGCGGCTTCAAGCGCAAGGCT